>ERZ894229.7-NODE-7-length-329594-cov-40.4531_pt1 | contig 329594 bp, 277 predicted proteins | sample MGYA00380295_ERZ894229 | MGnify/ENA primary metagenome ERZ894229 (study PRJEB32331, sample SAMN06328479) | human gut metagenome | biome: human gut microbiome; feature: stool | host: Homo sapiens | collected 2014-09-17 ...
ATGGAATCGAGGTGTCTTTCTTTTATGCAAAATCACGAACTTGCTCATTTATAGTTTCTAATTGAGAAATGAATGTTTTGACATATAATAGTATTCGGACTGTTGCGTACAAAAGATGAGGGAGATTACAATGACAATTGGAATTATAGAAGATGATAGTCTGTTGAATCAGGCATTGGAAATTGCGCTGCAAAATGCAGGATATTACACCATATCTGCACATACAAGAAAAGAAGCGCTTGATTTATTACGGGAAAAGGTGGATGTGTTTCTCATTGATATTGGTCTGCCGGATGGAAATGGAATCGAGTTGTATCAGGAATTACAAATGGAGAAAAGAATTCCGGCAATTTTTTTGACAGCGCGGGATGAAGAAAAAGAAATGCTGCTGGCATTTGATGCTGGTGCACAGGATTACGTGGTGAAGCCATTTTCCATGAAGGTATTGATGAAGCGGCTGGAAGTGGTATTAAAAAGAAATCCTGAAGAAAGGTATATGGTAGGGGAATTGACGCTGTATCCGGATAGAAAACAGGTTTTTATGGGGAAAACAGAACTCTCTCTGACAGCCAAAGAGTATCAGCTTCTGGAATATCTCATGCGGAATCAGGGGCAGGTGCTGACAAAAGAAAATATTCTGGAGACAATCTGGGGTGTGGACGGACAATTTGTAGTGGACAATACAGTCAGTGTCACCATCAATCGGCTGCGCAGGAAAATAGAACCGGATGGAGAACGGCAGGGATATATTCAGAATGTATTCGGACTGGGGTATCGGATTGGAGAGAAAGAGCGATGAGATGGGAAACTGTAGCGCTACTGGTTTTCGGATTTTTATGTGGGATGACGGTGATGTATATTCTGAACAGAAGACAGAGAATACAGGAATTCAATAAGATCGCAGAAATTACAGAAGACATTTTAAATGAAAGAAAGGTGCAGGCATTTTCAACAGGAGAAGAAACGCTGTACTCTAAATTGGAGCATCAGCTGGTGCGTGTGCAGGAAATGCTTCAGGGCAGGAGTGAGGAAGCGGAGAGAAGCAGGGATGAAATACAGAAACTGATCTCACATATTGCGCATCAGATGCGCACACCACTGATGAATATGGAAACATATATTGGTTTTCTGGAGGATGGGAAGGAACAGATGTCAGAGGAGTTGTTTTTTCAATCCGTTGACGCATTGAAGAACAGTCAGGGAAAATTAGGGTTTCTTGTGGAGAGTTTTATCCGAATGGCGCGGCTGGAGCAGCATATACTTCAGATAAAAAAAGAAGAGCCGGATCTTTTAAAAACAGTAAGAAATGGATTTGGACAGATACAAAGAAGGGCGGAGGAAAAAGAGATTCAGTTCCAGATTATTCTGCCGGAACAGGTGACTTGTCTGCATGATCCGAACTGGTTGGGAGAGGCGTTTTATAATATACTGGACAATGCAGTGAAATACAGTGAGTACAAAGGGCTGATCAAGGTGGATGTCCAACAGAAAGAACGGTTTGTGAAGATTCAGGTGCGGGACTATGGGATTGGGATTGAACCGGGAGAGGAAAATGCAGTTTTTCAGCGATTCTATCGGGGAAAACGTGTAACGACCCAGGATGGTTTCGGGATCGGGCTGTATCTGGCAAGAGAAATTGTCAGCAGGCATCAGGGCTTTCTTATGATCAGAAGAAAAGAAAAAGGAGTATTGATAGAAATAAATCTTCCTTCCGGATTGTTAGAAGTTTGTTAGATTTTGTATGTATACTAACAGCGAAAAAGGAGGAAGAAAATCATGGAAATGGTAAAAGCGATCGGGCTGAAGAAATATTATGTTACAGACACCTATGAAGTCCATGCATTGGATGGAGTGACATTTTCGGTGGAAGATGGCGAATTTCTTGCAATTGTGGGAACCTCAGGAAGTGGGAAAACAACGCTTTTAAATTTGCTTGGGGGTCTGGATGTTCCGACAGAAGGCGGTGTCTGGATCCGCGGAAAAAGCTTGAAAGATATGGAAGCAGAAGAGCGAACCATATTCCGCAGACGAAATATCGGATTTATATTTCAGCAGTACAACCTGGTTCCCGTGCTCAGTGTGTATGAAAATATTGTACTTCCACTGCGGCTGGATGGAACAGGGATCGATCAGGAACTCTTTGAGGAAATCGTGATGCTGTTGGGAATTCAGAATCAACTGGAGCGGCTGCCCGGAACGCTTTCCGGAGGACAGCAGCAGAGAGTGGCGATCGCCAGGGCATTAATGACAAAACCTGCAGTTGTACTGGCAGATGAGCCTACGGGAAATCTGGATTCGGCAAACAGCAGTGAAGTGATCGGACTGCTGAAATCCTGTGCAGAGCGATTTCATCAGACGGTGCTTGTGGTGACACATCAGGAAGAAGTGGCTCAGATGGCAGATCGGATCATCCGTATTGAGGACGGAAAGTATCAGATGGAGGGATAAAGGATGGAGACAAAGACATTTATCCCGAATCAGAATCAGCAGGTGCTTGGGATGCTGGCACGTGAATTTGGAAAATGGAACCGGGGAAGAAACAGAATTCTTATGAGTGCAGTTACGCTTTGTATTGTGACCCTGACGATGGTATTTGGAATTGCCTCTGGAAAGACAAAAGCAGAGTATATAAAGGCTGTAAGGGCGGAAGGAACAACTGCTTCGGTCCGGATTGAACATGCAGACAATGGGATATATCAGAAAATCGAAGATCTTTCCTATGTGAAAGAAAGTGGCCGCAGTATATCTGTGGGAGAGGCGACAGTTTCCGAAAAACATGTATGTAATCTGGAGGTGTTGGATACATCTGCGTGGAATAAACTGGTAAGTCCCGCATACACGGAGATTCATGGACATTATCCTGAGAAAAAGCAGGAACTCATGCTTTCTGCAAAAAGCCTGCAGCAGCTGGGGATTGAAACGCCGAAGCAGGGAATGAAGCTCTCATTGACAGTACAGATCGGATTGTTTCAGACAGCACAGGAGACATTTCTCTTAAGTGGATGGTATACGGATTATACAGATTCGCAGGCCTCGGTTGGATATGTATCCGAAGAAAAAGGAAAAGAGTGGGGATATGATCTGCAGGAAACATCAGATATTTTGCTCGCACAGACGGACGGGATGGAATGGCAGAAAACAGAAGAACGGCTGTATCGGGATCTGGGAAGCAAGGAACTGAAGATTACGGCAGATAATACATTTGCTTACGAAGCGATCAATCGTCTGACAGGAGGCTATGAGCTGGCTGCATGTGGCGCGTTGGTTATTCTTTTCGGGATGTTTTTACTGATCTATAATGTGATGAAAATCTCTATGAACAGAGACATCCAACAGATGGGACTTTTGTATACGATCGGAACGACAAAACGGCAGATAAAAAGGATTTATTTTCGGCAGATCCTGGCGGTCCTGCTGCTGGGAGTTTTGCTGGGCAGTCTTTTTTCGGGGATGATCTTGTACCTTCTGATTCCGAAAATTCTGGGAAGCAGGTATTTAAACGGATATGGCGGCTCTGGAGAGTTCCAGGTGTTTTCTCCTGCAATTTTGTTGGCCGCGGTTGGTTTTGCGGTGATTCTTACGCTTGGAACGGCGTGGCTTGTGATCCGCCATGTAGTCAGCACATCTTGCGTGGAGAGTAGCACAGCCATTTACGGAATCCGTCAACCTTCAAAAAGAAAGGTGAATTTGAAGAAGCGGACAAAAACAGGAGAAATCGGCTATATGGCATGGCAGAATGTAAGAAGATACAAAGGGAGATTTCTGCTTACGGTGATCTCGCTGTTTCTCGGCGTGGAAATGCTGCTCGCATCTGTGGTCATTACAGAAGGAGGCGACTATACCCATGTGATAGAAAAACGACCGGATTTTCTGATTGCCGGCATGTTCAGTGACTGGGGAATGGAGCAGGGATATGGGAAGGAATACCAGTCCCGGGATGCAGGATATGATCCGATGGAGACAGAAGGAGATAATTTTGAGCTGTTGTATGGAAATGAATATGAGGAGTTTTCACCGGTTTCTTCAGAAGTGCGGGATAGACTGCTGGAGCTGGATGGTGTGAATCGAGAGGATTCTTATGTTATGGAGGGAGCCTATCTGCTGACTACAATTTCCGGAAAAGGAATCCGTCCGCTGGAGGAAAACGGGCAGTTATCGAAGGAAAAGGAAGACTCTATGCTGGAGGGATTTACAGAAGATACGGTTCAGATTCTTACGGATGAAGAAATGGAAAAGCTTGCACGTTATGTGAAAGAGAAAAATCTTCCGGTGGATATTGAGAGTTTGAAAGAAGGCGACGGAGTTGTAATTCTTCATGACCATCAGCTGAACCCGAAACAGGAAGAAGAAGCCAGAGAAAGCGTGGGAGAACCACTGTATTTTTCGACGATGTTGTCAGAGCGGGACTGGAGGCAGTGGAACCAGCTGAGTCCGAAAGAGCGGGATGAACAGACAAAAGCAGGAACTATGCAGAGAAAACAGTCAGCAACATTTTGTCTGAGTGGATATCTGGACAACCGGGCAGAAGGATTTCCCGATGTTCGTCAGACGTGGCATGGAAGCGAAGGAAGTATTTATTTTCTGATCAGTGAGAATGGATTTGCAAAGATTCCGACAGAGAAAAAGACGCTTTATATGGAACTGAATGTAGAAAACAAAAAAGAAGCAGTGGTTCGGCAAAAAATTCAAAATATTTTGGAGGAAGAAAACAAAAGACGGAGAAATGTGTCCGCAGCAGGAGTAGAGGATCAGAGTGGAGAAGCGGGAATCTTCTGTATCAGCAAGTCGGAATTACTGGAAAATGCGAAAGATTATATCCAGGGGAACCGGATTATTTTTGGAAGTATCAGTATTGTGCTGTTGATGGCAGGAATGACAAATTACTTAAATATCGTGGTCACAGGAATCTTTTCCAGAAAAAAGGAACTGGAGATCATGGAAAGAGTGGGGATGACGAAACGGCAGAAGCGTATGCTTTTCATGATGGAAGGCGGATACTATTTTTGTGCGGTGACAGTTCTGCTTGTGACAATTGGAAGTGTCATGTTACAATGGATCAAGACGTATATGGAAATAAAACTTTCGTATTTTGTATTTCAATATCCGTTGATCTGGCTGGTTGTCGGTCTGTGTTGTCTGGCAGGAATCAGTTTTGCGGTTCCCGCAGGACTGTATATGCTTGAAAAAAGTCACTGTGAACAATACCAAAAAAGGAAGGAGAATTTACATGTTTGAGAGAATTGATTACAGAGTGATCAGAATCGACGGAGAGTATGCGTATCTGCAAAAACTGGAAGATGAAAATGCAGAAGAAAAGTGTGTGGCAATGGCACTGCTCCCTCCGGAGATTCAGGAGGGCTGTCATATTGCATATGAGATGATGGAATATCGGATGATAAAATGATAAATTTTGCAAGATTACTTTGACAGAATATCTGTCTGGTATTATGATAAACATCAGAAAGACCAGAAAGGAGTGCACAGGACCAGTCTGGGGCGGCTGTGCAAAGAATGTGATGAAAGTAATAAAAAATAAGACAATCTATACGGGGAATGGAGTTATTGAGGATGGATTTGTAAGATATGAAAAGACGATCGCCGAGGTAGGCTCCATGCAGAATTTTGTATCAAGAGAAGAGGATGAGATTGTAGAAGTGGAAGGAATGTATCTGATTCCGGGATTCATTGATGTACACAGCCATGGAGGTTATGGTCTGGACAGCATGGATGCATCGGCAGACGAGATTGACTGGATGGTCAGACAGATGGCTGCAAAAGAAGGAATCACGTCATATTTCTGCACGACGATGACACAGACTTCGGAGAACATTGAGAGCGCTATGAAGAATATCAAAGAGGCGGCAGAGAAGAATCCGATCATTCAGGGGATTCATCTGGAAGGTCCTTTCATTTCTGTGAATTATAAAGGCGCACAGGATGCATCTTATATTCAGAAACCGGATGCAGCAGTTTTAAAACACTGGAATGAACTGAGTGGAAATCGGATTAAAATTGTGACTTATGCTCCGGAAGAAGCGGATACAGAATTTGAAGACTGGTGTCTTTCAAATGGGATCGTACCAAGTGCAGGACATTCCAATGCAACTTACGATCAGTTGTGCTGCTGCAGAGCATGTCATGTAACCCATCTTTACAATGCCCAGAGAGGTCTTAATCACAGAGAACCGGGTGTGACAGGTTATGGACTTTTGACAGAAGGCGTGAAAGCAGAGATGATCTGTGACGGCATCCATATCAAACCAAAGATGGTATATATGGCATATAAAGTAAAGGGCAGCAATGGAATTGAACTTGTGACAGATTCTATGCGGGCAAAAGGTATGCCGGAAGGAAAAAGTGAGTTGGGCGGTCAGACGGTCTATGTGAAAGATGGCACAGCGAGACTGGAAGATGGTACGATCGCAGGAAGTGTTCTTACTTATATAGATGCATTTCGAAATATCATGAAGTTTACAGGAGCTTCCTTACAAGAGGCAGTGCAGATGAGTTCCGGAAATCAGGCGGAGGAATTTGGACTCACTCAAAAAGGAGCTATTGCAGTTGGAAAAGATGCAGACTTTGTGATTTTAAAAGAATCTTCAGAGAACGAGTATCAGTTGATGAAGACGATCAGTATGGGTGAGCCTGTAGAGGCATAGAGAAAAAAACAAAGGAGGGATCGTGCGTTTGGGACGATTCCTCCTTTGGGTTTATAGTTGAAATACCTGCGTTGCAATATTGAAGTAGATTAAAATGGAACAGGTGTCTACCAGAGTTGTGATCAATGGGGATGCCATGATTGCAGGATCCATATGCAGTTTTTTAGCAATCAATGGTAAAACACATCCGATCAGTTTTGAAATTACAATCGTAGCAACCAGAGACAATCCAATGACCAGAGCAAGTCCGGCATTTTTGTACATGATCAGAATGCGGATTCCGTTCGCAAGTGCAAGTGCAACTCCAACGATCAGAGAAACACGAAATTCTTTAAACATGACCCGAAACAGGTCGGAAAATTGAATTTCTCCCAATGCAATTCCGCGGATGATTAATGTGGAACTTTGAGAACCACAGTTTCCGCCGGTATCCATCAGCATGGGGATGAAGGATACAAGAAGTGGAATCGCAGCGAAAGCGTTCTCATATCTGGTAATGATGGTTCCTGTGATGGTAGCAGAGAACATGAGGATCAAAAGCCAAGCAATTCTATGCTTTGCATGTGCCAATACAGATGTTTCAAAATAGCTTTTTTCACTTGGACTCATGGCAGCCATTTTGGTAATATCCTCGGTTGCCTCATCTACCATAACATCCATGGCATCATCGAATGTGACGATTCCGACCAGCCGTTCGTCCTGATCCAGAACGGGGAGGGCGAGAAAATTGTATTTTGTAAACAACTGTGCCACTTCTTCTTTGTCTGTATGTGTTGAGACAGAAATTATCTCTGTCTGCATTAGATCCCGGATCAAAACATCGTCGGCAGTTGTCATCAGATCTTTGGCACTGACGATGCCAAGCAACCTGCGCTGATCTGTTACATAACAAGTGTAGATCGTTTCCTTGTGAATCCCGGTCTCTTTGATATGTGCCATAGCTTGGGCAACCGTCATTGTCTCCCGGATATCGACATACTCCGTTGTCATAAGAGTCCCCGCACTGTCATCCGGATAATTGAGAAGTTGATTGATCAAAGTCCGGTCGGCCTGATCTACGGTATTTAAAATCCGATTAACAAGATTGGCAGGAAGTTCTTCCAGAAGATCCACCGTATCGTCCATATAAAGGTCATCGAGCAGCTCTTTTAACTCCTTTTCGGAAAACATCTCTACCAGATACGTCTGCATGGAATGATTCATATTGGCAAATACTTCCGCAGCTTTATCTTTTGGAATGAGACGAAATGCAAGTGCAAGTTCTTTATCGTCCAGATCGGAAAGAAGTGAGGCTATATCTACTTCGTTCATCACATCCAGAATGCTTCTGACAGCCTTGAACTGGCGCTGTGCAAGGAGTTTTACAAAAATTTCTTTGTTCATCGTTCAACACGCTCCTTTTTCTATTTAATTTTCTGAAAAATCCCGAAGGATGACTGGCTCCAGCGTCCATAACCTCACCACCTTTTTGTATGTATTAAAAATATCTGCAAAAGAAAAAGCCTCATTGTCGTGACAATGACAGCATATGCAGCAAATTTCCGTCCTTATTCTATCTCAAAAAAAGTAAAAGTGTCAAGAAAATTTGTGTAAGTAAAATATGAACAAATTGAAAACAGCAGCAGGGCAAACGGCAAGGAAAGAGGGTTATTGATTTACAGTTGCACCTTGTTATGCTAAAATGAAGAGCAGGAATTGAAAAAGGAGCAGGAAGATGGATGCATATACAAGTTTTGCGGCAGTGTATGATACCTTTATGGATAATATTCCATATGAAGAATGGAAAAGCTATCTGAAGGAATTGTTAAAAGAGTATGGCGTGCAGGACGGGCTGGTGCTTGATCTGGGATGCGGAACAGGAACCATGACGGAGCTTCTCGCAGCAGATGGCTACGATATGATCGGAGTGGACAATTCCGAGGAAATGCTGGAGATTGCCAGAGAAAAGCAGATCAAGTCAGGACATGAGATTTTATATCTTCTTCAGGATATGCGGGAGTTTGAACTGTATGGTACTGTGGGTGCGGTATTTAGTATCTGTGATTCTCTGAATTACATTACAGAGCCGGAAGAATTGAAGCAGGTATTTCGCTGGGTGAATAATTATCTGGATCCGGGCGGAATTTTTATTTTTGATTTTAATACAGAATATAAGTACCGGGAGGTTCTGGGTGATCAGACCATTGCAGAGGCCAGAGAGGACTGCAGCTTTATCTGGGACAATTATTATTATGAGGAAGAGCGGATTAATGAATACGAACTGAATCTGTTCATCAGAGAAGATGCGGAAAGTGAGACAGAGGGAGATTTCTATCGCAGATTCCGGGAGACACATTTCCAGAGAGCATATACGTTAGAAGAGATCACAAGGATCGTGGAAGAATCCGGACTGCAGTTTGTGACTGCATACGAAGCGTTTACAAAAGAACCGCCTTCTAAGAACAGTGAACGAATCTACGTGATCGCCAGAGAGCAGGGAAAGGTATCTGTGAAAAAAGCAGAATAGAATCATTATAATAGAAGAAACAGGAGAGATAAGATGAAAGATTATATTGTAAGAGCAACAGCAGCGAATGCGCAGATCCGTGCGTTTGCGGCATCAACAACAGAGCTTGTGGAAGAGGCAAGAACAAGGCATAATACAAGTCCGGTTGCGACAGCAGCACTTGGACGACTTCTTACAGCAGGTGCGATGATGGGAAGTATGATGAAGAATCCGACGGATGTTTTGACGCTGCAGGTGCAGTGCGGAGGTCCGATCGGAGGGATGACAGTGACAGCAGACAGTAAGGGGGAAGTGAAAGGATATGTACACAACCCGGATGTGATGCTTCCGCCGAAGAACGGAAAACTGGATGTAGGCGGTGCGCTTGGACCAGGATTTTTAAATGTGATCAAGGATATGGGACTCAAAGAACCATATTCCGGACAGACGATTTTGCAGACGGGAGAGATTGCAGAAGATCTGACCTATTATTTTGCAACTTCAGAGCAGGTGCCATCCTCTGTTGGCCTGGGAGTATTGATGGAAAAGGACAATACCGTGCGATGCGCAGGTGGATTTATCGTACAGGTGATGCCGTTTATTGAGGAGGAAGTGCTCAGCAAGCTGGAAGAAAACATCAAGAATATTCAGTCTGTGACAGCAATGCTCGACAATGGCCATACACCGGAAGAAATGCTGAACCACGTTCTGGAGGGATTGGATGTAGAGATCACAGATACACTTCCTGCAAAATTTGACTGCAACTGTTCCAAAGAACGGATTGAAAAAGCAATCATCAGTGTCGGGAAAAAAGAGATTCAGGAGATGATCGACGATGGAAAGGATATCGAAGTAAAATGTCATTTCTGCAATACCGCCTATACATTTTCTGTAGACGAGCTGAAGGAACTTTTGAAAAAAAGCAGATAGAAGTGATGTGTCCAAATAGGGAAAGTGAGGCAGTAGAATGAAACAGGGATTTATCAAAGTGGCAGCTGCCACACCGGATATCCGGGTGGCGGACGTGCCGTTTAATACAAAACAGATATGCAGTGCCATTGAAGAAGCACAGAACAATCAGGCAAAGATCGTGGTATTTCCGGAATTGTGTGTCACAGGATATACATGCGGGGATCTGTTTACACAGGATGTACTTTTGCAGGCAGCAAAACAGGCACTGCTTGAAATCACAGAGTTTACAAGAGAGAAGGACATGCTTGTGTTTGTGGGCGTGCCGCTTGTGGTGGATGCAAAGCTCTACAATGTGGCAGCAGCTCTTTGCAGGGGAGAAATCCTGGGACTGACGACAAAGACATTTCTTCCGAACTATGGTGAGTTCTATGAGATGCGTCAGTTTACGGCAGGGCCGGATGTGCCGGGAGAAATCCTGTTTAACGGCAAAAAAGTGCCGTTTGGTCCGGGGCTTTTGTTTCAGGCATCCTCTATGGAAGAGCTGATCGTATCGGCGGAAATCTGTGAGGATGTGTGGTCGCCGATTCCGCCGAGCATCCGTGCGGCAATGGAAGGTGCAACCGTGATCGTCAACTGTTCGGCAAGTGATGAGACGATCGGGAAAGACAGCTACAGACGGGAGCTTATCAAAGGACAGTCAGCGAGACTGATCGCGGGATATATTTATGCAAATGCAGGCGAAGGGGAATCCACGACGGATCTTGTGTTTGGAGGACACAATCTGATCGCAGAAAACGGCAGTATCCTGGCAGAGGCAAAGCGATTTGAAAATCAGGTTATTTATACAGAACTGGATATCAAAAGGATTGTCGGTGAACGTCGGAAAAACACGACATTTACGATGGCAAAAGAGAAAGTGCTGCCAAGAATCTCATTTCCTCTGGATGTGTGCGAGATCAAACTGACAAGAGAGTTTCCGAAAAAGCCGTTCGTGCCGCAGGATGAAAAAGAACGTGCTCTGCGATGCGAAGAGATTTTGACAATCCAGGCAATGGGGCTCAAAAAACGTCTGCTCCATACCCACGCAAACACGGCGGTAGTTGGTATTTCGGGCGGATTGGATTCCACATTGGCACTGATCGTGACAGCAAAAGCGTTTGACATGATCGGAAAAGATAAAAAAGAGATTCTTGCGATCACCATGCCTTGCTTTGGAACCACGGACAGAACGTATCGGAATGCCTGCAAAATGGCAGAACAGCTCGGAGCAACACTGCGGGAAGTGAAAATTGCAGATTCCGTAAGTCTTCATTTTCAGGATATCGGACATGATCCGAAAGACCACAGTGTAACGTATGAGAATGCGCAGGCGAGAGAGCGTACGCAGGTATTGATGGATATTGCAAATGCGACAAACGGAATGGTCATCGGAACCGGAGATATGTCAGAACTGGCGCTTGGATGGGCAACCTACAATGGAGATCATATGTCGATGTACGGAGTGAATGCTTCTGTACCGAAGACGCTGGTGCGTCATCTTGTCAAATATGCAGCAGACGTGACTGCGGATCCAAAATTGCAGGAAGTCCTTTATGATGTACTGGATACGCCGGTCAGCCCGGAACTGCTTCCTCCAAAAGACGGGGATATCGCACAAAAGACTGAGGATCTGGTAGGACCATATGAGCTGCATGATTTTTATCTGTATTTCATGCTGCGGTTCGGATATGAGCCGGGTAAGATCTATCGGCTTGCAGTGCAGACATTTGAAGGGGTATATGAGAAAGAAACAATTTTAAAATGGCTGACAACATTCTGCAGACGATTTTTCAACCAACAGTTTAAGCGCTCCTGTCTGCCGGACGGACCGAAGATCGGGACAGTGGCACTCTCACCAAGAGGAGACTGGAGAATGCCAAGCGATGCGTGTGCCCAAGTGTGGATGCGTGATCTGGAGAAGATTTCCCTATAAACATTGAAAAGAGAGGTGTTTAGAAGTATGAAACTGATCAAGACCGAGGATGCAGTGGGCTGTGTGCTTTGCCATGATATTACGCAGATCATCCCGGGGGTAGTAAAAGATGCGGTTTTTAGAAAAGGACATGTAGTGACAAGGGAGGATATTCCGGTTCTCCTTTCCGTTGGAAAAGAGCATCTGTATGTGTGGGAAAAACAAGAAGGGATGCTTCATGAAGATGAGGCGGCAGAGATCCTGCGCAGCGTGTGCCAGAATGCACAGATGGATGCGTCAAAGCCAAAAGAAGGAAAAATCGAGCTGACGGCACAGTGTGACGGGGTTCTGAAAGTGGACAAGGAGAAACTGTGCAGGATCAATGCCATGGGACAGATGTGTATTTCTTCCCGACACGGAAATTTTCCGGTGAAAAAGGGAGATAAGATTGCAGGAATGCGTGTGATCCCTCTGGTGATCGAAGAAGAAAAAATGAAACAGGTAAAGGAGATAGCAGGAGAGACTCCTGTTTTTGCGCTCCTTCCGTTTCAGAAGAAAAAAGCAGCGATCGTGACAACCGGAAGTGAAGTATATCACGGAAGGATTCAGGATAAATTTACTCCGGTGGTCCGGCAGAAGCTGGAAGAATATGGAGTAGAAGTGCTTGGAAATACAATCTGCAATGATGAACCGGATATGGTGACAGAGGCAGTCAATGACTGGATCAAAAAAGGTGCGCAGATGGTTGTGTGTACCGGAGGAATGAGTGTCGATCCGGATGATAAGACACCGCTGGCAATCCGCAATGCTTCCGATGAAGTGATCACATATGGCGCCCCGGTTTTGCCTGGTGCGATGTTTATGCTGGCCTATAAAGGTGAGATTCCGATCATGGGCCTGCCGGGCTGCGTGATGTATGCAAGGCGCACGATCTTTGATCTGGTACTGCCAAGACTTGTGGCCGGTGAACGGCTGCAGGATCAGGATTTTTACAGACTCGGAGAAGGAGGACTGTGTCTGTCCTGCGAGGTGTGTACGTTTCCAAATTGCGGGTTCGGGAAAGGGTAATGAAAAAGGAGCGTGAAAGGATGAGTGAATTTTATAATTCTCTCGCAGAAAAAATGCAGAGTGGTTCCTGTGTTGTTATGACAGTATTAGAGGGAGAATCGGCAGGAAGAAAATTACTTGTGACAGAGCCGGTGGAGCAATATGAGGGACATGCAGTGTTTTGTGAGCGTGTAGGTTCTTTGCCCAGGCTGGTGATCTGCGGAGGCGGTCATGTGTCCATACCTATGATCCGGATGGGGGAAATGCTGGGATTTCAGGTGACGGTTCTTGAGGATCGTCCCAAATTTGCGGACAATGCAAGAGTGGCAGGCGCGGATGTGGTGATCTGCGATTCTTTTGAGCATGGACTTGAAAGCATATCAGGAGGAGAAGATACATATTTTATTATTGTGACAAGAGGACACCGGTATGATGAAGTGTGTCTGGGAGCAATCGTAGAGAAGCCAAATGCTTATATTGGAATGATGGGCAGCCGCCGCAGAGTGGCGATCGTCAAAGAAGAGCTTTTTGAGCAGGGACATGAACGTGAGAAGCTGGATGAGGTGTACACACCGATTGGTCTGAAGATCGGCGCTGAGACACCGGAAGAAATTGCAGTGTCTGTTATGGCAGAAATCATTCAGGTGAAACATGAAAAAGCAGAAGGATGCGGATATTCCAAAGAATTGTTGGAGGCGCTGTGTGATGAGGACTGTAAAAAGCAGAAAAAAGTACTTGCAACGATCATTTCCAGAAAAGGATCTGCACCGAGAGGCGTGGGAACAAAAATGCTGATCCTGGAGGATGGAACACTGATCGACACGATCGGAGGCGGATGCGCGGAAAGTGATGTGATCACAAAAGCACTGCTGATGATGCGGGAAGAAAAAGTGCGGTTTCAGATTTGTATGGTGGATATGACAAGGGAAGCTGCAGAAGAGGAAGGGATGGTCTGCGGCGGACGGATTGAAGTAATGCTGGAACGAGTTTAGTATCCGTTACTGTTCACAGTAACTTCGTATACCGGATTCATTTTTCATGGAAGAGCTGTTGACATTCAAAATAGGGAATGTTAATATAAATTTAACATAGTGAAAGCAATAATTGTGCGAATTGCATAAAATGGTGCTTATATAGGTTCATAATTGGTTGGACGTATCTACCAGCTGCCGCAAACAGCTGACTATAAGCAGAGTGGGATGGGAAAGTCCCGGTCTGTAGTCGGGCGGAAAGAGTAGGAGGTCAGTCAATGAATGAACCTGTTTTTATATTAAAAGGGAATATTGTATACAGCAAAAATAAAGATGAACTAAGGATCTTAAAGGATCACTATCTGATCAGCGAAAGCGGTCTGGTCAAGGGGGTTTTTGAGAAAGTGCCTCCAGAATATGCACAGGTATCGGTATCTGATTATGGGGAGTGTCTGATTATTCCGGGCCTGACAGATCTGCATGTGCATGCTCCGCAGTATACATTCCGGGCAATGGGAATGGATATGGAGCTTTTGGAATGGCTGGAGACGAATACGTTTCCGGAGGAGGCAAAATATCAGGATCTGGAGTATGCCCGGCGTGCATATCGTATCTTTACTGACAATCTAAAGAGAAGTGCAACGACAAGAGCATGTATTTTTGGAACGATCCACAGAGACGCCACACTGCTTTTGATGGATCAGCTGGAACAAAGCGGACTGGTGACGTATGTGGGAAAAGTGAATATGGATCGCAACTGTCCGGATTATCTCAGAGAGGAATCGGCAGAAGAATCAGGGATTCAGACAGTGGAATGGATCAAGGATGTATTGCATAAAAAATATCAGAATACCATGCCGATCCTGACGCCAAGGTTTACACCGAGCTGCAGTGATGAACTGATGGAGAATTTAAAGAAAATTCAGATGTATTACCAGATTCCGGTACAGTCACACTTATCAGAAAATCTGGGAGAGATTGCCTGGGTGAAGGAGCTTTGCCCGTGGTCGGAGTTTTACGGGGATGCTTATGACAGATTCGGATTGTTTGGGGCAGACTGCAAAACCGTAATGGCGCACTGTGTGTATTCCGGAAAAGAAGAGCGGCAGCGAATGGAAGAAAACGGAGTATTTATCGCCCATTGTCCAGAATCCAATATGAACTTGTCATCGGGGGTGGCGCCGGTTCGGACATTCCTGGAGGAAGGACTGCATGTGGGAATTGGAAGTGATGTGGCAGGGGGCTCCACAGAAAATCTGTTCAAAGCAATGGCGCTTGCAATCCAGGCTTCCAAGCTGCGCTGGAGGATGCAGGATGACAGTTTAAAACCACTGACATTGGAGGAAGTATTTTACATTGCCACAAAAGGCGGCGGTGAATTTTTTGGAAATGTGGGAAGCTTTGAACCGGGATTTGAACTGGATGCAGTTGTCCTGGATGACACAAGAATTGTGCATTCGCAAAATCTGGATGTGAGAGAACGTCTGGAGAGAATGATTTATCTGGCAGATGAGAGAGAAGTCCGTGCGAAATACGTGCGGGGCAGAGAAATCTGTCTGCAATAAAAATTGGGAATGTCAAAAGAAATTGCGGAGGTGACGTATCATGGAGGAAAGAGAACATGTAGTCGGCAAGAGTGTAAAGAGAGTGGATGCTTTGGAAAAAGTGACCGGGCGGGCAAAATATACGGAGGATCTGTGTGATAAAAGCGCTTATATTGCGCGGGTACTGCATGCGAATATCGCTCATGGAATCGTAAGATCAGTGGATACCAGTGAGGCGCAAAAACTTTCCGGGGTTGTAAAGATCGTGACTTGCTTTGATGTGCCGAAATATTATTTCCCGACCGCGGGACATCCGTGGTCTACGGATCCTGCACATCAGGATGTCAAAGACCGCCTGCTTTTAACGGAGCATGTGCGGTTTTACGGGGATGATGTGGCAGCAGTTGTTGCGGAGAATGAAGTGGCAGCAGCTCAGGCGCTGCGGCTGATCAAGGTGGAGTATGATCCCCTTCCGTTTGTGCTGGATGTACAAAAGGCAATGGAAGAGGACGCTCCGCAGCTTCATGAAAACTATCCGGGAAATGTATTGAAACACACTTCGATCCACAAAGGGGATTTTGAAAAAGCAAAAGAAGAGCCGGGGCTGATCAAAGTGGAGGGCTGGTATCAGACACCGACCGTGCAGCATTGTCATATCGAGAATTTTATCTGTTATGCGTATATGGAACAGGGCAGGTACGTGATCGTCTCTTCTACGCAGATTCCTCATATCTGCAGGCGGGTTGTCGGGCAGGCGCTTGGAATCCCATGGGGAAATGTGCGGGTGATCAAGCCATACATAGGAGGCGGTTTTGGAAACAAGCAGGACATTTTATATGAACCATTGTGTGCATATCTGTCACAGACAGTCGGCGGACGGCTTGTAAAGCTGGATGTGTCACGGGAAGAAACGTTTGTATGTAACCGGGTACGCCATGCTATCCGGACACATCTGATCTCTTATGTGCGTCCAAATGGTGAGATTGCTGCAAGAAAAGCGGAGTGCTTTTCCGATCAGGGGGCGTATGCATCTCATGGACACAGCATTGGAGCAAAGGCTCTTGGATCTTTCCCGCAGCTGTATCCGTGTGAGAACTTTGAGGGAGATGTGTACACGGTATTTACCAACAAACCGGTATCAGGAGCTATGCGCGGGTATGGAATCCCGCAGGCGATGTTTGCGATGGAAAGCCATACGGATGACATTGCGGTAAAACTTGGGATTCCACCGTATGAATATCGCTGGAAATATCTGATGCCAAAAGGATATACGGATGGATTTTCAAAAAATGTCAATTATTATGATACCTTCAGGGAATGCATGGAAAAAGGCAGTGTCGGTGTAGATTATGAGCGAAAACGCAGAGAATATGCACAACAAACCGGGGATATCCGCAAAGGGATCGGAATGGCGGCATTCTGGTACAATACCGGTGTCTGGCCGATTTCTCTGGAGACATCCTCCTGTCGTATGGTCATGAATCAGGACGGTTCTATTCAGGTGCAGGTAGGGGAGACGGAGATTGGACAGGGCGCAGATACTGCATTTGCGCAGATGGCGGCAGAGACACTGGGGATTCCGTTTGATATGGTTCATGTGATGACCATGCAGGATACGGATATCACACCGTTTGGTCTTGGAGCCTATGCGTCCAGGCAGACCTATATGGCTGGATTTTCCATTCGGCAGACAGCAGAGCTGTTAAAAAGTCATATTTTGGATACGGCAGTGGAAATGACGCGGCAGATGAAAGAAAATCTGGATATTATAGATGGAAACATTGTGCGTACGACAGACGGCAGTGTTCTAATGTCATTGGGTGAGCTGGCAACAGAAAAACTCTACAGCCTGACTAACTGCGGACATCTCACGGCAGAGAGTACCTATCAGATCAAAAACAATGCCTACTCTTTCGGCTGTACCTTTGCGGAGGTAGAGGTAGATATTCCGGGATGCCGGGCCACACTGACGAATATCGTCAATGTACATGACTGCGGAAGGCTGATCAATCCGGCGCTGGCGGAAGCGCAGGTGCATGGAGGCATGAGTATGGGAATTGGATTCGGACTTTCCGAAGAGCTGAAATTTGATGAGAAAACGGGAAGACCTTTAAACAATAATCTTCTGGACTATAAGATGGCCACATTTGAAGATCATCCCGATCTGCATGGGGAGTTTGTGGAAAATTATGAGCCCACCAGTGCTTACGGAACGAAAGCTCTCGGAGAACCGCCGGTATGTTCGGTTGCGCCGGCGATCCGTAATGCGATTTTAAACGCAACCGGATCAGGGCTCAATGAGCTTCCGATGAATCCGCACAGGCTGTTTGTAAAATTCCGGGAAGACGGATTGATTTAATGGGGAAAGGTCGTGAACGAATATGTATGATATCAAAGCGCTCCATGAAGCAGAAAATGTACAGGATGCCATCTGCCTTCTGACAGAGCATCCGCAGGCACAGATCATTGCAGGGGGAAGTGATGTACTGGTCCAGATCCGTGAGGGAAAGCGGGCAGGAGTGGAACTTGTCAGTATTTATGGGCTGGATGAATTAAGAGGAGTGAGTCTGGAAGAGGATGAGACGCTCAGAATCGGATCACTCACCAGTTTTTCCCATATCACAAAAAATGAACTGATCCAGAAATATATTCCCGTCCTTGGGGAAGCGGTGGATATGGTGGGAGGTCCTCAGATCCGCAATATCGGGACTATCGGAGGAAACACATGCAATGGTGTGACTTCTGCAGATTCGGCGTCTACGCTGTTTGCGTGGGATGCAATCGTAGAACTGACAGGCCCGGAAGGTATCAGAAGACTTCCGATCCGGGAGTTTTATATCAAAGCCGGAAAAGTGGATATAAGACCGGGAGAGCTTCAGACCGGAATTTTGATTCCAAAACAATCATATCAGGGGTACCAGGGACACTATATTAAATATGCCATGAGAAACGCCATGGATATCGCAACCCTCGGATGTTCTGCCAATGTAAAGCTTTCAGAGGATAAGACTGTGATTGAGGATGTCCGGATTGCGTATGGTGTGGCGGGGCCGATCCCGATGCGTGCAGTCCATGCAGAAGAGGCAGGACGAGGAAAAGAAGTATCTGCCCGTATACTGGAGGAAATTGCAGAGCAGGTGCTTTTTGATATCCATCCAAGGGACAGTTGGAGAGCCAGCAAGGCATTTCGGGAGCATATCGCAAGAGTTTTATGTCAGCGCGCTCTAAAAGAGGCGATTGTCAGGGCAGGAGGTGTCATCCATGAGTGAGAAGCAGTATAAACTGGTAAAATGTACCATCAACGGAGAATACAGGGAGACCATGGTGGATGTCCGCGCATCACTGACGGATATGCTGAGAAATGATTATCGGCTGACCAGTGTAAAAAAGGGCTGTGAAGTCGGGGAATGCGGAGCATGTAATGTGATCATTGACGGCGAGTGCTTTAACTCCTGTATTTATCTGGCAGTGTGGGCAGATGGAAAAAATATCCGCACGCTGGAGAGTCTTCTGGGACCGAATGGAGAATTGTCGGATATCCAACAGGCGTTTATTGATGAGACTGCGGTACAATGTGGATTCTGCACACCGGGAGTGATCATGAGTGCAGTGGAGATTTTAGAGTCAGGCAAAGAATATACAAGAGAAGAATTACGGAAACTTTTATCAGGACACCTGTGCCGCTGTACCGGATATGAAAATATTTTGAATGCGGTACAAAAGACCATGTACAAACGACTGGGAAAAACTGAAAATTAGGATTTAGGTGCTGTCGCATAAGTTCTTTTTTGAAATCTGGACACAATATCTGTAAAAAGAAAGGACAGATTATGAAAAAGAATATGGCTGGATTGATTCTGGTATTATTTGCGATAGCACTTTTTATGACCGGATGTGAGAAAAAAGCGCAGGAAAAAGAAGAAGCGCAGGAGGCGTCGGCCAGACAGCTGGTGATCCAGAAACAGACGCAGACAGAAATCGCAGAAAAAAAGATCGAAGAAAAAAGACGAGAGCTGCCCAATCAGGCACAGATTGAAATGGAAGTGATCCTGCAGAAGCCGGAACTACCGACCGGGTGTGAAAGTGTTGCGCTGACTATGGTTTTGAAACAGAAAGGATATCCAATCGAAAAAACCACGATTGCAGAAGAATATCTGATCTACAATCGGGACAACTATGCATCCGGGTATGTGGGAGATCCCTCTACGTATGGAGGAGTGGGCATCTATCCGCCAGGACTTGTAAATACAGCAAACTGCTTTTTGAAACAGCGATATCAGCAGCATACAGCGTATGATGTCAGCAAGCTGAGTCTGGAGGAGCTGCTTCCGTATGTGGCAGCCGGAAATCCGGTGCTTTTGTGGCTGACATCAGATCTGGAAGCTCCCTATTTTTCGAGTCAGAGTGTAGAGTATGGAGGGGATTCATATCGATGGTACTGGAATGAACACTGTGTAGTGTTTGGCGGATACGATCTGGAAAAGCAAAGCGTGACGTTGTTTGATCCCCTGAAGGGGAAAGCAGAGGAATCTCTTGAGCGGGTAGAGGAAATTTATAATCAGACAGGAAAATATGCAATGACGGTATACTAAAAAACATCTGTGAAGAACAAAAAATAAAGTTCTTCACAGATGTTTTTTATGGTCTGCTGTGTGATTCAATATGATTTTTGATCGCTTCAAAACTTTCTTTGCTGATGATGTGTTCCATGCGGCAGGCATCTTCTGCGGCAATAGCTTCATCTACCCCAAGCTGTGTCAGCCATGCAGTCAGAAGCTTGTGACGCTCATAAATCATATCGGCAATGGCTTTTCCTGATTCTGTAAGATAGATAAATCCTTCCTTCGTAACCGTGATATGTTCTTTCTCACGAAGATTCTTCATGGCAACACTGACGCTGGATTTTTTGAATCCCAGTTCTTCAGCGATATCAACAGAGCGTACAACCGGACGTTCCTGACTTAAGATCAGAATCGTTTCCAGATAATTTTCTGCAGATTCGTTTGTCTTCAATGTATGCACCTCGTTTCTCGTTAAATTGTCTTTAGTATATCATATTTTAGAAGAGACGGCAAATACTATAATGTTATTGACAACTTATTGGCGTTAGGGTATACTAACTAATGAGAAAAAATAGTCAGTAACAGATTCAAAAGGAAAGGGGAGCGGACTGTGAATGCTGTGAAAATGCAAAGAGAGATGATTTTGCAGAGATTGAAAGAGCAGGGATGCAGGATTACAAAGCAAAGATTGGCTCTCATTGACATTATTTTAGAAAATGAGTGCTCCAGCTGTAAAGAAATTTATTATAAAGCTGTCAGAATGGATGAGAAGATTGGGATTGCTACGGTATACAGAATGATAAATATGCTGGAAGAAATCGGAGCGATCAGCAGAAGAAACATGTATAAAGTAGAATGTCCCGGGGCTTGTCCGAAAGAAGATGCCTGCGTTGTTGTGTTGGATGATGAAAGCGTGTGCCGGATTTCTCCTCAGAAATGGAAAGCTATCGTAGAAGAGGGGCTGCAGGCATGCGGATATCTTCATAACCGGAAAGTGGTATCTATTTCTTTTAATCAGGAACAGTGCATGAAAGGCATGATCTGAGAGAAAAAATAAAAAAGAGATTGACAAATGAAAGGGATAAGAATAAACTGAATAATGTTAGGAACACCTAACACATAATAGTTTTGAAATATAAAAGTTAGTATTGGCTGGAAAGGAGAGATTATGATGCCTTTGACGATGGCAGCAGCAAACGAAATTAATTATATTAAGAAAGTCGGAGGAAACAGTGAAGTGAAACGTCACCTGGAAACTCTTGGATTTGTAGCCGGAGGAGAAGTGCGGGTGATTTCTCAGTTAAATGGAAATCTGATCGTAAGCATCAAAGATTCCAGAGTCGCGATCAGCAAAGAGATGGCAAACAAGATCATGGTCTAAAGGAGGAAGAGGGAAAATGAAGACATTGCGAAATATTGCCGTGGGTGAGACTGCAAAAGTGAAACGGCTTCATGGCGAGGGTGCCTTAAAACGCCGTATCATGGATATGGGAATTACAAAAGGCAGCCAGATTTATGTACGCAAGGTGGCTCCGCTTGGTGATCCGGTCGAGATCACGATCCGCGGATATGAATTGTCTTTGCGAAAAGACGATGCGGACTGTATTGAGATGGAGTAAAGAAAGGAAAGGGAGAGAGTGATGGCGATTAAAATTGCTTTGGCAGGAAATCCAAACTGCGGAAAAACGACGATGTTCAATGCTCTGACAGGTGCCAATCAGTATGTTGGAAACTGGCCGGGAGTTACGGTGGAAAAGAAAGAAGGAAAATGTAAGGAGAATAAGGATGTAATTGTAACAGACCTTCCGGGAATTTACTCTTTGTCTCCATATACACTGGAGGAAGTGGTAAGCCGTGACTATTTATTAAAAGAAAAGCCGGAAGCGATCATCAATCTGGTGGATGCCACAAACATTGAACGAAATCTGTATCTGACAACACAGCTTTTAGAACTTGGAATTCCAGTTGTGGTCGCGCTGAATATGGCGGATCTGCTGGAAAAGAATAAAATCAGCATTGATACAAAAGCGCTGGAAAAAGAACTGGGATGTAAGGTAGTCAAGACTTCAGCATTAAAGGGAACCGGAATTCACGAAGTAGTGAAAGAGGCTGTCACAGCAGCGAAAAAAGAAAGCATTGTTTCAGGAAAAATAAAGTTTTCAAAGGATACCGAAGAGGCTGTTTCCGAGATGGAAGAACAGTTGCCTTCATCGGTTTTAAAAGAACAGAAAAGATGGTATGCGATCAAGCTGCTGGAACGCGATGCGAAAGTATTGGAGCAGTTAAAACTGACTGCATCTGTACAGAATCAAGTAGAAAAAATCGCTGCCAAACTGGAAGAAAAGCTGGATGATGACACAGAATCTATTATCACAAATGAGCGTTATGAGGCAATCACACATGTAGTAGAAAAATGTGTAAAGAAGCCAAAAGAAAAACTCTCGACTTCAGATAAAATCGACCAGATTGTGACAAACAGGATACTGGGACTTCCAATCTTTCTTGGTGTGATGTATGTCGTATACGCGATTGCAGTCATGACCATTGGAACTTATGTGACAGACTGGACCAATGATGTACTGGTAGTAGCGATTCAGGATGCGGCGGCATCCGGACTGCAGGCGATCGGTACAGCAGCATTTCTGGAAGATCTGATCGTAAACGGAATTATCGGCGGACTGGGTGCAGTACTTGGATTCCTTCCGCAGATGGCGATTTTGTTTGTATTGCTCTCTATTCTGGAAGATTGTGGATATATGGTCAGAGTTGCCTTTGTCATGGACCGTATTTTCCGTAAATTCGGACTTTCAGGAAAGAGTTTTATTCCACTTTTGATTTCATCAGGATGTGGAATTCCTGGAATTATGGCATCCAAGACGATTGAGAATGACAATGACAGACGACTGACAATTATGACATCTACATTTGTACCTTGTGGTGCAAAGCTTCCGGTTATTGCTTTGATGGCTGGTGTGATCGGTTCAGAGGCAACGGGATTTCCGGCAGGAGCTCTGACATTTATCATGTACGTGATCGGTGTTGCGGCAGTGCTGGTTTCCGCAATTATTCTGAAAAAGACAAAACCGTTCCACGGAGATGCGGCACCGTTTGTAATGGAGCTTCCGGCATATCACCTTCCACAGGCGAAGACAGTACTGATTCATACATGGGAAAGACTCAAAGGATTTATCAGAAAAGCCGGAACGATCCTGCTGCTTGCTTGTATCGTAATGTGGTTCCTTGGAGGATATGGATTTACAGATGGAAGCTTTGGGGCTGTAGAGGATTCTGCAGACAGTATTCTGGCATCCATCGGAAGTGTGATCGCAGTGATCTTTACACCGCTTGGATTTGGAAAATGGCAGCCGGTGGCAGCTTCTCTTTCCGGATTCTCAGCAAAAGAAGCAATCGTAACGACAATGGGAGTTCTGGCAAATGTAGCCGGAGATACAGAAGACCCGGCAGTTGTGGCACACGGTGTCGCAACATGGTTCCCGTCAGCGGCAGCCGGATTCAGTTTCCTGCTCTTTAACCTTTTGGATTCTCCGTGTCTGGCAGCGATCGCTACCATGGCAAAGGAACTCAATGACAGAAAATGGTTCTGGTTTGCAATCCTGTTCCAGAACGTATTTGCATACGTAGTAACATTTATGGTATATCAGATCAGTGGTGTTGCGACAGGTGCGCTTACATTTGGAGCGTCTACAGTAGTTGCAATTCTGCTGCTGGCAGTTGTCTTATATCTGTTATTCAGAAAAGATCCGTATAAAGGAAAAGCCATGAGTGTAAAGCGTTCTGTGGCAGAAGCCTGAAGGAGAAAAAATGGGCGGAATAAAATCGGCAGTATCTATGGGATACGCGGTAGTGTTTGTAATACTTCTTTATTTAGTTGGCATTGGAATCTCGAGTCTGATACAATATATAAAAAAGAAATTTAGAAGGTGATAATCGTGAATGCAGCAACATGTATTATTTTGATCATTTTAATTGTAATTGTTTCGTTTTCAATCCGTGCGACGATCCGTGATCGGAAAAAAGGCGGATGTGCAGGGTGCTCCGGATGCGGCGGAAGCTGCAGCGGATGTCACAGTGAAGTGGAACAGACAAAGAAATCTGAGTAAAAAAGCAGAATGAAAAGTGTGGTATCAGCAGAGTGTAACATCTTGAAAAATGTCACTGTGGTATCGCACTTTTTTAAATCAGCAGTTGATAAAATTTATCGATAAAAAGATTTTAGATTGACGCATGAAAATCAGGGTTCTAGAATGAGCGTAATGTAACCAGAAAGTACAAGTGATCGATGGATTTTAGAAAGAAGGGAAACAGATGAAACAACACCGATTTTGGGCGTGGGCAACAGTATGCTGCGCAGTAATGGTATTTTATACCGGTTACAAACATAAGTAAGATAGAAAAAGAGAGTCAGTTTACAGGAGGAAGAAAAGATGTTAGATGTATTTAAAATGAAAAAATTAGGAATTTTTGCAGGTGGTGTTTTATTCGGAACAGCAGGAGTGAAGCTGTTATCAAGCAAAGATGCAAAAAAAGTGTATACAAATTGTACAGCTGCAGTGCTTCGTGCAAAAGATTCCGTTATGAAGACAGCATCCACTGTACAGGAAAATGCAGAAGATATTCTGGCGGAAGCAAAACAGATCAATGAAGAGAGAGCGGCAAAAGAAGCAGCTCTTAAGCAGGAAGCAGAAGAAGTAACAGAAGAGACAGTGGCAGACAACACCGATTTTGCAGAAGAGGCATAAGATAAAAAGAGGGATTTGATTGAAGTTTATAATTAAGCATGAAATACCGGGAAGAATACGGGTGCATATGGTGCAGCCGAAAATGACGTTTGAAGAGGCGGATATTCTGCTGTATTATCTCGTAAACCTGGAAAATGTGACAAAAGCAAAAGTATATGAAAGAACACAGGATGCGGTGATCTATTATGAAAAGGACCGGCGGGAAATCATCAAGGCACTGCAGAAGTTTGGGTATGATCGGGGAACAGTGCCGGAGGGGCTGACCGAGCATTCCGGAAGGCAGATGAACGCAGAATATCAGGAAAAACTGCTGATGAAGGTCGTGATGCGTTTTGGCGGGAAGTTTCTGATACCGGCACCGGTACGGGCGGTCTGGACAGGTGTCCGTTCTCTGAAATATCTGCAGCAGGGGATTGTGAGTCTGAAAAAAGGCAGACTGGAAGTGGCGGCTCTGGATGCCACTGCGATCGGTGTTTCCATCCTGCGCAGAGATATGAATACCGCAAGTTCGATCATGTTCCTGCTCGGCATCGGAGAATTGCTGGAGGAATGGACACATAAAAAATCGGTCGGAGATCTGGCGCGCGACATGTCCCTGAATGTGGGGAAAGTCTGGCTTTTAAGAGAGGAACAGGAGATTCTTGTTCCCGCAAAACAGATTGAACCGGAAGATCTTGTGGTAGTCCGCATGGGAAATGTGATTGCATTTGATGGAGTCGTATCCGGCGGTGAGGCAATGGTCAATCAGGCGTCTATGACAGGAGAAGCAGTTCCGGTGAAAAAGACAGCGGAAAGCTATGTATATGCAGGAACTGTTGTAGAAGAAGGGGAACTGATCATCTGCGTGAAAGCGGTGAGCAGAGCAACCCGTTTTGAAAAAATCGTGACCATGATCGAAGAGTCTGAAAAATTGAAATCAAATCTGGAGAGTCATGCAGAACATCTGGCAGATCAACTGGTTCCGTATACACTGGCAGGAACGATTCTGACCTGGCTGCTGACAAGAAATGTGACCAAGGCACTGGCAGTACTGATGGTAGATTTTTCGTGTGCACTCAAGCTGGCGATTCCAATTTCGGTACTGTCTGCGATCCGGGAGGCAGGTGCACATAATATTACCGTAAAAGGCGGAAAATATATGGAAGCTGCCGCAAATGCCACAACGATCGTGTTTGATAAGACGGGGACACTTACAGAGGCGCGGCCGACGGTACGAAAGGTGGTTTCTTTCTGCGAGCAGAGTGAGGATGAGCTGCTGAGAATGGCGGCCTGTCTGGAGGAACATTTTCCACATTCCATGGCAAAGGCTGTTGTGGAAGCCGCCAGAAAAAGAGGGCTGGAGCATGAAGAGATGCACAGCAAGGTCAATTATATTGTTGCACATGGAATTTCCACCACGATCGAAGGAAAACGTGTGGTGATCGGAAGTCATCATTTTGTATTTGAAGATGAAAAATGCTCGGTCAGAGAACCGTGGATCCGACAGTTTGAAACACTTCCGGAAGAATGTTCTCTGCTCTATCTTGCCATTGAGCATGAGCTTGCTGCAGTTGTATGTATTGAAGATCCGCTGCGCAAAGAGGCGGCAGATGTAGTGCGTGCTTTGAAGGCAACAGGGCTTGAGAAAGTCGTGATGATGACAGGAGATAGTGAAAAAACGGCTGCTTCTGTGGCGAGAAGAGTTGGTGTGGATGCATATTATTCAGAAGTTCTGCCTGAGGATAAGGCAAAATTTGTGGAACAAGAGCGCGCATCCGGCCGTACGGTGATTATGATCGGTGATGGAATCAACGATTCTCCAGCATTGTCTGCAGCAAATGTGGGAATTGCAATTCGTGACGGTGCGCAGATCGCACAGGAAATTGCGGATATCACAATTTCGGCAGAAAACTTGTGGGAAATCGTAATGTTGAGAAGATTAAGTGAGGCGCTGATGCGGCGTATCCAGAAAAATTACAGAAGTATTGTCGGGATCAATGCCACTTTGATATTGCTTGGAGTTACAGGAATCCTGCAGCCTACAACGTCTGCACTGCTTCATAATATGTCTACGCTGACGATCAGCCTGACCAATATGAAAAACTTACTGGACGAAAACTAGTTATTGAGAAAAAAACGATAATAACCCTCTTGATTTTCTGAAATAGTTCCTATAGAATAAAACTAAAGTTAGCTATAACTAACAAATGGGGGCATACAGGAAAATTCAGGAGGTGCGTATGAGTATTGTTATTATCGGAGGACATGACCGAATGGTCTGTCAGTATAAAAAAGTATGTCAGAAATATCAGTGTAAAGCAAAAGTGTTCACACAGATGTCAGGAAATCTGTCCAAAAAGATAGGAACTCCGGATCTGGTCGTTTTATTTACAAATACTGTTTCGCACAAAATGGTGCGGTGTGCAGTGGAAGAAGCAGGCCGCTGCAATGCAGAGATCATCCGCTGCCATACAAGCAGCAAAAACGCACTGGAAGATATCCTGGAAACTGCCTGTGCAGCAGTGTAAAAACGATCAGCTTCAAAAGAGCAAGATAGAAGAGAAATATAGAAAAATGTACAAAAAAGAGAGTATACGATACGAAATATGTATGGTATACTCTCTTTTGATATGAAAAAATGAGGGATGAGGGACATGAACATCAGAAAAAACTATAATCATACATTGAATGCCTGTTACCTTGGCTATATTACCCAGGCAATCGTGAACAATTTTGCACCGCTTCTGTTTCTGACATTTCAGAGTACATATGAGATTTCGCTGGATAAGATCGCACTTTTGGTATCCTTTAATTTTGTGGTGCAGTTGATCGTGGATCTGCTGGCCGCAAAATATGTGGACAAGATCGGATACCGCAACAGTGTGGTGGCAGCACATATTTTCGGAGCAGTTGGCCTGGTGGGACTGGCAGTGTTTCCGTCCGTTTTTCCGGATGCGTATGCAGGACTGCTTCTGGCAGTATTTTGTTATGCAATTGGAGGCGGATTGATCGAAGTGCTGATCAGCCCGATTGTAGAATCTTGTCCGACAGAGCGAAAGGCTGCTGCGATGAGTCTTCTGCATTCTTTTTACTGTTGGGGGCATGTAGGCGTGATTCTGATCTCGACTGCATTTTTTGCCATTGCGGGGATTGAGAACTGGAGGATACTGGCTGTGATCTGGGCAATCCTTCCGGCGTTGAATGCAGTATATTTTGGAATGGTACCGATTCAGGCAGAAGAGGAAGACGTTGAGGGAATTCCTGTGCGAGAATTATTTAAAATGAAAATTTTCTGGGTGTTGGTACTGCTGATGATCTGTGCAGGAGCATCTGAACAGGGAATGTCCCAGTGGGCGTCAGCATTTGCAGAATCAGGGCTGCATGTAGAAAAGGCAGTCGGGGATCTGGCGGGACCATGTCTTTTTGCACTGTTGATGGGAAGTTCAAGACTGCTCTATGCGAAGATGAGTGAGCGGATCTCATTGCCAAAAATGATGCTCTCAAGCGGGATTTTGTGCATTGTGAGTTATCTGCTTGCCGCATTGTCTCCAAATTCGGTGCTGGCGCTGCTGGGATGTGGGCTTTGTGGATTTTCTGTGGGCGTATTCTGGCCGGGAACCTTTAGTATGGCTGCAGCATCCTGTCCGAAAGGGGGGACTGCATTGTTTGCACTTCTGGCACTTGCGGGAGATCTTGGGTGTTCTTCCGGTCCGGGAGTGGTAGGCGTTGTATCAGGAGCATTTTCAGAGAATCTAAAGGCAGGACTTTTGGCAGCGATTGTATTTCCGGTGCTGCTGATTATTGGACTGCAATTGTTGAAAGAAGGAAGTCGAGAGAGAGGGGAAGTAAGATGAAAAAAGAGATGACAAATGATATGACTGTCGGAAGTCCGGCAAAGCTGATCATTCAGTTTATGATTCCGATGTGTCTGGGAAATGTGTTCCAGCAGTTTTACAATATTGCGGATTCCATCATTGCAGGGCAGTTTTTGGGTGTCAATGCTCTGGCAGCAATCGGAAGTACCGGTTCATTGATGTTTTTTGTGACAGGATGGCTGCAGGGACTGACCAGTGGTTTTGCAATTCTGGTATCGCAGTGGTTTGGAGCAAAAGATATGAAACGGATGCGACATTATGTGGCAATGTCTGTCTATCTGACTTTTGCATTTGCACTGGTTATGACCATTGGATTTGAATTTGCCAATGAGCCGATCCTGCGTCTGATGAATTCCCCGGAAAATCTGATGAAAGATATCAAAGGATATATGGCGGTGATTTACGGCGGTCTGATCGTCACAGCGGCATACAATGCGCTTGCGGCAATTTTAAGAGCCCTGGGAGATTCCAAATCGCCATTGTATTTTCTGATCATTTCGGCGATCATTAACGTGATCCTGGATATTGTATTTATTGTGAATTTCGGGATGGGAGTGGAAGGCTGCGGATATGCGACTGTGATCGCACAGGCAATTTCCGCACTTCTGTGTCTTGTATACATTGCGAAAAAATTTCCGATCCTGCGGCTTAGGGAAGAGGATTTTAGGATTTCCTGGCAGAGTATGGGACGGCTTCTTGCTCTGGGAATTCCCATGGGACTGCAGTTTTCTATTACGGCGATCGGAACAATCATCGTGCAGGGGGCGGTCAATATTTACGGAGCGGTATATATGGCAGGATTTTCAGCGGCAGGAAAACTGCAGAATATTATAGCAACCGTATTTACTGCATTCGGCGCAACGATCGCGACTTATGTGGGGCAGAACCGCGGAGCCGGGAAAATGGATCGTGTACACAAAGGGGTAAAATATACACAGATCATGGTTCTTGCGTGGAGCGCGGTCACAATGGTTCTAGTGTATTTCCTCGGAAAAGAGATGACACTGCTGTTTGTAAGTGGAACAGAAACAGAGGTGCTTCATGCGGCAGGAATTTATTTCCATGCAGTATTTTGGGCATATCCGTTTTTAGGAAGTATTTTTATCTATCGAAATGCGCTGCAGGGAATGGGCTACGGTCTTGTTCCGATGCTTGGTGGTGTGTTTGAACTGGCGGCAAGAGCGCTGATCGTACTTTTGGTGGCAGGAAAGACGAGCTTTTTCGGTGTTTGCCTTGCAGATCCGGCGGCATGGATCTCAGCATTGATTCCATTGATTCCGTATTACATTTATGTGATGAAAAAATATGAAAAGCAGAAACAGCTGGAGGGATAGTGCATAAGAGAAGAGACAACAGGTGGAGAACATTCATCTGTCGTCTCTTTTTTGTCAGTTGTGTTGTGAAATGTGCAAGTTGTGCAAAAAAACTCAAAAATAAAAAGAAATGTGGTAGAGTGTGGATATAGAAAGCCGGTCATAGGGGCAGGTGCGCATATAAGGAGGTGAGAAACGTGATGAACTGGTGGATGGAAAAATGGAATCATTTCGAAAAGAAGCATCCGAAGCTTTCCAAATGGATATATCAGATTGCATTTTTTTTTGTATTCAGCATGGGAGTGACCATAGTCCAGTATTTGTTTTTTACATTTATGCCGGGTATTCTTGGAGAAAAACTGGCCGGAACAGAATTTATGTGGCCACAGGTGCCGATGAAGATTGCAGGAGTGGAATTTACATGGAGCTTATTGGGGTATAATGTCTTGAGAGATGCATCTGGTGCGGTGCTGATCGGTGGAGGACTCGGATACTTTATCAGCTATGAAGTGGGCTCATTTGTTGCACAGTGTATCAATTTTCCGCTGCAGAGAAATGTTACATTTAAAAGCCACGGAAATCCTGTATATCAGGCAATGTGGTATTTTATAGCGTGGATTTTGATTTCGCTGATCTGCAACGGATTCAACAATCTGTGGATGCCGATCGCATCGGCTCTGGTTCCGCCGGCAATATATAATATTCTTGTGACATTTGTCACAGGAGGCGTGTCCATGGTTATATTCTTCTTTGTATTTAAGATTATCTTTCCAGAAGGAGAGACAAAAAAGAAGTAATATAAAATACAGAACGGAAAGAGGAGAAAAGGTTTATGAAAGAAAAGAAAGGCTGGAGTGTCGAACGGATTGCGAAAACCGCAGTTCTGACCGCAGGGATTTTGATCGTGATTGCAATTGTCGCATCTATGATCTTCAAAAATCCGATAGGAGCGAACGTAAGATTAATTACAAGATTAATTTTCGCAGGAACAGTAGTGACTGCTGTTTTTATTCTTGCAATGTGGATTTACAGGGCAAGAAAAAATAAAAGAATGTTGAAAATCTTTTCGGCATTGTTGTGTGTATTATTAGCAGTTGTGATAGTTATCAATTTGGCAGTTATGAATTTTTATGTGATGATCAACCAGTTTTTACATAGAAATACAGCAGATCCAGAAACGGTTGTCAATGAGACACAGGTGGCAAGAGAAGTGACAGAGCAGATTGAAGAAGAGGGGCTTGTATTACTTAGAAATGAGAAAAACGCACTTCCTATGACAGAAACGAAGGCAAATGTATTCGGATTTGCATCTGATGCGATCATCTATGGAGGTTCCGGATCCGGAGCAGCGGATGAAAGCAAAAATGTCAATTTAAAAACTGCACTGGAAAATGTGGGAATCGAAGTAAATGAAGAACTGTCAGATTTCTACAAACAAAAAAATGATGAAGCAAAGGCAAAAAACGGAGTTACAATCGCATTGAGTGATTATAGTGTCAAAGAGCCTTCTGTAGACAACTATGAAAATGGACTTCTGGAACATGCAAAGGACTTTTCTGATACAGCGATTGTTGTGTTTGGCCGTGCTGGCGGTGAAGGTGCTGATATGCCGATGGATATGGCAGCATATGAAGGCGGTACAGAGGGCAGACATTACATGGAGCTGACAGAAAATGAAGAAGCAATGTTTGACATGGTAAAAGAAAACTTTGAAAAAGTAATCGTGTTGATCAACTCTTCTTCTCCGATGGAATTGGGATTCCTTGAAAATGAGAAAGTAGACGCTGCAATGTGGATCGGTGGACCTGGATCCGTTGGGTTACAGGGTGTTGCCAACGCACTTTGCGGAGAGGTAAACCCATCCGGCCGTCTGGTAGATACCTATGCTTATGATGCAACTTCAAGTCCGGCATACATGAATATCGGTGATTTTACTTATACAGGAACAGAACATGAAAATGGCGGAATGCTCGGAGGCGTGGCACCATACAAATTCATGAATTATCAGGAAGGTATTTATGTCGGATACCGTTATTATGAAACTGCCGCACAGGATGGTTATATTAATTATGAAGAAACAGTACAGTATCCATTTGGATATGGTCTGTCATATACGACATTCGAGCAGAAGATGGGTGAACTTTCTGCAGATGGAGATTCTATCAGTGTTGATGTTACTGTTACAAATACAGGAAAAGTTCCTGGAAAAGAGGTTGTTCAATTATACTATACTCCACCATACACAAAGGGCGGGATTGAAAAATCACATGTTGTTCTGGCAGCATTTGACAAAACAGATGTGTTGAAACCGGGCGAAAGCCAGACACTTACACTGTCCTTTATGAAAGAAGATATGGCAAGTTATGATTACAAAGATGCAAAAGCCTATGTTCTGGAAAAAGGGGATTACGCGATCAAATTGATGAAAAACAGTCATGATGTCATTGATCAGCGTGCATACAAAGTAAAAGAAACTGTGGTCAATAGAGAAAGTGACCTTGTAGAAGCAACCAACCAGTTTGATGATGTGGCTGGAGATATTACTTATGTAAGCCGCGCGGACTGGGAAGGTACAATGCCAAAAGAAAAGGCAAAGGATCAGGCTCCATCTAAGGAAGTACTCAAAGCATTACAAAATACAAAGGTTGAGACAGATCCGGACGCAGAGGATATTGTATTCAAAAAACACGGACTGACTCTCAAAGATGTAAAAGGATTACCATACGATGATCCAAAATGGGAGCAGTTGTTAGAGCAGTTATCGATCAAAGATATGGAACAACTGATCGGAATGAGCGGATGGCAGTCAGTTCGGATCGGATCTGTCGGAAAACCGGAGGTATTGGATGTAGACGGACCGGCAGGACTCAACGGACTGATCAACGGAACAAAAGGAAATCAGTATACAAGTGCGGTTGTAGTGGGCTCAACATGGAATACAGAGTTACCGGAAGCATTTGGTGAGGCTTTGGGTGATGAAGCGTATGCGAACAAAGTATCTGGAATTTATGGTCCGGCTATGAACATTCATCGTACACCATTCAGCGGAAGAAACTTTGAATATTATTCAGAGGATGCATTATTGTCCGGTAAGATGGGAGCAGCAATGGTTCGCGGCTGCAACGAGAAAAATGTGTATACCTATATCAAACATTTCGCATTGAATGACCAGGAGACAAATGCGATCGGCGGTGCAAACTGGTGTAATGAACAAGCGATGAGAGAAATCTATCTCAAACCGTTTGAGCTTTCTGTCAAAGAAGGCGAGTCAAAAGCAATTATGACGACATGGAGCCGAATCGGAGCAACATGGGCAGGTGCAAGCAAACCATTGCTTCAGAATGTTTTAAGAGACGAATGGGGATTTGAAGGATTTGTCATCACAGATAATGCGATGATGGGCGATTTTCAGAACGCAGATCAGGCAATTGCAGCAGGAAATGATATGATGCTGAGTTCTACTCAAAAGGAGATCACCATCGATGAGACAGCCGAAGGCCGTCAGCTCATGAGAAAAGCCTGTCACAACATTTTATATGTAGTTGCAAACAGCAATGCGCTGGAACATGCAAGAGTGGGAGTTCCGGGATGGATTTACGGATATGTTGCATTTGATGCCGTGATGCTGGGACTGATTGCACTTGGATTTATGGGCTGTACAAAAAAGAAAAAAGTAAAAGTGAAAAAAGAGAAATGTTAAATATATTGAATCAATTATAGAAGATAAGAGAGCAATACTCTTTCTATATTTGTAAAAAATCCGAGAGGAATCCTTTAATATGTGGATTCTTTTCGGATTTTTTGGGTATTTTTAAGAAAGCAGAAGTTCGTAAGTATACTCAGGGCAGACTTTATTTTCTCCGCGTTTGACATAGCTGCCTGTGTGAACAACTTTAAATCCCAATTTTTTGACGACACCATTTGAAGCGGCATTGTCCGGATCAATCTTAACCGAGATCCGTTTTCCGTTATGTGCTTTTGCGTAGGCGATCATACCCTGTATCATCTCTGTGGCATAGCCTTTGCGCCAGTGTAATTTGTTGACACAGTAGGCAATATCATATACAGTTTGATCTTTCAGAGGGATAAAACTGCAGGTTCCGATTCGTTCCCCTGTAGTTTTTGATTCTGCGATCAAATAGCAGCAGATGGGATCGTCTCCTAATGCTTCTATTTCTTTTACATATTCCGGATCAATCGTTTCCAGAGCAGGATCGCCGAGATATTCTCCCATTTCGGGATCGTTCCAGATACTGATTGCAAATAAGGCATCATCTTTTGTGAAAGGACGCAAATATAAGCGATTGGTTTCGATTTTTTCAATATTCATAGTGAGTCTCCTTTGCGATGTTTTATTTTATGAAATGGTGTCAGTAATTTCTTTAAGTATACCATAGAGAAAATCGCAGTGTTTTCTTTTTTTAGAAAAAATTTTTATTTTATTTATAGATTCACCAGAAATTCTATGTTAGACTATAGCTATATCGGATGCCAAACACGCTGATATCACAGCAGTCGAAAAATCTTTCAGGCGTATTGCCTTATCTTAAGCATCCAGATTCAAATCAGTATTCTGATTCAAGAGCAGTTTCAAAAAATCAATCAATCAACAAAAGGAGAAGTATGTGTATGTCAGAAACATTAAAACAATTATTTCCGAATATTCGGACCGAAGAAGCAATTATAGGAGAGATCAAGAGTGATGAGAATCTGCTCGCAGAATATGAGAGCTGGACAGAACTACAGCAGAGAGATTTTCTGAAGTTCTGTTCAGGGATGCGGGGAGTCAAGGTGTTGTATGACGGGTTTGGAAAGGAGATATTAAGCCCGATCTATCATCCGGATCGACTGGAGGAGCTGTTGTCCTGTATCCTGGGGACAGAAGTGAAGATCCGTCAGGTTATACCAAGTGACGGAACGAGAATTGCAGATGAGCAGAGTCTTGTTATTATGGATATTGTGGTAGAGCTCATGGACGGAAGTCTGGCGAATGTAGAGATTCAGCGTATCGGATATCTTTTTCCGGGAGAGCGGTGTGCGTGCTATTCCGCCGATCTGCTTCTTCGGCAGTATAAGAGTGTCAAGAGTAGAAAAAAGAGAAATTTTACATATCGTGATGTGAAAAATGTATATACAATCGTATTTATCGAAAAAAGTACAAAAGAATTTCAGGAATTTCCGAATACCTGTATCCATCGGGCAAAGCAGCAGTTTGATACCGGACTTTCTGTGAATCTGCTGCAGGAATACGTTTTGGTGCCGCTTGACATTTTCCGGAAAACCACGCACAATAAAATTATCGAAAACAAGCTTGATGCATGGCTTACCTTTTTAAGTAATGATACTCCGGAAAAAGTAAAAGAGCTGGTCGAAAAGTATCCCGAATTTAGAGACATGTATCAGGAAATTTATGACATTTGTGAGAATGTAGAAGAGGTGGTACGTATGTTTTCAAAAGAATTGCAGGAACTGGATCGTAATACGGTGAAATTTATGATTGAAGAGCAGGAGAGAGAAATTAAGGCGCAGAAGGAGCAGCTAAGGCAGAGTGAAGAAGAACTGCAGAAGAATCAGGAGCAGCTGAAGAAGAATGAAGAAGAGTTGCAGAGGAGTCAGGAGCAGCTGAAGCACAGTGAAGAAGAGTTGCAGAGGAGTCAGGAGCAGCTGAAACACAGTGAAGAAGAGTTACAGAAGAATCAGGAGCAGTTAGCACAAAAGGATGCACAGATTGCCAGACTTCTGGCTCAGATTGAAGAGAAAGATACGTAGTTGTTGGTCCATTTATGATGATAGAACAACCAGTTGTGCAGAAATCTCCCCGTTTCTACGGATTTGTGATAGAGTAGTCTTCAGAAAAATGAAGAGATAAAGAAGTGAAAGGTGAGAGATATGAAACACGCAGAAATCATTGCGAAAATGACAGTTGAAGAGAAAGCAGCGATATTGAGTGGAGTGTCCGAGTGGGAGTCAAGAGAGATCAAACGACTTGGAATTCCGGCGGCGTTTTTTTCAGATGGTCCTCATGGAGTGAGGAAACAGGAAGGAGAAGGCGACCATCTCGGATTGAATGCATCTGTTCCGGCTACCTGTTTTCCGACGGCAGCTACGATTGCAAACAGTTGGGACGAATCGTTGGGTGAAGAGATTGGAAAGGCTCTTGGAGAAGAAGCATCAGCATTAGGCGTAGATGTACTTTTGGGACCGGGACTGAATATTAAGCGAAGCCCTCTGTGTGGAAGGAATTTTGAGTATTTTTCTGAAGATCCTTATCTGGCGGGAAAGATGGCTGCATCTTATGTAAGAGGAATCCAGAGTCAGGGAATCTATGCATGTCCGAAGCATTTTGCTGTTAACAGCCAGGAGCTTCGCAGGATGGCAATGAATTCGGTATTGGATGAACGGACACTGAGGGAGATTTATCTGACTGGGTTTGAAATTGCAATTAAAGAAGGAAAAGCAAAATCCATCATGACCAGTTATAACGAGGTCAATGGAGTCTATGCAAATGAAAATGAGCATTTGTTAAAAGAAATTTTAAGAGAAGAGTGGGGATTTGACGGACTTGTAGTCACTGACTGGGGGGCTTCGAACGATCATGTAAAAGGAGTTGCCTGTCGCTCTAATCTTGAGATGCCGGCGCCGGGACTGGATGCGGCACGGGAAGTTCTGGCGGCATTAGAAGAGGGACGCCTTTCCATGGAAGAACTGGATCAGTGTACGGACGATCTTCTGGATGCAGTACTGACACTGGCAAAGAACAGAGAAAAACGTGCGCGTGAATTTGACCGGGAAGCTCACCATACGCTTGCGAAAAAAGCTGCAAGAGAGAGTATTGTGATGCTTAAAAATGAAGAAAAACCGTTCCAGCTGCTTCCTCTCAAAGAGAATACAAGAGTGGCACTGATCGGAGATTTTGCATCTGTTCCTCGTTACCAGGGGGCAGGTTCTTCTCTGGTGAATCCAACGAAAGTAGAAACAATGGAACAGATGATCAGCAGTTATCCGATTCAGTGTATTGGTACAGCAAAAGGATATCAGAGAACAGGAGAAGCAGATGAAGTACTGAAAAAGGAAGCAGTGAATCTTGCGGAGAAGGCAGATGTGGTTATTTACTGCTTCGGCCTGGATGAATTGAGTGAATCAGAAGGACTGGATCGTACGCACATGCGGATTCCGCAGAATCAGGTGGAGCTTCTGGAAGCAATGGCAAAAGTAAACTCCAATATTGTAGGTGTATTAAGTGCGGGATCTGCAGTGGAGATGCCGTGGCATTCCTGCTGTAAGGCATTGTTGCACGGATATCTTGGCGGACAGGCTTCTGCAGGAGCCATGCTGGATGTGCTGACCGGAAAAGCCAATCCGTCTGGAAGACTCAGTGAGACATATCCGGTTCGCTATGAGGATACTCCGGCATTTAAATATTTTCCAAGTACAGAGCGTAATTCGGAATATCGGGAGAGTCTGTTTGTTGGATATCGTTACTATGATACAAGTAAAGTGAGAGTGCAGTATCCGTTTGGATATGGTCTGTCGTATACATCTTTTGAATACTCAGACTTGAGAGTAACGGCGGATGGAGTTGAATTTGTACTGACGAATACCGGAAAGATGGATGGTGCGGAAGTAGCTCAGATGTACGTATGTGCACCGAAAGGAAAGATTTTCCGTCCGGATAAAGAATTAAAAGGATTCGCAAAAGTATTCCTGAAAGCAGGAGAAAGCAGAAAAGTACAGATTTCGTTTGATGATAAGACATTCCGTTACTGGAATGTAGAGACAGACCGCTGGGAAAAGGAAGCAGGAAAATATGAAATCTGTATTGGCGCATGTGCATTAGATATCCGATTGAGAGAGACACTGGAAATAGAAGGAACAACTGGTACAATGCCATATGACGCTGAAAAGATGCCGTCATATTTCTCGGGGATTATCAGAGATGTACCGGATGCAGAATTTGAAGCACTTCTGAAGCAACCGATCCCGGATGGAAAGTGGAGCGGTGAACTGGGAATGAATGACGCAATCTGCCAGATGTATTATGCAAAGAGCAGACTGGCAAGAATGATCTACAAGATTCTCACAAATCTGAAAAAGAAAAGTGAGGATAAGGGAAAACCGGATTTGAATATCCTCTTCATTTATAATATGCCATTCCGCGGCATTGCAAAGATGACACATGGTGCCGTCAGTATGAAAATGGCAGAGGGTATGACAGAAGTGGTCAACGGACATTTCATGAAAGGAATGGGGAAGGTGATCAGAGGGTTCTTTGCAAACCGCAAAGCCAATAAAGAATATAAGAAAAAGCTGGAGGCCGGAAAATAGAAATGCGGAGAGCAAAAGGGAGAAAGCACAAAAAACTTTCTCCCTTTTTGTATCTAAGTATCCAGCGGGATCAGCACCTGCAGAGTAAACCAATGGTCTTTCGCATGAAGTGTCATGGAACCACCATATTTTTGAGCTGCGTGCTGGATACTTTTTAGTCCGTAGCCGTGATACCCGGCATTTTGCTTTGTTGTAGACGGAAGTTGATCCGATTTTAAATGAAGGATTGTATCTGTATAGTTTTCACATTGAATCATCAACAGCTGATTTTTTTGATACATGGACAGCGTGATCAGTCGTTTCTCTGGGTCATCAAATTGAGAGACACATTCAATGGCGTTGTCCAGTGCATTTCCAAAAATAGAACAGATATCTTTGACGTGCATGAAAGAGATCAGTTTGCCGTCTGCCATGCAGGTAAAAGTGATATGTTTTTGCATACAATAGGTACTTTTGGTTGTTAAAACCACATCCAGTACACTGTTTCCAGTATTGGTGAATGCTTCTTGTGTATGGATCGCCTCTTCCATTTCGGAGAGATATTGTTCCTTCTTTTTCGGGTCTTGTTCAGAACGGATGGCGATCATATAATGTTTCAGATCATGAAATTCTCTTCGCAGGAGTTCAATATTGTCAATCGAGAGACGATACTGGTCATACTGACGCTGCAGCAGGATGTTCATGGCCTGATTTTCGCTGCGCATTCGGAGTTCTTCTCTTTTTTCCTGCATGGAGAAAAGCATAACAAGTCCACCAAAATCTACCAGTGTACGGACATATAGAATCGAACTGGTAGCACTGGAAAACGGGGTGTTTGGCATAACAAAACTGATATTACTGATGGCAAATGCACCAAGAGCAATCAGAACGGCGCTGAGAAGTTCCTTCCCATTGATCTGAAGTCGTTCGTCTGTCGGAAAATGTCCTCGTTCCAGAAAATAGTATCCCACATAGATGCCTGTATACAGCACTGTCATTGTGACAACTGCAAAAGCCGGACTGAGCTTTCCATAGGTCAGCGTCCACCAGACATAGAGCTGCCAGTGAAGCGAAGCTGCAAATTCCGCAAGGACCAGTGCTTTTGCACAACAGAACCATGCATCCAGCCAGGTTGTATCACAGAGAAGATGCAGAAGTGCACACATTAAAAAGGCAGCTCCGATCATACAGGGAATCCAGAAGTAGATCGGAAGAGTTCCTGCAAATTCATGATAGGCAACAAAAACAATCAGGCTTCCTCCCAGGAAAAATGACAGTTTCAAGCCGGACATTTTTCGGCGCAGGAGGAAGATATATACCAGGCAGGCGCCCCATTCAGCCAATGCAGTATAAAGTCTGGGGGTATCCATCAAAGTGGTCAGATTCATCGGGTGACACCTCCCATATAGTCTGTCAGAGCCTCTAGAAAAGCTTTCTTTTTGGCGCGGCTGACAGGCAGTGTTGTGGAATCAGACAGGATCACATTGTTCTGTACAATGCCCGTTACATGCATCAAATGAATGAGATAGGCATTATGGCATTTGGAAAATCCCTTTTCATTCAGCAGCGCTTCGATCTTTTTCAAAGGTCCGGTTGTAAGAAAATCTCCTTTTTCTGTGTGGATGAGAACATGATGCCGCTGGCTTTCAATATAATAGATCTGACCAATATCCAGACGCATCTGACCGCCCTCTACTTCAATTGTCAGGTAATTTTTCTGTTGCTTCTGAGTTACTTTTTTAATTGCTTTTCCAAGAATCTGAGAAAAGGCAAGGTAAGATACCGGTTTGACCACATATCCAAGAGCATCCACAAGATATCCCTGTACGGCAAACGAAACGGTGGATGTAATAAAAATAAAAGACACGTCTTCGTCCAGCTTTCGGATTTTTTCTGCGGTCGTCATTCCATCAAGATGTTTCATTTGGATATCCATAAGAATGATGTCGTAGTCAGCTTTATAATCTGTGACGATATCCAGCCCGTCATGAAAGATGGTGGTATGGAAGGAAAGGGAATGCTGTTCCCCATATTGCTCCAGATATCCGGTGAGTGCCCGGATATAGGAATCGTCATCTTCAACAATTGCAATTCGGATCATAGAGTCTCCTTTTCTTTTTGTATCATAAAATTTGAAATCAGTTCTATTTTAGCGGAATCGGAATGAAAAAGCAATTCACAACAAAAGTTTGGCAAAACAAAAATGGACTGGTAGGTTGAAATTAAACAAAAAGACAAGTATAATAAAAATACTGAAAAACAAAGAAAAAGAGAGGTTTTTTAGTGAAGGAGGTAAATATGGCCGAGCAGTATCGTGGTATGGCAATTGGAATATTTGAACTGGACAGCGAATGTGCCTGTTTTGTGGCGTTGGATGCGGCAGCAAAAGCAGCAGCAGTACAGATCCAGGGAGTGGAGAGAAACCGTCTGGGAGCAGGTGCCTGTGTAAAGATGCGGGGAAGTATTTCAGATGTGAAAGCAGCGATGGAAGTGGCGATCCGGACGGCAGAGCCGATCGCAAAAGTTGTTTCACACACAGTGATCGCATCCCCATCTGAAGAGGCAGAGACAGCAATCGCAATGACCATTACAAAATAAGGAGAGAGTGATATGACATACGGAGCATTTGGACTGGTAGAAGTCCTTGGGGAGGCAAATGCGGTTCTGGTACTGGATCGGATGTTAAAGACTGCAGAAGTTTCTTATGAGACACAGGATACAAAGTGCGGCGGACATGCCCTGATTTTTGTAAGCGGCAGTGTATCGGCTGTTCAGGCAGCAGTGGAGAGTATAAAAGAAGCGCCACCGTGTAAAGTATTTCAGACGGCGGTGATTTCCAATCCATCCCAGGAGATGGTTCAGATTGTAGAAGGTTTCAAAGCCAGAAAGAAAAAATAAAATACAGATTCAAAGGACAGCATATCAGGTGGAAGTGCTGTCCTTAGTTTTTATACAGACTCTTTGATAAGATCCGACAGAGAACCAAAAGTATATCCCATTTCTTCCCATTTGGAAAGCAGTTCATCCATGATCTCTCCGTTTGTTCGAGAAGTATTATGCAGCAGTACGATGGCTCCGGGATGTACGCGGGACAGGAGTTTGTCAAAAGCTTCTTCATGAGTAGGCTGCGCATCCTGCTGCCAGTCAACGTAGGCAAGACTCCAGAAAAAGGTGTGGTATCCCAGGCTTTGTGCCATTTTCAGATTCTCGGTACTGTAAATTCCCTGTGGGGGACGATAGTATTTTATCATGTCAGTACCGGTGATTTTCTGATACAGAGCTTCTACAGCGGAAAGTTCTTTTTGGAAACTTTCAAGAGAAGAAATTTTAGACATATCCGGATGACTGAAAGTATGGTTCCCTACTGTGTGTCCTTCTTTTGTCATACGTTGGATCAGATCAGGATTGTCACGGACAAAATTGCCGACTACGAAGAAAGCCGCAGGAACCTGGTGTTTCTTTAATGCATCTAAAATAGCAGGAGTTGCCCCGTTCTCATATCCGCAGTCAAAGGTCAGATATAAAATTTTTTCTTCTGTATCCTGCGCATAATAGGCAGCATATTGCTTCAAATCTTCAATGGAAGCGTTGGCGGTTGGAAGTTTTCCTTCCTCTGGAAAACTAAGTCCCCAGTTTTCAGAGGCTGACAGTATGGAACCGGATACAGGGGCGGAACGAGCCGAATGTTCAATTTTTCCGGCAACAGAACCGAGGAAAAAGGCAGCTGCCAGAAGCAGAATGCGGCCGAAACAGCGCATGAGGATCTTGTGATCAGATTGGGTTATGTTCATAGAAAGGCTCCGGAAGTTCATTTATTCCTACTATATTCAGGAAAATGAGAAATTATGCTTAAGGTAGACTTTTTAGAAAAAGAGTGATACAGTTAATTCGAAAAATGAATGAGAAATCAGGGGTGACATATGAAAAAAGCAGCATTATTTTTTGATATTGATGGAACGATATTGAGTGAAGAGACAAAAGAAATTCCCAAGAGTGCGATAGAGGCGCTTCTGGAAGTGAAGAAAAAAGGACATCTGTTGTTTATTAATACAGGAAGGACGATGTGCTCCATTCCGGCAGAGCTAAAACAGTTTGCATTTGATGGATATTTATGCGGGTGCGGAACGTATCTGACATATCATGATGAGGTATTGTTTACAAGAAGCATCGAGAAAAAACGAGGCAGAGAAATTTTGAATAAAATGGCAGAGTGCAACCTGGATGGAATCGCGGAAGGAACAGAGGATATTTATCTTCCGGAGAGAACCTCCCGGTTTGAACGTCTGGAGACATCCAGGAGATATTTTCACTCCAGTGGACTGGGACGGGAATGTTATTTGGAAAAAGATGATTTTATCTATGACAAGGTGTTTATTTATGCGGATGAGAGAAGCAATCTTTCGGAATTCTTCAGCTTCATTGAAACGGATATGGAAGCAATCGACCGCGGAGGCAATGCCTATGAAATCATACAAAAAGGGTATAGCAAAGGAACAGCATGCGATATGATCTTGAAAAAGTTTGGTTTGGAGCTGGATCAGGCGTATGTGTTTGGAGACAGCATGAATGATCTTTCCATGTTCCAGTACGCAGCTCATACAATTGCAATGGGAAATCACGCAAAAGGTCTGGAACCTTTTACGGAGTACGTGACAGCAGAAGTAGAAAAAGGCGGGATCGCACAGGCAATCCGCCATTATGGGTTAGACGGAAGAGGAGGACAAGACACAAAATGAAATTATTTGTATATAGTTACAGGAAATTTGATGAGGATGAGTATTTCCAGAAATTTTCCAGGGAGTATGGAGTAGAACTTGGAATCTGTTATCAGGGTCCATCCATGGAGAATGCGCATCTTGCGGAGGGATACGACTATATCAGTATTCTCACGAGCAAGATCGATGCAGCGCTTGTAAGAAAATTTCGGGAACTGGGGGTCAAGATGATCTCAACCAGAACAATCGGGTATGACCACATTGATCTGGAAGCAGCGAAGGAGTGTGGTATGAAAGTCAGCAATGTGACATATTCACCGGAATGTGTGGCAGATTATACGATGCTGCTGATTTTGATGTCCATTCGAAACATGAAACGGATTTGCCAGCGGGCAGAGATCAATGATTTTTCTCTGCCGGGAATTCAGGGAAAAGAGCTGCATAATTTTACGGTAGGAGTCATTGGAACAGGGAAGATCGGACAGGCAGTGATCCGGGATCTGAGTGGATTTGGATGTAAGATTTATGCCTATGACGTCTATCAGGCAGAGAAGGTGAAAAAATATGCAGAATATGTGGACAATATCCATGAAATTTATCAGAAGTGTGATCTGATTACTCTTCATATGCCGTTATTTGAATCCAACTTTCATATGATTGATGAAAGTGCATTGTCACAGATGAAAGATGGAGTTGTCCTGATCAATACGGCAAGAGGAGGACTGATCGATACAAAAGCGCTGATCAAAGGGCTGGAGTCAGGAAAGGTTGGAGCGGTAGGTCTGGATGTGATTGAAGATGAATTTGGACTTTATTATAAAGATTTGAAGGCACAGTGCTTAAGAAAACACGATCTGTCCATTTTGCGGGCCTTTCCGAATGTGGTTGTGACACCACATATGGCATTTTATACCGACCAGGCAGTCAGTGATATGGTCAAACATTCCATCCTGAGTTGTTGTCTGAATGAGCAGGGCGAGGAAAATCCGTGGGAAATCAAAGGAGAAAGCTGATCAGGGAACTGCTTGCTGATAAAAAAGAAATTTCAATCAGGGAACTAGAGCGTGTTTGAAAATTGCTGCAAATTAGTCATTTTAACCAAATTAAAACAGAAGCAAGACATATGAATCCTAAATAGGTGAATGCATATTTATCATACCGGGTTGCAATTCTTCGAAATCCTTTTAATTTGAGAAATAATTTCTCAACTAAATGACGTTCCTTATATAGCCACCAGTCACAGTGACGTTCAAATTTTGCATTCTTTTTTGATGGGATTGTTGGTTCTGCACCGTGTGTATAGATGTAATCAATCAGCTCATCGCTATTATATCCACGGTCTGCAAGAACATTACAGCCCTCCAAATGAACATGCTTTAATACGGGGATCGCAAAATTACAATCGTTACGCTGTCCTTCGCTGAGCATCAGGTAGATCGGATAGCCGTAAGAATCCACTACCGCATGTATTTTGGTGCTTGCACCACCTCGGCTGTGTCCGATTTCGCTTGGAGGCCCCCTTTTTTTGCTCCAGCACTATGTTGATGGGCTTGAACGATGGTAGCGTCTATAGATAAATCTCCCAATTCTGCTTCCAGACTTAACACCCGAAAGATATTATCCAAAATTCCATCCTCTATCCATTTGCGAAAGCGGCTATATACACTTGTCCAAGGCCCATATCGTTCCGGAAGGTCCCTCCACGCAGCACCGCTGCGTGCAAGCCAGATCATTGCATTAAGCATCAAACGATTGTCTTTCGAAGGACGTCCTGGTTTTCCGGTATTTTCAGGAGGAAGTAGCAAAGCAATCTGTTCCCATTCCTGATCAGTTAATTCATAACATCTTGACATATGAAAGCCCCCTTTTTCTTTATTCTATCATGAAAAGGGGATAGAAACACATGTTTTGTACAATTTTTAATTTTCAAACACGCTCTAGATGAAAAAGCAAAAGAGCAGGGAAATAGTATTCGATTAAAAGAATGATGGGTGGCAGAGTCATTGAAGCAAATACAGATTTTATAGATAACCTATCTGCCGTCTGCCGTCTGCCGCCTGCCAGCGTATGAATGATAAGAAAAGATTGCGAACCGCTTGCAATTTGCAATCAAACAAAATGTAATGAAGAAAAAAAGGAGGCGATATCTATGGCAAGAACAGCAAATGTATTTGCACGTGTTGAGCCTGAAGTGAAAGAACAGGCAGAGCAGGTGCTTGATAGACTTGGAATTCCAATGTCCAATGCGGTAGGAATGTTTCTGAGACAGATTGTACTCCAGAGAGGAATTCCTTTTGAAATGAAACTTCCAGCTTATGAGGAGCCTGTTGCATATGGCTCTCTGACAAAGGAACAGTTCAATGCAGAAATAGAAAAAGGCATGGAAGATAACAGCTGAAGCAGAAGAAGACTTGAACCAGTTTGTACAGTATTTGCTTTTCGCCAAGAAAAATAAGCAAGCAGCGAAAAATGTGCTTGATGATTTTGAGGATACTATTAAAAAGTTAAAGAATGTAGCAAGTAGTTTGAAAGTATGCGACAATCCACGCTTACAGAGCTTTGGATATCGTCGAATAAATTTTCAACAGCACAGGTATTTTATGTTGTACAGAATAGAAAATGATATAGCCTCTGGCAGGATTGCAGAGGTGCGCAGCAGAAGTATGTCATGCAATTGCATGACGCGCACCTCGCAGCAAGAATGCCGAGGCATTCTTGAAAGTTAATAAAGAGAGGTGCATATGCTATGCCAGGTATACTCGTGGTTGAAGATGATGAAAATTTAAATCGTGGAATTACATTTTCACTGAAAAAATCCGGATATGAGGTTTTTTCAGCAGAATCAGTGAAAAAAGCGAAAAGAATTGCAAGTGATCATAATGTGGATGTTACCATTTGTGATGTGAATCTTCCGGATGGGAATGGACTGGAATTTGTAAGGTGGATGAGATGCAGTCAAAATACATACATTATCTGCCTTACGGCACTAGATCAGGAGATGGATCAGGTTATGGGATATGAAGCAGGGGCAGATGATTATATTACAAAGCCGTTTAGTCTTTCGGTACTTCTTTTGAAAATAGAAGCATATTTCCGCCGCAGACAGGAGAAAACGGAAGCCGGAAAGATGATTTCGGGAGATATCGTATTTATCGCAGGAGAAATGAAAGTTTTGATAAAGAGTCGTGAAATCAGTCTGACAAAAACGGAGTTGAAAATGCTGACTTTTTTTCTTCAGAATCCGAAACAGATTCTTTCAAAAACACAAATATTGGAAAATGTGTTTGATCTGGAAGGGGATTTTGTGGATGAAAATACAATCGCTGTCAATATCAGAAGACTCCGTGAGAAAATTGAAGACAATCCGGCTGCACCGGTCTATATAAAGAATATCAGAGGTCTTGGGTATATATGGAATCAGGAGGTAAGGCAGTGACAAAGAGATATCACAGGAAACTCACATCAGCCTTGTCGTTGGTATTGCCGGTCATATTAGTGTTTGCAATATTAAATTGCTTTACCACGTATGTATTTTATGAAGATTACAAATATAAAATGAATCTTATGACAGAGATTGCTGCAAAGGAAGAATTTTCCGGGCTGGATGCTGTTTCGGAATTGCTTAAGGATAAGGATATTGAAACCAACGGACAGGGAAAGCAATTATTGGAGCAATATGGATACTGGGGGAATAAAGGGAATGCATTTTATTCGCAATTCCGGCATCAGGTTATGGTGACCGGTGCTGTAAGCACTGTGATATGCGTGCTTCTTTTGACTTTTTTACTTTATTGGAAGAAAAAAGAAGATGCGTGTCATCAGAAAATTTTAGACCAGTTGGAAGAAATTCTGATCAGATTCCGTGAAAATAAATTTGATGATTTACTGAAAACGGAAAATCATGCAGAACTGGAAAAATTGAATGACCAGCTTGAAGCAATCGGACATCATATTCAGTTGATAAAGGAAGAAGCAAGGGCAGAAAAGGAGAACACGAAAGAAATGGTTTCTGATATTTCTCACCAGTTAAAGACACCGGTTGCAGCTTTGGATACATGTTTTAGTGTGCTGATGCAGAATGACTTAAGTGCCACAGAACAGGAGGAGTTTCGTATCCGTTGTCGGAGTGCTCTGGATGGACTGGAGACATTATTGCAGTCGCTTCTTGAAATATCCAAGATGGAAACTGGACTGATTCAGATTAATAAGAAAAAACTTCCGCTTATGGATACTGTCATATCTGCTGTGAACCGCACTTATCCTAAAGCGGATGAGAAAGAAATTGAATTCGTTTTTGACTATGAAAAAGAGCTGGAAACATGCACGATTATGCAGGATAAAAGGTGGCTTGGCGAAGCTGTGATCAACGTTCTGGATAATGCGGTCAAGTACAGTCCGTGTGGTTCAAAAATATTTATCCGGTTACAAAAAAGAAACGATCTTGTAAGAATGGAAATTGAGGATCAGGGAATTGGTATTCCGCAGAATGAGTATCACAAAATTTTTCAACGATTTTACAGAGGAAGTTCCAGGGAGGTCATGGAAAAGAGTGGTACAGGAATCGGACTTTTTCTATCGAGAGAAATTATCGAAAAGCACGCAGGTATGATTACGGTAACCTCCGGCAAAAAGAAAAAAGGAAGCACGTTTGTGATTCAATTACCATATGTTAGTTAAATTTTAAATGAGCAGAAATCTTACAATTCTGTAAGACTTCTGCTCGTTTTTGAAAGTGAAATGAAAGATTATCCTGATACAATTTGGATGTAGGTTGAAAAATGACCAAATATATAAACAGGCAAAGAAAGCGTGTTGAAAAGGTACGTTTTACAGAATCGAAAAGGAGGTAGCACATTGAGTGTGATATTAGAAACCAAGCAGCTTTGTAAGTTTTATGGCGCAGGTGAGAATCAGGTCAAAGCGGTCAATCAGGTGGACATTCAGATTGAGCAGGGAGAATTTGTCGCAATTGTTGGAAAGTCAGGTTCCGGTAAAAGTACATTACTTCATATGCTTGGAGGGCTAGACACCCCGACAAAAGGCAGTGTTACTTTAGCAGGGAAAGATTTATACAGGATGAAGGAAGATGCCCTTGCTATTTTCCGCAGAAGAAAAATCGGATTTGTTTTTCAGGCATTTAATCTGGTTTCATCTGTTAATGTCTGGGAAAATATTGTACTGCCACTGGGGCTGGATGGAAGAAAAGTGGATGAAGCGTATGTAAATGATATTATTGCAACTCTGGGGATTGAAAACCGGATTTACAATCTGCCAAATCAGTTATCCGGAGGACAGCAGCAGAGAGTAGCAATTGCAAGAGCACTGGTGAATCGTCCGGAAATTATATTTGCAGATGAGCCGACAGGAAATCTTGATTCTAAGACCAGTGATGAGGTAATTGCTCTGCTTAAGATGACAGCAAAAAAATATGGACAGACAATTGTAATGATTACCCATGATGACGAAATTGCACAGGTCGCTGACCGTATTCTGGTGATTGAGGACGGACAGGTGGTGGATTTCAGATGAAGACAATAAGCAGGATTGCATATAGCAATGACAAAAAGAACAAGATAAGAAGTATACTGATTATGATGTCCATATGTCTGACTACGATGCTGCTTGTGATTATCAGTACTGTGGGAAATGGAATGATACGTTTGCAGAAAAGTCAGGCGGCAGGCTCATATGGAAGCAATTATGGTCTGTTTATCGCCGCAGATGGTACGCAATTAAAAGAAGTGGAACGCAGAGCTGAGATATCTGATATCGGCATCATGTGTACGGAGGGCATCCTGAAAGGAAATGAAAATGGCGGCTTTGTCAGTGCGGATGAAACGGTCAGGAAAATGCTTCCCTATAATCAGGAATATGTGTTGAAGGAAGGTACCTATCCGGAAAAGGCGCAGGAAATTGCTGCAGGACGTGCTTTCTTTGATGCAGTGGGATACCATGATGTAAAGGTCGGAGACACCGTAACATTGGAGTACCGTTCCGGCATGCAGTCGGAATACGCACCGGTAGAATTTACTGTCAGCGGGATTTTATATGACCGGGATGAATATACCATCGAGGCTTCCTATGTTGTATTCGGTTCGCAGGATTTTTATAATGAGCGTGTTGCGGAGGGTGACAGGCAATATAATATCTATTTTACCTTGAGCGATTCTGCAAATGTATCTATGAATAATGTTGCGCCTGTTATAAAAGAAATCGCGGATTCCTGCGGCATTGACCAGAAAAACGTGATCATCAATGACCTCTACCTGCAGTGGGTATTGCAGCCGAGCTATGAAATGATTGTGGTTTGTGGAACCCTGATCCTCGGAATCGTGCTGTTTTCCGTTGTGGTCATTTATAATATCTTCCAGGTCGGGATCGCCCAGAAGGTTCAGGAGTACGGAAAAATCAAGGCGCTGGGTGCAACCAGAAAGCAGATGAAGCAGTTGATCTTTCGTGAGGGCATTCTTCTGGCGGTTCCTTCGATACCGCTGGGGCTGCTGTTTGGTTTCCTGATTGCAAAAGTCAGCTTCAACTGGCTGGTGGAGCAGGGAAATCTGGTATCGTCCGGAATCAAGAACCATCAGGTGCCTCTGTTTTCACTGACAATTATGCTCATCTGCATTTTGTTATCGTTTCTTACGGTCGTTTTGGCGCTGCGCAAACCCATGAAAATTGTTTCCCGGATTTCACCCATCGAAGCGACACGGTATCTTGACGGCTCCAAAACGCAAAAACAGGGCAGACGAAAAGGCAGAAAAGATGTCACCGTTTTCTCCATGGCAATGGCAAATGTGACAGGCAATCCGAAAAGAACCATTGCTACGATTCTTACCATGGGGCTTTCCTGTGTATTGTTTGTAATTATCTCTAATTATGTTGGGAATATTGACACGGAGCACGAGGCGCGGATTGCAATCAACCATGGACAATTTGAGTTGCAGCTGGATTATTCCCAGAATTATGATGAAGCCTATTCGGAGAATAATCTGGACACAATCCTACAGAACAACCCACTGAATGATTCTTTGATTAAAGAAATCAAATCTATCCCCGGTGTAACGGATGTACTGACGAGAGAAATCGTCTCTGCAGATTTGAACGGAACAAAATTTCCGGTTGCAATCGTAAATCAAGAGGATTTTGAAATGATGCGCGGGGATGGCGATATCGGTTCCATGGACTATGCACAGGCTGTCAAAAACGGGGATGTTTTCTTTGGCTGGTCCATGTGGATGGAAGCTGACGGGTATTCTGCGGGTGCACCGATTACATTCAACTTTGATAACGGAAGCGGAACCTATACCTATCATGGAAAAATCGCAGGCTCCTTTGTAAGCGCGGACACTTATCTGGTCATTCCGGAAGAAGTATACCGCTCTGTAAATCCGAAAGGGACATCTTATGGATACCTGTGGGTGGATTGTGCTAAAAAAGATGTGGCATCTGTAGAGCAAAGCCTGAATGACCTGCTCTCCGATACTTCTCATATCAAGCTGAACACCTATCACGCAGAATTGCAAACCGCAGAATACGCAAGCCGTATGATGAAGCTTGGCTGCTATCTGTTCATGGCAATTGTCGGTCTCATTGGGTTTATGAATCTGGCAAACACCATGATCATCAATATCACCACGAAGAAGCAGGAATACGGTGTGCTGCAAGCGGTAGGCATGACCAATAAGCAGTTAAATCTGAGCTTACAAATACAGGGCTTGATTTTTACGGTTGGCACCATCTGCGTCGCACTTGCTGCCGGTCTGCCCCTTGGCTATGCACTGTTTTCCTATGCGAAGCATAATGGGATTTTTGGAATGAACGTTTATCACGTTCCTCTTATCCCGATTCTTGTTATGATTCTTCTGGTTGGTATTCTACAAATTGTGCTTTCCTGTGTTTTAAGCAGTAATCTGAAAAAGGAAACGCTGGTAGAAAGAATAAGGTATCAGGGATAGCAAGTATTGCTGGGATATCCTCAGTATTATAGTGGCGATAACGAGTACAGCTATTGCAATTTACTTTGGGGAATGGATAAAATCAGTTATTCCTATAGATCTCATTATGTTGTTGCTACTGGTACATATGGTTTATATCGGAATCAGATGTTATGTGAAAGAACGGGGACATTATTAGGGAATAAATAGGATATTGAGAAAACGATGATGTAAACTGTCGTTTTCTCAATTTTTTATATGTTTAAAATACAGCTTGATGAACTTGCCTGTATTCTCTTGGGCTACAAAGATAAAATTCTTTGAATTTTTTTGTATAGTATGCGGGCGAATCAAAACCACATTCCTCTGCCACAATAGAAATGTTTTTATCCAGGTATTCCGTTAGTACAGATGCACTTCGGATCAATCTGTATTTTAACAGATATTGGATAGGAGATTCTCCTGTGATTTTTTTGAAACAACGAAGGGTTTCTCTTTCACTGATATTTACAATTTCAGCAATATTAGAAAGAGTAGCAATATTTGATGATCGTCTGGAAGTTACTTCACCAGGAATGCTGTTAAATAATGTTTCAATCAAAAAAATGATAGAAGGATACTCCAAACCGAGAAATCCGGCGATAGCAAATGCATTTGCATACATGAAGATTATTGAAAAATGGGGAACCGGTATTCCAAGAATATTCCGTGAATGCAGAGACTATGGTTTGCCTGATCCAGAACTTATTGATTTTGATGGTGATTTTCGAGTGAATATGTATCGGAATAATACAAATAAAGCTTCAAATGAATCAACAAATGAATCAATAAATGAATCAACAAATGAATCAATAAATGAATCTTTAAATTCAGATGAAGCAGTAATAATGGCTATAATTAAATCGAATCCACAAATAAGTCAAAAAGAAATGGCTACAAAATCTGGATTTTCAAGATCAAAAATTCAAAGAATTTTAAAGGTCTTACAAGGAAAAAAAGTACTCTATCGAGAGGGTGCAAGAAAAAATGGTTACTGGAAAATTCTATAAATTTGCCAGTCAAAAACGCATGGACAAACCGTCTCGTATGCGGTATATTAATTGTAGACAAGAAAATATCTTGTACTTACGATAGAAAAGTTTAATTGAATACTGTTTACCATGATCGAATATACGAAGCATGGTGGTCATATAACAGATGTCGATGGTAATATCAAGGCATTCCCCGATTATTAGCTGGAGCAAACAATCAGCTAACTTTCAGAGCTTTACAGAGCTTGACAGAGGGGGTATTCAGAATAACTCAAATTGAATCGGAAACAGTTTTATATAGTGTCCCACTTGGGTTTACCTTACCTCAGATTGACAGAGAGTGACAATAGGTTGGAGCTCTCCTAAGACTAAATTATAGGTTCGATTCCTATACGAGACGGCCAGTCAAAAGCGTTCGATTATTAGCAGAAATGCAAATAATGGGGCGCTTTTTTGATAAGAAAAATGCATGATTTTATTGCTTTGAGGATGATTTTTAGCTAATACAATGAAATAATTGTTAGCTGGCAGCTAATAAAAAATAGAGTTTTGCAAACAGACTGTATCAGAGATATTGCTAACATTTGGGGAAGTATCTGTTGTCACCATTGATTTAGGAATGTAAAATACAGTAGTTCAAAGGAAAAATTCTTTGCAGAATATAATTTGCAAACATATATTAGCTGAAACAATAGAGAAATATATTAGCTGTAGCTAATAGAAAACGAGATGCTCGTTTGGAACTGATTTCAAAAATAATCGGATCTAGACGAGCATTTTTTAGTCTGACCGAAGAAGGAAATGATGGCTGAAGTAACGAAAGAATTTATCCAGAAGAATGAAGATGAGAAGATCATTGAAATTGAGATTGAAAGACTTCGTTCATTTAAAAATCATCCTTTTCAAGTGAAAGAGGATAATGAGATCCTTTCAAAGTATTGGATGGTGAAAATGGATATGAGATGATCTCAGGTCATCGAAGAATGCACGCGGCAGTTATAGCTGGCTTGGCAACAATTCCTGCAATTGTGAGAAAATTATCCGATGATGATGCGGTCATTGCTATGGCAGATGCTAATATTCAAGTCGGAAGCCACGCATATCATAGTGACTTCCGGCTTTTTTGCGTATTGTTGGAAGAATTATAAATGGTATAATGTTTGTAAATACGATAAGAGAATGTCGCCTGTTATGCGACCTCTAAGTGAGAAAAGTGTGCTATTCTGAGATGAAACGAGAGGCTAATAGAGTCGGGAGGATAACGTTATGAGTAAAAAAAGGATATAGCAGACCAGGGTTATTTGGAACCATAAACCATTATGATGCAAACGGAAAAAAAGTAGGCGAGAGCCGACCGGGATTCTTTGGTGGTATGAATAATTTTGATGCAAATGGTAAGAAGATTGGACATAGTTCTCCGTCTTTCTTCGGAGGCATGAATCATTATGATAATAATGGGCAAAAAGTAGGTGAGAGCCGTCCCGGGCTTTTTGGCGGTGTGAACTATTATGATAAAAAGGGACATAAGAAGGGACATAGCAATCCCGGCTTTTTTGGTGGATTCAATCATTATGACGATTAAGAAAGATAAAAGGCGGTATAGATATGGCAGATCAAAAGTTGATAGATGAAGTGGGAAAATACATAGACAAATATTATGAACCAGCGAAGGATGATATCAAGATGGATAAGGAAATGAAATCCATTTTTGATAGAATCACAAGCTTCAGGAAAAAGAGAGCTGAGAAAAAAGCATTGCAGGATCAGCAGATTTTGGAGAACAGTCAGACAGAAGAATCGGCACCGGAAGAATTTGATATTTCGACGATGCAGAAGACGAAACTCAAAAAAGGAATGTCTTCTACAATGTCGGTAAGCAGAAACATTGATAATCTGATGAATCAGCTGGAAGAAACATTTTCACAGAGATTGCTTCGCATGATTGATGAGCGCGGTATGACAGATTCAGAAGCATATACAAAGGCGTATGTGGATCGTCGGCATTTTTCAAAAATCCGGAAAGACGTCAATTATGTTCCGAATAAAAAAACGGTACTGGCTTTTACAATTGCTTTGGAATTATCATTGGATGAAGCGAAAGATTTATTGGCAAGTGCCGGTTTTGCATTGTCCAGAAGTTCAAAAACAGATATTATCGTGGCATATTTCTTACAGAACAAGATTTATGATATGTTTGAAATCAATGATGTGCTGGATGCATACGGACAACCAGTATTTTGAACGAATAATTGCGAAGCAGTTATTCGTTCATGAGCAAGTAGCGAATGCGGATTGCGAATATCCGCTTATTTAGAATATTTTGGTGCAATGTCACCTGACAGGCGACCTTATTATTCATTATTTAATTTAAAATCAGACTATAAAGATATTATAATAGTAAGGAGCCGAGCACAATATGAGTATTATAAGAAAAGCAACAGGATTAGACACAGATGATATCAAAAAGATATATGAATGTGCATTTTATGGAATTGAAGGGATAGTTGAATCTTATTTCAAATTTGATGAGTATGTAGAATTTTGCTTGAAACATAGATTTTCTTATGTAGCAATAGAAGATGATATTGTATGTGGTGTATTGCTGGCATATGAGGTTCCAGATTTAATGTTTGGAAAAATTTTATACGTAGAATTATTAGCAGTTCTACCAGAATATCAAAAAAGGAAAATTGGGATAAATCTTTTAAATAAATTACGAATAGATGCAGAAAATGCGGGTTACAAAGAAATAACGTTACGAACAGGTTGCTACATGAACGCATATGAAATTTATAAAAAATATGGATTTAAAGATACGAAAACAGACAGAAGATATATGAGTTTAATGCTCAAATAGAGAATAAAAAAGAATACGAATGTCACCTGACAGGCGACCAACTCAGTTGGTTCTGTAAGTACAATGTGATTAACAACTAATATCAGAGGAGGAAATCCCGCAAGGGGATACCACAATGGCTTGAAGAACAAGCCGGTAAGGAGGAAATCACATGAATACAGAATTAACAGAGTTGGTTTTTATTTTAGACAGAAGTGGCTCGATGGGTGGCTTGGAAAGTGATACGATTGGCGGCTTTAATGGCATGATTGCAAAGCAAAAGGAACAGGGAAAGAAAGTAAATGTGACAACTATTTTGTTTGATGATGAAGTAGATATTATTCACGACAGATTCCCAGTAGAGATCATTGAACCGCTTACAGAAAAAGAATACTTCGTGCGTGGCTGTACCGCTTTATTAGATGCAGTTGGAACAGCAGTTGAAAAAATGGAAAATGTTCAGAAACATCTCCCAGAGAATCACCGGGCAGGGAAAATTATATTTGTTATCACTACGGACGGATTAGAAAATTCCAGCGAGCATTTTACACAGGAGCAGATCAGGCGAAAAATAGAAGCAAAAAAAGAATGTGGATGGGAATTCCTGTTCCTGGGTGCAAATATTGATGCAGGAAGAGAAGCTGAGAAGATAGGAATTGTCAGAAACAGATCTGTGACATATGAGAATGATTCCAAGGGCGTTGAATTGAACTTTAAAGCTGTAGGAAGAGCTATTTCCAAAGCTGTTGAAAGTGATGCAGTTATGGATTTTATGGACGATCACTGGGCAGATGAGATTCAGGCATATAAAGAAGGAAAAAAATAGTGGCTGCTGATATAAGAGAAAAAGAACAATTGGAATATCTGTTTCTTGATTTAGAGTGGAATCAAGCACTTGGAACCACGGGTTTGGATGGACGTGAAGCAATTCAGATAGGAGTAGTGGCTGCTGATACCAATATACAAAAAACAAAGACATTTTCCAAAGCAATCAGATTGAGTGACCCAAGTTTATTTAATGAAAAGACGGAAATTGTAACGCATACACCGATAACAAATATTATGCAGGGAAAAGAAGAAAACGTGGTATTAACGAAGTTTGCAAAACATTTTCCCGAATATCATTTTCTTGTCGTATGGAACAGAGATACTTATGATCTGTTCCTGAGAGATATGAGAAAAAACGGTATTTTAATAAAAAGGCATACACCAGTGTTTCTGCAAGAGGTTCTGAGTGTTATTACGGGAAATGAAAATGATCCTGTTGGATTTGAAAAGGCATTAACATGTGCTGGAATCAAATATGCCCGAAATTACCTTCATTATGCGAAACATGATGCTGACTATCTTTATCAGCTATATTGCCGATGTTTTCAACAATATAGCAGTGTGACTGCAGAAGAGAGATGCTTTGCAAATGAGACTACCAGAAAGTTACATACAGAGAATTGTCGGTATGTGAAAGATATAGCTGTTGAAAGAAAATCAATAGTGCCTAAAAGTATGATTTTCAAAGGCTATACGGTATGTAAATGCTGCGGTAAAAGCCAAATTTGGAAACAATTGGAGTGGGAATTTGGTACTAAAGCACAAAATAAGAAATACAAAGATGATTTAAAACAACTGCCTCTTACGGAAACAAATATCGAGAAAATATGTAAATGGTTTCAGTTATCTTATAGCATTACTAGTGACATTGTATTCGTAAGGACTGCTTTTTCAAGATGGATTGTTTACCTGCAAAAGGATAAGGTAAAAAAGTTACTTCATGAAAACTACAGAATATGTAAATCACAATATTTAAAAAAACAGAAAATGAAATGCATAGAAGGGTATCATAAGCAAAAGCTTCCATCAGAGAATTTCTTTGAGGTGATCCAGTATATAAAATATCATGACGCAGGAACTGTGAAACGTATGTCGAAGAAAAGCAGATTGGAAAAACTACTGGAAATGGTAGAGATGGAATTGAAAATGAAAAATACGGAGGAAAAAGATTATGGCTATGACAACATGCCCGAATTGCGGCGAACAAATATCGGATAAGGCGAAAAAATGCGTACATTGTGGTGCAATTCTGGTTCCAGAAGAAAAGAAATACTGTCCTGACTGCGGGGCAGAACTGGAAGAAGGAATGGATACATGTCCGAAATGTGGTTGCCCGATAGAAAACATTATTGAGACAGAAAAAACTCCACAACAGGTAGAAGTAACCGGTGTGAAGATAACAAAAAAATCAAAGAAAATAATTGTGATTGCAACGATAGCAGTTATTGTTGCAGCAATTATCACAGCTATTGGAGTACAGACACATAAAAAGAATGTCGCAGCAAAGGCGGCGGCAGAGGCACAGAAGCAGAGCGAGGAATACGGTACAAATCTGAATATGGCAGCATATTCTATGCTTTCTGGTGCCAGTGATGCGGAAACTTGCGGCAATCTGATTAAACAGGTTTGGTACAATGCAATTTATGAGAAAAGTGACAGCAAAACAGATAAATATACAAAATCCAAGGGATACTATGTGTCTGATTTTAATGATGCACTGCAAAATCTGTTCTCAGATAGCAGTTTCAGCAGTCAGATAGCTGATATCAATGACAACAAGGATACTGTCAATTCTTTGATGAAGAAATTAAAGAATCCCCCGGAAGAGTATAAGGATGCATATGAATCATTATCAGAATTGTATGATGCGTATATATCGCTGACAAATCTGGCTACGGATCCAACGGGAAGTTTACAGACCTATTCCCAGAACTTTAATGATGCAGATAATGCAACATTGAATTGCTACAATGCGCTGAAAATATATTTGGAAGAATAGTAGAAAAAGACAGGTGATATACTTCAGAATTTTCAAATATAGTATTCGTAAAGTCGAAGTTTTGATTTGTACTTCTCATTGAAGAAATACATCAGATATGGTACAATAATAAAGATTGAAAGTATCAGAACGGACAAGAAAAATATACTTTCTTAAATAAAAGAAAACCATAAGTTGTGTATAAATGAAGAGGTAGAAGAGATGGCAGTATCATACAATGGACTTTGGAAGCTATTAATTGATAAAAATATGAAGAAAGTGGATATGATGAACCAGGTGGGAATCAGCAGCAGTACTGTGGCAAAAATGACCAATGGAGAGCTGGTTTCCATGAAGGTTCTGGAAAAGATCTGCGAGAAGTTAGATTGTGATTTCGGAGATATTGTCCATTATGAACGCAAGCCGCATGGTGGCTGCGTTCATGAGCAAGTAGCGAAAGTGGATTGCGAATGTCCGCTGTGTCAGGAAACAAAGGATGGTGGACAGTAATGGAATACAGTGCAGGACTTACATCAAAATTATTCTGGCTGCAAGAATCCAGAAAAACAGCAGCTTATATTCTGGAAGGACTTAGCAAGGCAGACATCCGCAAGATTGCCTGGGAGGAAAATATCTATCAGGTGAAAGCAGAATATCGAGCTTATGAGGTGTTAAATGGAACATTCCGAAGGGTATCTGCCTTACCGGAAGCAGTATTACAGACATTTACCACTTGTGATGTAGAAACCGCAAAGATTCTGAATCTGATTGCAATTCTGATGGATAGCAGATTATTTTTTGAGTTTTTACATGAAATATACGACGAGAAGATTCGATTAGGTGAAAAAGAGATTACAGACAGGGATCTGAATGTCTTTTTTGCAGATAAGGCAATGCAGAGTGATGTGGTTGCCGGCTGGACAGATACTGCAGTACGGAAGTTAAAACAGTGCTTTACCAGAATGATGTTTGAGGCAGGATTACTGGAAAGCAGTGCAAAACCAAGAACAATCAAGCCAATTCATATTGATTACCGGACAGAAGAATTACTGACTGCAAATGGGCTTGGCGAATACTTGAAGGCAGTGAAGGGAGTCTAAGGATGGCAAGATTAAGTTTGGAAGAACGACTGAACCGGATTGAGGATAAGATCTCTGAAAAGTCTTTCCGTGAAAATAAAGGACTTGGAAATGAAGTCGGATATTATGTGTTCGATTACGATCCGAGAGCTGAACTGGAAGTCCGGAATCATATCGCATACTTAAAAGACAGAATCAATAATGGCAATAAAGACTTTAAAATTATAGAATTTGACCTGTTTCATACAATGATTCAGGTATTAGAGGAAGAAGGATATCTGGAAGCCTTCTTTGATCTGGAAAAAGACAATGGCTTTTTTGATATGGCAGACAGTCTGGTAGAGACATTGGGACTGGATGAAACGAATGAACTGAACCTGATTATTTCAAAGATCTTGCAGGAAGATCTGACAGACAGCGTGATTTTTCTGACAGGAGTTGGAAAATGTCATCCGATCATTGCAAGCCATAATATTTTGAATAATTTACATCAGGTACTGGACAGTGTGCCGGTTGTGATGTTTTATCCTGGAGAATACAGCGGACAGGATCTGAAATTATTTGGAACGATGGATTCCAGAAATTATTACCGGGCATTCCGGCTTGTGTAAAACAAAGGAGAAGAAAAATGCAGATTAAAGAGATGTTTGAGAAACAGATTGACCGTGATATTAAGGGCGTAATCAAAGTAGGTCAGTCTGATGAAGAAAACGTATATCAGGAATTGGACGAATATGTAGTAACAAAAGAACTGTTAAAACATTTCCGTGATTTTTTCGATAACTATGAAAAAGGAATCAATAACAATACGGACAAGATGGGTGTCTGGATCTCCGGTTTCTTTGGAAGTGGTAAATCTCACTTCTTAAAGATTCTTTCCTATCTGTTAAAAAACAGTGTGGTAGAAGGAAAGAGAGCCATCGAGTACTTTACAGACGGAAAGAAAATCGATGATCCGATGCTGATTGCCAAGATGACCAATTCCGGAACCATTTCTTCAGATGTCATGCTCTTTAATATTGATTCCAAAGGATCTGCAAAGGTTGGATCAGGGAAAGAAGCCATCGTGGAAGTTTTCATGAAGGTATTCAATGAAATGCAGGGATACTGTGGATCTATTCCATATCTTGCAGAATTTGAACGTCAGCTGGATAACGAAGGCAGATTTGAAGAGTTCAAAGAGAAATTTGAAGAGATTGCAGGGGCACCTTGGGAGAAGAAGCGACAGGCTTTTGCAGTTATTCAGGATAAAATCGTAAAAACAATCGTGGCTATGGATTTCATGAGTGAGGAGGCTGCCCGCAATTGGTGTAAGAATGCCAAGGGAAGTTATGACCTCAGTATTGAGAAGTTTGTATCTCTGGTCAAAGAGTACTGTGAGAAAAAAGGACCGAACCATCATGTTATTTTCCTTGTGGATGAGATCGGACAGTATATTGCAGATGATACACAGTTAATGCTGAATCTGCAGACTATCGTAGAAGATCTGGGAACTGCTTGTAGAGGAAAAGCATGGGTGATCGTTACCAGCCAGGAAGATATTGATTCTATCACAAAGACAAAAGGCAATGACTTCTCCAAGATTCAGGGACGTTTTGATACCAGATTATCCTTGTCTGCATCCAATGTAGATGAAGTTATCCGGAAACGTATCTTGGAGAAAAATGAGATTGCGGAATCTGCATTGAAGCTGTTATATGAGCAGAAAGAATCCATTATCAAGAATCTGATCACATTTACAGCAGATACAGCAGATAAGAAATTATATACAGATAAAACAGATTTTGCGGATTGTTATCCGTTTATCCCATACCAGTTCAACTTGCTTGGACAGGTGCTGACAGCGGTGCGTACTCATGGAGCCAGCGGAAAGCATTTATCCGACCAGTCCCGTTCTATGTTAGCACTATTTCAGGAGTCTGCAATCCGGTTAAAAGACAGTCAGGAAGGTGTACTGGTACCGTTTAGCTATTTCTATGATCCACTGCATAAATTCATTGATCATCAGCACAGCCAGGTCATTACCGATGCAGAGGACAATAGCAGACTGGACGAGTTCGATGTAGAGCTGTTGAAAGTGCTGTTTATGATTAAATACGTCAAAGAAATCAAAGCAAATGTAGATAACCTTACTACGCTGATGATCTCCAATATTGACGATGACCGTATTGAAATTCGTGGAAAGATTGAAGAATCCTTAAAGAAACTGATCCGAGAGACACTGGTACAGAAGAATGGAGAAATCTATATCTTCCTGACCAATGAAGAACAGGAAATCAATAATGCGATCAATAACGAATCGGTAGAAATGGGGGAGATTATCGGAGAGGCATCTACCGTAATCTTCGAGGAAATCTTTACAGATAAGAAATATCGTTACAGTAGCCGTTATTTATTCCCATTCAATCAGAAAGTAGATGATCGTTATTTTAAGGGAAATCAGTCCAATGATATCGGAGTATCCATCATCACACCATATGGGGAAGATTATCCGGATTCTGCTCTGCGTATGCTTTCTGCACAGGAACATAGTGTGATTGTAAAATTACCGAACGATAGTACCTTCCTGGATGAGATTACCGACTCTATCAAGATTTATAAGTTCCTGAATAAAAATGCTTCTGGCGCAAGAGGAAGTTTTGACAGCATCCGTCGTGCAAAAGAAGATGAACGTATTGAAAAGAAAGACCGTATTCGCATCTTTATTGAGGATGCCCTGAAACATGCAGATATCTATGTGAATGGTGATAAAGCAAATATTTCAGCCAAAGAGCCGGCAAGCCGTATCAACGAAGCACTTGGCAAATTAGTAGCTATGCAGTATAACAAGCTGACCTATATGGAGACAGCTCCGGAGCTTTCTGATATTGCTGCAGTATTCAATGGCAATGATGGACAGCTTTCTTTCCTTGGAACCAGTGATACAACACCAAATAAATTAGCGCTGGAAGAAGTGATTCAGGTAATCAGCCTGAATAATGCAAGACATATGAAGACTTCTTTGAAATCCCTACAGGATAAATTCGGGGCAGCTCCTTATGGTTTTGATCCGAAAGACGTGCAGTGGCTGGTTGCCATGCTCTTTAAGATGGGAAGAGTATCCCTGACCTATAACAGCCAGAGTTTATCTATGTTGTCCAATACAAAAGAGGAACTGGTACGTTACCTGACAAAACGTGAATTTGTTGAGAAACTGCTCATTGATATCAGGGAAAGAGCAACAGACGGACAGATCCGTTCCGTAAAAGAAGTATTGAAAGATTATTTTGGTTTCTCCGTATCCAGTGATGATGACGATACTATTATGAGAAACTTTAAGAATAAAGCACAGGATAAGCTGGAAACATTTGGTGAAATCATGATTGAATATCGTGTAAATCCGAAGCTTCCATGTAAATCCCTGATGGAACAGGCAAAGAAAAATCTGGAAGAACTTCTGGCTATCAAAGAGCCGGTAGAGTTCTTTAAAACAGTAGATAAAAAGCGAGATGATCTGTTAGACGATGCAGATGATACTGCACCGGTATTTGACTTCTTTAAAGGTGGTCAGAAAAAGATTTTTGAAAAAGCACTGGAACAGATCCAGATGTTTGAAAACAGTAAGACCTATGTCCGGGAACAGGAAATCATGGATAATGTTGCCCAGATGGAAGCTGTTGTGACAGCGAAAAATCCATTTAGCCAGATTCAGAAACTGCCGGATATGTCTATGAAATTCGTGCAGCAGTATGGAGCATTACTGGAAAAAGAAGCAGAAGAGATGCGACCAATCGTGGATGATGATCTGGGAAAAGTATTACATACGTTGGATGAGAAAGAATTTGCATCCGTATTCAGGAACAAGTTTGTAAATGCTTTTGCAGAATTAAAACAGAAATTGGATACATCCCATGAGATTGCTGCAGTAAAAAATATCAGACTGGAAAGCGATACATTGAAGCTTCGGTGCATGGATGAGATCACAGAATATGAAGAAGCACATCGACCGAAACCGGTACAGCCTGTACCTCCGGTAACACCATCGACAGGTGGTGGTCATACAGAACCACCGAAGCCGGTAACACCGTCAGTGCAGCCAAAACCAAAGAAGCGGAAGAATGTATCTATCAGTAACGTAGCTGGTGCAAGAACTTATTCTATCGAAAATGAACAGGATATTGATAAGTTCCTGGCAGAGATGAAGAAGAAATTATTAAACGAGCTGGATGAGAATACGATTATTACATTAAGCTAGAATAAAAGAATGGAGGTTATTCATTTGAAAAAAGAATTTTTGAATACATTAAATTTAGATGAAGACCACGAAAGAGAATGTAAATTGGCTGAAGGTGGTCTCCCAGAGAGTATATGGGAGACCTACTCATCATTTGCGAATACTGATGGTGGAACTATTCTTCTTGGCGTAAGGGAACACAGAGATTCTTTTACAGTAAATGGATTAACCGACAGACAAATCGCAAAATACCAGAAAAACTTCTGGAGTGTTTTGAATGACCGAAATAAAATATCAAAAAATATCCTTCTAAATCACCATGTAAAGATTGTAGAGTGTGAGGGTAAGAAACTTCTGGAAATAGATGTGCCTGCCGCTGATCGACATGATAAACCTGTGTACATTGGAACGGATCCTATGAGAGGAACTTATAGACGAGATTATGAAGGGGATTTTCTTTGTACAGAGGCAGCAGTCAGAGCCATGTTTGCAGATCAAAGAGACATTCCGGTGGATTCTGAGATACTGGAAGATATGGAACTGGATGCATTGAATGCAGATACAATTAAAGGATATCGAGTTATTTTTGAACAACTGCATGAGGGACATCCATGGAACAAATTAATGAAAGATGAGTTCCTGATGAAATTAAAAGCGGCAGCAAAGAATAAAGAGGGTATGGTATCTCCGACAGTAGCTGGTTTGCTGATGTTTGGAGATGCCAATCGAATTACTGATGTTTTCCCAGATTATTTTCTGGATTACAGAGAAGAATGTGATGACAAAAATGTACGATGGTTGTATCGGACACATTCGAATGAAGGTGACTGGAGTGGAAATTTGTTTGATTTCTTTTATAAAGTAACCAATCGAATTGATGATGATATCGCAGTGCCATTTGTGAATCGAAGAGATGGAGTACGTGTGGATCGTGTGGATGTCCATGACGCACTGGGTGAAGCGGTCGCAAATGCCTTGGTTCATGCGAATTATTATGGAAAACGCGGAATTGTTATCGTAAAGCATGGGAAAAAGATTACGATTTCCAATCCGGGAACGATCCGTATTACAAAAGAAGAATTTTATGCAGGCGGAAACAGTGATCCCAGAAATCCGAATTTGCTGAAAATATTTGGATTTGTTAATGTGGGTGAACGTGCCGGCAGTGGTGTGGATAAGATTATGACTGCGTGGGAAGAACAGAACTGGAAAAAACCAATATATGATATTTCTTTGAGAGTAGAACGGGTAACGTTACAGCTTGAAGTGGGACAGGTAGTGTATATTCCAGGAGCAGCAGATTTGAAAGTGCGTGCATCCGATTCCATAACTTTGATAAAGTTGACAGATAAAGAAAAACGTATTGTTGAATATATAGAGATGTACGGAAATATAAGTATGAGTAAGGCGACAGAAGTATGTGGATATAAAACAAAATCAGCAACACGCAAAATAATATCAGAACTGTTAAAGAAAAAACTTATCGAAAAGCAGGGAAGTGGACCGGCTACACGATATGTGTTGATAAAAGAGTAGTATAATGATTTTAAAAGAAATGATAAAAGTCTCTAAGGGACTCAAAAGAAACGATAAAGGTCTCTAAGGGACTCGAAAGAGAATGATAAAGGTCTCTAAGAGTCTTTTGAAAATAGTATTAGGAACTTCTAGAGAGGAAACAGTATATGAACAAGAATGCGATAAAGAAATTTGCTATAGAAGCAAGAAAAAAACTGATTGATTCTGTTACAGATAAAGCAGGTATGCTCGGCATCACAGAAAAATCATGCAGTGAACCAATCACAAAAGGACCAGACTTTGAAGTATACCAGACTGTTGCAGGAACAGAAGTAACATTAAACAAAAGACAGTGTGAACAGAGAAGACGTCTGGTATCTCAGATTGAATCCCGTGGTTTTGAAGCGGTCGTAGAAGAAGTGGCTTATACCTGGTTTAACCGAATCTGTGCGATCCGTTTTATGGAAGTGAATGATTATCTTCCAAACAGAGTTCGTGTACTTTCTTCCGAGAAAGAAGGAAAAATGGAGCCGGATCTTGTGACACAGGCACCGGATGTGGATTTAGACCTGACTGCACAGGAAAAAGAAGAAATTATCAACTGGAAAATGAGTGGCACATCAGAAGATACGGATAAACTGTACTGCAAATTATTTCTGAAGCAGTGTCATCAGTTGCATGATATCCTGCCGGGACTTTTTGAGGCAGACTCTGATTATATGGAATTACTGTTTGGTATTTCCTACACCAATAAAGATGATGTCATTTATATGTTGGTGAATCCGGAGACAGGTATTCCAGAAGCTGATTTCAATGTATCTACATTGGATGAAGAAGGAAATTCGACAGGACAGGTTGAGATCATCGGGTGGTTGTATCAGTATTACAATACAGAATTAAAAGATGATACCTTTGCAAAACTGAAAAAGAATGTAAAAATTACAAAGGAACGAATTCCAGCGGCAACCCAGCTCTTTACACCGGACTGGATCGTTCGTTATATGGTTGAAAACTCTGTGGGAAGAATCTGGATTGAGCATTTGCGGGCAGTAGATCCAAGTACAGATGAAAAAGCGACTGCAGAAAGATTCGGATGGAAATACTATCTTCCGGAGGCAGAGCAGGAAGAAGAGGTTAATGTAAAACTGGCAGAAATCCGTACCACATACAAAGACCTGAAACCAACAGACATTACCTGTATTGATCCATGTATGGGAAGTGGACATATCCTGATCGCTATGTTCGATGTGCTGATGGATATCTATGAAAGTGCCGGATATGATAAGAGAGAAGCAGCATTTGAGATCGTAGAACATAATATACATGGACTGGATATTGACCAGAGAGCCTATCAGCTGGCGTATTTTGCGGTTATGATGAAAGGTCGTGGATATAACAGACGGTTCCTGCGTGGAAGAGATGGAAAAACGGAGCCGAAAGTGTATGTGATTGTTGAAAGTAATGAAATCAATCGAAATCATCTGCAGTTTTTTGGAACGCATTTAAGTGAGATGGAAAGAAATCTGGCTGTGATGCAGATAGAAGGATTGCTGGATACATTTAAAGATGCCAGAGAATATGGATCTATCTTAAACGTAGATGCTTGTGATTGGGATGTACTGGAAAAATTTGTAGATGATTTGGGGACAATGGGGCAAATTTCATTTGAGAGTGTGGGAAGTGAAGAAACACAGGAAAGCTTGCGAAAACTGGTAAGAGTAGCAAAAAATCTGGGAAAGAAATATGATGCAGTAGTGACGAATCCGCCGTATATGGGAGCAAGCAATATGAATGCCATTCTCAGTAAATTTATAAAAGATAATTATGCAGACTATAAATCAGATTTCTTTTCTGTTTTTATTGTAAAGTGTTCGGTGTTAGCAAAGAAAGAAGGATATTTGGGATTCTTGACACCTTATGTTTGGATGTTTATTCAGTCTTACGAAAAACTGAGACAATATTTATTTACGCAGGCGACAATAGAAACTTTAATACAATTTGAATATTCTGCGTTTGAAGAAGCAACGGTACCAATCTGTACATTTGTATTTAAAAATTCATATGTTGACAAAAAAGGATGCTATTTAAGATTAACAGAATTTCGTGGAGGTATGGAAGTTCAAAGACAAAAAGCTTTGGAAGCGATCAATGATCATAAATGTGGATTTTATTATGAGCAGAATGCAAAACAATATTCTAAAATTCCGGGAAGTCCAGTGGCATATTGGGTGAGTGAAAATTTGTTTTATGATTATGATATATCAATCCCATTGGGTGTACTTTTCCCAGTGAAAAAAGGAATGACAACGACTGATAATAATCGTTTTCTCAGATTTTGGTACGAAGTAGAGCAAAAGCAAATTTCAATTAAATGGTTTAGAACTCATAAAGGTGGAGAATTTAGAAGATGGTATGGAAATGATGAGAATATTGTTAACTGGGAAAATAATGGAGCTGAACTGAAAGCGTTTCCAGGCTCTGTGATACGAAATGAAGATTATTATTTCAAAAGATGTATAACTTGGAATGATATATCTTCTTCAAAAACTGGATTCAGATATGTAAAAGGTAATTCAATATCTAATGCATCTGGACCGAGTGTGTATTGCAATAGTGACAGGCTGTTATATATATTAGGATTATGTAATTCTAAAGTTATGGAATATATTTTTGCGATTACCTGTCCTACTATTCATTTTGAAGTAGGAAGAGTTGCTGAATTACCTATTATGATAGCAAAAGAAGGAAATGTACAAGAACTCGTGAAAGATAATCTTGAATTATCTAAATCAGATTGGGACTCCTTTGAAATCTCTTGGGACTTCCAGAATCACCCGCTACTTCGCAAAGTTCCTATCATCGCAGAAGCATTTTCACAGTGGCAGACTGAATGCGATGATCGCTTCAATCAATTGAAAGCCAGCGAGGAAGAATTGAACCGCATTTTTATTGATATTTATGGTTTACAGGACGAACTTACTCCAGAAGTAGAAGATAAAGATATCACTGTTCGCAAAGCTGATTTATCCAAAGATATCCGTAGCTTTGTTTCTTATGCCGTTGGTTGTATGTTTGGTCGTTATTCTCTTGATAAAGAAGGTCTGATCTATGCTGGTGGTGAATGGGACAGTAGTAGATATAAGACATTTATTCCAGATGATGACAACTGTATTCCAATCACAGATGAAGAATATTTTTCAGATGACATTGTAGGTCGTTTTGTAGAATTTGTTAAGACAGTCTATGGTGCAGATACTTTAGAAGAAAATCTTGATTTTATTGCAAATGCATTAGGAAACAAAGGCGATACTTCCAGAGAAGTGATCCGTAATTATTTCTTGAAAGATTTTTATGCAGATCATCTGAAAGTATATCAGAAGAGACCAATTTACTGGTTGTTTGATAGCGGAAAGCAGAATGGTTTTAAGGCGCTGATTTACATGCACCGTTATGATGCTGACACTGTTGGACGTGTAAGAACGGATTATTTACACCGGGCGCAGAAATATGTAGAAACAGCGATGCAGAGTGCTCAGTATACCATTGACAATGCATCATCAGCTTCTGAAAAATCAAAAGCAACCAAAGCAGTAACGAAATATACCAAACAGCTTGCAGAAATGAAGATTTATGATGAAGCCATTGCTCATATTGCGAATAAGAGAATTGAGATTGACCTGGATGATGGCGTGAAAGTAAACTATGCGAAATTCCAAGGAGTGGAAGTTGCCCAGGAAGGAAAGAAAGCATTAAAAGTGGATTTGTTGGCAAAAATAAAATAGTACAATGACAGGAAGTATGTAGATATAGCATATAGAGCTGAAAATGAGAAATTAAAGAATTTTGGGAAGATTGAAGTGTTCAATATATCGTCTGTTAATGGTATTTTCTGATAAATATTAAAATGGACATAGACGGAATAAAGGAGATGAGAAAATATTATGGCAATTAATCAGATTATTAAGGATATTGCAAACGTTGAATATTCGTTATGGGTAGTAAATACTTATGCGGCAGGTATACAGCAGCCAAATGGTCGTTATATTACCAAATATTTTCCAATGTCCACATTTGTGATTGAAAATATGCTTTTAAGGCATGGATCTATGGGGTGTTACCAACAGGGATACAAAACAAATCGGATAAAATGGATTTGTTTTGATTTTGATTGTAAAGATAAAAGAAATCCTGATGTCTATGGGTTGTATAAAAAGTGTGTTTTGCCATTTACAAATATGTTGGATGAATTAGAAATTAAATATTTAACAGAATTTTCAGGGAGAAGAGGAATTCATGTATGGATAATATTTAAAACGGTTTTTGAAAAAAAATTAGGATATCGTATCGTATGTGAATTAGAAAAAAAATGTCAGGTTTTATCAGAAATAAAAGATAATGAGGAGTGGAGTTTGGACAGATTCCCGGCTACAGATACTAGTCGGGGTAATATAGTAGGAAAACAGGTAAAATTCCCATTATCATGTCATGCAGCGGGTGAAAGATCTTATATTTTTTATGGAGAATTTCAAAAAAAAGAAGATACGGAATCCGAAGAATTCTTGAATGAACAATTGGGCATAATGAAAGCATATATACCTAATGAGATATCTGAGGTTGTTAGAAAACTTAATATTGATGAAACACATTCCGAAACAACAAAGTTAAAATATAGAAAATATTGTTTACAAGGTAATATAGAGGTAACCTCGGATCAAGTTATTGACATTTTATCGGAAACCAGAGTTTTTAGAGAAATTTTTCAAAGAATGCAGCAGGGAAATTCGTTACATCAAGATTGGCTTGTTATTTTAGGAACATTATATTTATGTGATGCAGATGCAATGCTTGTAACGGATGTGTTTAAAAGGTTTCCCAATTATGATGAGCGAAAAACATTCAGTAAGATTGAAAAATTAGGAAAGTCATATTTCCCCGCAACATTTTGCTATCTTTATCGTATTTATGGGATTGCACTGGAAGAAAATATCGATCCGGAAGAGACGGGATTGCATTATTTATTGCGTAGATGTGGAGTTGAACCAAATATTTTACAACAAATTGAAAATGTAAATGAGAGAAAAACGATTTATGACATTAGTATTACTGCAAAAAAAGAGAAAAATTATTTAAAAGAAAATGATGAAGTTGCAGATGTTTACATATGGAATCAACTCCGCGGCTTGAAAAATTATGACTTTCATTTTTATGAAGATTTAATTAAGGATATAGAAGAAGGGAAAAAATTACAGTTTATACCGCAGGATTTTAAAGTTTTTAACAGAATTGAAAGTGAGAAAAAAACAAGAAAATTGGTTGTATTGTCGGCGAAGGAGCGTATCATTACAACTAATTTAGCTTTTCGATTATGTGATTTGGTAAATGAAAGTTGGAACTCATTTAGTTATCATATATCATATACATCTAATGAACACATTTTTTATCATTGGTATTCTTCTTGGGGAAGATACTTAGATTATATACGTGTATTTATGGATGTACCATTTATGGATAATTATGAGGTGTTTTATATAGATTTGAAAGGTTTTTATGATCATATAGATTTTTTAGCAGTATTAAGAAGTTTTGAAAGTGTTTTGGACGAAAAGGCAAGAAATATTTTTGTATTTTTAACAGAATATAATGATAAATTAATGAAAAAAATTCAAAATGGTGATCGTATTGGAGTACCTCAGGGACCAGCGTACGCAAGGATAATTGCGGAAATGTTTTTGGATAAATTATTAAATTCCGTGTTAAAGAAGTTTGATCAGAATAAAATTTATGTGTATCGTTATGTGGATGATATGGTATTTTTTTGTCGTCCAGATTTTGATAGTAGAAGGTTGTTTGATGAATTAATGAGTTTTTTCCCTTTAGTTGGCTTACCAATTAATTTAAATAAAAGCAAATATTATGGGAAAATATGCGATTTGTTCGATAGTGAAAAGGGTCAAATTTTGCATACGGATAGTTTTAATTATGATTTAATCGAAAATGATTATACTGGATATATGTTAGAAGAAGAAAAGAAAAGTAAATTAAAAAAATATTTGATGGAAAACCCATTTAATGTAGGCTCATTAGGTTACATTTTTGGTAAGTATACAATTTCAGAGGCGCAAACATGGTGTTTGCAAAATTGTCGTACAGAAATTTTGAGTGCATATGAAGGTAGAGGTAGTAATTACAAGAAGTTTTATGAATTTTTATTTCAAAATGAAGAATATATGAAAATAATTTTGGATAATCAGGAACTGAAGCTGATACCTTTTAAGTCATTGAATTTTAGTAATTTCATTCATACATTGTATTATGCTGTACAAGACAGGACAATTTCGCCCAAAATATTTGAACGGATAAAAGAAGAATATCTGAAAAAGCTTTTGACCAATGAATTAAAGAAAGATGATTGCATTATTGTGAAAGCTCTTCTTTTGGTTGATGCGGAGGTACCGAATGAACAATCTTGAAATTTGTCTACAAGCATTGCAGGCAGGAAAATGTGAAAAAGAAATTGTATTAAGAACCGTTGCAGAAATAGAAAACTGTAGTCTGCAAGATTTATCAGCAAATAGAAAATTAGTGGCGGATGTGTTTTTTCAGTTGCTACAATATTGTCAAAAGTTGTATGATAAAACAAGCACATTAGAAGAGTTGGAAAAACTTATACTAAATACATTTAAAAGTATTGAGCAAATTAGTACAGAAGTCACAGAAGAGGAAAAAAGTTGTAGTAGTGTAACTATTTTATGGTTTCTTCATGAATTAAAAACACATGGTGCATTGGGAACATTGCAACATGTAGATGATGTATATTTACAAGATAAAATATATGTACTTTTGGAAGAACTGGAAAAAATATATTTTATTTTTGAAATTCAAGAAGAGGGAAAATATGTGTTCCCAATACATGACATGATACAAAAGGTTATTACTAATCCCAAATTTGTTGATGCGAATAATCCATTGGGAGAATACCAGATTCATGTTTTGCAACTTGCTGTGCAATTATTCAAAAGAATTCCTGATAAGCCGGAAATCTTTAGAACATTAACTGAAGATTGCAATTTGAAATTTATAAATTATCTTCAATCGACAGGAGATATAATAGATACAAAAGATTTGCTAAATCATCAAAAAAATGGCGTTATGATATTTTGCGATAGAGAAAGAAATAGTGTTCTCATAAGAAATAAAAATGAAAATTATTTCACATCACCAATATTATTCAAAAAAGAAAATTTAAAAATTGAAATAGAAAAAGATTATCATAAAAATGTTATTGGGTATTTTATGGAATACAAATTAGATGAAGGAGATACTCTAATTGATTATTCAGATATATTAAAAGATGAGCAAGGGCGGCAAGAGCTTTTGAGATTGGTTTATGATAAAGGAATATATAATATTCTATTGGAAAACTCGCTTATAAAAAAGGTAAATGGTGATATCTATCCAATAAATCCATTTTGCTATAAAGATAAGATATTTGTAAAAGGAAAACTTAATTCGCTTCATGGAAAAACGTATGCTCAAGAGGGATTTATTGATGCATTATTACCTTATAGAAATTCTTCGCTGAAAAAGAGTAAAAGCAATGTTTTAAATAGGGTTTCTTTTGGCTTAGCGCTATTACTTTTAGAGAAGGAAAATATTGGGATAGACAATTTAGAGTTGGATTCATTTGAGGAAGATGAATGGTATCAAAAGCAACTACTGAAAAACTGGGTGAAAAATTGTAAAAGTCAAGTAGAGGCAGTAATGTTTATTATAGAGGAGTGGTATAAACAGAATGCGTATTGTATTCGTAGAATAAATACTTCAAAACAGTCATTAGATAAAAGTATTGAAAATCATGATATAGGAACCTTAGACTTTTATCCACTGAGAGACAAATGTGATTGGATATATAAGATATTAGGGATTGAAAATACAGAAAATGTTTATATTCTGACTGGAAGGGTTCAAGAAGATGATGAAGAGGAGACTGTTTTAGTCGCGGATTTAGTATTTGATTATGGAGGGAAATTTTTACAAAAAGAAACTGGAATCTCTCTCTTAGCTGTAAAGATGGAAAATATCAAAGATCCTGATGATGTTTTTCTAGAAGGATTAGAAGCGGGAGAACTGGAATATTATTTTTTATACGATGCTAAAAAGCAGGAAGCTGTAATTTACGAAAATAAGTTTTTGAAAAATTTTTCAAAATTAGTAGAAATTTTAGAAAAAAATGGATTAGAATGGGGAACTGCTTCTAAAGTGACTTCGATACGATATAATGGAATTTGTAATAAAATGAAATTGCAGCAAGAGGCTTTAGAGGAAGTTGGAAAGAAGTTCTTTTCAGATTTTGATTCTCAAGTATGCTATCGGTTGATACATAATATGATATGGTCAAATATAAATGAAACTACGGTAGAGAGTTATCTTAGAATTTTTGAACATCATCAAAATTTGGAATTTAGTGAAATAAGTAAAGATGAAAAATTTGTGAGAAAAGATGGAAATACATTATATGTGCCAAAAGACGGAAGACGTAGTGATAGTGTGCTTAATAGCATATATGAAAAGTATTTAAAATCTAAAAGTGTACGTGAAAAAAATGATTTGTTTGATGATTCAATAGAATTAAGCAATAATAAATATTACCATAATGGCAAGTATATAAAAAATCTCGTTTTTCTTTCGGATAATTTTGAAAAAGGTGGTTCTACCAAAAGAATGATTAAAGCATATTTGAATATGGATATATCTAATGATTCTGAAAAAGAACAACAATATGTAAAGAATGCAAAAGAAAGAAGTCAAAAATATTATATAACAGATAAAACGGGGAACAAAAAATTAGTAGAAATAAATGATATTGTTAAGAATAACAGCTGTTCGTTGGAAATACATGCTTATTATGGTACTCAAGAAGGTCAGGCAGAAATACAACGGTTTTTAGATGAGAAGAATATAAAAAATACAACTGTATCTTATGAAAGAGAAATTATAAAAAAGGAATCACAACTTAATGATGAACTGCAAAAGATTGGTAAAAAGTGGAAGGGAACGAATAGCAATGTTTATACAGTAATCCGTGAATTTAACATGACAAAAGGAAATGTTTTTCCAGAGGAGATGTTAAAAGATCCTCAAAAGGCAATATGTATGTTTGTTAAAAAGAAAGAAGTAGATAATTAAAAGTAGGTGACGGATATAAACATTAATGTATTGAAATTTATGACAGAAATAATGAGGTAACAGAAGAATGAAATTAAAAAATATCAAAATTTTCAATTACAGATGCTTCAAAGAAGCAGAGATTGACTTTGATGACCATATCACATTGGTAGTTGGTAAGAATGGTGCGGGTAAAACCGCAATATTGGATGCTGTAGCAGTTGCTGTCAGCACATTTTTACTAGGTATAGATGGAGGGGTTAGCAGAAGTATATTAAAAGACGATGCAAGGTATGAATTCCATGATTTAAACGGAACGATCGATCCGCAGCACCAGTTTCCGGTAAGTATAGAGAGTATAGGTGATTGTCTGGATCAGCTGAATGTTAAATGGGAACGTTCTTTGAATTCGGAAAGTGGCAAGACCACCATCAAAGATGCTGGCGAATTGACAAGTCTTGCGAAGAAAGCACAGAATCAGATTATGACAGGAGATAAATCTCTGGTACTTCCTCTGATCTCTTATTATGGAACAGGACGGTTATATGCACAGAAGAAAGAAAAGAGAAATCTGAAATTTTTAACAGAATTTAAGCGTCAAGTCGGTTATGTGGATTGTATGGCGGCAGAGTCAAATGAAAAGCTGATGTTGAACTGGTTTCAGATGCAGACACTGAAAAGCCTTCAGGAGCAGCAGAAGACAGGCGTATTGGACAGACCATTGCTTCTGAAAACGGTCGAAAAAGCAATTTGCAAAAGTTTTGAGAGAATCAGCGGTGCACGAAATGCCAGCCTTATTTTTGATCTTGATACCCATAGATTGGTATTGGAATTTGAATCCGCAGATGGAAATGCGCAGAAATTTGCAATGGATGAGATGAGTGATGGATATAAAAATACACTTAGCATGATCGGTGATATTGCCTACCGTATGGCAGTGTTAAATCCTACATTGGGAGATCAGGTGCTGGAAAAAACACCTGGTGTTGTACTGATTGATGAAATTGATTTACATTTGCATCCGCAGTGGCAACAGACAATTTTAAGTGATCTCAATGTAATTTTTCCAGAGGTTCAGTTTATTGTCAGCTCTCATGCACCTGCAGTTATCAATTCTGTTCCAAGAGAGCAGATCCGTATTCTGGATCATGGAGAAATCTATATGCCTGCGGCACAGACCTATGGCAGAGATGCAAATTCCATATTGCGAGAGGTTATGAAAGTATCAGAGCGCCCGGCTGACATCAAGCATCGTATGGATTTATTCTATGCGTATATGGATGAAAAGAATTACAAAGAAGCAGACAAAGTTTTGACGGAGATGGAAGCAATCGTCGGTACAACAGATCCGGATATTGTGGCTGCAAGGACATCTCTAGATTTGGAAAGAATATTGGGGGAATAGCGTATGATTGTTGTAAAAAGAGGAAAAGAACCCAATAGTCTTCTGAAATTCCGCAAAGAAAATCCAGATGCGGATTATGAGTCCGATATGCCTACAGATGTATTAAAAGATATCCGGGAACAGATGTGGGAAGAACAGAAATGCCTGTGTGCATATTGTATGAAGAAGATTGAGGCTCCAAGTGTTGTGAGAATTGAACATTGCAGGCCGAGACATCCACAGGACGAACAGGAACATGATAAAAAAGCGACGCTGGATTTCAAATGGATGCTAGGGGTATGTTATGGGAACAGTTTGGTAAAAGGTATAAAACAAGAGGATACGACTTGTGATGCACATCGAGGAAATACAGAGCTTACGGTGGATCCATTTGATGAATTGTCTGTCAGAAAGATTAAATATAAATCCGATGGTAGCATTTACTCGGATGATACGGAAATCAATAAAGACGTGACGGAAACGTTGAACTTGAATTGCCAGGCACTTTCGTTACCACAGACAAGGAAAAATGTTTTGATGGCAGAGAAGAACAGAATCATGAGAAAGTGCAAAGGTAAATCGCAGGAGGCATTTATGCGTGAGCTGGAACGCACTTATGCAAGTTTTGTACAGGAAAGAAATTTGACACCATATTGTGGAATTATCATTTCTTGGCTTGAAAGCAAATTAAAGATATCATAAACTGCATAGATAATGGAAGAAAACTTGCTTTATATGAAAATAGATGGAGGTATAATAATGCCATTAACAAGAATAGCGGCAGAAAATTTTACAGTGTTTGAAGATATTACAATTCCTTTTAGTAGGGGCTTGAATGTTCTGGTCGGAGAAAATGGTATGGGGAAAACTCATATTATGAAGTTGGCTTATGCGGCATGTCAGGCTTCTAAACATGACGTATCCTTTTCTCAGAAGACAACGATGATTTTTCGTCCGGATCAGTCTAGTATTGGACGACTTGTAAATAGAAACAAGAACGGTGAGTATTCCGGGTGGTTTTACACCGTAATTCCGGAGAGTGGAAACCGCCGTTCCGATATAAAGGAAACCGAGATTCTGTTTTAGAGGAAACCTACATTCCGGAGTCATGGAAACCACGGTTTCTTCCCTTATAATGTATTTATACGTCATTTGGCGCAAATACATTATAAGGAGGTCGACTATCATGACCAAATATCGCGAGATTATCAGACTTGCCAGTCTGAATCTCAGTCAAACAAACATCGCCCTTAGTTGTGGTGTATCCAAGAAAACAGTCAACAAGGTTTTAAAGGCGGCCAGAGAAAAAGGAATCTCCTGGCCACTTGATTCAAACCAGACTGATGCGGTGATTGAGCAGATGCTGTTTCCAAAGAACAGCACACAATCCCAATCTAACAGGCGTATGCCGGATTATGTGCACATCCGCAAAGAACTTCTCCGCAATGGAGTGAACAAAAAACTCCTTTGGACGGAATATCTTGAGGAGTGTCGCCTTTCTGGTGATGAGCCACTTATGTACTCTCAGTTCTGCTATTACATCCAGCAGGATGAGCAGAAGCGCCGTGCTACCATGCACATCAATCGTAAACCAGCAGAACAAGTTGAGGTAGACTGGGCTGGTGATCCTGCACACATCATAGATCCGGATACCGGCGAAATCCTGGATGCACACATTTTTGTAGGAGTAATGACCTATAGCCAGTATCCATATGTAGAAGCATTCATGGATGAAAAGCAACCCTCATGGATCGCTGCACATGTCCATATGTATGAGTACTTTGGCGGTGTCGCAAAAATCCTTGTGCCGGATAACTGCCGTACTGTTGTGGATCACAACAAGGGCTGGAAAGACCAACGGATCAATGCGGTCTATCAGGAGATGGCAGAACACTATGGCACTGCAATCATTCCAGCCCGCGTTCGGACCCCTCGTGATAAAGCAACTGCCGAGGGCAGTGTAGGCAATATTTCCACATGGATTACTGCAGCCCTGCGTAATGAGCAGTTCTTCTCCCTTAGTGAGTTAAACCGGGCAATCCGTCAAAAACTGGAAGTTTTCAGCCATCGCTCTTTCCAAAAGAAAGAGGGCAACCGGTATGAAATCTTCCGCGATGAAGAACTGCCATTGCTGGCGCCTTTACCCGCCACCCCATATGAACTGGCGGAATGGAAACAAGCCACCGTTCAGTTCAATTATCACATATCCTTTGCCGGAATGCTATACTCAGTTCCACACGAATATATCAAATGCAAAGTTGATGTTCGAGTTACAGATAAGACTATTGAGATTTTTTACAACCATAATCGGATTGCATCCCACCGTCGTCTTTACGGATGCAAGGGACAATACAGTACAATCACAGAGCACATGCCACCTTCACACCAGCAGTACCTTGAATGGAATGGTGATCGATTCCGCAAATGGGCAAAACGGATTGGTGCCAGTACTTATCAGGTAGTTGATGCAATCCTTACCTCCAAACGAGTGGAACAACAGTCCTACCGCAGCTGTATGGGGCTTTTGAAATTGGCTGACAAGTATTCTGTTGACCGCTTGGAAAACGCCTGTCGGAAAGCACTCTCCTTTACAGCCACACCAAGCTATAAAAGTATCAAGAACATTCTTGATACCGGAAGCGAACTAAAGGAGATTCCAAACAAAGCGTCAGGAAACAACCATGCAGAACCAGTAAAAAGCAGCCACGCGCTTACAAGAGGCGCAGATTACTACAGGAGGTAAGAAATAATGACTACACAAAGTACTATCGATAAACTTATTGAAATGCGCCTAACTTCCATGTCAGATGCCTTTCTCACCCAGATGGAGGATCCGAAGATGAAAGAAATCTCTTTTGAGGATCGTTTCGGGATGTTGGTAGACATTGAGTATAGTAACCGTAAAAGCAATAGTCTGAAACGATTGATCTACAATGCCGGATTTGACCAGCCTGATGCATACATCGGAGACATTAACTATACTTCCGGGCGTAAGCTGAACCGTTCTTTGATTGAACGTCTCGCAACTTGTGAATATATCACGGAACACAGAAATCTATTTATTACCGGAGCCACCGGCAGTGGAAAGACTTACCTTGCCTGTGCTTTCGGGATGGAAGCATGTAAGCAACGCTACAAGACAAAATATGTCCGGCTTCCAGATATGCTTTTGGACCTGGAGATGGCACGTAATGACGGAACATATAAAAAAGTACAAGCGAAATATGCCAACCCAATCCTGCTGATCATTGATGAATGGCTTTTGTTGAAACCTACGGAATCTGAGCAACATGATATCCTTGAACTTCTCCATAGAAGACGCAGGAAATCATCCACCATCTTTTGTTCTCAGTATGATTCTAATGGCTGGTATGATCAGCTTGGTGGAGATGACAGCCCTCTCTCAGAAGCAATCATAGATCGCATCAAGCATGATGCATATAAAATCAACATTATCCCGACAGACCCAGGTAATTACAAGTCCATGCGGGAAGTATATGGATTAGATCCAGCTTTAAGCGAGTAAACTCGCAGAGATAAGAAGTAACTAAGTGCGGTATCCCTGTTTCGGAACAACGGTTTCCTGCCGCTGGATTAGCGGTTTCCGTTCCTCCGGAACAGCGGTACTCTTGCACAAGAATATTCAAACGGAAAGAACACGGCGAAAGTTTCTGTAGAATCTGATACAGCAAAAATAGGAATGCTGTTTTCTACCAAGACAAAAAAATGGGATGCAGAAATTAAGACAGAAGAAAAATGGGAAAAACAAATGTCGGATCTCACCAGTGTATTTATTCCGGCTAAAGAGATTTTATCCAATGCATGGAATCTGGATGCTATCCAATGCATGGAATCTGGATGCAGCAGTAAAAATGGGAAACGTAGAGTTTGACGATACTTATTTGGATATTATTGCAGCTGCAAAGATTGATATTTCCAGAGGCGTAGATTCAGCAGGGAGAAAGAAATATCTGGATATTTTGCAAAAAATCAGTAATGGAAAAGTAACATTGCATGAGGATCGTTTTTATTTGAAACCGGGTACGCAGGCAAAATTAGAGTTTAATCTGGTGGCAGAAGGTTTGCGTAAGATTGCCCTTTTATGGCAGTTGATTAAGAATGGAACACTGGAAAAAGGCTCCGTGTTGTTTTGGGATGAACCGGAAGCAAATATAAATCCAAAATATATTCCAGTATTAGCAGAACTGCTTGTGATGTTGGAAAGTGAAGGTGTACAGATATTTGTTTCCACTCATGATTATTTCCTGTCGAAATACATTGAGGTAAAACGAAGCGAAAACAGTGAAGTTCAGTATATTTCTTTATATAAAGATGAAGAGGATAGAGTGCAGTGTGAAACAGCCAAAGAATTTGAATTATTGGAACATAACGCAATCATGGATACCTTCCGACAGCTTTACAGAGAAGAAATCGGGGTGGCATTAAAGTGAAAATCATAACGGAATCAGAAATGAATTTTGGAAAATTTGATGAAGAAGGCTTGTTTCACATTGAAGATTCCAAAATATATAAAGATCTTGGGGATGGAATAAGAACGGTAGAGTTCATTTTAAAATGGAAGAAGAACGAGATTTTATTCTTGGAAGCGAAGACAACTTGTCCAAATGCAGCTAACCGATATGAGTCCGAAGAGAAACAACAGAAATTTGAAGAGTATTACTCCGAGATAACAGAAAAATTCATAGATTCTTTGCAGATGTATTTGGCTGCAATTATGGGGCGGTATCAGAATTTGGCGGAGATAGGAACTGAACTTCGGTCAGTGGACAGTATGAAAGAGATTCGGTTAAACTTTATATTAGTTGTGAAAAATGCAAAAGATATTACATGGCTTGCCGGACCATTGGCAGAATTAAAAGCCAGATTACTGCAAGTACGAAAAATATGTGGCGTTGAGATGGTAGTTTTGAATGAAGAACTTGCTAGAGAATACAAATTAACGTGTTAGGAGACAAAGTAAATGGATTTACAAAATATACAAGATCAGTTAAATACTGAATTTTCTAAAGAAGATACCCGGATTATATTCTGGTTTGATGATAAAGGGGAGTACGAAGACGAAGTATCGGAATTACAGTTGGACAATGCAAAATTACATATTCTGGATGGAATGAACTGGTTTTATTCCAAATGGTTATTAAATGAATCAGATACAGAGAGCAAGTATCTTGTATATGCACCATTTCCAAAACCAAGTGATGCAGAGAATCCATTAGCAGATATGTATTATTACTCGGTTCCGTATTACACGGACCGAGTATCCCAGATGTCACAGGAGATTGGAATTGATAACCGATTTAAAGAACATCTGGTGCAGTACAGTAACTTCTGGAAAAACAAGTATCGTATTGAGAAGTTTAAAGAGCTCGGAATAGACCATTTCAATGTGGAAACCATTGATATTGGTCTTATTGCCGTGCTAACAGATGTAAAGACTCCGAATTTTGAAGAGATTACAAGACAGTTATTATTAAATGACAGCGACGAATACATGAAAGCGTTAGAAGATAACGGACTTTTAGAGAAATTCTGGGAGTTATGTAAGAAGTATTTCGGATATCAATCCGAGAATCCGAATATAGATGATTTGGCTGCGTGTATGCTTTTGACTTATGCATCGGTAGCGTTGAAAAATACATTGCCAGCTGTTTTGAAATCATATGTATTGAAAAAGAAGAATGATGTCGTCGTATTTGTCCGGAATCTGATGGATAATGTAAACTATCAGGAGGTTTATGATGTATTATCAGAAAAAGTGGACAAGACATTACGAGTAGTGAGCAGAATTCGAGATGAACTGAAAAATGATGCGGACAAATCAAAAGATCAGTCTGCACAGCTTCTGGATATTGCAAATTGCGATGCTTTCCGGGAACTGGATAATATTTTAATTGACTGGGCACTGGATCAGCTGAATGATGAAATCCTGGATGCCCAGATTGATGGCATGAACCTTGCACAGATTGCAGAGCAGCGAACAGCAAAGTCCTGCCATTTTGGAAATGTATATAAAAACGAATATCGGGCAATCAAATATGCTTACCAGATGATGAAGGCGGTATCTGTTCTGGAAGTGACCAGTGACATTAAGACTATGGTAGCCGATTATCAGAAACAGACATATTTGGTTGATTCTTATTATAGATGGTTTTACAGTGCCTATGACTGTATAGAAGAAACAGAGAGATTTTCACAGGTGAGAGAACGGATTGAGAATATGTATTCCTTTATTTATCTGCAGAAAGTAACACCGAAGTGGAATCAGGAACTGACAGATAATTTGATGGCAGATACCGGATTAAAATGTCAGGAAGACTTTTATCGCAATTACCTGAAGGCTTATGAAGGAAAGAATCGTGTCATCGTTATTATTTCTGATGCTTTCCGGTATGAGTGTGCAAAGGAATTGATGGAAAGATTGGAAATGGATGAAAAATGCACACCGAAGCTGGAGTGTATGATTAGTGGACTACCGTCTGTAACCTCAGTGGGAATGGCAAGTCTTTTACCGCATAAGGAATTACAGGTAGATGATAAGTTGAATGTCACAGTAGACGGACAGAGTTGCGGTGATCTGGCATCCAGAGATAAGATTTTAAAAGAACAGAATGAAAATAATGTGGCATTAGCTTTTGATGAAGTGGCAAGTGCCAATAAAGAGAAAATCCGTGGATTGTTGCAGAAGAAGAATATCGTATATATTTATCACAATCAGGTGGATGCTCGTGGTGATAAGCTTGCCAGTGAAAATGAAGTATTTACAGCTTGCTCAGAAGCAATCGAAGAGATTCATAAACTGATTAAGAAACTAACCAGCTATATATCAGCACCGAAATTCTTTATTACAGCAGATCATGGCTTCCTGTATAAGAGAGACAAGCTGCATGAATTTGATAAAGTATCTTATGACCGAGAAATCTGTGCGTATTCCAACAAACGGTTCCTGCTTACAACACAGAAAGTAAATGAACCGGGAATGAAGTCCAGATTGATGGCATATATGAATAATTTATATGTGACAACACCGATTGGAGCAGACATATTCAAAGTGGCAGGTGGCGGACAGAACTATGTCCATGGCGGTTCTTCTCTTCAGGAGATGCTGATTCCGGTAATTGAACTGACAACGAATACGAGAGCTGTGGCGTATGATTATGTAAATGTGATTTTGACTTCTGTGAACCGAAAAGTGACAAATCTGATTACTTACTTTGATTTTATTCAGACAGAGAAAGTAACTGATACCATGAAAGCAAGAAGTCTAGTGGCATACTTTACGACGGAAGATGGAGAGAAGATATCTTTTGACGTACCGATTGTGGCAAACAGTAGAGATGACGCACCGGAAAAGAGAACCTTCCATGAGAAATTTACATTGAAGTCCAGAGAATATAAGTATGGTGATAAGTATTATCTGGTGCTGGCAGATGCAAATGATGAGAAAAATATTCTGCAGCAGTATGAATTTATGATTGATATTGCATTTGTAGATGATTTTGGGTTTTAGGCATCAGCGATACTGAAACTGATACCATTTCTGGCACCATTGGCACCAATAAAGACACCATTCCTGATGTTAGTGAGCTTGAAATGAGTCTTTTGTCATGGATAAAGCAAAATGCATCGTGTACGCAAAAAGAATATGCTGATAAGCTGTCAGTTTCTCTTCCGACAGTAAAGCGCTTATTTGCAAAATTGCAGAAAGATAACGTATTGGTTCGAGAAGGAACGAATCGAAAAGGATATTGGAAAATCATAGAAAAATAAAATAAGGACGAGGTGTATGATGGACGAATATATGGAAACAGATGACAGACGTCTGGAAATTAAAAATAAACTCCGTCAATATTATGACGGTCGTATTGTCCGGAAGGATTTAACGAAATCCATCCGTGAAGGAGCCAATGTTCCAGTCTATGTACTGGAATATCTCCTTGGGCAGTACTGTAATTCCGATGATGATGAGATTATTGAAGAGGGAGTAGAGAACGTAAAGCGTATTTTGAGAGATAACTATGTGCGTCCGGATGAGGCACAGAAGATTCTCTCTCTTTTGCGTGAGAGAGGCAGCTATACAGTAATTGACCGAATCACGGTTGTATTGAATACAAAAGAAGACCGTTATGAAGCGACTTTCTCCAATCTGGGTGTGAAAGGGATTCCAATTCATCCGGATTATGTGAAAGACTATGACCGTCTGCTCTGTGGCGGTATCTGGTGTATCCTGCAGATGGAGTATGAGTTTATAGAGGAAGATAAGAAGAATACACAGCCAATCCGTATCCGTAAGCTGACACCAATCCAGATGCCGCATGTGGATATGGATGAAGTGAGAAATGGAAGAAAAGCATTTACAAAAGAGGAATGGATGGATATCCTGCTTCGCTCTACGGGATTGGAGCCTGAAAGCTTTAGTGAGAGAGCAAAATGGCTTTTGATTGCACGTATGATTCCACTTGTAGAGAACAACTTTAACCTTTGCGAGTTAGGACCACGCTCTACTGGTAAATCTTACATATATGAGCAGATTTCTCCGAACAGTATTCTGGTTGCCGGAGGACAGACAACGGTTGCAAATCTTTTTTACAACATGTCCAATCATACAGTAGGTCTTGTAGGTATGTGGGACTGTGTGGCTTTTGATGAGGTTGCCGGTATTAAGTTTAAAGATAAAGATGGTATCCAGATTATGAAAGGATATATGGCATCCGGGGCATTTTCACGAGGAAAGGCAGAGATTCAGGCAAAGGCTTCTATGGTATTCGTGGGAAATATCAATCAGAGTGTAGATACTCTTTTAAAGACTTCCAATTTATTTGATCCATTCCCACCGGAAATGGGAACAGATACTGCGTTTCTGGATCGTATGCATTGCTATATTCCAGGTTGGGAGATTCCAAAATACAGACCGGATTCATTTACGAACGATTATGGATTTATTACAGATTATCTGTCTGAATTTATGCGTGAACTTCGTAAAGACAGCTACAGTGATCTGATGGACAAGTATTTCCGCCTTGGAAATAACCTGAATCAGCGTGATACTATTGCGGTTCGTAAGATGATTTCCGGATTTACGAAACTGCTGTATCCAGATGGAGAGGTAACAAAAGAAGAATTACGTGAGATTGTAGAGATTTCTCTGGAACTTCGCCGCAGAGTAAAAGAGCAGCTGAAGAAAATTGGCGGTATGGAGTTCTATGATGTGAACTTCTCTTATACAGATAATGATAGCTTTGAGGAGCATTATGTTTCTGTTCCAGAGCAGGGCGGTGGAAAATTAATCCCAGAGGGAATGGGAAAACCGGGATCTGTTTATACGGTTTCCAAATCAAAGACAGGAATGATTGGCTGTTATATGCTGGAAACACAGATGATGCCTGGAAATGGAAAGCTGACCTGTACCGGTATTGGATCAGGAAAAGAGCCGAAAGAGGCAACAAATACAGCATTTAATTATCTGAAAGCCAATGGAAACCGCATTTCCGGTCAGATTAGTACCACTACAAAGGACTATATTATCAACTATCAAGATATGCAGGGCATTGGAATGACTGGAAATCTGGCATTGCCGACGCTGATTGCAATCTGTTCTGCAGCATTAGGAAAGACACCGTTGAACAGCCTTGCAATTCTTGGCGAAATCAGTATTGGAGGTACTCTGATCAAGGTTGATGAACTGGCAAGCACTTTGCAGGTATGTCTGGATAGTGGAGCGAAGAAGGTATTACTGCCAATTACATCCGCAGGAGATCTTGGAACAGTACCATCTGATCTGGTGGGAGCATTTAGTCTGATTTTCTATTCCTCCGCAGAGGAAGCAGTATTTAAAGCACTTGGTGTGGAATAAGACTTGAACACAGTATAATGGCAGATAAGAAGGTGATGAGTTATTTTTGAACAGGATTTTGAAGAGATGCTTACGAGACACCAGGCATCTCTGGACGATAGAAAGAAATTTACTGCATTGGTAAAAGACTTATTTCCAGATCAGGCGAAGAATGTCAATTTATTGCTGATGGCATATAACATGGGAATTGCGCAGGATATTCAGACTGCATCCCATATCAATAATACCTTTGCTTTCCGCTATGTGAAGCAGCTTATGGACGATTTTGGCATGAGCCGTGTCAATGCAGACTGGATTGTATCGGTATGGTGTTCCTGCTATGGAGGAAAAGTTCTTGGAAAAGCCTGTGACATTTCTATTCAGAAGCAGGGAAGCGGACCGGCGATTCAGGGAGAACAGTCATCTTCTGGCAGATCTTATGGGGATCTTTTTACATATGAGAAAAGCCGCAGGGGAAAAGGTCTTGCGGTGACTGGATTTCGTGGAGATAAGAACAAAACGATTATTTTTCAGAACAGATCTGGAAACACACCGGTAGTCGAGATTGCAGATGACAGTTTCAGCAATTCTCCGACAGAGGAAGCCATTCTGACAGAAGGAATAGCGTATATTGGACGAAATGCTTTCTCAGGATGTAACAAATTGCATCAGGTGGTGTTGCCGATCAGCATCGAAGAGATTGAAGATTCAGCCTTTGAGAATTGTAGCAGTCTTAAATCAATATCATTGCCGATGGCATTGAAGACAATCGGAGATGGCGCATTGAAAGGAACTGGCTTACGGACCATCGCGATCCCGAAGAGTGTCTTCTGGTTAGGTGATGGACTGGTGGCAGATTGTCAGTCAATAGAGCATGTGACGATTCCGGAGAATATAGGAAGAATCCCGGATCGTATGTTTGAAGGTTGTACGAATCTGAAAAAAGTGGAATTACATGAAAAACTGGGAGCCATCGGTGAACGTGCATTTTTCGGCTGCAGTTCTTTGGATTTTATTGTGATTCCGGACAGTGTAAAGCAGATCGGGCAGGACGCATTTACCAATACAGACAAGCAGTTTATCATTCAATGTTCTTTTGGCTCTTATGCAGAAGAATATGCCAGAAAGAACAAATTCAAATATCAGCTGGTATAGTATAAGTTTCAGATTGTCGCCTGCTATGCGACAACAAAAGAGAAGATTTACGGTATATTGACTGGGTAAAGAGGTGAGAGGATGGGACTTTTTGATGCACTATTTGGAAATCGGAACCAGATCCCTACAGTGACAACGATATTGCCGGATGCGGCAAGACAGGAGATTATTGCTGGCAGACTTCCAATTTTAAATACAGACAAACTGTTCCTGAAACGTGGAGAGAAAATCCATTTTATTGATAAGGCAGTTAATCTGGAAGAAAAAACAGTAAAGCAGTATCGGCATTATGGGCATAGCAGTCCCGGATTATTTGAAGGAACTCGTTGGAGTTCTGGAAGAGGAAAGACTGTTGAACATACAGAACTTGTGCAGCACCGGGGAATCTTATATATAACGAATCAGAGAATTGTATTTCAGGCAACCAAATGGGGATTTGACAAAACTTATCGTTACCTGACCGCAATTACGCCATACAGCAATGCCTGCGAAATGCAGTTTGGCAATAAATCCTATTGCATGATTGTGGCAGATGGAAGTGTAGTTAATCAGGTATTGCAGTTGATTAAACAAAGGAGGCAGATACCATAATGGAAGGACAATTAAAGAATGGAACAATACTCACTTCGGAGAGTGGAAATAAATATGAGGTAGTCAGCCTCCTGGGAGCCGGTGGACAGGGAGAAGTTTATGATGTGAAACTTGGCAGCAATCATTATGCCTTGAAATGGTACTTTAAAGGCAGTGCTACAGAACGCCAGAAAAAGATTCTGGAAACAATCATTGCAAAAGGCTCACCGGATGATAGTTTTCTCTGGCCTATGGAGCTGATTGTACCGGCGAAAAGTGATCTGTATGGTTATATCATGCCTCTTCGACCGAAAAATTATAAAAGCATCGTTGATTTGATGAAGAAACGTGTAAATCCATCTTTTTATGCTCTGTGCAGGACTGCTTTTAATCTGACCAGAGGTTACCAGAAACTGCACGCTATGGGAGCTAAGTATCAGGACATTTCATTTGGGAACCTGTTCTTTCATCCGGATAATGGAGATGTTTTGATTTGTGATAATGACAATGTTTCTTTTGATAACAGCAAACCGGGTGGGGTTCTTGGCACGCCGGGATTTATGGCACCGGAGATTGTAAGAGGGGAAAAGAGACCATCTAAAGATACGGACCGATATTCTCTTTCAGTGCTGTTATTCTATCTCTTCATGGTGAATCATCCACTGGAAGGAAAGCTGGAAGCAAGTATCCGTTGTATGGATATGGCAGCAAGAGTGAAGCTGTACGGTACAGATCCAGTGTTTATCTTTGATCCGAATAATAAGACGAACAGACCAGTGAAAGGGATTCATGACAATGCAACGATTTACTGGCCATTATATCCGGAAAAATTGCGGCAGATGTTTACCAAGGCATTTACAGTCGGACTGAATGAGCCAAGCAAACGTATCACGGAGCCGGAATGGATGACGCTATTTTCCAATATGATGAGTGGAATGTTACAGTGTTCCTGTGGTGCACAGTTCTTTTATGATGAAGATCTGGAAGCAAAAGGTGTAGCACATACCTGCTGGAACTGTGGAAAAGCTGTACAGGTACCAAATAAGATCACTATTGGGAAGAATCAGGTACTGTTAAATCAGAGTACAAAGCTGTTGCATCATCATGTTTACGATGATTTTGATATGGATACTGTAGTCGGTTCCGTTGTTCAGAATCCGAAGAATCCGGCACTCTGGGGAATTCGAAATGAAGATAACGTGAACTGGACATATCAGAAAGCAGATGGTACGCAGATACCGGTTGCACCAGGAAAAACAGCTGGGATTGCAAAAGGTGTAAAGATTATATTTCCTGAATCAACAGGGGAGTTCCGATAATCCCTTAAAGGAGAATGGGAAATGGTGTCAGAGGATAAAATGCAAGAAGAGATTGATAAAGCAACAGTAGCCTTGGGAATGCAACAGGAGTTAGATCTTTATTCAATATTGCTTAGAATTAAATATGCGAAAGATAGAGAAGAAGTAATTAATCGAGAAGTTAAAGTTTGCAGAGCAAAGCTGGAACATGCATGGCAAGTAGATAAGAAGGTACTTGATGACTTAGAAGTTGAATGTGAAAAGATAGGGGGATAAGAAGATGGAAGTATTACAAAGACCAGGAGGAGAATTAGCAACAAGACCAATTCATTTCTTTTGGGTAGTGGATTGCTCTGGTTCCATGTATGGAGAGAAAATTGGAATCGTAAACAATACCATTCAGGAATGTATTCCAGAGATGCGTTCTGCAGCGGACAATAATCCGAATGCACAGCTTTTAATCCGTGCCTTACAGTTCTCATCAGGTGCAAGCTGGATTACAACCACTCCGGTGCCTGTTGAAGATTATGGATGGGAAGATATGGATGCAAATGGGCTGACAGAGCTGGGGAAAGCATTTGATCTTTTAGCCGCACAGCTGAGCATTCCACCAATGCCGGAAAGAGCATTACCGCCGGTTATAGTACTTCTTTCTGATGGACAACCTACAGATGATTATAAAAGAAGTCTGGAAAAATTGAAAAAATTACCATGGTTTAGAAAAGCAGTTAAAATTGCAATTTCCATTGGTCAAGATGCAGATGATGACGTGTTAGTTGAGTTTTGTGGGAATAATGAATTAGTTTTACAGGCAAATAATGCGGCAGCCCTTGCAAAAATGATTAAATGGGCATCTACGACAGCATCTATGGTATCGGCTCCATCAAGCAAGCCAATAAACTCTGTACCAGCTTCTGCATCGGTGGCTTCTGCATCTGGAACAGCATCAGGAGCTTCCGTAGCTGCTTCCGCACCGGCAGATGATCCTTTTGCGTCTGTAAGCAATGGGGCACCTCTGGTACTTGATATGAGTAACATTCCAAATCCAGATGATTTTGATGAAGGTGCTGTCTGGTAAGAAGAGGAGGAGTCGGATGAAACGCTATATATGTGATGGAATCGTCAAAGGTGCGACTCATGTAAGAAATCAAACGCCTTGCCAGGACAATAAACGAATCGTAGAAATATCAGATAAAATTGCGATTGTTGCAGTTGCAGATGGTCATGGAAGTTCTAAATGTCCCAGAAGTGACAGAGGATCTATGATTGCTGTGAATTCTTTCTATGAAGTGATGAAGAACTATCTGAAAGTCTATGGAGAGGATGAAACAGGACTGTCTAATCTAATCACTTTCCTTAACCGGGAAGGTGACATGCGCTTCGCTCAGGATGTATGTGAAGAATGGCAGGCAAGGGTGAAACAGTCTTTTTATAAAAATAAAGTAGATGGAATGACCGATGAAGATGGAAGTATCAAGTGGTCGTCTGTATTTTCATTGTATGGAACGACACTGCTTGGAATGCTGGTGACTGACAGCTTTGTATTTTCTTTCCAGATCGGAGATGGTGATATCAGTGTTGTGTCAAAAGATGAAGTCGCACCGCTGGTAGAACCAGAGAAATTCCTTGGAACAGAAACACATTCCCTTTCAAAACCGGATGCATGGAGAAAAGCAGTAGCATCGGTGCGGAGATGGGAAATGGAAAGCGAAGAGCCATATATGTATATCCTTTCCACAGATGGATTTGCAAACAGCTATACTTCCAATGAAGAATACCAGAAGACATGTAAGGATTATTTGCAGATGCTTCAGGAGCATGGAGCAGACACAGTGCAAGCAAATCTGAAAAATTGGCTGACGGAGACCAGTGAACTTGGGTGCGGGGATGATATCACAGTTGTTATGGTGTATTTTGCAAAAGAGTAAGGGAGTCACAGGAAAATGATTGTAGATCGCTATTATTATCACCAATTAAATAAACAAGAGCAGGCGATTTATAAGGCATTTTACAATGGAGCAATGTTACATCAGGAGATTATTCCAATTCCAGTGCGTGGAGAATTTAGCCAGGAGAGTTTTGAACGCATATTCATGGCGATGACGAGGGATAATCCATTGATTTATTTCTTGAACCAGTCAGCTTGCAGCACTGCCAGTGATATGTTTGGACATATTGCAATTTGTCCGCAGTATTTTTTTACGAAAGAGAAGGTAAAAGAGTACAATCGAAAAATCGAAAAAGTGGTGAATGAACTTGCAGGACAACTGCATTTGCTGGAATGTAATGATTATGAAAAAGAACTTCGGGTACATGACTGGATTTGCCAGAATATTGAATATGATTATGAGGGAACTGATAAGGATAAAATATCCAGAGTGATTGCGTCTCACAATATCCTTGGTGTTTTCGCATATCATAAAGCCCAGTGTGAAGGAATTGCTAAAGCAGTAAAGGTTCTTCTGAACGCAGTTGATGTGAAGTGTATCGTTGCAACCGGTGATTCAATAAAAAGCGGACAGTGTATGCCTCATGCATGGAATATTGTGGATATTGATGGAGAGCCGTATCAGTTAGATGTTACCTGGGATATAAGTACAACAGGGCAGAATAAGCAGTTCGTGGTATATGATTACTTTAATCTGACAGATGAGTTAATGAATCAGGATCACAAAGCAGATAGTAGCTTACCGATATGTAGAAGCAAGAAAGCGAATTATTATGTGCAGAGAGGCTGTTCCTTTCAGATGCGGCACCGGCTTATGGCATATATAGACAGGTTGATTGCGAAAAATGAAAAGATATATGAATTTCGTGCGGAAGGCAGATTGAATAAATCTGCCATAGAGAAGGAAGTAGCTGATTATATCGTACAGAAATTGCAGGCGGATGGAAAAAGTTGTGGTAGAGTAAGAATAAGTTCTAACAGAGGACTTGGAATACACCGTATAGAACTATTATGAAGAGGTTGAGGATATGCTGGGATTTGTGATTTATGGAATTGGATATTTCAATGTAGATAAAATAATAAAGTTAGAAAAATTAGAGAAGAATGAAGGCTGCAGTTTAAATATCCGCAGCCTTTTCTGGTATCCAAGATGGTATAGTTTTAGATTTTCCTGGTTATTATTGTAAATACTATCTTGAATTTTTAAATACCGGAACTTCCGAAAGCACCTGTATCTCTTGATTCTCCTAGATCTAGGACAAAATCTGCAATTACAACGGGCGTAATTACGATCTGTCCTACGCGAGTATTTTTATAAAGAGATTGGGTTAGGGTGCTTACATTACTGATAATGGCGTGGATTTCTCCACGATAGCCGGAATCATGAGACCAAATCCTAAGGGGATTCTTGCAATTTCTCCCGGCTTTAAGGTGCAGTCATAAGGCATATATACATCTGCCCCGACATTGTTTTCATGAGGGCGGAAGGGATAATGACCTTTTTCTAACCCAAAGTCGATCAATTGATCTAACAACAAATATAAGTTTTTGATGGTCTTTCGAAATCGTGTAGATGTATTCATAATAGGCTCATTTCAATCACTATTTATTGAAAATATAGCTCTTTGATTTTTTCAACCGGCATCTCTTGTCCGGTCCAGATTTTAAAGGCCTCTGCACCCTGATAGAGCAGCATATAGAGTCCGTTAAAGGTCGGGCATCCGGCTTCTCTGGCAAGACGCAGCAGCTTCGTTTCTTTTGGGTTGTAGATCACATCAGAAACGATCAGATCTTTGTGGAAAAACGATGGATCTGTGATGATGGAGGAATCTGTATTCGGAGCCATCCCAACAGAGGTTCCATTGGTCAGAATATAGCTGTCTGCAATCTCTCTTCGAAGAATGGAATCATCTTCAAAATCAAACAGCTGTACCTTACAGTTTGTCCGTTCATTTAATGTCTGAACAATCTGCTCGGCACGGGCATAAAACTGGTCATGGATGCTGAACACAGAGATTTCTGCCAATCCATCCAAGGCCGCCTGAACCAGAATAGAAGTGGCAGCGCCGCCTGCACCAAGAAGCGTCATCTTTTTTCCGGTCAGATCATAACCGGCGTCTTTTGCTGCAAGCATATATCCGGTTCCATCGGTTGTGTGCCCGGTCAAAATCCCATGATCATTTACGACGGTATTGACTGCACCGGAAATTTCAGCAGCAGGGGAGAGTTTGTCACAAAGTTCGCACATTTTATTTTTGTCAGGCATGGTCAGATTGAAACCACGTACATTCATGGCACGAAGTCCCTCTACGGCAGCAGAAAGTTTTTCTGTTCCCACATCAAATGCAAGGTAGACGTAATCCAGTCCGAGATGCTCAAAAGAAGTGTTGTGCATCATAGGAGAGATACTGTGTGCAACCGGGCTTCCAAGAAGTCCGGTGAGTCCTGTACGTCCGGTAATCTGTTTCATAAGCGGTTTCCTCCTGTTTTAGATTTCATCTGCGTGATCAAAAAATGTAAGATCCGCAGGATATACATAACTCTCACCAATCTGATGCAGAAGCACCAGGTTCAGATGATTGTTCAGATTTTTCTTGTCCAGTGAAATAGCATCTGTGAGCACATGCATTGGCAGATTGCAGGCATCTGGAAGTCCGTAGGACTTTAAGAGCTGCTGAATTTCCATTGCAGTACCCGGTTGGCATAAATTTTTTTCTTCAGCGATCTTAGTGATCTGATACATACCGATCCCCACTGCTTCTCCATGGCTTTCCCGCTCATAGTGAAAATGTTGTTCGATCGTATGGGCAAGTGTGTGGCCGAAATTTAAAAGCATCCGTTCCCCGGTATCGAACTGATCCTGTTCCACCACCTGGCGCTTGATGTCTACACAGCGATAAATGATATCTGCCAGAATATCCTGCAGATTGTCGAAAGAGCCACGAGTTTTTAAGGTTTCAAACAGAGCGGCATCTTTGATGCAGCCATATTTGATGACTTCTCCCATTCCGTCCATAATAAAATGAGAAGGAAGTGTGTGTAGAACCTGAGGGTCGATCAGAACCAGTTTTGGATGATAAAATGCACCCACCAGATTCTTTCCCTGTGGAAGATCTACAGCAACTTTTCCGCCTACAGAAGAATCCACCTGAGCCAGCAGAGAGGTGGGAATCTGAACAAGCCGGATCCCTCTCAAATAGCTTGCCGCAGCAAATCCTGCCAAATCTCCGATGACACCGCCTCCAAGTGCAATGATCAGATCACTGCGGGAAAATTTTTGCTTAAGCAGTGCATTGTAAAGTGTGGGAAGGGTCCCGAATGCCTTTGTTGGTTCTCCGTGAGGAAGAACCAGTTCATGGACTTCATAATCGTGAAGTGAAGCTTTCAATTGTTCTCCGTACAGTGGAAAGACATTGTCATCAGAGATGATCATGATCTTTTTTCCGGAAAAGCAGGAGGAAATATAAGCCCCCGCATTGTTCAGAATGTTGTTTTCAATATAAATGGGATAGCTGTTTTCCCCTAAATTTACTGTCAGTTTCAAAAAAATCCCTCCTGTTTTGTCAGATTATACCTGTTTTCCGACAACCTGTGCGATCTGCCGGATCTGAGTCAGCAGATTTGTATATTTTTCCGGTTTTAAAGACTGGGCGCCGTCGCAGAGTGCACATTCCGGATCATTGTGTACTTCGATCATCAATCCGTCAGCGCCTGCAGCAACAGAAGCTTTTGCCATTGGTTCTACCAGCCACCATTTTCCGCCAGCGTGGCTCGGATCGATAATGACGGGAAGATGTGTTTTTTTGTTCAGAACCGGAATGCTCTGCAGATCCAGAGTATTTCTGGTGTATGTTTCAAAGGTGCGGATTCCGCGTTCACAGAGGATGACATTTTCATTTCCGGCGGCCATGATGTATTCTGCAGACATGACCCATTCTTCATAGGTGGCATTCAATCCACGTTTTAAAAGAATCGGGCGGTCCAGCTGCCCTAATTGCTTGAGCAGGTCGAAATTCTGCATGTTGCGCGCACCAATCTGAATCAGGTCTACCTTTTCGTTGAAGATGTCCAGATGATCTGGAGACATCAGTTCTGTTACAATTGGAAGTCCGGTCTCTTCGCGAACTGCACAGAGGATTTCCAGACCTTCCAGTCCAAGTCCCTGGAAAGAGTAAGGACTTGTTCTTGGTTTGAATGCGCCGCCACGTAACATATTTGCTCCGGCTGCTTTGACAGATTTGGCGATTCCAAGAACCTGCTCATAGGATTCTACGGAACAAGGACCTGCAATCAGTGCCAGGTGGTCGCCGCCCACTTTGACACCGGATACATCAATAATGGAATCTTCCGGATGAAATGCCCGGTTTGCAAGTTTATAAGGCTCTTGCACGTGCATGACTTTATCAACGGAAGCATCGACTTCAAACAGGCGGGCATCCAGACGAGTCGTGTCTCCGATGCATCCGATGATTGTCATTTCCTGACCGCGGACAATATGGGTATCCAGACCATTGCGTTTGATCTGATGTTCTACTCTGGCAATATCTTTGTCAGAGGTATTTGGCTTTAATACAATAATCATAATGGAACCTCCAGCTATGTAACTTAATACTGTAAAATTTTAGTTGTTTAAAGTGCAAAACTAAAAATATCATAAAACAATATGCGCAGATTGTCAATGTTTTCAAGATGGAATTTCCAATTTTATTTTGGGAACAGGGGAAAACGTGGTAGAATAAAAAAGAAAGAAAAAGGATGGGGGAAAAGATGTGATGAAGAAAAATGATATGTGGAAACGGGCACGGCGGATTCCGGTCATGCTGATCACAGAAGGGCTTTGTGTGGGGCTGATCGGTGGTTTTATTGTATTGCTTTACAGAGTAGCGCTGACTTTTGCGGGAAACTGGCTGATAAAGATTCTTTCCTATATAAAGGGCAATCCGTTTCGCTGTGCGGTGTGGTTTCTGATCCTGATGGCCCTTGCATGGATCGTAGGAAGACTGGTGAAGTGGGAACCGATGATTTCAGGCAGCGGGATTCCGCAGGTGGAAGGGGAAGTATCCGGGCGCCTTTCTCAGAATTGGAAACGAGTGCTGCCGGCAAAATTTGCAGGCGGATTTTTATGTATGCTGGGAGGGCTTTCGCTTGGAAGGGAAGGCCCGTCGATTCAGCTTGGAGCGATGGCCGGACAGGGAATATCCAGAGCTTTGGGGCGGGGGAAAAGAGAAGAGAAGTTTTTGATGACATGTGGGGCGAGTGCCGGGCTTTCAGCAGCGTTTCATGCGCCGTTGGCAGGTATGATGTTTGCAGTAGAAGAGATTCACAAAACATTTTCAATTCCGATTCTTCTTCCGGTCATGACGGCTTCTGTAACGGCAGATTATATTGCTTCCCACATTCTTGGCCTGGATCCGGTATTCCATTTTCAGATTACAGAATATCTGCCGCAAAACTATTACTGGCTTTTGATTCTTTTGGGGATTCTGGTAGGAGTATCCGGCGTGTTTTACAATTGGGGGATGTTAAAAGCGCAGGAATTGTATCGCAAAATTCCGTTTTTAAAAGAGACAGGGCGTTTGTTGATCGCGTTTTTGACGGCAGGAGTGCTGGGACTGGTGATGCCGTCTGTATTGGGAAGTGGTTCCGGATTGATCGTCAGTCTGACAAAGGGTGAGATGGTTCTTGGAATGGTTGTGCTGACGTTGGTTGTGAAGTTTTTATTTTCAGCAGTCAGTTTTGGTTCAGGAGCTCCGGGAGGAATTTTTTTCCCGCTTCTTATATTAGGAGCTTTGCTCGGGGCAGTATTTGCAATGACGGGGGCAGAATTTTTTGGCCTGGATCCGGTGTACATCAACAATTTTGTATTGCTTGGAATGACAGGGTTCTTTACCGCGATCGTGCGGGCACCGCTGACAGGCATCATCTTGTTGTTTGAAATGTCTGGCAGCATCAGCCAGATGCTTTCCCTGTCAATTGTGTCAGTAACGGCATATATTGTGGCAACGCTGATGCGTTCAGAGCCGATTTATGACAGCCTTTTGAAGAGAATTCTCAAAGCGGATACTATAGTGCATGACAAATGAAACAACTTATGGTATACTTCATTTTAGAATATGCGTATGTGGCAGAGATGCCAGATACCAAAGAGATTTGAAGGAGCCAGACAGATGAAAAGAGTATTGTTAAAACTGAGCGGCGAAGCACTTGCCGGAGATAAAAAGACAGGATTTGATGAGGCAACCTGCATAGGAGTTGCAAATCAGGTGAAGCAGCTTGTAGATCAGGGAATTCAGGTTGCGATCGTGACAGGCGGCGGAAATTTCTGGAGAGGCCGTACCAGTGAGACGATCGACCGTACAAAGGCTGACCAGATCGGAATGCTTGCAACGGTGATGAACTGTATTTATGTGTCAGATATTTTCCGTCATGTGGGAATGAAGACAGAAGTATTCACTCCATTTGTGTGTGGAGCATTTACTTCCCTGTTTTCGAAGGACGCAGCAGTTGCAGCTATGGAATCAGGAAAGGTGATCTTCTTTGCCGGAGGAACCGGACACCCGTATTTTTCTACAGATACAGGAGCTGTTCTGCGTGCAATCGAGATTGAAGCAGATGCGATGCTTCTGGCAAAAGCAATTGATGGAATTTATGACAGTGATCCGAAGGTGAATCCGGAGGCTAAGAAATATGACGAGATCTCCATTCAGGAAGTGATCGATCAGAAGTTGGCAGCAGTAGATCTGACAGCCTCTATTCTCTGCCTTGAGAATAAGATGCCGATGCTGGTATTTGGATTAAATGAAGAAAACAGTATTGTAGAAACAATGAGCGGTACATTTACCGGAACAAAAGTGACAGTATAAGGAGGACAAAAAAATGGATGAAAAATTAAAAGTATATGATGACAAGATGACAAAAACGATCAACAATCTGGAAAGTGAGCTTGCAGCAATCCGTGCAGGCCGTGCTAACCCACACGTATTGGATAAACTGACGGTTGATTATTACGGAGTACCGACTCCGATCCAGCAGGCGGCTAATGTATCTGTACCGGAAGCCCGTATGATCCAGATCCAGCCATGGGAAAAAAGCATGTTAAAAGAGATTGAAAAAGCAATTTTGATGTCTGATATCGGAATCAATCCGACCAATGACGGAACCGTGGTACGTTTGATGTTCCCGGAACTTACAGAAGAGCGAAGAAAAGAACTGGTAAAAGATGTCAAGAAAAAGGGAGAGGCAGCAAAAGTTGCAATCCGCAATATCCGTCGTGACGGAAATGATGCATTCAAAAAGCTCAAAGGAACAGAGATTTCAGAAGATGGAATCAAAGATCTGGAAGATTCACTTCAGAAACTGACAGACAAATATATTGCAGAAGTGGACAAAGCAGTGGAAGCAAAATCAAAAGAAGTGCTGACAGTTTAGGATACAGCCTGGATAGCAGGCCAATATTACGAAACAGCAGGAGGGGCAGATATAAAGAAGCCCCTCTTTTCCATCTTATAGATGGAAGTTCTGCAAAAAGGAGGAAGGACAATGAATGTACCGCAGCATGTTGCAATCATTCTGGACGGGAACGGACGATGGGCAAAAGCGAAGGGAATGCCGAGAAATTACGGGCATGCACAGGGCAGCAAGAATGTAGAGAAAATCTGTGAGGAAGCATGGAGAATGGGGATCAAGTATCTGACAGTCTATGCATTTTCAACAGAGAACTGGAATCGTCCGGAGAGCGAAGTCAGTGCGCTGATGAAGCTTTTGCGTAATTACATGAAAACATGTCTCAAGACAGCTGCAAAAAATGATATGAAAGTGCGGGTATTAGGTGATATTGCAGCACTGGATGAGGATATCCGAACACGGATTCTGGAACTTGAAGAGGCTACAAAAAATAACGGGGGGCTGAATTTCCAGATTGCATTGAATTATGGAAGCAGAGATGAGATGATCCGTGCTATGCGCCGTCTTGCAAAAGACTGTGTCGACGGAAAGGTTCAGCCGGAAGGGATTGATGAGACGGTATTTGAGTCTTATCTGGATACATGTGGAATTCCGGACCCGGATCTGCTGATCCGTACCAGTGGAGAACTGCGTCTTTCGAATTACTTATTGTGGCAGCTGGCGTATACAGAATTTTATTTTACAGAGATTCCGTGGCCGGATTTTACAAAAGAGGAATTAGAAAAGGCAATTGCGCAGTATAATAAAAGAGACAGAAGATACGGCGGTGTGAAGGAGGAAGAAGATGTTTAAGACACGTCTTTTAAGTGGGATTCTCCTGGTGGTGATCGCTCTGATTACAGTGATCACAGGAGGAAATGTACTGTTTGCAACTTTGTTTTTGATCAGTATGATCGGAGTCTATGAGTTGTACAGAGTGTTTGAGATTGAAAATAAAGCAGTTGGGATCTGCGGATTTTTGTTTGTAGCAGGATACTATGGTCTGTTGTATGCCAAACCGCTGCTTCCAGATACAACGGATTGGTTCATGTTGTTATTTATGGCATTTGTGATCTGTCTGATGGCAGTGTTGGTATTTTCTTATCCAAAATATCGGACAGAGCAGGTGTTGGCAGCATTTTTCGGAGTATTTTATGTGGCGGCAATGTTATCTTATGTTTACCAGACAAGAATTCTGCCGGGCGGAGTATTCCAGGTATGGCTGGTGTTCATTTGTGCATGGGGATGTGATACCTGTGCGTATTGTGTGGGAATGCTCATCGGAAAACATAAGATGGCGCCGAAGCTGAGTCCGAAGAAATCTGTAGAAGGCGGCATTGGCGGTATTCTCGGAGCAGCACTGATCGCAGTGCTTTATGCTCTTGCGATCAATCACTGGGCAGATGCGGGCGTGAGTGTGACCAGCTTTGCTGTGATTGGCGCAGTGGGAGGTGCAATTTCCCAGATCGGAGATCTGGCGGCATCCGCGATCAAGAGGAATCATAATATCAAAGATTACGGAAAGTTGATCCCCGGACACGGTGGGATTCTGGATCGATTTGACAGTATCATTTTCACAGCACCGATCATTTATTATCTTTGTGTACTTCTCTAATAAGGAGGGAGAATGGATATGAAAAAAATAGCAATACTTGGTTCGACCGGTTCCATTGGGACACAGACACTGGAAGTGGTCAGAGAAAACCAGGATATCCAGGTCATGGCACTGGCAGCCGGAAGTAACATTGAGCTTTTGGAAGCACAGATTCGGGAGTTTCGGCCTGTGCTGGCAGCTGTCTGGGAAGAAGAAAAGGCAAAAGAGCTCAGAGAGAATATCAAAGACTTGAATGTAAAAGTGGTATCCGGGATGGATGGGCTGAAAGATGTGGCAGTGCAGAAGGATACAGAAATCCTGGTGACTGCGATTGTTGGAATGATCGGAATTCTTCCTACGATTGAAGGAATCCGGGCAGGAAAGAACATTGCGCTAGCGAATAAAGAGACACTGGTGACGGCCGGGCATATTATTATGCCTCTGGCAAAAGAGTATGGAGTATCCATTCTTCCAGTGGACAGTGAACACAGTGCGATTTTCCAGTCTTTGCAAGGAGGACAGCATCAGGCAGTGTCAAAAATTTTGCTCACGGCGTCCGGCGGACCATTTCGAGGGAAAAAGAGGGAAGAGCTTCTTCATATCCAGGTAGAAGATGCCCTGAAGCATCCCAATTGGGAGATGGGACGCAAGATCACAATCGACTCTTCCACGATGGTCAACAAAGGATTGGAAGTGATCGAAGCAAAGTGGCTGTTTGATGTATCTGTGGATCAGATCCAGGTTGTCGTACAGCCGCAGAGTATCATTCACTCCATGGTAGAGTATGTGGACGGGGCAGTGATCGCACAGCTTGGAACACCGGATATGAAACTACCGATCCAGTACGCATTGTATTATCCGGAAAGAAGATATCTTCCGGGAGATCGGCTGGATTTTGGGACACTTTCCCAGATCACGTTTGAACGTCCGGATATGGAGACTTTTTATGGCTTGAAACTGGCATACGAGGCGGGAAAAATTGGAGGTTCTCTTCCAACGGTATTCAATGCAGCCAACGAGCGTGCGGTTGCTATGTTTTTGAATCGGGAGATTGGCTATCTGCAGATTCCGGAGATCATTGCCGGCTGTATGGAGATGCACAAAGTGATTGCAGATCCAACCGTAGAAGAGATTCTTCAGACAGAGCAGGAAACTTATGAATATATCAAAAACAGGTGGTAGTATATGGGTATTATTTTAGCAATCCTTCTGTTCAGCTTGATCATCATCATCCATGAACTGGGACATTTTACGCTGGCAAAGTTAAACGGGATCCGTGTAGATGAATTTTCATTGGGAATGGGGCCGACTCTGTTTGGCAGGGAGTTTAAGGGAACCAAGTTCAGTTTAAAGCTCCTTCCGCTTGGAGGCGCCTGTATGATGGGAGAAGATGATGCAGATGATCAATCAGAAGGCAGTTTTAACAGCAAATCTGTGTGGGCCAGAATCTCGGTCATTGCAGCAGGACCGGTGTTTAATTTCATTCTGGCACTTCTGATGTCTGCAATTTTAGTCGGAGCAGCGGGATATGCGGTTCCGGTGATACAGGAAGTGGAACCCGGATCTTCGGGAAGTGAACAGGGGCTGAAAAAGGGAGACGTGATCACGCAGATCAATGGAAAGAACATTCATATTTATGAAGAGTTTCAGCTTTACAATCTGACACACAGCACATCTGACACAGCAGAGCTGACCTTTGAGCGCGATGGAAAAGAATATACGATCCAGATGGAAAAACGACAGTTTGGGGATGAGACCACAAAGAGAATGGGATTTACCTATTCTGCCGAGGTGGAGAAACCGGGATTTTTCAAAAGTATCCAGTATGGGGCATACACGGCAAAATACTGGGTAGAGTACACGCTGGAGTGCCTGAAGATGCTCCTGACGGGTGAAGTAGGTGTGAATCAGTTGTCCGGTCCGGTAGGAATTGTTGAGGTAGTCAATGATACCTATGATGCGGCAGCACCGTCCGGCTGGTCGGCAGTCATCTTAAGTATGATGAACCTGGGAATTCTGATCTCAGCCAACTTAGGTGTCATGAACCTGCTTCCGATCCCAGCACTGGATGGAGGGCGTCTGGTATTTCTTCTGATCGAGGCGGTGAGAAGAAAACGGATCGCTCCGGAGAAAGAAGGTATGGTGCATTTTATCGGATTTGCAGCATTGATGGCGCTGATGGTATTTGTAATGTACAACGATATCATGCGGTTATTCTAAAAAGAAAATAGAGAAGAAAAGCGTTCCTGTGAATGAGGAGCGCTTTTTTGCGCCGGATTTCAGGGGGGCGCGTTATTTTTGAGAATGATTCTGCATATAGTTAGAGGAAATATTTGATATTCGATATTCTCGTGGTGTCATGTAATATTGTTTTTTGAAACACTGATAAAAATGTGTAGTATTTGTAAAATGTAATTTTTCCATAATTTCTAAAATGGAGTCGTCTGTATTGCGTAATAGATAGGCGGCTTTTTTCATACAAAAAGTCTGTCCGTAATCAAATAGGCAAAGATCGGTATATTTTTTTACGATACTGTTGATATAATTACCACTATAATGCAAAATTTGTTCTAATTCAGAACGTGTAATTCGTCCATTTGTATCTTCTAATAAATGGCTGATATGAGAAAAAAGCAGAAAATCATTATTAGCTTCCACGTGAACAGGTGTGAAATGGAAATGTTCAGCATCAGAAAGATAACCAAATAATTCTAAAAGCATACCTTTAATTACATAGGTGGAACCTAATTTAGGAAACATAATGGCACGTAGGATATTATCCGTAAGTGAGTGCAGAACTTGGTGCCAGTTTTGATTACTGATTGTAGGGAGAAAGTCAAGGTATTCTTTAGTGTTAGGATTTTCCAAATTGTCAATTAAAAAATTAAGTATAGGATTTGTTCCTGGCTGTTCAAAGTTAGGAAAATATAAATTTTGTTCCTCTTCTGTCAAGTGCCGAACGAGCTCTTTTGATATTCCAATGCAAAGAATGTTTGCATTCGAATGAAACATTTCTTTATGAATAATATTTCTATTCATCAGACAACAACTACCGCAGTGAACGGTAAAATTAGATTGTTCAATTTGCTGATGAATTTCTCCGTCCAAAACAATTAACAGTTCATAGAAATCATGAAGGTGCGGTGCCCTTGCATTAAACTGCATAATTTCAGTATCATTCTGAAAATGATAAAAATTGTTTCCAAGAGGAGAAACCATAAGAACATTTATAAAATCAGTTTGAGAAGCGCCACTGCATGATTCCAAAGTAAACTGTATAGGAGCTAGTATCCTAAGATATGAGTTTATTTCACTCTCTGAATTTTCTTGTTCAATAATATTGCTCACAATGTAGCTCACATGCTTGCTCATAGCATACCTCCTCATACAATCCACGAATATGATAATTATTTTCTTCCTATTATAACATATCTGTCATTTCAATGTAGGAAAAAATTCATTAAAATTAGTACATCAAGAAAGGAAATACAAAATAAACATTTTACTTTGAGGGTAAAAATGTTACTGTGGAAAAGGAGGTTACATAGCAATGAAAGGAACAGAAACAAAATATTTGAAATGGTATCAAAAGGTAGCATATGGTGCAGGTGACTTGGCATCGAATACCAGTTATGGTCTGGTGTCTAGTTTTGTTCTGCTGTATCTTTCGGATACCATGGGACTTAGTACAGGAATTATTGGAACATTGATGCTTTTATCAAAGGTACTGGATGGCATTTCTGATGTCATTTTTGGAACTATGATTGACCGTACAAAATCAAAATTGGGAAAAGCCAGACCATGGATGTTATATGCTCAGTTAGGAGTTTCGCTATGCTTGATTTTGCTATTCTCGATTCCAGGAGGATTAAGTGAAGCGGCTCAGTATGCATATTTCTTTGTGTTCTATACTGCTTTGAATGCGATATTTTATACCGCAAACGGAATTGCATATTCTGCATTGTCTGCTTTAATTACAAGAAATAAAAATGAGAGGGTTCAGTTAGGTTCCATTCGATTCATGTTTGCAGTAGTAACCAATATTGTTATGGGGTTTTCAGTAACAAGCGGAGTTGCAGCATTCGGCGGTGGTGCAGCTGGATGGCGTATGGTCGCAATTATCTGTGCAGTAATAGGACTCGTTGTTAATACAATAAGTTGTCTTTGTGTAAAAGAATTGCCAGAAGAAAAAGCAGAAGTAAAGGAAACGGGAACACAGGATGATAAAGTCGGTTTTGTTCAGGCAGTAAAGATTTTGTTTAGTAATAAGTTTTATGTAATGATTGTCGTTATTTACATTGTGTATTATTTTATGAGCAATCTTACAACAGGTTCTGCCATTTATTTTATGGAAAATGTTTTGGGAGACGGCTCATTGTTAGGGATGTTTAATATGATGAAAATGTTCCCGGTTATTATCGCCCTTATTTTTACACCAATGTTAGTAAAAAAAGTAGGCAGTATGCAAAAGGTTAATTTCTGGGGATATTTGATCAGTGACGTATTTGGAATTTTTCTGATTTATTTTGCATTGCAGAAGAATGTTTCTATGATACTTTTATTTATGTTTATAAAGGGAACGTTTGCAGGAACACTTTCGGGTACTTTAAATGCTTTGATTGCAGAAATAAGCGGATATACATTCCGCATCAAGGGAGTGCATCTTGATGGTATGATGTTCAGCTGTTCATCACTTGGAGTAAAAGTAGGTGGTGGAATCGGAACAGCGGCAGTAGGATGGCTTTTAGAAGTAGGCGGATATGTTGGTACAGCTGCAGTGCAGACGGAGAGTGCGGTTAATATGATTTTTAATTTATATATTACTTTCCCGGTTATTCTTGGTATTGTAATTACGATTCTCCTGGCACTTTTAAAAGTAGAAAAAGAAAATCAGAAGATTGATATGGAAAGAGAAAGGGTGTAAAGATGCAGTGTTTTAAGTTTAATGAAGAGTGGAAGTTTGAAAAATCAGACAGCAATTCTCAATTAAAGGCTTTTCAAGGAGAAAAAGGTGCTATACAGGTTACATTACCATACGATGCCATGATTCGTGAAAAAAGAACGGCAGATTGTCCAGCAGGAGCGCAGAGTGGTTTTTATCCGGGGGGAGTTTATACCTATGAAAAAGTGGTTTTTGTCCCGGAGAAGTGGAAAACACAGGATATAGCACTGGAATTTGAAGGGATTTATGGAACAGCGCGAGTATGGATAAACGGAGGTTTGGCATATACAAATCATAATGGCTATATGGGATTTATAATAGACTTAAAGCCATGGCTTTTATATGGACAGGAGAATACTATTAAAATTGATGTAGATAATAGTTGTCAGCCAAACAGCCGTTGGTATACGGGATCAGGAATTTATCGTGATGTGAATCTTTTGATTGGAACCGAACTGTATGTGCCAAAAGATGGGATGCGGATTACCACCTTATCTGTGCAGGATGAAATTGCAGTGATAGAAGTATGTGCTGATATAAAAAATATAACAGGGAGAGGTACAGAAGCAGAGTGTACTATTGAGTTTTGGCGGGAAGGGAAAAAGATAGCGGAGGAAGTACAACATGTGGTTTTCCTGCAAAACACAATAGAAACAATCAGAGTACAAATACCAGTGTTAAAGCCTGAAAAATGGAGTCCAGAGCATCCGAATTTATACGAATGCAGGATACAAATAAAAAATGGAGATACTGTGTGTGACATCGTAACAGAGCATTTTGGTATTCGTGTTTTGACATTAGACCCGAGCAGGGGATTTCAGATTAATGGAGAAACAGTAAAGCTTAGAGGCGCCTGTATTCATCATGATAATGGAATCATAGGTGCTGAAACATTTGCAGAGGCAGAATGGTATCGTTGTAAATGCTTAAAAGAGGCGGGATTTAACGCCTTGCGCAGTGCTCATCACCCAATGAGCAGGACTATGTTAGAAGCCTGTGACCGCTTAGGTATGTTGGTCATGGATGAGCTGACAGATATGTGGAACAGACATAAAAATCTTTATGATTATGCTGATATTTTTCAGGAGCAGGCTGGGCAGTGGATTGAGCACATGGTAGCAAAAGATTATAATCATCCGTCTGTTGTTATGTATTCGATAGGAAATGAAATTCAAGAGGCGGGAACAAAACAGGGATCCTGGATAAATCGGTCTTTATGTAATAAGGTGCATGAACTGGATTCTACAAGGTATACAACAAATGCACTGAATGGATTGAATTGTGCAGGTAAACGTCTCAAGGTAATCATGCGGGACGTTATAGAACGTTTTGGTATGGATGCTAAAAGTGGCGGAGATGGTGGTGGAAGCAATGCTTTAAACAGTTTTATGAGCCTGATGTCTGGAGAAAAAGGGGATTTTTTTGCTACACATCCGCTTGTGAGCGAAGCACTTGAAGAAAGTGCACAGAGTTGTGATATTATTGGACTCAATTACCTGCGAGGACGATATCTTTTAGAATATGAGTTGCATCCGGGGAAAACAGTATTAGGTACGGAGACATATCCGGCAGATATTGAGAAACTTTGGGAGTTGGTTGAGGAAAATTCGTATGTTATTGGAGATTTTACATGGGCGGGATATGATTATATAGGAGAAGCTGGTGTGGGAATCTTTCATTATGATGGGAAAGAAAATTTTACAAGTGTTTATCCGGAACGTCTTGGATATATAGGGGATATCGATTTGATTGGAAACAGAAGACCTATTAGCTATTTTAGAGAGATAGTATACGGACTTACGGACAGACCATATATTGCAGTTGGACGTATGGAGCGTATCGGTCAAAAAGCAAGTAAGACAGCATGGATGTTTAAGGATAATATCAGTAGTTGGACATGGGCAGGACATGAAAATCAGATTGCGCTGGTAGATGTATATTCATCAGGGGATGAAGTAGAACTTTTCTTAAACGGAAAATCACTCGGAAAAAGGGAAGCAGGAAAGAAGAACCATTTTACGGCAGAATATGAAGTTCCATATAAGCCGGGAGTTCTTCGAGCAGTAGCATACCGCTGTGGAGAAGTGATAGGAGAATATCAGATTGTGACAGCAGGAGAAGTAAAGAAGTTAGGTGTCGAGCAAGTTACAGAAAATGAACAAAATCTTGCATATGTAAAAGTATGGCTGGAAGATGAAAATGGACAGTTAAATATGCAGGAAGTAAAGAAAATTTATGCTAAGATAGCAGGAAATGGAGAATTAGAAGGATTCGGTACAGCAGAGCCTGCAGGCGAAGAAGACTATTTTTCTGACTGCGCAACCACGTATGATGGATATGCGATGTTAGCAGTAAGAAAGAAGAATCCTGAAAAGGAAGAAGAGATACATATCCATTTTTTTGCAGAAGGATGTGAAGAAATAGAAATTAAGATTGGAGAGAGAAAAAGTGAGAAAAGGTAGAAAAAAAGTTTATGTGGCATTGGTGCTGACATTTTGCTTTTGTGCCAGCGTATTTACAATGATACCTGTTGGCAATGTACAGGCGGCCAGTGGATCATCAGATGAAATGATATATGGTGCAGATATAGGCTTTTTGTCACAGTTAGAAGCACAGGGAGTACAATGGGTAGACGATAATGGAAATACGAGAGATGCTTTAGAGTTATTAAAAGAAAAAGGTGTAAATGCAGTTCGTTTAAGGGTATTTGTAAAACCACCGGAGGATTTTGTTTGGACAAAGCCGGATGGAACAACATGCATGCTTGGTTATACAGATACACAGGCACTTTTATATAATGCTAAACGTGCAGAAGAACTTGGAATGAAGATTATGGTAGTATTTCATTACAGTGACCATTTTGCAGATCCGCTTATTCAAGATGTACCATCAGAATGGAAAGGTGCCTCTGAAAGTGAGTTGGAACAATATGTATATGATTATACTGCATATATTATGGAGAAGCTTGCAGAAGAGGGTGTTCATCCGGAATGGGTACAGGTTGGAAATGAGGTCAGTTATGGAATGTTGTATCCATCAGGAAGTAATCAGACAAATGACTTTACGCAACTTACAAAGTATTTGAACAGCGGTTATGATGCGGTGAAATCAGTCAGTCCAAATACAAAAGTTGTAACACATTTAACACACGGAAGTGGAATTGCACATTTTGCATGGTTCTTTGAGAATTTTATTACAAAATGTGGAGGAAAAACAGACGTAATTGGAATGTCGTATTATCCGTATTGGACATCATCCTATGATGGGGATTGTATAGAGAATGTAACTTATAATCTTTGCCAGATGGCAGCACAGTATGGTAAAGAAGTCATGATTTGCGAGACGGGTGAACTTGAAAGTAATCCAACAGAAACGTATGAATTATTAAGAAAAGAAATGAATGCGTTAGAAGTTGTCCCAAATAACAAAGGCATAGGTGTATTTTATTGGGAGCCGGAAGTTAATTCTACTGTTTTGCCGGATGGTTATGCTTTAGGTGCTGCGGAAAGTGTGGGTGATAAGAAATTACATTTTACAGACGCATTAAATGCTTTCTTGACTGAACCGGATTATCTCAATGAAAATTGTTTATATGAACTTATGAATATAAATAGTCAAAAGGCTGCAAATGTAGCAGGAGGAAGTGTTGAAAATGACGCAAATGTAGAACAATATGAGTATGCAGAATGGAACAGTCAAAAGTGGACATTTGAAAAAGTAGAAGGCGATTATTATAAAATTGCAAATAAGAATAGTGGTAAAGTGCTTGATGTAAAGGCTTTTTCAACGGAAGAAAATGGTGAAGTAATTCAGAATGACTATAATGAAGGTTGGAATCAGCAATGGAAGTTAGTGGAAACAGCTAATGGAACGTATAAGATTCAGAATCGTTGGAGTGGTCTTTATCTTGGAATACTAAATGAGAGTATGGAGAATGGGGCACGGTTAGTACAGGTATCAGAACAGGCAGTGAGTTCAGAGTGGTTTTTGCTTCTAGCTGATTAGAAGGGTATAAAGATTATAGATAGCATCTGATTATGAAAATGGTCGGATGCTATCTTTTCACTTTATAGATTCTTGCGCATACACTAATAGAGAGTTTCTATCGAAGGACATGAACTTATGAATAACGTGAAAGCAACACAGACAGGCAATGGCAATCTGGGAGTAGATAAAGGAAAACTCCGGATTGCCGTTACATCAGAAATCACTTCTTACCCGGTTGCGGATGCGACCATTTCCATTTCTTATACCGGAGTTCCGGAAAATACGCTGGAAAAACTACAGACAGACTCTTCCGGACAGACAGAAGAAATTGAACTGGCAGCACCGCCGATTGAATACAGCCTGAATCAGGAGTCGGATCGTCAGCCGTATTCCGAATATACATTAAATATAGAGGCGGAAGGGTTTGAGCCTATCAGTATTTCCGGGACAGAAATCCTGGCAGATGTGACGGCCATTCAGAATGTAGAAATGCGTCCAAGAGCAGATATGCAGGAACCGGGGGAAGTGTTTGTGATTCCTGCGCACACATTGTATGGAGAATACCCGGCGAAAATTGCGGAGGACGAGATCAAACCAGTGACAGAGTCCGGAGAGATCGTGCTCAGTCGGGTAGTGATTCCGGAATTTGTGGTTGTCCACGATGGTTCTCCGAGGGACTCCACGGCAAAAAATTACTATGTGAGATATCGGGATTACATCAAAAATGTGGCATCCAGTGAGATTTATGCAACCTGGCCGGACAGTACGATCCGGGCAAATGTACTGGCGATCATGTCGTTTACATTGAATCGGGTTTACACGGAATGGTACCGGAACAAAGGGTATGATTTTACAATTACATCTTCCACAGCATTTGATCATAAATGGATTCCGGAGCGGAATATTTACGATACAATCTCGGCAGTAGTAGACGAGATTTTTGCCAATTATCTGTCCCGACCGAATGTGAGACAGCCGATTTTGACGCAGTACTGCGATGGAAACAGGGTAAGTTGTCCAAACTGGATGACACAATGGGGGTCGAAGGAGCTGGGAGATCAGGGATATACTCCGATTGAGATTCTGCGATATTTTTATGGCAGTGATATGTATATCAATACAGCAGAAGAAATTTCGGGTATTCCGTCTTCCTGGCCTGGCTATACATTGGAAAATGGGTCCAGCGGGGCAAAGATCCGGCAGCTGCAGGAACAGTTGAATGTGATCGCAGGAGCATACCCGGCATTGCCAAAGATCCAGGCAGATGGAGTATATGGTCCGGCAACTGCTGCAGCAGTCAGAGAATTTCAGTCCATTTTCGGATTGCCTCAGACAGGAACTGTGGATTACCGAACATGGTATAAGATTTCACAGATTTATGTAGGTGTTTCCAGAATCGCAGAATTGAATTAGGAATGATTCCGTGTGAAAAATTCTTGACATCGAGAAAATTCTTTTTTATAATCAACTGGTACTACCAGTTGGTTATAAGGGAGAATGAGAAAATGAAAATATTGAGACAATTTGTAATCATCCTGCTGATTTCTTTTTTGGGAGAACTGTTAAAAGCTGCGCTGCCATTGCCTGTTCCGGCAAGCGTGTGGGGGCTTATCCTTATGCTGGCGGCATTGAAAACAGGGGTGCTCAAGCTGAGTCAGGTTTCTGATGCGGCAGTCTTTTTGATTGAGATCATGCCGGTCATGTTTATTCCTGCAGGAGTCGGTCTTTTGAATGCATGGGGAGTATTGAAGCCCGTGTGGATTCCAATCAGTGTGATCACGGTCGTGACTACGGTCCTGGTAATGGCGGTGGCTGCAAAAGTGACGCAGGCTGTCATACAGAATAGCAAAAAGAAGAAAGAGAAAGCAGAACAGGAGACAGTAAGATGAGAGAGTTTTTAGTACATTCCGTATTTTTCGGTGCAGCAGTCAGTCTGGTCGGTTACGAGGTGGGGCTGCTTTTAAAACGAAAGTTCAAGATGGCAATTTTTAATCCGCTTTTGATCGCCATTTTGTGTGTTATGGTGATTCTGACAGTAGGGGATATTTCCTATGATGATTACAATCAGGGTGCACAGTATTTGAGTTACCTGCTCACGCCGGCAACCGTTTGTCTGGCAGTTCCTTTATATCAGCAGTTAAATCTGCTGAAAAAGAATTTAAAAGCAGTAGCGGCGGGAATCTTATCCGGAGTTTTGACAAGTATACTCAGTGTTCTTGGCTTGTCTTATTTATTCGGACTTTCTCATGATATGTATGTGACACTGCTTCCGAAATCAATTACAACAGCAATCGGAATGGGAGTGTCGGAAGAACTTGGGGGAATTGTTACGATCAGTGTTGCAGTGATCATCATTACCGGAGTACTGGGAAATATGATCGCAGACGTGGTGTACCGGGTATTTCGGATCAAAGAACCAGTAGCGAAGGGGCTGGCCCTGGGAACAGCATCCCATGCGATCGGAACAGCAAAAGCCATGGAGATGGGGCCGGTAGAAGGAGCTATGAGTAGTTTGGCTATTGCAGTGGCAGGACTTTTAACGGTGATTTTTGCATCTGTTTTTGCAGGATGTTTATAAGGGGGTAAAATATATGAGACATATTATCATTACCATTGGGAGACAATCCGGAAGCGGTGGAAGAAAAATCGGAGAACTTCTGGCAGAGAAACTTGGAATTCCATGCTATGGAAAATCGGAACTTCAAAAAATTGCAGAAGGAACGGATGATTATGAAGAGGTGCAGTCATTTTATGAGGAAGAGCCGGTAAACAGTTTATTATATGCCATTGCTATGAGCCAGTTTGAACAGGAGGTCGGACGGATTCCGTTTCGAAGAATCCGGGAGCTGGCATCGAAAGAGTCCTGCATTATAATAGGAAGATGCGCAGGCCATATTTTCAGAGAAGATCCGGAAGCAGTCCGTGTCTTTATCCATGCAGATCCCAAGATCCGTGTGCAGAGAATCATGGAACGGGAAGGACTTTCTGAGACAAAGGCAAAGAAATTTCTGGAGGATACAGACAGCAGACGAGCTTCTTTTCATAAATATTATACAAAGCAGGAGTGGGGACTGGCACAGGATTACGAACTGTGTCTGGACAGCGGCGTTTTGGGGATCGAAGGTACAGTTGAGGTATTGACAGAATATTTAAGATTCAGAGGTTTTTTAGGGAATGAATGAGAAAACATATGAGAGAGTGATCGAATATCTGAAACAGCAGATACAAGAAGGAAAACTTTCCTGCGGAAGCAAGATCCCATCTGAGCGGGAGCTGGCGGCAAGTCTGAATCTGGGACGAAATTCTGTCCGGGAGGCGCTTCGCACAATGGAACATACCGGAATGCTGGAGAGCAGACAGGGCAAAGGAAATTTTCTGGTGAATATGCCGCAGAAAAGTCTGGGAAATGTGTTTTCCATGATGCTGCTCACCGGACAGAGCAACTACAGGGAAGTCAGCCGAATCCGGCGAATCCTGGAGCAGGAGGCATTTGTACAGGCAGTGCGGTTGAAAAATCCGGAAGTTTTAAAGAGGCTGAAAGCAGAAATAAAAGAGATGCAGATACCGGAAAAGACGGCAGAGCATGACCGAAGATTCCATCAGGAGCTGATCTGTGCAGGAGAGAATCAATTGCTTGTCGCAGTGATGGAATCCTTGTCCGGTCTTTGTGAAGAAGAAATCGCACATGTACAAAAGGAAGCAAAAAATGAGGACTGGTGTCAGATCCATGAAGAAATCGTAAATGCCCTGGAAGAAGGAAATATGGAAAAAGGGCTGAAATGGATTCGCAAGCATTACGATAAAATTGATGACACTTTAATTTTCTAAAAACAGGTTGAAATATTCCCGGGTATGTAGTATAATCTTTACAATTTGAGAAAATTTACGAAGGGATAAGGTGAACAGATGAAGGCATTTCTGATTTTAGAAGATGGAACCGTGTTTACAGGAACAAGCATTGGTTCGACAAGAGATATGATTAGTGAAATCGTGTTTAATACCTCCATGACAGGATATTTAGAGGTGTTGACAGACCCTTCTTATGCGGGACAGGCAGTCGTAATGACGTATCCGTTGATTGGGAATTATGGAATCACACCGGACATGGAATCAAGAAAAGCATGGCCGGATGGTTATATTGTAAGAGAGCTGTCTCGTATGCCAAGCAATTTCAGATGTGAAGGTACGATTCAGGACTTTTTGAAAGAGCAGGATATTCCTGGAATCGCAGGCGTGGACACACGTGCTCTGACAAAGATTTTACGGGAAAAAGGTACCATGAATGGTATGATTACTACAAATGAAAATTACAATCTGGAAGAGATTCTTCCAAAGCTGAAGGCCTACACAGTAGGTGATGTTGTTTCTAAAGTAACATGCAGCGAGAAATATGTTCTGGAAGGAACAGGAAAGAAAGTAGCACTGCTGGATTTAGGAGCAAAAAATAATATTGCCAAATCTTTAAATCAGCGTGGTTGCGAAGTGACTGTATACCCGGCCCACACAACTGCAGAAGAGATCATTTCATCGAATCCTGACGGAATCATGTTGTCAAACGGCCCTGGAGACCCGGCAGACTGCACCTCTATTATTGAAGAAATCAAAAAATTGTACAATACAGATATTCCGATCTTTGCAATTTGCCTTGGACATCAGCTCATGGCTCTTGCTACAGGTGCGACTACACACAAGTTAAAATATGGACATCGCGGCGGAAATCATCCGGTGAAAGACCTTCAGACAAATCGTGTATACATTTCTTCCCAGAACCACGGCTATGTGGTAGATGCAGAAAATGTAGATCCAAATGTGGCAGTGCCTGCATTTACGAATGTCAACGATGGAACAAACGAGGGACTTGCCTATGTCGGAAAGAACATCTTTACCGTACAGTTCCATCCGGAAGCATGCCCGGGACCACAGGATTCCGGTTACCTGTTTGACAGATTCATTGAGATGATGGGAGGAGCGAAATAATGCCAAGAGACAGTCGTATTAAAAAAGTATTAGTAATTGGGTCCGGTCCTATCATTATCGGACAGGCAGCGGAGTTTGACTATGCAGGAACACAGGCATGCCGTTCTTTGAAAGAAGAGGGGATTGAAGTTGTTCTGTTAAACTCCAACCCGGCGACGATCATGACAGATAAAGATATCGCAGATAAAGTATATATCGAGCCATTGACAGTAGAAGTTGTGGAACAGCTGATTTTAAAAGAGCAGCCGGACAGCGTACTTCCGACACTGGGAGGACAGGCCGGTCTGAACCTGGCAATGGAACTGGAAGAGGCAGGATTTTTAAGAGAACACAATGTCCGCCTGATCGGTACAACTTCTGAGACAATCAAAAAGGCAGAGGATCGTCTGGAATTTAAAGCAACGATGGAAAAGATCGGAGAACCGGTTGCAGCTTCTCTGGTCGTAGAAAACGTAGAAGACGGTCTTGCATTTGCAAATAAGATCGGATATCCGGTTGTACTTCGTCCGGCATACACACTGGGAGGAAGCGGCGGCGGTATCGCACATGATTCTGAACAGCTGGTGGAGATCCTGGAGAACGGACTTCGTCTTTCCCGTGTAGGACAGGTTCTGGTAGAGCGTTGTATTGCAGGATGGAAAGAGATTGAGTACGAAGTAATGCGTGACGGAAACGGAAACTGCATTACGGTATGTAATATGGAAAATATTGACCCGGTTGGTGTGCATACAGGAGACAGTATCGTTGTGGCACCGTCACAGACGCTGGGAGACAAAGAATACCAGATGCTGCGTACTTCCGCTTTAAATATTATCAGTGAGCTGAATATCACGGGTGGATGTAACGTACAGTATGCTCTGCATCCGGAGACATTTGAATACTGTGTAATCGAGGTAAACCCGCGTGTAAGCCGTTCTTCTGCGCTGGCTTCCAAAGCGACAGGATATCCGATTGCGAAGGTTGCAGCAAAGATCGCTCTTGGTTATACACTGGATGAGATCAAAAATGCGATCACACAGAAGACATATGCAAGCTTTGAACCAATGCTGGACTACTGTGTCGTAAAACTTCCGAGACTTCCGTTTGATAAGTTTATCAGTGCAAAGAGAACACTGACTACACAGATGAAGGCAACCGGAGAGGTGATGAGTATCTGCGACAACTTTGAAGGTGCGCTGATGAAAGCCATCCGCTCTCTGGAGCAGCATGTAGACAGCCTCATGTCTTATGATTTCACAGATCTGTCTGTGGAAGAACTGACAGAGCAGCTGGAGATCGTGGATGATATGCGTATGTGGAGAATCGCAGAAGCAATCCGCCGAGGTGTAAGCTACGAAAAAATTCACGAGATCACACAGATCGATGAGTGGTTTATCGATAAATTTGCAATTATCGTAGAGATGGAAAACGCACTGAAGTCCGAAGAGCTGACACCGGAACTGTTAAAAGAAGCAAAACGGATGGAGTTTCCGGATAACGTGATCGCACAGCTGACAGGAAAGACAGAGCGTGAGATCCACGATATGCGTCATGCAAACGGCATTGTTGCAGCATACAAGATCGTAGATACGTGTGCAGCAGAATTTGCGGCAGAGACACCGTACTACTATTCTGTATTTGGAAGTGAGAATGAAGTAGAAGAGACTCGTGACAAGAAAAAAGTTCTGGTACTTGGATCCGGTCCGATCCGTATCGGTCAGGGAATCGAGTTCGATTTCTGTTCCGTACACTGTACATGGGCATTTGCAAAAGAAGGGTACGAGACGATCATCGTGAACAACAACCCGGAAACAGTTAGTACAGACTTTGATATTGCAGACAAGCTGTATTTTGAACCACTGACTCCGGAAGATGTAGAGAGTATTGTAGATATCGAAAAGCCAGACGGTGCAGTTGTACAGTTTGGTGGACAGACAGCGATCAAGCTGACAGAAGCTCTGATGAAAATGGGTGTTCCGATCCTTGGAACTTCTGCAGAGAATGTAGACAAAGCAGAAGACCGTGAATTATTCGATGAGATCCTTGAAGAGTGCGAGATTCCACGTCCGACAGGAGGAACGGTGTTTACTGCAGAAGAAGCCAAAGAAGTTGCAAACAGACTTGGATATCCGGTTCTGGTAAGACCTTCTTACGTATTGGGTGGACAGGGAATGCAGATCGCGATCAATGATAATGACATCGATGAATTTATCGGAATCATCAACCGGATCGCACAGGATCATCCGATTCTGGTGGATAAATATTTACAGGGGAAAGAAATCGAGGTCGATGCAGTTTGTGACGGCGAAGACATCCTGATCCCTGGAATCATGGAACACATTGAGCGTGCAGGAATCCATTCCGGAGACAGTATCTCTGTATATCCGGCACAGAGCCTGACACAGAAAGCAAAAGACAAGATCGCAGAATATACAAGAAGACTTGCAAAATCTCTCCATGTCATCGGTCTGATCAATATTCAGTTCATTGTATGTGGAGAAGATGATGTGTATGTCATTGAAGTAAATCCTCGTTCCAGCCGTACGGTTCCTTATATCAGTAAAGTAACCGGAATTCCGATCGTACCGCTTGCATCCAAAGTAATCATTGGAAACAAGATCAAAGAACTGGGATATACACCGGGACTGCAGCCGGAAGCAGATTACGTGGCAGTGAAGATGCCGGTATTCTCCTTTGAGAAGATCCGCGGTGCAGATATCAGCCTTGGACCTGAAATGAAATCTACAGGAGAATGTCTGGGAATTGCCAAGACATTCGATGAGGCTCTTTACAAAGCATTCCTTGGAGCAGGAATCAAACTGCCGAAGTTCAAGAACATGATCATGACAGTTCGTGACGAAGATAAACCGGAGGCAGTAGAGATTGGACGCAGATTTGAGAAGATCGGATACCGTATCTTTGCGACAAAGAGTACAGCAGAAGCGCTGAACGCAGCAGGTGTGAAAGCGATTCCGGTCCGTAAGATCGAGCAGGAATCACCAAACCTTCTGGATCTCATCTTAGGACATGAGATCGATCTGGTCATTGACATTCCGGCACAGGGAGCAGAGCACTCCAGAGACGGATTTGTCATTCGAAGAAATGCAATCGAGACAGGAGTTAATGTACTGACAGCAATTGATACTGCAGAAGCATTGATCACAAGTCTTGAAAATACAGATATTAAGAAGCTGACACTGATCGATATTGCGACAGTACAGTAGAGAAAAAATGGTCGGGACGAGAGTTCCGACCATTTTTGGTTATAAAACAGAACCCAACATTTGGATATGTTTTTCCAACATTACAGTCTGGCAGTCCCCCTCGAAATCTTTATAATAAAAAATAGAAACAGGAGAGGAGAACCAGAAATATGAGCATTTGTTATCACGAAGGATCCCGGGAATTTCATCTTTACAACAAAGAAATCAGCTATCTGATCACCATCTTAAAAAATGGACAGTTAGGACAGCTGTATTTTGGGAAAAAGCTGCATGACAGGGAGAGTTTTTCCCATCTGCTGGAGCTGCGTTACCGCCCAATGGCTGTATGTACTTACGAAGGGGATTCCACATTCTCGATGGAACATATCAAGCAGGAATATCCGTCCTATGGAGCAGGGGATATGCGGTATCCGGCGGTGGAGATTCTGCAGGAGAACGGAAGCCGGATTACGGATTTTGTGTATCAGACACATCGGATTTATGACGGGAAGCCCGCGCTTGCAGGACTGCCGGCTACCTATACCGAAGATTCCAAAGAGGCACAGACACTGGAAATCGAACTGAAAGATGAGCTGATCCACACCACACTGATCTTGTACTATACGATTTTTGAAGAGCTTCCGGTGATTACAAGAAGTGCAAAGGTGATTTACCACGGAGCAGAGAAGATCGTGCTGGAGAGGGCAATGAGCTGCAGTGTAGATCTGCCCGATCACGACTATCAAATGATCGAGCTGACCGGAGCATGGGGAAGAGAACGTGCAGTGACAGAGCGAAAACTGCAGTATGGGATTCAGGGCATTTACAGTATGCGCGGATGCAGCAGCAGTAACTTTAATCCGTTTCTGGCACTGCGTCGGGAGAATACCACGGAAGCGTGCGGGGAAGTGTATGGCTTCAGTCTTGTTTACAGCGGGAATTTTCTGGCGCAGGCAGAGGTGGATACATACGATGTCACAAGAGTGACGCTGGGAATTCATCCGGACCGGTTTTCCTGGGAAATGAAAAACGGAGATGAGTTTCAGACACCGGAGGCGGTGATGGTCTATTCCGATCGCGGACTTAACGGGATGAGTCAGGCATTCCACAGTCTGTATCGTGCACGCCTGGCAAGAGGATACTGGAGAGACCGACCGAGACCGATTCTCATCAATAACTGGGAAGCGACTTATTTTGATTTTAATGAGGAAAAGATTCTGGAGATCGTGCGCACGGCAAAACAGCTTGGAATCGAATTGTTTGTACTGGATGACGGATGGTTCGGAAAACGGGAGGATGATTATTCTTCTCTGGGAGACTGGTATCCGAATCTGGAAAAGCTGCCGGATGGCATTGCAGGAATCGCGAAGAAGGTAGCGGCAGAAGGCATGAAATTCGGTCTCTGGTTTGAGCCGGAAATGGTCAACAAGGACAGTAATCTATATAGAGAGCATCCGGACTGGATTTTGTCTACTCCGGGACGTCATATTTCCCATGGAAGAAATCAGTATATTCTGGATTTTTCCAGAGCCGAAGTGGTGGATGCCATTTATGAACAAATGGAAAAAATCCTGGAGGATGCGCCGATTTCTTATATCAAATGGGATATGAACCGCTGTATGTCAGAAGTATACTCTCATACAGCCAGTGCAGCAGATCAGGGTAAGGTCATGCATCAGTATATTCTGGGTGTTTATCGGTTATATGAGAAGCTGACGGGCAGATTTCCTGAAATTTTGTTTGAATCCTGTGCAAGCGGCGGTTCCCGTTTTGATCCGGGATTGCTGTATTATGCGCCGCAGGCATGGACATCGGATGATACGGATGCAGTGGAACGTTGTAAGATCCAGTATGGAACGTCCCTTGTCTATCCAGTGAGCAGTATGGGATCTCACGTATCAGCAGTGCCGAATCATCAGGTGCTTCGCAACACATCTTTGAAAATGCGTGCGGATGTAGCGTATTTCGGAACATTCGGATATGAGCTGAACCCGAACAGTCTGACAGAGGCAGAGCGGGAGGCAATCAAAAAGCAGACGGCATTTATGAAAGAACACAGAAGCCTGATCCAGTATGGAACATTCTATCGACTTCAGAGCCCGTTTGCAGGAAATGAAATGGCATGGATGGTTGTGTCTGAGGACAAAAAAGAAGCGATTGTGGGATGGTATCGCTTCCTGGAGCCGATCAATATCGGATATCGGAGCGTCAGACTGCAGGGTCTGGATCCGAAGCTTCCGTATCAGATTTCGAATATGGAAATGGCATTGTACGGAGATGAGCTGATGCAGGCCGGACTGATCGTATCAGACGTGGCGTCCGGACAAAATCCGGAGCAGTATAACGGAGAGAACGGAGATTTCCAGTCCCGTCTTTATCTGTTGAAAGCAAAGGAAAGATAAAAAATCCTGTCGAAGTGGCGTATATGCTACTTCGGCAGGATTTTTTTCTGCTTCCGATACTCAGAAGGACTCAAACCATTCACCTTACGGAACGCCTTGGAAAAAGAAAAGCTATTGGAATATCCGCAGGAACAGGCAATATTCTGAATGGAAAGACTGCTGGACTGTAGTAATTCTTCAGACTTTGTAATCCTATACCGGGTGAGAAACTGCTGTGGGGAAAGCTGCACGGTTTTTAGAAACAGTTCTGTCAGATAGCTCCGGTTCAGTGACAGATAATCTGCAATTTCTTGTACGGTGAGTGGATTCTGGTAATTTTTATGAATATAGGAAATCGCCTGATTGATGTACACACTGGAGGTATTCTGCTGTGGGGAAACGGTACATCCGGCATCCTCCACCAGAAGGGCGAGAAACTGCATCAGAAGTCCCTGAATGTAAATTTCGTTTGAGGCACTTAAGGCGTGGTGTTTCATCATGTCCAGAATATAGGATTTTGCAGTGTCAATCTGTGTGCAGGAAAAAATGGGATGCCTGACAGACAGGCCTGCGAGCCGCAGATATTTTTCGGCATCATGACCGCCGATGCCAACCCAGAGATAACTCCAGGGATTCACTGAATCCGCCTGATAAAAAGTCAGCTTGCCGGGATGAATGAGAAACCCCTGCCCCTGTTTGATCGGATAGCGTTCTTCACCGGAGTAAAATACGCCTTCTCCTTCCAGACAGAGATGAAGCAGGTAGCAGTCCCGGACTGCCGGCCCGAAGGAATAGGAAGGGGGGCAGTCCTGCATTCCGCAAAAGACAGTGTAAATGTCTGAGAAGATACTGTGATAAATGTCGGATTGTGAATAAGAGGACATAGGGGACTCCTTTCGTGTGAATGTCTGTGATATTTTATCATGTTTCGATATCTCTGACAACTTATATACCCATTTGAACCATGAAAAAGCACGAATCATAATAGAGATGAAAGCTAAAGAGCAGAGATTTTTTATTGCGCAGTTTTTGCGGGGGGTATAATATAATAGGAGAAATTGCAGATTACGGTTTAAAATCAAGAAGGAATGAGGGAAAATATGAACACAATCGTAGAAATGGACCATGTGACCAAAACATACCGCAGGAAAATCAAAAGCGGGAAAGGAATCTTCAAAAGCAGTAAATTCGAGACCAAAGAAGCAATCAAAGATATCTCATTTCAGATCAAAGAAGGAGAGATGGTCGGGATTGTAGGACTAAACGGTGCAGGAAAATCCACATTGATCAAATCCATGCTGGGAATTCTTTCTCCGGACAGCGGGGAAGCGAAAATGTTCGGAAGGGACAGTTTTCAGTTCCGCAAGAAAAATGCAGAATATATCGGGGCGAATTTCGGACAGAAAAGTTCCCTTGTATGGGATCTGCCCTTTATTTACTCTCTGGAGTTAAACAAGAAAATATACCGGGTATCGGACGAACGGTATGAGGAAATTTTAGAAGAACTGGAACAGTTTTTGCAGATTGGGGAACTGTTAAACGTACCGGTACGGACGATGAGCCTGGGACAGAGAATGAAATGTGAATTTGCTGTGATCACACTGCATTCCCCCAGATTGCTGATTCTGGATGAGACAACGATCGGACTTGATATTGTGATCAAGAAGAATATAGAAGAATATCTGAAACATATCAATGCTGCAAGAAATGTGACGATTCTTTTTTCCTCCCATGATCTTGCAGAGCTGGAGAGGATCTGTGACCGGATTATGATCATCAACAGTGGTGAGATCATACTGGACGATCAGGTGAAAAATATTTCGGATCTGTCCAGATACAGCTATATGATGATCAAGTTTGCAGAAGCCTTTGACGGGAATGTGGAATTGAATCCGGGCTTACAGATTGTGGAGTATCTGGAGGATGGATTGAAAATACGGATCGATAAACAGATGCTTTCGGAAAAAGAAGCAATGACAGAGCTGATTGATAAAATGCCGGTTGAAAATATCTCGATCGAAAAACAGAGTCTGGAAGATTTTATTTACAATCTTGTACAAAAATAAATACGAAAGGCGAAAGACGATGAAAAAATATATTGCATTGATCAGAGTTGGAATACAAAGAGAACTGGTCTACCGTACGAATTTTTGTATCGGTATCTTTTCCACAGTTCTTTTATTTATTGTAGAAGTTGCAATCTGGTCAGCTGTGTATCAGGGAAAAGAGGAAGTGGGAAGTATTTCTTACAACAGTATCATGATCTACACAGTGATGACATTGCTGCTTCAGCGATTATTGGGCGGCGGAACAGATGAGGAGATCGGGAACGATTTTCAAAGCGGAAATATCGTTACATCCCTGCTGACGCCGTTAAATCTGGGAGTTAAATATTCCATGCAGGAGTTGGGGAAAGGATTACTCAATGCCTTTGTGCTGCTTTTGGTTTTTATTCCGTACTGTATAAAAAACAGAGAAATAGTGTCTGTGATACCTGTACAAAGATGGCTACTCTTTGTGCCGGCGGTTGTTTTTTCTTATATTCTGTTCAGTATTTTAAATTATATGCTGGGAATTTTGACATTCTGGAGTCACTCAAACATCGGGCTTTATATGCTGAAAATGGCCTGTGTCAATATTTTCAGTGGAATGTTCATTCCGCTCACATTTTACCCATCGATTCTAAGGGGATTTTGTATGGTACTTCCGTTTCAGTCTATTTACTATTTTCCGTTGACCATTGTAATGGGAGAAGCAAACAGGGCACAGATTGCCGGCGGAATCCTGCTTCAGTTGGGCTGGATCGCGGGATTGTTTCTGCTGTGCAGGCTGATGAACAAGAATGCAATGAGACGGATCGTGATTCAGGGAGGGTGAGAAAATCATGTCATATACACGTAAAATGATAGAAAAGGTTCGATGGTATCTGGATTGCTATCGAATGTATTTTAAGATCAATCTGCTGACTGTATTGGAATACAAACTGGATTTTCTGGCGATCAATCTTGCCAGCGTCCTGGCACTTTTGGTCGGTGTGTTTAATATCGAGATCATTTTCAGTCAGGTCGATGCGATGAAAATGTGGAGTAAAGAAGAAGTGCTGTGGTGCCTGGGATTTTTCTATCTGGTCAGAGCCATCTACAATACGTTTTTTATCAATACATTGAGCATCAGTTACTGGATCCAGAACGGAAAATTTGATCTTTTTATTTTAAAACCGCTCAATACATTTTTCCAGCTTTTGAGTACCGGAAGATACAATGCGGAATATCCTCTGGATGAGTATCTGGTCGGAATTTTTCTGCTGATCCGGACAAGTCATAAACTGCATATGTTTCACGGATGGCAGAGCATCGTACTGTTTGTATTTTTACTGGTTACGGCGGTGTTTGCGTATTTCAGCATTATTTTTATTATGTCAACCTTATCCTTTTGGTTCATTAAGTCTAATATGTTTATCACGCTGATCGAAAATCTGGAGCGGCTGATCGAATATCCGATCGACATTTACCATGCCGTGATCCGGGTAGCCGTCAGTGCGCTGATTCCGATCGCTCTGGCGAATTATTATCCGACAGTCTGCATGCTGGGAGCGGGCAGCAGAGGGATTTTGCTATATATAGCAGGTGCCTGTGTCATATTGGGTGTCATTGACGTTCTGGTGTGGAAGAAGGGGATGAAAGCGTATCAGAGTACCGGGGCGTAAAGATAAACCAAAACCTTCTTGCGGCGGGAATAAAAATTACATATAATAGAAGTAATTGATAAAAAGAGGCGTTCGATGGCAGAAAAAGAGACATGGAGGAATCAGATATGAGTTTTCAAATTTACAATTGGCTGGAAAAATATGTGCATGAAGTGGTAAGTACATTTGGATACCGCATCTGGTTTATCGGGGTACAGGGCAGTTATGCCAGAGGGGAAGCCACAGAAGAGAGTGATATTGATGTAGTTCTGATCCTGGATACGCTTCTTCCGGCAGATCTGAGGATCTACAGAGGGATGCTCAATCGTCTTCCGTACCGGGAAAAGATCTGCGGATTTATTTCCGGCCGGGAAGAGCTGGAGAACTGGTCTAAAGCAGATCTTTTTCAGTTTTGTCAGGACACGATGCCGCTGAAAGGAAGTCTGAATGAGATCGTGGCAAAGCTGGATATGGCAGACGTGAGACGGGCGGTTCATACGGGAGCCTGCAATCTGTATCATGCCGCCTGTCACAATATGCTCCATGAGCAGAGTCGGGAAGTTCTGATGGAATTATATAAGACATCGGTATTTACAATCCAGGCGGAATATTTTTTAAAGACCGGGAATTATCTGAGAAGAAAAGCCGAGCTGTTTCCGAAGCTGAACGGACTGGATCGGGAGATTTTGTATATTGCGATCGAGATGAAGCAGAAAAGCGGAAAAGTGAAAGGCAGTTTTGATGAGCTTTCTGAAAAGCTGATCGTGTGGTCCAGCGGACTGATCAGACAATATCAGGGAGAAAAATGAATGAATACATATAAATTGCTTCAAAAATAGGCGCGTTCCAATGAAAATATGCGGGAAAATGCAGAAAATTGCAAGAAAGGATTGACGAAACATCAAAAAGTCGATAGAATAACAACCAGTGATAAAAGAATTGGAGGAATCTTGCAATGACGGCGTATAAGGATTTGACGAAGGAAGAATTATTGGAATTAAAAAGCGGGCTTCAGGCTCAGTTTGAAGAGGTAAAAGCCAGAGGGCTGAAACTGGATATGTCCAGAGGAAAACCGGCAGCAGCACAGCTGAATCTGTCTATGGAGATGATGAACATTTTAAACAGTGGAACAGATCTTGTCTGTGAAGACGGTGTGGACTGCAGAAATTATGGTGGCCTGGATGGAATCGCAGAGGCAAAACAGCTTCTGGCAGATATGATGGAAGTACCAAAAGACAACGTGATCGTATTCGGAAATTCCAGTCTGAATGTGATGTATGATACAGTAGCCCGTGCGATGACACACGGAATCATGGGAAGTACTCCATGGTGCAAGCTGGATAAAGTGAAATTTTTATGTCCGGTTCCGGGATATGACAGACATTTTGCAATCACAGAACATTTTGGAATTGAGATGATCAATGTTCCGATGACAGCAACAGGTCCGGATATGGATCTGGTGGAAAAACTGGTCAGTGAAGATCCGGCGATCAAAGGTATCTGGTGTGTACCGAAGTATTCCAATCCACAGGGAATCACATATTCTGACGAGACAGTGTATCGTTTTGCAAACTTAAAGCCGGCAGCAGAGGATTTCCGTATCTTCTGGGATAATGCATATTGTGTACATCATCTGTACGAAGACAAACAGGATTACCTGCTCGAGATTCTGATGGAATGTAAAAAAGCAGGAAACCAGGATATGGTATACAAGTTTTCTTCTACCTCCAAGATCAGTTTCCCGGGTTCCGGTATCGCAGCAATCGCGGCTTCTGATGCGAACCTTGCAGACATCCGCAATATGATGAAAGTGCAGACGATCGGCCATGACAAAGTAAATCAGCTTCGCCATGTCAGATTCTTCAAAGATATTCATGGAATCGTCGAGCACATGAAAAAACATGCAGATATCATGAGACCAAAATTTGAGACGGTTATCAACACATTAGAGCGTGAACTGGGAGGACTCGAGATTGGTTCGTGGATCGCTCCGCGTGGCGGATACTTTATCTCCTTTGATGCCATGGAAGGATGTGCCAAAGCAATCGTTGCAAAAGCGAAAGAAGCAGGGCTTGTGATGACAGGCGCCGGAGCAACATTCCCATATGGAAAAGATCCAAAAGACAGCAACATTCGTATTGCTCCGTCTTATCCGACGCCGGAAGAGCTGGCAGTTGCAGCTGAGATTTTTGTACTCAGTGTAAAACTGGTCAGCATCGATAAATTGCTGAAAAATTTATAAGATTGTTTCATGAAAAAGGACAACTGACTTTGAGTACAGCCCTCAAAATCAGTTGTCCTTTTTTGTGTGGTCATGCGTTATTTCTCTGTTTTTACGGCATGTTTTTTCGGCAGCGTGAATCCATTTCCATGCACTTCATTTACCTTTCCGATGATCATAAATGCAGTAGGGTCGATTTCCATAACGAGCTGATTGAGTTTTGAAAGCTCCCGGTTGGAAATGACGGTCAGGATCATATTTTGTCTGGAATGAAGATATCCGGTTTCTGTATGAAGCAGCGTAGATCCCCGATCCATCTTCCGCGTAATGGCTTCATTGATTTCATCGGATTTCTGGCTGATGATCTTGACCTGCGTCTGAGCCTGGCCGATGACAAGAATTTTATCCAGTACAATGGTGTAGGTCATGACAAGAAGAATTCCGTACAGAATGGCCTCTTTGTCACAGAACAATGCCTGACCGATCAGGATCAAAAAGTCAAATACATAGAGCATTACAGAAACAGGCAGTCCGAATTTTTTGTTCAGGATCAACGGAGGGATATCCATGCCTCCGGTAGAAGCTCCGCACCGTATGACGATTCCCAGTGAAAATCCGATAAAGAGTCCGCCGAAGATGCTGGATAACATCCGGTCATCCGTGATTGTGGAAAGCGAAGGGATATTTTGGAAAAATCCAAGTGCAATCGGATAGTAAAAGGTACTGATCAGTGTGGTCAGGGCAAAATCAAATCCCAGTATCAGCGCACCGAGTAAAAACATGATGCAATTGAAGATAAACACAAAGACAGAAATCGGCAGATGCAGATAATGATCTATGATCAGAGAAAGTCCGGTGGTTCCTCCGGTCATCAACTCGTTGGGAAGAACAAACATGACGATTCCCAGTGCCATGGTGGTGTTGCCAAGGAAAATCATGAAAAGATTTTTTGGCCTAAAAATATTGGTTTTCATGGTTTTGACACTCTCCTTTGAAATAATTATGCATTAAGCTACTATGGTAAAGCGAAAAAAAACAGGCTGCATATCAGCCTGTCTGTCGATTATATGAAATTGAAAAAGATGTTCTGTCAGATCTTTTCATTTGCGTTCGCTTCCTTTTTTGATTTCCGAAAAACAGTATAGCATAATTTCAGGGAAAAGTACAAGAAGAAAGTGTGAACAATACGGAGAAAAAGACATAATATAAGGAAAAAAGGATGTGCGTAAAATGGCATATGAGACATATGGACAAATAAACGGTGTGATAAGGGAGATTCAAAGAGGGGATTCCTGCTGCAGCCAGATTCTGCGTCTGGATACAGAAAACGGAGAAGTACGCTTTACCGTGATGGCGGATACAATGGTGATCGAAAATGTAAGGCTGCGAAGAGGAATGCGGGTTGCCGCGTTTTATGATACCAGCCTTCCGGTTCCGGCAATTTATCCTCCTCAATACCGGGCAGAGATTGTGACAGTGCTTCGGGGAGAACAGAATGTGATGCTGAATTTCTTTGATGAAAATCTGGTGGCAGAAGATAATTCACTTCGGTTAAATCTAAGTCCTGTGACAAATATCATGGCACAGAACGGGCAGAGGTTTACCTGCAGTCCGAGAAACATGGAGCTGTTAGTCTATTATACCAATACGACATTCAGCATACCGCCGATGACAACGCCCCAGAAAGTGATCGTAATGTGTGAAATGTAGAAAGATAAGAATTTGTTATTGGAGAAATCGATCATAAGCTGGTCTCTTTTCCGGGAATGCAGTATAATAAAAACAGAGCAAAAGGGGGGATGATGTGAATATCAATTTAAAACAGTTGGAGGCGTTTTGTGCACTGGTGCGCTCGGTGCGGCAGTGATCGGATGGCAGAAAATGAAAGGGAGGCAGAAGAAAAGATGAGTGACAAAGAAGAGATTGTGTTTTGTAAAGGCGGGGGCTGCACGGCAAAACTTGGCCCGGGAATCCTGGCAAGAGTTCTGGAAAAGATACCGAAGACGCGGGACGAAAACCTGATGATCGGATATGACAGTTCAGACGATGCGGCAGTGTACAAACTGACAGATGATCTGGCAGTGGTGCAGACGCTGGACTTTTTTCCTCCCATGGTGGATGATCCCTACACATTCGGACAGATCGCGGCAGCAAATGCATTAAGTGATATTTATGCCATGGGCGGAGATGTCAAAACCGCATTGAATATTGTCTGCTTTCCGGAAAACTGGGATCTGAACATACTTGGGCAGATTATGCTGGGTGGCGGAGAAAAAGTCAAAGAGGCGGGCGGTGTTCTGGCAGGCGGACATTCGATTGCGGATACAGACGTCAAATACGGACTTTCTGTAATGGGGACCATACACCCGGACAAGGTGTTTGCAAACAATGGATGCCGGGCGGGGGATGTTCTGATCCTGACAAAACCACTTGGAGTTGGAATCGTGTGTACTGCAAACCGGATCCAGGAAGCATCCGAAGAAGCAATGGCGCAGGCAATCCGTTCCATGACCACCCTGAACAAGTATGCCTCAGAAGTAGTGAGAAAGTATCAGGTGCACGGCTGTACCGATGTGACTGGATTTGGTTTTCTGGGACATCTCCTGGAGATGCTGGGAGATGCATATTCTGCCCGTGTCGAAAGCAGTCAGGTTCCATATATTCCGGAGGCGTTCGACTATGCAGGGGAATTTTACCTGACCGCAGCAGCCCAGAGAAACAGAAACCATGTGGGAGAAAACGTGCAGTTTTTTGATGTTCCGTTTGAAATGGAAGAGATTTTATTTGATCCGCAGACATCCGGCGGGCTGCTTGTCAGCATAGAAAAAAGTGATGCGGAGCAGTGTCTGGAAGAGTTGAAGGCTCTGGGACTGCCCTGTGCGATTGTGGGAGAAGTCACAGAAAAAAGAGAGAAAAAAATAGAAGTGAGATAGAGGTGCAGAGAACATGAAAAAATATATGGTAGATGCAAGAGGAAAACAGTGTCCGATTCCGGTAGTGGAGACGAAAAAAATGCTGGCACAGATGGCAGAATCAGATATCGTAGAGACACTGGTGGACAATGCCATTGCCGTGCAGAATCTGGAGAAAATGGCAAAACAAAAACAGCTGGAATGTTCCTGGGAACAACAGGATGAACATACATATCGGGTTTTTATAAAGGCAGAAGGCGCTGTGGATGAAGCGGGGGAAGAGACTGCAGAATGTATCCCGTGTCAGCCGGTCTCCGAAAAAACAGGAAATACAATCGTTGTGTTATCTTCTGACTGCATGGGAGAGGGGGATGAAGTTCTTGGAAAGGCACTGATGAAAGGCTTTATTTATGCGCTCACGAGTCAGGAAGGGCTTCCGGATACAGTCATCATGTATAATGGAGGCGCCAGACTTCCGGTAGAAGGCTCCGAATCCCTCGAAGATCTGAAGCTTTTGGAATCGCAGGGAGTGGAGATTTTGACTTGTGGAACATGTCTGAATCATTACGGACTGACGGAGAAGCTTTCTGTGGGAAGTGTTACAAATATGTATGTGATCTGTGAAAAGATGCTGCAGGCAGAAAAGGTTGTGAAGCCATGATTTATCTGGACAGCGCGGCGACCAGCTACTATCGTCCAAGAGAAGTGGCGCAGGCAGTGTATGATGCGATCCTGACCATGGGAAATGCAGGCAGAGGAAGCCATGCATCCAGTCTGAACAGTGCCCGCATGATCTATGAGACAAGGTGTCTGCTGAATGAATTATTTCACGGACCAGGACCGGAGCAGGTAGTGTTTACCAGTAATGCTACGGAAGCTCTTAATATTGCAATTCAGGGGCTGACAGCTTCCGGGGTACGGATGGCGGCGACAGCAATGGATCACAACAGTGTCTTACGCCCCGTGTATCTGGCAAAAGAGAGAGGGTGCAGCCTGCAGATCCTGGATGTGGATGAGAAGGGGCGGCTTTCTCTGGAAAAGCTGGAAGAATTGTTTCAAAATGGTGTGGATATCTTTGCCTGTACCCATGCATCCAATGTGACAGGAAACTTAAATCCACTGACGGAAATCGGAAAACTGTGCAAAAAATACGGCGTGTTGTTTTTATTGGATGCGTCTCAGACAGCAGGAGTATTTCCAATCGATATGGAACGAGATTTTATTGATATCCTCTGTTTTACCGGACATAAGGGCCTGATGGGACCACAGGGAACTGGAGGGATGATCGTACAAAAATCTGTACACCTGCCTGCGTTTAAAACCGGGGGAAGCGGAGTGCAGAGCTTTCTGAAAACACAGCCGCAGGAGATGCCGACTGTACTGGAAGCGGGGACGTTAAACGGGCATGGGATTGCCGGATTACATGCAGCATTAAACTACATTTTGAATGTCGGAACAGAACAGATCAAAAGGATCGAATGTCAGAGAATGCGGCAGTTTTATGAGGGAATCAAACATCTGGATGCCGTAAAAATCTATGGAGACTTTTCGAATATGGAACGTGCGCCGATCGTCGCTTTGAATATCGGAAATTATGACTCTTCTGCAGTCAGCGATGAGCTTTCCGAGGTGTACGGGATTCAGACGCGCCCCGGGGCACACTGCGCGCCCCTGATGCACAGGGCACTTCATACAGAGGAACAGGGAATCGTACGATTTAGTTTTTCTCATTTTCTCAGTGAAGAACAGGTGGAAGAAGCAGTAAAGGCAATCAAAGAAATGACAGCGGGAGAAGAGAGATGAGACCAAAAGAATTACGGATCGTAGTGACATTTGAAACGACAACAGCTGCGATGGCATTTGAAAGCGAGGCAAAAAAGCGGCAGATTGCAGGAAGACTGATTCCGGTTCCCAGGGAGATCACGGCCGGATGCGGATTGAGCTTTTCAGCACCGATAGAAGAGAAAGAACAGATTTACAATCTGATACAGCAGCTGCAGTACCAACAGGTGCTGGAACTGATAATATAAAAGAAGAGAAGCAGTTCAGGTATGATCCTGATCGCTTCTCTTCTTTTTTGTTTATTCTTCCGGAGGTGTTACGGTACCGGAATCTCCATTGCTGTTTCCGTTATTATTTCCGTTGTTGTTTCCATTGTTTCCGGAATTGTTGTTGTTATCACCGGACTGATCGGAATTTCCGGAATCCTCATTATCTTCGGAATCCTGGCTGTTCTGAGAATCGGAATCCTCTTTGTACTTATCGTCATCATCCTCGTCATCCTCTTCTTCCTTATAGTGGCCGGAGCAGCTCTGCGTCGGACCGGTTCCTTTTGCGAAATATTCCGTGTAGGACGGACAACTGCTGACCGCCAGAAGACCAGTGACAGAACATACTGTTTTCTGCTCTACAGATGCAGGCATGGTAAAGTTCTTTACCTGCAGACCGAGTGTAGTGTTGACACGGTCCATGATATTTTTCCACATGACTTCGTGCCAGGTCTGATTATAGATATTCTCCATTGGTTTATTGGAATCATATCCACCCCAGATAGAGCATGTATAGTACGGTGTGTAAGCAGCAAGCCAGAGGTCAGTACTGTATTCGGAAGTACCGGTTTTTCCGGATGCAGGCATTCCATTTGCAAGCTGTGCAGCTGTACCGGTACCACGTTTGATCACATCCTGCATAGCATTCGTCAGAAGTGCTGCTGTGGAATCCTTTACAACCTGATGAGTCTCAGGAGTACTGTTGTCCAGAATGACATTGCCGTCATGATCCAAAACCTTTGTATATAAGATCGGTTTTGTGTACACTCCATTGTTGGCCAGTGCAGCATAGGCAGCAGTCAGTTCAATGTTATAAACACCGTTTGTGATACCGCCGAGTGCAGTGGACTGGTTGTAATCGTTGTGTGCCGGATCATCTTCTTTGCTTACCAGTGTAGTAAATCCAAAGTTCTCAAGATATTTCATACCTGTATCGATACCGATATCAGTCAGAGTACGTACGGCACAAACGTTCATGGAGTGGAGGATCGCATAACGTACAGTAGCCTGTCCAATATATTTGCCATCCCAGTTGTTGACCGGAGTTCCGTCGCTGTATGTGTACGGAGAGTCTTCAATCAGAGAAGCCAGAGTATATTTTCCGGTATCGATCGCCGGAGCATAAACACCCAGTGGTTTGAAACAGGAACCTGGCTGCCGGTAAGAATCGGTCGCACGGTTCAGAGAAAAGCTGGCTGTTTTTTCCCCGCGGCCGCCGACAATGGCTTTGACTTCTCCCGTATACTGATCCATCACAACAACAGAAGTCTGAGGCTGTGGAGGGATTGTAATACTTTCGTCTACAGTATCCCCTTCCTGGATATTAAGTGTTGTCTTATATTCCGCAACTGCCTGATTGGCTTCATCCGGGGAAGAGAAGACAAGTGGATATTCACGTCCCCATGCTGCCTGAATATAATCTCCTACATTGTTCTGGCTGTAGTTTTCAACAGAACCGTCAGCACGTGTAACAGTCAGTGCGTATTGCAGTCCGTATTCGATGGTAGACGGATAGTTGCTCGGATCGGCAACCTCTTCATCGCAGATCTGCTGGATCGTCGGATCCTGTGTCGCATAAATCGTCAGACCGCCGCTGTACAGCAGATTATGTGCCTGTGTTGCAGTGTAAGATTTACGTTCCTGCAAATCATTTAACACCTGTTCTGCAAGCTCATCGATAAAATATGTGTTCGGTTTTTCCGCATCAGAGCCGACTGCAGTAGGCTGAATTCTGTCATAGACAGGGTCTGCCTTGGCCTCATCAAATTCCTGCTGGGTGATGTAGCCCTGTTCCAGCATGTTGTTCAGTACAATGTCCCGTCGGTTGGCGTTCTCCTCCGGATGAGTCACGGGATCGTATCTTGTCGGGTTCTGGGTGATCCCGGCGATGACTGCACACTCCGAAAGTGTAAGCTCTGAGACATCTTTGTTAAAGTAGCGCTTTGCGGCAGACTGAACACCGAGACAGTTCTGTCCCAGATTGATGGTGTTCATGTAGGCTTCCAGAATCTCTTCTTTGGTCATCTGCTTTTCAATTTCCAGAGCAAGATACTGCTCTTGCAGTTTTCGCTCCAGACTGTCGAAAAACGTTTTTTCATTCGTGAAATTCGGGAACACGTTATTTTTGATCAGCTGCTGGGTGAGCGTACTGGCTCCTTCTGAAAAGTCCCCGCTTGTGATACCTACAAGACCGGCGCGCAGGATACCCTGCAGGTCGATTCCGTTGTGCTCGTAGAAACGTTCGTCCTCAATCGCTACAAATGCATTGGCAAGATATTTTGGAATTGTGTCAATGGTCTTGTAGACACGGTTGGATCCGGCTTCCCGGAACTGCCCCAGATTCTGACCGTTAGATGCCGCAACCACCTGGGATTTATATCCGCTTGGTTTGACACTGGCAGGAGTGATCTCTGGCGCATCGTCAATGATCTTCTTGACGAAAAGACCGCCGCCCACGGCACCGATGATGCAGATGAGAAGGAAGCAGATGACAACGGCCTTAAAGACACGGACGCCGACCCGTTTCTTTTTCATATTTTTCTTTGAAGATACATTTTTTTTCTTCTTCGAAAGGCTTTCTTTTCCGTAATTCATGAATAATATCCTCCTTTATTCATTCTACTCATTATATCAAATTTGCTCTTTTAAAGCAAAGGAAAAAGAAAAAGTTCATATTCTTATAAAAAAATTTTAAGAATTGCACAGTTTTTCTTGTGTTTGTTCCAAAGGCATAGTATATATAATTGAGAAAGAACAGGCAGAAAAAACCTGAAACAAACAAAAGGCATGGAAAAAGCAAGGTGGGAGACAGATGGAATACAGGACAGTATATCAGGGCGGCAAGGGCGAGATCGTGGAAAAAAAGTCCCGGTTTATCGCGGAAGTATTTTTGGTGCACTCGGAGGAGGAAGCCATGCAGTATCTGGAACAGGTACGGAAAAAGTACTGGGATGCAAGGCATCACTGCTGGGCCTATGTAATCGGAGAAGAACGCGTGACAGAGCGCTGCAGTGATGATGGGGAACCGAGCGGTACAGCGGGCAAACCGATTCTGGAGGTCATCCGGGGAGCGGGACTTCACAATATTTTTGTAGTTGTGACACGGTATTTTGGCGGAACACTTCTCGGAACGGGAGGCTTGGTGAGAGCGTATACCGAATCAGCAAGGGAAGGGATTTCCCACAGTCAGATTATTACCAAAATCTATGGATTTAAACTGAATCTTACAACAGATTATACCGGATTGGGGAAAATTCAGTATCTGCTGGGACAAAGAGGGCTGACAATCCTGGACAGTGTGTATACCGAGAAAGTAGATCTGACTGTCCTGATCCCGAAAGAGGAGGAGTCAAAGCTGATCGCTGAGATCACAGAAGCGACAAATGGTCAGACCGGAATAACCAGAACAGGAGAGTGCTGGTTTGCCAACGTAGATGGTGAGATGGTCGTATTTGAATAAGTGACAATAAAAAAGCTGCCGGTTTAGGCAGCTTTTTTATCTTATGAAAATTCTGGCTCGATCAGTCCGAAAGAACCATCTTTTCTTTTGTAGACAACATTGACTTCGTCTGTCTCTGCGTTGCAGAATACGAAGAAAGCATGTCCAAGAAGATCCATCTGGATGCAGGCATCTTCCGGATACATTGGTTTGATGCCAAAGCGTTTTGTACGGACAATGCGGATCTCATCATCTACAGAAGTGTCATCTTCTGATTCGAAAAATTCTTTTTTAAAGTTATTGCCGGAACCGGAAGCTGTAGGATGTCCCTGGCTTCTGGCAACCAGTTTGTTTTTATATTTGCGAAGCTGTCTTTCAATCACCTCTTCTACAAGATCAACGGATACATACATATCATCGCTGGTCTGCTCAGAGCGGATAATGTTTCCTTTTACAGGAATGGTCACTTCAATCTTCTGACGTTCTTTTTCCACACTGAGTGTTACGATAATTTCTGTTTCAGGAGTGAAATACCTTTCAAGTTTTCCTAATTTCTGTTCAATAGCGTCCTTTAAACCTGGTGTCACATCGATGTTTTTTCCACTAATAATAAAGTTCATACTGGTCAACTCCTTTTGTTTATATTGTACAAAGAACTTGTCCTTATAAAGTGTTCTTTGTACTATGTAAACATTATAGCACGGAATTCCTCTATTGTATAGAACGAATTACTTCAATTCGGGTAATTTTTCCATCGGTAATCTTAACGATGCGCAGACCGAAATCAGAAAAGTAAGTGCAGGCACCGACTCCGATCTCAATTTCATCTTCCTTCATCTTCTTTAACAGCACATCCAGCAGTGTCTCATCATTCTCATAAGGAATGTGGACATGGATCAGACGATTGATATATTTGACTTTCTGAGAGGAACGGAAAATAATCTTTTCAGACTCATCAAAAGTCATAAACAAAAATTTTCTTGTGGCAAATAAAATTGCAATGGCGATTACGCCGATCAGACTGTTGAGCGGTGATCCATGCTCGATGATGATCTGTCTTGCGATGGCAAAGAGCAGAACCTCAAATACTGTGATCGGGGTGTGGAGATACAGCATACGTATCATTTCCACACCGATGATCAGGTTAAAACAGGTAGTCAGCATATCGTCATAATTTGGATACTGATTCAGGTCTGACAAATGCTGAAATGAGAGGATCAGCTGAAAGGTCATGATGATAATTGTAACTGCAAGGATCAAAGCGATGACAACTTCCAGGATTGAAGTGATCCATTTCAAAAAGGCATTGGCATATTTTTTCATGGTTGTCTCCTGATTATTTCAAATTGCTGCGTTTACGCATTCTGGAATCCAGGATTTTTTTGCGGATACGCAGTGTTTCCGGTGTTACCTCCAGAAGCTCATCGGTATCGATAAAGTCCAGTGCTTCTTCCAGGCTCAAAATACGAGGCGGTGTCAAGCGGAGCGCTTCGTCTGCACTGGAGGAACGGGTGTTGGTCAGATGCTTTGTCTTGCAGACGTTTAATTCGATGTCTTCTGCTTTTCCGTTCTGTCCGATGACCATTCCGGCATAGACTTTTTCACCAGGTCCGATAAACAAAGTACCGCGTTCCTGTGCGCTGTAGAGTCCGTAAGTGACAGACTCACCGGTCTCAAATGCAATCAGAGATCCCTGTTTGCGATACTGGATATCTCCTTTATACGGCGCATATCCGTTAAAGCTTGTGTTGAGGATTCCGTTTCCTTTGGTATCGGTCATAAATTCTCCACGGTATCCGATGAGTCCGCGGGCAGGAATCAGAAATTCCAGTCTTGTATAACCGCCGCTGGAAACGCCCATGTTCTGAAGCTCTCCCTTTCTCTGACTCAGTTTGTCGATGACAGTTCCGGTAAATTCTTCCGGTACATCCACGTAGGCAAGCTCCATTGGTTCTAATTTTTTGCCGTTTTCATCTGTGTGATATAAAACTTCTGCTTTGCTTACCGCAAATTCGTATCCTTCACGGCGCATATTTTCGATCAGGACAGAAAGGTGAAGCTCGCCTCGTCCGGATACTTTAAAGCTGTCGGCATTCTCCGTCTCTTCCACACGCAGGCTGACATCGGTGTTCAGTTCGCGCAGAAGACGGTCGCGCAGGTGACGGGAAGTAACGAATTTTCCTTCTCTTCCTGCAAACGGGCTGTCATTGACGATGAACTGCATGGAGATCGTCGGTTCGGAAATCTTCTGGAATGGAATGGCTTCCGGATTCTCAGGAGAGCAGAGGGTGTCTCCGATGGAAATATCGGAAATACCGGAAATCGCTACAATAGAACCGATCGTGGCTTCTTTTACTTCTACTTTGTTCAGACCGTCAAATTCATACAGTTTGCTGATCTTGACTTTCTGCTGCTTGTCCGGATCGTGATGGTTTAAAAGGAGCATATCCTGATTGACACGAATCGTTCCGTTGTCTACTTTTCCGACTCCGATCCGTCCGACGTATTCATTGTAATCAATGGTACTGATCAGCATCTGTGTCGGTGCCTCGGGATCGCCCTCCGGAGCCGGGATGTATTCGAGGATCGTCTCAAACAATGGCTGCATATCTTTTTCTTCGTCAGAAAGGTCAAGGACCGCAATTCCTGATTTTGCGGAAGCATAGACAAACGGGCAGTCCAGCTGCTCGTCAGAAGCATCCAGTTCCATGAAAAGCTCCAGGATCTCATCGATCACTTCATCCGGGCGGGCTTCCGGGCGGTCGATCTTATTGATGCAGACGATAACCGGAAGGTCTAATTCCAGTGCTTTTCTCAGTACGAATTTGGTCTGCGGCATGGCGCCTTCAAAGGCATCGACTACAAGTACGACACCGTTTACCATTTTCAGGACACGTTCTACTTCACCGCCGAAGTCCGCATGTCCGGGCGTATCGATGATGTTGATCTTGGTTCCTTTGTAATAGACTGCAGTATTTTTGGAGAGAATCGTGATTCCACGTTCTCTTTCAATATCGTTGGAGTCCATGACACGTTCCGCAACATCCTGATTTTCGCGGAATACACCGCTTTGTTTTAAGAGCTCATCCACGAGTGTTGTTTTTCCGTGGTCAACATGAGCGATAATGGCAATATTTCTAACATCTTCACGTTTTGTTTTCATAATTTTACACTCTTTCCTACTTATGTTAATGTGTGTTCTCTTGTTACAACTTTTTCATTCTATCATAAATTTCAGATTTTACAAGTACTCTTGTGACAGGCAAATAAAAAAATTGTCGATATATTTTGTCGAACGGTTTTTCGGACAATCGGGTCTAAACTGCGGTATGATGTCATAGACTTAAGTTGACTCAAAAATATAAAATACCACATACGAGGAAGGGAGTACTACAAATTATGTCAGATAAGATTATTGAAAACAATCAGGTAACCATCATGGGAGTTGTGGCATCCGGGTTTACATACAGCCACGAGGTGTTCGGAGAGGGATTCTATATGGCGGATGTGCTTGTGAAGCGTCTGAGTAATTCAAATGACCGGATTCCTCTCATGATCTCAGAACGTCTGATCGATGTGACGCAGGATTATACAGGAGAGGCGATCAAGGTATCCGGGCAGTTCCGTTCTTATAACCGGCATGAAGAACAGAAAAACCGCCTGGTGCTGTCTGTGTTTGTAAGAGAGGTAGAATTTATTGACGAGGAACTGGATGGGGCGAAAACAAATCACATTCTGCTGGAGGGGTATATCTGTAAAAAGCCGGTGTACAGGAAAACACCGCTTGGACGGGAAATCGCGGACCTGCTTCTGGCGGTGAACCGTCCGTACGGAAAATCGGACTACATTCCGTGTATCTGCTGGGGAAGAAATGCACGGTATGCGTCCGGATTTGAAGTGGGAGAGCATGTACAGATACTGGGAAGAATCCAGAGCAGAGATTATGTGAAGAAAATTTCCGAGACCGAAACACAGACACGAACAGCCTATGAAGTATCTGTGAGCAAGCTGGAGTGCATGGAATAGGACGTTTTTCACATTCCCATCGTTGACATCACTTCTGAATAATGATAAAATTTCATAAACATTACTGAGTAGAGAATCGACAAGGTCAGGAGGATAAATATGTCAATTTTTACAGGAGCAGGAGTTGCGATTATTACACCATTTCATGCAGATGGAAGTGTGAATTATGAAAAGCTGGACGAATTGATCCAGTTTCATTGTGATAACGGTACCGACAGTATTGTGATCTGCGGTACAACAGGGGAATCGTCTACATTGACGGAAGAGGAGCATATGGACTGCATCAAGTTTACGATCAGACAGACGAAAGGACGGATTCCGGTCATTGCAGGAACAGGTTCCAACTGTACACGGACTGCAGTCGAGATGTCAAGAGAAGCAGCCGAGAGCGGTGCAGATGGCGTACTTCTTGTAACCCCATATTATAATAAAGCGACACAGACGGGACTGATTGCGCATTATAAGGCGATCGCGGCCGAGACAAAAGCGCCGATCATCTTGTACAGCGTAGCGAGCAGAACCGGAGTGAATATTGAGCCATCCACCGTAGCGACACTGGCGAAAGAGACTGACAACATTGTGGCAGTCAAGGAAGCATCCGGAAATATCTCACAGGTAGCGAAGATCTTGCAGCTGACAGACGGGAAAGTGGATGTATATTCCGGAAATGACGATCAGATTGTTCCGATCCTGTCACTGGGCGGAAAAGGTGTGATTTCTGTATTGTCCAATGTGGCTCCGAGAGAGACACATGATATCTGTGCAAGCTTCTTTGCGGGAGATATTGCGGGAAGCAGGGCATTACAGCTGAAGGCACTTCCTCTGATTGAGGCACTGTTCTGCGAAGTGAATCCGATTCCGGTGAAAAAAGCAGTGAATCTGATGGGAATGGAAGTCGGCGGATTGAGAATGCCGCTGACAGAGCTGAGTGAAGCGCATACCGTGCAGCTGAAAAAAGCAATGCAGGAGTTCGGAATTCAGTTAGCATAAAAAATTGTTAAAAGGATATCATAGATTGAGCAAATAGCCAGAATGTGATATCCTTTTTTGTATACCCATCCGGGTAAAGTCTGTCTTTTGCAGGCGTGTATTGAAAAGTCCGGATCGGTATAGCGTGAAAGAATAACGTTTTCCGGTGTGGAAAATGAAAGATACAGAACGAGGAGGAAATCAGGATGATAAAGATAATCATGCATGGCTGCAATGGAAAAATGGGACAGGTGATCACAAAAATTGCGGAAGCAGACAGTAAAGTGGAGATTGTAGCAGGAGTGGATCAGTTTCAGGGAGTGCAGAATCCGTATCCGGTGTTTTCATCGATGGAAGCGTGTGATGCAGAGGCAGACGTAGTGATCGATTTTTCCAATGCGGCAGCAGTGGACGGACTTTTGGACTATTGTGTGAACAGACGGCTTCCGGTCGTACTTTGTACCACGGGACTTTCTGAAGCACAGCTTGAAAAAGTAGAAAAAGCAGCAGAGCAGATAGCTGTTTTAAAATCAGCGAATATGTCCATGGGGATCAATCTGCTGATGAAGCTCTTGAAAGATGCCGCAAAAGTACTGGCGCCGGCGGGATATGATATTGAACTGGTAGAGCGTCATCACAACCAGAAAGTGGATGCTCCAAGCGGTACTGCACTGGCGCTTGCGGATTCTGTCAATGAAGCACTGGATCATGAATATACGTATGTATATGACAGAAGCCAGTACCGCAAAAAAAGAGAAGAGAAAGAAATCGGAATTTCAGCGGTTCGCGGCGGAACAATCGTGGGAGAGCATGAGGTGATCTTTGCAGGAATGGATGAAGTGATCGAATTTAAGCATACAGCATATTCCAGAAGCGTGTTTGGAAAAGGCGCGGTGGAAGCAGCCAAGTTCCTGGCGGGAAAAACAGCCGGCATGTATGATATGAGTGATGTGATTCAGTTTTAATCAGAGTTTGAGTAAAGAGCGGGGAGTGTCATGAAAGAATTAGAGACAAGATATCTGGAGCGGCTGTCGGATCTGTATCCGACGATCGCGGCGGCTTCTACAGAGATCATCAATCTGCAGGCAATCTTGAATCTTCCGAAAGGAACCGAGCATTTTCTGACGGACATTCATGGGGAATGGGAGGCGTTTTCCCATGTGCTGAAGAATGGATCCGGTGCGGTGCGAAGCAAAATCGAGGATGTATTTGGATATACGCTTGGGAAGAGGGAAAAGCAGGAACTGGCTACTTTGATCTATTATCCAAAAGAGAAGACAGAGCAGGTAAAGCGGACCGAGAAGCATATGGAAGACTGGTATAAAATTCAGCTGTACCGTCTGATCGAGGTGAGCAAACGGGCAGCCAGTAAGTATACCCGTTCTAAAGTACGCAAGGCACTTCCGAAAGATTTTGCTTATGTTATAGAAGAACTGATCACGGAAAAGGCGGAGCTTCATGACAAGGAATCCTACTATAATGAGATCATTCAGACAATCATCCGGATCGGCAGGGCAGAAGAATTTATCTGTGCGATCGCAGATCTGATCCAGAGGCTTGTGATCGATCATTTACATATTGTCGGTGATATTTATGACAGGGGACCGGGCCCGCATATTATCATGGATAAGCTGATGACCTATCATTCAGTGGACATTCAGTGGGGCAATCATGATGTGCTCTGGATGGGTGCGGCAGCAGGGCAAAGAGGTTGCATTGCCAATGTGATCCGGATCTGTGCCCGTTATGGGAATCTGGATATTCTGGAGGACGGATACGGGATCAATCTTCTGCCTCTGGCGAATTTTGCACTTCGCATTTATGGGGACGACCCCTGTACCTGTTTCAGGCGCAAAGGAAGCGAACGCCTGCAAAAGGCGGAGATGGAGATGAATCTTCGGATGCACAAGGCGATTTCCGTGATACAGTTTAAGGTAGAAGGAAAACTGATTCTTCAGCATCCGGAATTTCAGATGGAAGAACGTGCACTGCTGCACAGGATTGATTATAAAAAAGGCACGATCCTGCTGGATGGAAAAGAATATCCGTTAAAAGATGATAGCTTTCCGACCATTGATCCGGCAGCTCCGTATGAACTGACCGAAGAGGAAGAGGAGATTATGGAACGCCTGGAAAAAGCATTTGCAGGATGTGAAAAGCTGCAGGATCATATGCGGTTTTTGCTTGCAAAAGGTGGATTATACAAGGTGTATAACAACAATCTTTTGTATCACGGATGCGTACCGCTTAGAGAGGACGGATCTTTAAAGGAAGTACAGCTCTGTGGAAAAAGCTACCGTGGGAAAAGTCTGTATGATGCGCTGGAAGGCTATGTAAGAAAAGGCTTTTTCGCGCTGGATGAACAGGAAAAAGAGCAGGGAAAGAATATCATGTGGTGCATCTGGCAGCATCCGGATTCTCCGCTGTTCGGAAAAGACAAGATGGCGACCTTTGAGCGGTATTTTATCGAGGCAAAAGAGACGCATCTGGAGAAAAAGAATCCGTATTACGAACTTCTGGAAAAAGAAGAGGTGGTAGACGAGATTCTGGAAGAGTTCGGACTGCACCCGGAGGGAGCCCACATTGTCAACGGGCACGTTCCTGTAAAATGTAAAAACGGAGAAAGTCCGATCAAGTGTAATGGGAAAGTTCTGGTCATCGATGGAGGTTTTTCCAGGGCGTATCAGAAAGAGACGGGAATTGCAGGGTATACCCTTGTCTACAACTCCTATGGTCTTGTTCTGGTTGCCCATGAGCCTTTTGAGTCGAAAGAGGCTGCGGTGGAAAAGGGAAGCGATATTCATTCGGATTACATGGTAGTGAAACGGGTGACAGAACGCCGTCTCGTTGGAAATACAGATATCGGCACCGAGTTAAAAGAGCAGGTAGCAGATCTGGAGTCGCTGCTTGCAGCCTACAGAAGCGGTCAGGTGATTGAAAAACTATAAGCAGAGACTTACGTGAAAAGAAAGGCATGAAAATATATGAGTAAAGAGATAGAAAAGGAACTGTTGGGGGAAGAACTGAATCTGGGAGCAGAAACAGAGGATCTGGTGCCGGATTCGGTGGATATGACGGAACCGTTAAAGATTTATTTAAAAGAGATCGGCAGGATCCCGCTGCTTACAGCAGAGGAAGAACTGGAGCTTGGCAGACAGATCGCAGAAGGAGATACAGAAGCACGACGAAAGATGGAGGAAGCAAATCTGCGTCTGGTGGTTGCAGTGGCAAAGCATTATGCCGGAAAAGGAATGCAGTTTATGGATTTGATCCAGGAAGGTAATATCGGTCTGATGCGTGCAGTGGAAAAATTTGACTACACAAAGGGCAGTAAATTTTCCACCTATGCGGTATGGTGGATCAAAGAAGCCATTCTGCGGGCGCTGGATTCTCAGTCCAGAGAGATTCGTGTGCCGGTCCGTGTGGCTCAGAATATGAATAAGATCAGCAAAACAGAGCGGAAGATGGAACAGACACTTGGGCGTGAAGTTGCTGCAGAGGAGATTGCAAAAGAGCTGCATATGACAACAGAAGAAGTAGAGCGCATGCAGAGCTATATCAAGAATCCGGTTTCTCTGGAGACTCCGGTGGGAGATGAAGAGGACAGCAATCTGGAAGACTTTATTGAAGATACACAGGAGCCGACTCCGGAGGAGGCTGTTGCGGCACTGGTACAGAAAGAAGAAGTGCAGGAGATGCTTTCCACGCTGACAGAAAAAGAGCAGAAAATCTTAAGACTCCGCTACGGTCTGGAGGACGGTAATGTACATACGCTCGAAGAAACCGGACAGATACTCGGCGTGACCAGAGAACGGATCCGTCAGCTGGAGTCAAGAGCATTGGAAAAACTGAGGAAATCAGCAGGACCAAGAGCATAAAAAAGAAAAAAATTCCATTCATAAAATATTAAAAAAAGGAAAACTTAACAGTGTAAGACTATATTTTATGAAAGGAAGAAGATTATGAAAAACAGAAAAAAACTGCTTGTATTGCTGATGTGTACCTGTATGCTTCTGGGCACGACTGCATGTGGAAACAGAAGAGATACACAGAACGATACAACAATGAATGATGCAACTGACAAAACAAAGGACAACAATGACAAGACAGACAGAAATGAAAACCGTACAGATGACAACAGTAACGGAAAAGCAGACAACGTGGTAGATGATGTCACAGACGGTGTGAATGATGTAGTGGATGGTGTGACCAATGGAGTGGATGATCTGACAAGGGGAGCCACGGATGCGGTAGATGATGCTGCGGATGGAATGACCAAAGATCATAACGCACAGAACCGGGAGAATAACAAGTAGGTTTTGAATACCGGATAAACAAGTGCTGCAGAAGAAGTTTTTGCAGCACTTTTCTATAAAAGGAGAATTGTGATGAAGTTCAGACCTTGTATTGATATACATAACGGAAAAGTAAAACAGATCGTCGGCGGCAGCTTAAAAGATGAAGGCGATATGGCACAGACCAATTTTACTTCAGAACAGGATGCAGCCTGGTATGCAGAAAAATATAAACAGGATGGACTCAAAGGCGGGCATATCATTCTGCTCAATTCCAGAGATTCCGAATATTTTGAGGCAACGAAAGAACAGGCGCTCCTGGCGCTTTCGGCATATCCGGGAGGGATGCAGATCGGCGGCGGCATCACGGCGGGAAATGCAGAAGAATATCTGGATGCAGGTGCCAGCCATGTGATCGTAACCTCTTATATATTTCGTGAAGGAGAGGTGAATCGCAGCCGTTTGAGACGACTGAAAGATATGGTCGGAAAAGAGAGAATAGTTCTGGATCTGAGCTGCCGGAAAAAGGGGAATGACTATTATATCGTGACAAACCGGTGGCAGACGTTTACCAGAGAAAAACTGTCAGAGGAATTGCTTGATGAAATGGCGCAGTACTGTGATGAATTTCTGGTACACGGTGTGGATGTGGAAGGAAAATCTTCCGGAGTGGAAGGAGAACTTGTGGAACTGCTTGGCAGATGGGAAGGGATTCCTGTTACTTATGCGGGCGGAATCGGAAGTATGAAAGAGCTGGAAAAATTTAAAAAACTTGGACATGGAAAGCTGGATTTTACGATCGGAAGTGCACTGGATCTGTTTGGAGGGACAATTCCTTATAAAAATCTGCTCCGTTTGTAAATGAAATGTAAACAAAGCGGAACAAAAACATGAATTGGTTGAATTCATGGAAAGTTAGTGATAGAATGGTAGGCAGAGTAAATTTAGACAAGGAGCAGATTGCAGATTATGGGTTTAATGGATAAAATTTTCGGGACTCACAGCCAGCATGAGCTGAAGAGAATCTATCCGATCGTGGATCGCATTGAGGCGCTGGAGCCAGAGATGAAAGCACTTTCGGATGCGGAATTAAAGGATAAGACAAGAGAGTTTAAAGAACGTCTCAAAGAGGGAGAGACTCTGGATGATATTCTCCCGGAGGCATATGCAGTTGTAAGAGAAGGTGCATATAGAAGTATGGGGATGCGCCATTACCGGGTGCAGCTGATCGGTGGTATCATCCTGCATCAGGGACGTATCGCAGAGATGCGTACAGGTGAAGGTAAGACACTGGTATCCACACTTCCGGCATATCTGAATGCGCTGGAAGGAAAAGGCGTTCACATTGTCACAGTCAATGATTATCTGGCAAAGCGTGATGCCGAGTGGATGGGAAAAGTACACGAATTTCTGGGACTGACAGTCGGTGTGGTTCTCAATGATATGGACAATGATGAGCGCCGCGCGGCATATAATTGTGATATTACATATGTAACGAACAACGAACTGGGATTTGATTATCTGAGAGACAACATGGTGATCTACAAGGAACAGCTTGTACAAAGAGGGCTGAACTTTGCGGTTATCGATGAGGTTGACTCCGTATTGATCGATGAAGCCAGAACTCCGCTGATCATTTCCGGACAGAGTAATAAATCTACAAAATTGTATGAGGCATGCGATATTCTGGCACGCCAGCTGGAAAGAGGAGAAGCAAGCGGTGAGTTTTCCAAGATCAATGCGATCATGGGAGAAGATATTGAAGAGTCCGGAGATTTTATTGTCAACGAGAAAGAAAAGGTTGTCAATCTGACAGAAGACGGTGTGAAGAAGGTAGAAAACTTCTTCCATATCGAGAACCTGGCAGATCCGGAGAATCTGGAGATCCAGCACAACATCATTCTGGCGCTGCGTGCGCATAACCTGATGTTCCGCGATCAGGATTACGTGGTGACTCAGGAGGGAGAGGTTATGATCGTGGATGAGTTCACCGGACGTATCATGCCGGGAAGACGGTATTCGGACGGACTGCATCAGGCGATCGAAGCAAAAGAGCATGTGAAGGTCAGAAGAGAGAGCAAGACACTGGCAACTATTACATTCCAGAACCTGTTCAACAAGTATGAGAAGAAGAGCGGTATGACAGGTACTGCCTTGACTGAGGAAAAAGAGTTCCGTGATATTTACGGAATGGACGTTGTAGAGATCCCGACCAACCGTCCGGTTCAGAGAAAAGATCTCGAAGACGCAGTATATAAGACAAAACAGGAAAAATACCACGCAGTCGTTGAAGCCGTGAAAGAAGCGCATGCAACGGGACAGCCGGTCCTGGTTGGTACGATCACGATCGAGGTTTCAGAGCTGCTCAGCAAAATGCTGAAAAAAGAAGGAATTCAGCATAAGGTATTGAATGCCAAGTATCATGAACTGGAAGCAGAAATCGTGGCAGATGCGGGACAGCACGGAGCAGTCACGATTGCGACCAACATGGCCGGACGTGGTACGGATATCAAGCTGGATGATGCTGCAAGAGAGGCCGGAGGTCTTAAGATCATCGGTACAGAGCGTCATGAATCCAGACGTATTGACAACCAGCTGCGCGGACGTTCCGGACGACAGGGAGATCCGGGAGAATCCCGTTTCTACATTTCTCTGGAGGATGATCTGATGCGTCTGTTTGGTTCTGAACGTCTGATGAGTGTATTCAACACACTTGGTGTAGAGGACGGAGAACAGATCGAGCATAAGATGCTCTCCAGTGCGATTGAGAAAGCACAGAAGAAGATTGAGGGCAATAACTTTGGAATCCGTAAGAATCTGCTGGAATACGATCAGGTTATGAATGAGCAGAGAGAGATCATTTATGAGGAAAGACGTCGTGTTCTGGACGGAGAGAGCATGCGAGATACCATCTACAATATGATGACAGAATATGTAGAAAATATGACAGACCGCTTTGCCGCACCGGATGCAGATTCGGAAGAATGGGATCTGTCAGGACTGGAGCTGACACTTCACGGGGAGATTCCGATGCTGAAGATGCCGGATGCAGAGGAAGTCAAGGACATGAGACAGAAAGAGCTCAAGCATACATTGAAAGAGCGTGCTGTAAAAGCATACGAGGAGAAAGAAGCAGAATTCCCGGAAGCAGAGCAGCTGCGTGAGATGGAGCGAGTGGTACTGTTAAAGGCAATCGATACACGCTGGATGGATCACATCGATGATATGGATCAGCTCCGTCAGGGAATCGGTCTTCAGGCATACGGACAGAGAGATCCACTGGTAGAATATAAGATGATGGGATACGATATGTTCGGCGAGATGACCAATTCCATCGCAGAGACGACGATCCGTACCTTATTCCATATCCGGATCGAGCAGAAGGTAGAAAGAGAGCAGGTGGCACAGGCGACCGGAACAAACAAAGATGACAGCGCATCACACACTCCGAAAAAACGGGAAGAGAAAAAGGTTTATCCAAATGATCCATGCCCGTGCGGAAGTGGCAAGAAGTACAAACAGTGCTGCGGAAGAAAATAGTAACCAGGTAAGTGCCTGAATATTTTGTTGACTGTGTGTATACTGCATCAGACATTGTGCTGCAATATATACACAGTCAATGTTGATTTAAAACAGATTTTTGAAAAAAGAAAGAGGTGATCAAGGTGGTTTTATTAGATGAACTGAAAGTAAGACTGAGTGCATACGAAGAGCCGCTGAAAGATTTGAGGGATTCACTTTGACTTAGCGTCAAAGAAAGAACGAATTGAGGAATTAGAAAGAACGATCGAGGAGCCGGGATTCTGGGATAATCCGGATCAGTCCAGACAGACGATGCAGGTATTGAAAAGTCTTCAGGATTCGGTAAAGCAGATTGAGCAGATGTACGCAGATTATGAGGATCTGGGACTTCTGATTGAGATGAGTCAGGAGGAACAGGACGAAGAGACGGTGCAGGAGATTGAGGAAGAACTGCTCCGTTTTGAAGGAGAGTTTGAAGAGCTGAGGATCCAGACACTTCTGACCGGAGAGTATGACAGAGATCATGCGATCGTTACGCTTCACGCCGGAGCAGGCGGAACAGAATCCTGTGACTGGGCAAACATGCTTTACAGAATGTACACCAGATGGGCAGAGAAAAAGGGATTTTCCGTAGAAGTTCTGGATTATCTGGAAGGAGATGTTGCGGGAATCAAAGGCGTGACATTTGAAGTACGAGGAGAGAATGCTTACGGATATCTGCGCTCTGAAAAAGGGGTGCACAGACTGGTCAGAATTTCTCCGTTTAATGCGGCAGGAAAGCGGCAGACTTCTTTTGCATCCTGTGATGTGATTCCGGATATTGAGGAAGATATTGATATTGAGATCAATGATGACGATATCAGGATTGACACATATCGTTCCAGCGGAGCGGGCGGACAGCATATCAATAAGACTTCTTCGGCAATCCGTATCACGCATTTCCCGACAGGAATTGTTGTTCAGTGTCAGAATGAGCGTTCTCAGCACATGAATAAAGACAAGGCAATGCAGATGCTCAAAGCCAAGCTGTATCTGATGAAGCAGCAGGAGCAGGCAGACAAAGTGTCCGGTATTCGCGGTGAGATCAAGGAAATCGGATTCGGAAGTCAGATCCGTTCCTATGTCATGCAGCCATATACATTGGTGAAAGATCACCGTACGAACATGGAGATGAGCAATGTGAACGGTGTGTTAGACGGCAATCTGGATCCATTCATCAATGCATATTTAAGTGCTCAGAAAAACACAGAAGAGTAGGACAGATGCAGAAAAAAGAACAGGAAGGAAGGCGAATATGGTAAATATAGCAGTTATGGGATATGGCACGGTGGGATCCGGAGTCATTGAAGTATTACAGACCAATAAGGAACGAATCGATCAGAGAGCCGGGGATGAGATCCATGTAAAATACATTCTGGATCTGAGAGATTTCCCGGGAGATCCGATTCAGGAAAAAATCGTACATGATTTTCAGGTGATCGCAGAAGATCCTTCCATTCAGATCGTAGTAGAGGTAATGGGCGGGATCGAACCCGCATATACTTTTGTGAAGAAGTGCCTGATGGCCGGAAAAAGCGTGGTGACCTCCAACAAAGCACTGGTGGCAAAGCACGGTGCAGAGCTGCTTTCCATTGCAAGGGAGAAAAATATCAATTTTCTGTTTGAGGCCAGTGTCGGAGGCGGAATTCCGATCATCCGTCCGTTAAATTCTTCAATGACAGCAGATGAGATTGAAGAAATCACAGGGATTTTAAACGGAACGACCAATTATATGCTCAGTAAGATGTTTTATGAAGGAGCAGATTATGAGGAAGTTTTAAAAGAGGCGCAGGAAAAAGGGTATGCGGAACGAAATCCGGAAGCGGATGTGGAAGGATATGATGCATGCCGGAAGATTGCAATTCTTTCTTCTTTGATTTCCGGACAGCAGGTGGATTTTGAAGATATTTATACAGAGGGGATCACGCAGATTACAAAAGAAGATATGATGTATGCAAAGGCAATGGGAATGACGATTAAGCTTCTTGCATGCAGCAGAAGGGATGAAGATCATATCCATGCCATCGTTGCTCCGTATCTGCTGAGCTCTTCGCATCCATTGTATAGCGTAAATGATGTCTTTAATGCGATTTTTGTACATGGCAATGTACTCGGAGATGCAATGTTTTACGGAAGCGGTGCAGGAAAGCTTCCGACAGCGAGTGCGGTTGTTTCTGATATTGTAGATGAAGTAAAGCATTTGAACCGGAATATTATGACGATGTGGGATCAGGATAAAGTGGAACTGCTTCCGATCTCGGATACGAGCAAGCGTTTCTTTGTGCGGATCAAGGGAGAACCACAGGCAATGAGAGCACATCTGGAAAGTAAATTCGGATCGATTGAGATTGTACAGGTGGAATCGTTGGAGGGAGAATTCGGATTTCTGACAGAAATTATGACAGAAGGACACTTTGAACAGTGCCAGAAAGAATTTCCGTCCATTCTCCACCGGATTAGAGTAGAAGGGTGAGGTGCGTATGAAATATGTTGTTGTTTTATGTGACGGGATGGCAGATGAACCGTTGGAAGAACTGGGCGGTATGACACCCTTGGAGAAGGCGCATACTCCAAATCTGGACCGCATGGCGCAGATTTCAGAGATTGGCATGGTGCAGACTGTTCCCGACGGGATGGCTCCGGGAAGCGATACGGCGAATCTTTCCGTGATCGGATATGACCCAAAAGAATATTATACCGGACGTTCCCCTTTGGAGGCACTGAGTATTGGGGTGGATATGGCACCGACAGATGTGTCTTTCCGCTGCAATCTGGTGACACTGTCCGAGGAAGAAGAGAACTATGAAGATAAACATATTCTGGATCACAGTTCCAGTGAGATCAGTACCGAGGATGCGGCTGTTCTGATGGAGACTCTGATGCAGGAAATGCGAAGAGGCGGGTATGAGTTTTATACAGGCACGAGTTACAGACATTTGCTGATCCATAAATTTGGAAGTGTAGTTGAATTGACAGCGCCTCATGATATCCTGACAAAGCGGATCGGGGAGTATCTCCCTCAGGATGCGGTACTTCGGGAGATGATGGAGACCAGTTACCGGATCTTAAGCAATCATCCGCTGAATCTGGAGCGAAAGGCAAAAGGGCTCAATCCTGCCAATTCCGTATGGTTCTGGGGGGCAGGCACCAGGCCGATGCTGACCTCCTTTGAGGAAAAATATCATAAAAAAGGAGCTATGATCTCAGCAGTGGATCTGTTGAAGGGGATTGCTGTAGGAGCAGGGCTTGACAATATTATCGTAGAAGGTGCAAACGGAGGACTTCATACGAACTATACAGGAAAAGCGGAGGCAGCAGTGGACGCGCTGGCGGCGCAGAATTATGATTTTGTATATGTACATATTGAAGCACCGGATGAGATGGGACATCAGGGAAGTATTCCGGATAAGATCAAGGCGATTGAAAATATCGATCAGAAGATCATCGGACCGATCGTTGGGGAACTGGAAGATCTTTGCATGGATTTCAGAATGTTAGTCCTTCCGGATCATCCGACGCCGATCTGTGTCCGCACACATACCGGTAATCCGGTTCCGTATCTTTTATATGATTCCAGAAAGAAAGCAGAAGGAATGCCGGAGTATTCGGAAAGGCTGGGCAATAAGAGCCCATTGTTCGAGAAAGAAGGACACAGGCTTCTTTCCCGTCTTTTTGAGATGGACAATGAACGGTAAACAGAGAGGAAGAAAAAATGCTGATAGTAAAGAAGTTTGGCGGCAGTTCGGTCGCAGATAAAGAGTGTATTTTTCGTGTGGCAGAGCGCTGCGCGGAGGATTATAAAAGTGGACACGATGTGATCGTTGTCCTTTCGGCAATGGGAGACACAACAGATGATCTGATCGCAAAAGCAAAAGAGATCAATCCGAATCCATCTAGGAGAGAACTGGATATGCTGCTGACAACAGGGGAACAGATTTCCGTATCATTGATGGCGATGGCATTCCATAAGCTGGGAATCCCGGCAGTATCACTGAATGCGTTCCAGGTGAAGATGCACAGTACATCCACCTATGGCAATGCAAGATTCAAGAAAGTAGAGTCTGAGAGGATCCTCCACGAACTGGGATACCGGAAGATCGTGATCGTCACTGGATTCCAGGGAGTGAACAAATATGAGGATTATGCGACAATGGGGCGGGGTGGTTCAGATACCACGGCAGTTGCAATCGCAGCGGCTCTGGGCGCAGATGCGTGTGAGATTTATACGGATGTAGACGGTGTGTATACCGCAGATCCACGAATTGTTCCTTCTGCGAGAAAATTAAAAGAAATCAGTTATGATGAAATGCAGGAGCTGGCATCCATGGGGGCGAATGTCCTGCATAACCGTTCTGTGGAAATGGCGAAAAAATATGGAGTACAGCTGGTTGTACGTTCCAGCATGAACAGAGAAGAAGGTACGGTGGTCAAGGAGGTAGTAAAAGTGGAAAAATTGTTAATCAGCGGAGTTGCATCTGATAAAAATACAGCGAGAATTTCTGTCATCGGAATCGAAGACAAACCGGGAACAGCGTTCAAGATCTTCAATACACTTGCAAAGAAGAATATCAATGTGGACATCATTCTTCAGTCTGTAGGAAGAGACGGTACAAAAGATATTTCCTTTACAGTGGCAGAGGATGATCTTCAGGATACACTGGCGATCCTGGAAGAAAATAAAGAAGCGCTGACGATCCAGGAAATCAATTCTCAGGAGAGTGTAGCGAAGATCTCGATTGTCGGAGCAGGAATGATGAGTAATCCGGGTGTTGCTGCCAAGATGTTCGAGGCACTGACAAATGCCAGAGTCAACATCCATATGATTTCAACATCAGAAGTAAGAATCACGGTTCTGATCAATGAAAGCGATGTAGAACGTGCGATCAATGCAGTTCACGAGAGATTTGGACTGGGAGAATAATAAAAAAAGGAAATCCGACTGGAGCTGGCGGATTTCCTTTTTCTTTATTACAACAGTTTTTTCAATAGTAATTTATCTTCCGGATTCATGGCCCGGTATCCCTTGATCAGTTCGACTTCTTCCCGCGTAAGATAGAGTGTATCGGCAGTGTCGATCTCCATGGCATACGTAAAGGGACCTTTCTGTTCGAGGATCAGTCCGTCTTTTGTACAGGGATGATTGATCAGCTGGTCGAGAGATACTCCATAGATATCAGCCAGACGCATCAGAGAATCCAGATCCGGTGTCCGTTTGCTGGTTTCGTAGTTAGAATAAGCCTGTCTGGAAATATTGAGCAAGTCACTGATCTCTTGCTGAGTGTAGTGATGTGCTTTACGAAGACGGTATAAATTTTCAACAAGCTGAATATTAGACATTGCTGTACCTCCATTTACAGGGAATTGTTAAAAGCTTAGTAAATTATAACAATTTTCCCTATAAATAGATATCTATGCGACAAAACGTAGCGAAAGAACAAAAAGCCACAAAAAGTTGATATCAGAGTTTACTGAGTGTACTGTTATGATAGGAAGAAGAAAAGGTAACGTCTTCGCCGAACCATTCGGGTGGAGTAAAGTGATTGGCAGTCTCTTCATCCGGAAATTCTACTTCCGCAAGCATCAGAGGCGCAAGGTCTCCGGAAAAAATATCAAGCTCAATAAAGAGGAAATCCTTAAGAGGGATCACATATCTTTTTTTTGTGATCAGCCGTCCGTCGATTTTTTCTTTTAAATGTTCATAGGATTCTTTTGTCAGCGGAAGGTTGTATTCTTCCCGGATCATCATTCCTTTGGATTTGTAAGTCAGAATGTAGTCATTGTTGTCCCGGCGGATACGTACCACAGGTGCAGTGGAGAGGTATCCCTGTTCGATCTTGCGGCATGGATATGATGAAAGATCAAATGGGACAGATGAAATCAGATATTTGCGCTCGATTTCCATGAAAAACTCCTTTCTTTGAAAACATCGTTTGTTGTTTGATATTCGGTATCATCATAATATGAAAAACGGAAAATGTAAACGGGGAGGCATTGCATTTTTAACAGGGATTTGCTACACTTTTTACCATATGAAAGAAATGAAAATCAGGTTCAGATTTTAAGTCAGGAGGAAATGATCATGAAACAGATTGCGGTATTTCTCGCAGAAGGATTTGAAGAAATCGAAGGACTTACGGTTACGGATCTGCTGCGCAGGGCAGGCGTTACTGTGACGAACGTATCGGTCACAGGAGAAAAGACAGTACATGGCTCACACGGAATCGGTGTCGAGGCAGACGCCCTGTTTGAGGAGATGGAGTTTGAGGGAATGGATATGCTCGTACTGCCGGGTGGGATGCCGGGGACAAAGCATTTGAAAGAACACAGAGATTTGTGTGTGCTGCTCAAAGAATTTTATGCAAAAGAGCGTTATCTGGCAGCAATCTGTGCAGCGCCTACTGTATTTGGAGAACTGGGATTTCTGGAAGGCAGAAAAGCATGCTGTTATCCGGGCATGGAGTCAGGGCTTTCTCACGCAGAGACAAATGAAGAGCCGGTAAATGTAGACGGGCATATGATCACAAGCCGGGGACTGGGAACCGCGATTCCATTCGCATTGAAGCTGATCGAGCTCCTGTGCGGAAAGAAAAAGGCAGAAGAAATCGGGCATGGAGTAGTTTATTATTAAAAAGTACTGGAAATATTGAACTGACTATGCTATACTAATTCAATGACTGCGAATATACAATTTGCGTTTGAATGGTACGAATCAAGGAGGAAATAGAAAGATGAGTTTACAGGTAGAAAAGTTAGAGCATAATATGGCGAAGCTTACAGTAGAAGTAGCTGCAGAAGATGTAGAGAAAGCACTGCAGGCAGCTTACTTAAAACAGCGCAAACAGATCAACATTCCGGGATTCCGTAAAGGGAAAGTTCCGCGTCAGATGATCGAAAAAATGTACGGACCGGAAGTATTCTATGATGAAGCAGCAAACAACATGATTCCGGACGCATATGCAAAAGCTTATGATGAAAGTGAACTGGACATCGTGTCTCAGCCGAAGATCGAGGTTGTACAGATGGAAAAAGGAAAACCGTTCATTTTCACAGCAGAAGTAGCTACAAAACCGGAAGTGACACTCGGAGATTACAAAGGACTGAAAGTAGATAAAGTATCTACAAGAGTGACACAGAAGGAAGTTGATGAAGAGATTGAAAAAGAGCGCGAGCGCAATGCAAGAACAATCGAAGTGACAGACCGCGCAGTTCAGGATAAAGATGAAGTAACATTAGATTTCGAAGGATTTGTAGACGGTGTTGCATTTGAAGGTGGAAAAGGAGAAGATTATCCGCTGACAATCGGTTCCGGATCATTCATTCCTGGATTTGAAGAGCAGCTGATCGGAGCTGAGATCGACAAAGAAGTAGAAGTGAATGTGACATTCCCGAAAGAGTATCACTCTGAAGAGCTTGCAGGAAAAGATGCTACATTCAAGTGTACAGTACACACAATCAAAGCAAAAGAGCTTCCGGAGCTGGATGATGAATTTGCTTCTGAAGTTTCTGAATGTGAGACAATGGACGCATACAGAGCGGAAGTAAAGAAAAACATCAAAGAGCGCAAAGAGAGAACCGGAAAAGAAAAGAAAGAAAACCAGGCAGTAGATCAGGCAATCGAGAACGCACAGATGGATATTCCGGAAGCAATGATCGAGTTCCAGGTAAGACAGATGGCAGATGATTTTGCACGCCGCATTCAGCAGCAGGGTCTGACTGTAGAACAGTACTTCCAGTTTACAGGAATGACAGCAGAGAAGATGATGGAAGAGATGAGACCACAGGCTGAAAAGAGCATCAAGACAAGACTGGTTCTGGAAGCGATCGTAAAAGCTGAGAACATTGAAGTTTCTGATGAGCGTGTAGAAGAAGAACTCACAAAAATGGCGGAAGCATACCAGATGGAAGTTGAAAAACTCAAAGAGTTTATGGGAGAGAACGAGAAGAAACAGATCAAAGAGGATCTTGCAGTTCAGGAAGCAATCACTCTGCTTGTAAACGAATCTGTAGAGGGATAATCTATTCTGGTACATAACAGTACCGTGAATCCGCAGTGAGAGGGGGCCGCAGGCAGCGGCAGATTAAGTCAGCATAATAAGGAGGAAAAGCAAATGAGTTTAGTACCTTATGTTATTGAACAGACAAGCCGTGGAGAGCGCTCTTACGACATTTATTCAAGACTGTTAAAAGAAAGAATCATTTTTCTGGGAGAAGAGGTCAATGATGTATCTGCGAGTGTGATCGTAGCACAGCTTCTTTTCCTGGAAGCGGATGATCCGAATAAGGATATCCAGTTATATATCAACAGCCCGGGAGGTTCCGTGACAGCGGGACTGGCAATCTACGATACCATGCAGTACATCAAATGTGATGTTTCTACAGTCTGCATCGGTATGGCAGCAAGCATGGGGGCATTCCTTCTTTCCGGTGGAGCGAAGGGAAAACGTTTTGCGCTTCCAAACGCAGAGATCATGATTCATCAGCCATCCGGCGGAGCACAGGGACAGGCAACTGAGATTTCGATCGCAGCAGAGCACATCCTGAGAACCCGTCAGAAATTGAACGAGATCATGGCAGCAAACACAGGGCAGCCGTTGGAGACGATCAAGGCTGATACAGAACGTGATAACTTCATGTCTGCGGAAGAAGCAAAAGCTTATGGATTAATAGATGAGGTAATTGCCAAACATTAATGTTGTGTCGGCAATATGAGGTGAGAGTGATATGGCAGGAAAAGCAAGTGATGATATGGTAAGATGCTCCTTCTGTAATAAGCCGCAGTCTCAGGTAAGAAAGCTGATCGCAGGGCCGAACGGCGCTTATATCTGTGATGAGTGTATCGAGGTCTGCTCGGAGATTATAGAAGAAGAGTTTGAATACGATGATGACAGAAGAGAATTTGATGATATCAATCTTTTGACACCAGAGGAGATCAAGGCATTTCTTGATGAATATGTAATCGGACAGGACGAGGCAAAGAAGGTTCTTTCTGTTGCTGTATATAATCATTACAAGCGGATCATGGTAGGTTCTGATCTGGGCGTGGATCTGCAGAAGAGTAATATTCTGATGCTTGGACCGACCGGATGCGGAAAGACTCTGCTTGCCCAGACCCTCGCAAAGATACTGAATGTTCCGTTTGCCATCGCAGATGCGACAGCTCTGACAGAGGCCGGATATGTGGGGGAAGATGTAGAAAGCATCCTCCTGAAAGTGATTCAGGCAGCAGATGGCGATATTGAACGTGCAGAGCATGGTATTATTTATATTGATGAGATTGACAAGATCACAAGAAAGTCTGAGAATCCTTCCATTACCAGAGATGTATCCGGAGAGGGAGTTCAACAGGCGCTTTTAAAGATCATTGAGGGAACCGTTGCATCTGTTCCGCCGCAGGGCGGAAGAAAGCATCCGCATCAGGAACTGATCCAGATAGACACGACCAATATTTTGTTTATCTGCGGCGGTGCGTTTGAAGGGATTGATAAGATCATTGAGACCAGACTGGATAAGAAGTCGATCGGCTTTAATGCAGAGATAGCTAAGAAGCATGAGGAGGATGTAGATGTACTGCTGCATCAGGTGCTTCCGCAGGATCTGGTGAAGTTTGGTCTGATTCCGGAGCTGGTAGGACGAGTTCCTGTTACAGTATCTCTGGATCTTCTGGATAAAGAGGCTTTGATCCGGATTCTGACAGAACCGAAGAGCTCTCTTGTGAAGCAGTATCAGAAGCTGATGGAACTGGACGGCGTAAAACTGGAGTTTGATAAAGCAGCTCTGGATGCGATTGCAGAGACCTCTCTGGCAAGGAAAACGGGAGCCAGAGGATTAAGAGCCATTATGGAAGATATTATGATGGATACAATGTTCCGTGTACCATCTGATGATACCATCAAAGGATGTATGATTACAAAAGATGTTGTGGAAGGAAAGGGTCAGCCATTGTATGAGTGCGATGGAGAAGAGAGAAAATCTTTTCTGACATCTGAAAGTGCATAGATAACACAGGCGGGTGCATAGGGAGGACCATGTACCCGCTTGTTTTGATTTTGGATAAAACAAAAAGCAGGAGGAAAATACAGGTGAACAGAGAAATAAAAAGCCTTCCGATGGTAGCTCTGCGTGGAATGACTATCATGCCGGAAATGGTAGTACATTTTGATGTGAGCAGAGAGAAATCAATCGCAGCGATTCAGGAAGCCATGGAGGGAGATCAGAAGATTTTTCTTGTGGCACAAAGATCAATAGAAACAGACGATCCTACACAGGAAGATGTTTATGAGGTTGGAACTGTTGGAACGATCAAACAGATCATGAAGCTTCCAAAGCATATCGTCCGGGTACTTGTTTCAGGAGAAACAAGAGGAATCTTAAAACAGCTTCAGCAGGATACGCCGTATCTGCGGGCAGAGGTCGAGGTGATCGATGAGTCTGATCTTGTCATTCAGGATGATCTAAATGGAGAGGCAATGGCAAGGAGTCTTAAAGATACTTTTCTGGACTATGCCGCTCGCAACGGAAAAATGTCAAAAGAAGCAGTGGCAGAGATTTTGGAGATCAAAAACCTGAAAAAGCTGGTGGATGAGATTGCTGCAAACACGCCTTTTTATTATGTTGATCAACAGGAAATCCTCGGAAAAGTGGATTTTTGGGAGAGATATGAGACATTGGCGTTTAAGCTGGTTAACGAAGTGCAGATCATGGATATCAAAGATGAACTGCAGCAAAAGGTGAAGGAACGTGTGGATAAGCATCAGAAAGAATACATTCTTCGGGAGCAGCTGAAGCTGATCCGGGAGGAGTTGGGGGATGATTCTACATTGTCCGATGCGGAAGAATTTGAAAAAGCAGCAAAGAATCTGAAAGCGCCAAAAGAAGTGAACGAAAAGCTGAAAAAAGAAATCAGCAGATTCAAAAGCTCACTGAACAGTCCGGCAGAAAGCGGTGTGATACGGACCTATATTGAAACATTGCTTGAGATGCCGTGGGATAAAGCCGGGAAGGACAATCAGGATATCAAATATGCAGAGGAAGTGCTGGAAGCAGATCATTATGGTCTGGAACAGGTCAAAGAACGAATTCTGGAATTTCTGGCAGTACGTTCTCTGACGAAAAAAGGGGAGAGCCCGATCCTGTGTCTGGTGGGACCGCCGGGAACCGGAAAAACATCGATCGCCAAATCTCTTGCAAAGGCACTGAAGAAGCCGTATGTAAGGATTTCACTTGGCGGAGTGCGGGATGAGGCAGAAATCCGGGGACACAGAAAAACATATGTAGGAGCAATGCCCGGACGCATCGCAAATGGAATTCGTCAGGCAGGTGTCAAGAATCCGTTGATGCTTCTGGATGAAATTGATAAAGTCAGCACAGACTATAAGGGAGATACGTTCTCTGCGCTTCTGGAAGTACTGGACAGTGAACAGAATTACAAATTCCGTGATCATTATCTGGAAGTTCCGCTGGATCTGTCGGAAGTGCTGTTTATTGCCACTGCAAATTCACTGCAGACGATTCCGCGTCCGCTTCTGGACCGTATGGAAGTGATCGAGGTGACCAGCTACACAGAGAATGAGAAGCTGCATATTGCGACAGAGCATTTGATCCCAAAACAGCTGGAGAAAAATGGTCTGAAGAAAGAACAGCTGAAAATAAGCAAAAATGCAGTCTGGAAGATTGCATCCAACTATACAAAAGAAGCGGGAGTACGTCAGCTGGAGAGAGAAATCGGTAATATTTGCAGAAAAGCAGCAAAAGAAATACTTACAACCGGGAAAAAGAGTGTTACAATTACAGAGAAGAATCTGTTCAAATATCTGGGAAAAGAGAAGTTTACGTATCAGATGGCAAATGCAGCGGATGAGATCGGGATTGTGCGTGGACTGGCATGGACAAGTGTGGGTGGGGATACCCTCCAGATCGAAGTGAATGTGATGCCTGGAAAAGGCGAGATCATGCTCACAGGTCAGCTTGGAGATGTGATGAAAGAATCAGCACGGACCGGAATCAGCTATATCCGTTCTGTCAGCAGAGATTATCAGATTGCGGATGACTTTTTTGAAAAATATGATATCCATGTACATATTCCGGAGGGTGCAGTGCCCAAAGACGGTCCGTCAGCCGGAATCACCATGGCAACGGCAATGCTTTCTGCGATCACAGAACAAAAGGTGCGTGCAGATATTGCCATGACAGGAGAAGTGACTCTGCGTGGACGTGTACTGCCGATCGGAGGATTAAAGGAAAAGCTTCTGGCTGCGAAAAATGCCGGGATAAAAACAGTTCTTGTTCCCAAAAAGAATCTGGCAGATGTAGAAGAGCTTTCTCAGGAAATCACAAAAGGATTCGAGATCCTGCCTGTAGAACATATGGAGGAAGTGCTGAAGGCAGCATTTGTGTCAGAAGATCAGGATAAAATATCCGGAGGGGAGTAAACTATGGTAATAAAGAATATCAATCTGGAAACTGTTTGTGGAATTACAAGTAAATTGCCGGAAAATGAGAAACCGGAGATTGCGTTTGCGGGGAAATCCAATGTGGGTAAGTCATCCCTGATCAATGCGCTGATGAACCGAAAATCGTATGCCCGGATCTCTGCTACACCGGGAAAGACACAGACGATTAATTTTTATAATATCAACGAGGAACTTTATCTGGTGGATCTGCCGGGATACGGGTATGCAAAAGTATCGGAAAAAGAAAAGATCCAGTGGGGAAATCTGATCGAGCGCTATCTGCATACATCAAAACAGTTGAAAGCAGTCTTTCTTCTGATCGACATCCGGCATGACCCTTCGGCAAATGACAAGATGATGTATCAGTGGATCGTCGATCAGGGATTTCAGCCGATCATCATTGCTACAAAGCTGGATAAATTAAAACGCAGTCAGGTGCAGAAGCATGTGAAGATGTTAAAAACAGGTCTGAATCTGCTTCCGGGAACAAAAGTGATCCCGTTTTCTTCGGTTACAAAGCAGGGAAGAGACGAAATCTGGGATCTGGCTGAGCGGGAATATCTGTTTCCGGAAAGATTTTTGGAGGATGAAACGAAAGAATAATTTCGGAGAATGATAGAGTAAACAGGAAAAGCACGATGCGGGAAGGAGATTTTTATGGAGCGAAAAAGACCTTACTGGCAAGTGGCGGTAAGTCTTGTGTTCAGTATACTGGCAACGGCTGCGTTTATTATCCTGGGCGTAAAAGCAATTGGATTTCTCATGCCGTTCGTTGTGGGCTGGATCATTTCTGCCATTGCGACACCTCTGGTGAACTGGCTGGAAAAGCGATTGAAGATCGTAAAGAAGCTGGGAACAGCAATGATTGTTATCATGGTCATTGGGCTGATCGTTTTAGTGGGATATTTTGCAGTCAGCAGGATTGCAGCGGAAGTGACAGATCTGATTCAGAACTTTCCGGATATTTATGCACAGCTGGAAGAGGGGATGCGCGAGATCGGAAATACCTTATCCGGTGCGTTTAGCAGGCTTCCCCGGGGAGTGCAGAATGGGTGGACAACGATCGTCGAGAATCTGGATACTTATATGGGGAATCTTGTTTCGAAAATCAGCGAGCCGACGGTGACGGCTGCGGGAAATTTTGCAAAAAGACTTCCGTCCTATCTGATTTCTTTCATTGTTGCGATACTGGCAGCTTACTTTTTTACAATCCAGAGAGAAGAAGTGATCGCATGGTTTCATAAAATCGCACCGCCGTCTGTGGAAAAGAGGATGATCCTGGTGATGGATAATCTGAAATATGCAGTAGGCGGATATTTCAAGGCGCAGTTTAAGATCATGGGTGTTGTTTTTTTGATCCTGTTTGCCGGATTTCTTGTGCTTGGAATTCATTATGCGGTTTTGGTTGCATTTCTGATTTCATTTTTGGATTTCCTGCCATTTTTTGGAACGGGAACTGCGTTGATCCCATGGGCAATTTACTCCGTATTTATCGGTGAATATAAAATTACAGCCGGTCTGGTGATCATCTATGCAGTTTCCCAGATAGTGCGTCAGCTTTTGCAGCCAAAGCTGGTAGGTGACAGCATGGGAATGAATCCGCTGGTGACACTGCTGCTTTTATATGTGGGATATAAGATCAAGGGAGTCTTTGGTATGATTCTGGCAGTTCCGCTGGGACTGGTATTGATCAATATGTGTCAGGCCGGTGCATTTGATTATATTCTGGATGACGTAAAGATTCTGGTTGAAGGGATACTGGGACTTCGCGAAGAGCTTCCTCAAGGGCAAAAAGAAAATTCAGATAACACTTGATTCCAAGAATGAGAGTGTTTATAATATCAACAGAAACAAAAAAGGGGTGCTTGCAGAAAGCAGGCTGAGAGAAAGCTGGATCGCTTAAAACCCGTAACCTGATTTGGATAATGCCAACGTAGGGATATACAGAGAAAGTGATAGGATCTGAGAAGAAAAATTGCTGCTGTGATGCGTTTGCGTTGCAGCAGCTTTTTGCATACTCCGCGGCGGGCATGGAAAGGAATGCATATGAGAAACTATACAACACAGATGGAAGCAGCGAGAAAACAGATTGTGACAAAAGAACTGGAGATCGTGGCACAAAAAGAACACATGACGACCGAGGAGTTGATGCCGCTGGTGGCAGAAGGAAAGGTTGTCATCTGTGCCAACAAAAATCACACTTGTATTGATCCGGAAGGAATCGGTTCGATGCTGCGTACAAAGATCAATGTGAATCTGGGAGTTTCAAGAGACTGTAAAGATTACGATGTGGAGATGCAGAAGGTGATGCAGGCAGTTGAGATGGGCGCACATGCCATCATGGATCTGTCTTCTCATGGAAATACAATTCCATTTCGAAGAAAGCTGACCAGTGAGTGTCCGGCGCTGATCGGTACTGTTCCAATCTATGATTCCGTGATCCACTATCAAAGGGATCTGGATACGCTGACTGCCAGAGATTTTATCGATGTGGTCCGTCTTCACGCACAGGATGGAGTGGATTTTGTGACACTGCACTGTGGCATCACGCGCAAAACAATCGAGCAGATTCGGCAGCATAAGCGAAAAATGAACATCGTATCCAGAGGTGGTTCTCTTGTATTTGCGTGGATGTGTATGACAGGGGAAGAAAATCCATTTTATGAATATTATGATGAGATTCTGGATATCTGCCGGGAATATGATGTGACAGTTTCACTCGGTGACGCATGCAGACCAGGATGTCTTGCAGATGCAACGGACGTCTGCCAGATTGAGGAGCTGGTGCGTCTGGGCGAACTGACCAGGCGGGCATGGGAGAAGGATGTTCAGGTGATGGTGGAAGGTCCGGGACATATGCCTCTGGATCAGATCGAGGCAAATATGAAAGTGCAGCAGTCCATTTGTCAGGGAGCGCCGTTTTATGTATTGGGACCACTTGTGACGGATATTGCTCCCGGATATGACCATATTACTTCTGCGATTGGCGGAGCCGTGGCAGCATCGGCAGGAGCGGCATTTTTGTGCTATGTGACACCGGCAGAGCATCTGGCCCTTCCGAATCTGGAAGATGTAAAACAGGGAATCATGGCTTCTAAGATTGCGGCACATGCGGCAGATATTGCAAAAGGAGTGCGGGGAGCAAGACAGGCAGATGACAGGATGGCACAAGCCAGAAGAAATCTGGACTGGGAAGCACAGTGGGAGTGTGCCATGGATCCGGAGACGGCAAAACGGATCTGGAATGAGAGAAAGCCTGAACATGAGGATACTTGTTCCATGTGCGGAAAATTCTGTGCGGTGCGAAGTATGAACAAGGCACTTGCAGGCGAACATATTGATATTTTATAGAAACAGAATAATCAGAAAAACCAGGCAGGATATGTTCCCGTAAAAAGGAAGGCATCCTGCCTGGTTTTTATTTTGAAGCTATTGTGTCTTCTCTGCGTATTCAGCAGCAAGTGTATCAAATTCCTCTGTGTGAGTCGGATACCAGACGTCAAAGGTGCTGTCTGCTGCGGAAATTCGTTTTCCGAGAGCTGCGAAAAATTCCGGGATTACAGTCTCCAGAAGAACACCTTTTTCGATGCCCAGATGTGCTCCAGGTTCTTCGCTGTCTCCGTTTACAAATAATTTGAATGCAGGTTCCATTTTTCCATCCACCCGTTTGGAGTGTCCGACAAGACCGATACTTCCCGCCTGATGGCTTCCGCAGCTGGAAGGACATCCGGAAATATGGATACATGGAAGGACTCTGTCGGCGAACTGTTCCTTGCGGACCCGCTGAATGCAGGACTCTAACAGTGCATAGGAATTGCGCAGTCCGTGTTGGCAGACTGGAACGCCGATGCAGCTGACACTGCTTTCAAATAAAGAAGTAGCTCCGTCTTTTGTGGCTTCTAACACAGCAGGTACTTCTTTTGCAGTCAGATTGATGATATACAAGGTGCCGTCCGGTGAGATCCGAAGCTCGGTTTCCGGCATCTCTTTGATCACGGCATACAGTTCAGACGGTTTTTGAGGTGCAAGCCGTCCGCCCAGCGGATGATAAGAAACCGTGTACAGGCCGTTCTGTTTCTGTGGGAGTACCCGTTTTTCTGTCAGAAGTGCTTCGGACAGAGTGCCGTCAGCAGATTTGGAAATCGGATGGACTGGTTCTACAGGCCATGGAGTCATTTCTTTTTGCGCGTCTTCCACAAACTGGAGGAAATAGTTCCGGATTTTTTCTTCGCCAAGGGTATCCTGCAGATAGCGAGTTCTGGATTTTGCGCGTGACTCATAATTGCCGTATGTGGTAAAAAGACGAATCATAGCATGGACATAGAGGGATACTTCGCTTGGAGCTGCATTGTCTGTAATGTGAACGCCGAGTTTTGGATTTGGTCCAAGTCCGCCGGCACAGTAAACGGAAAATGTTCCGTTTTCTCTTGCTACAAATCCAAGGTCACGGAATGTAGCATGTACTTCATTGGCCTGGGTATTGGAAAATCCGACTTTTAATTTTCGGGGCATATGAAGTCCGGGCATCTCGGTCAGAAGATATTCTCCTACAGCCTGTGCATAGGGAAATACATCGAATGTCTCATCCGGTGCAGTGCCTGTCAGAGGACTTGCCATGACATTACGCGGGTTGTCTCCGCCGCCGCCATGTGTGATGATGCCGACTTTTAAAGCATCACGGATAAGTTGTGGAACAGAGTCCACGGACAAGTCATGAAACTGAATGGTCTGGCAGGTGGTCAGCTTGAGCAGGGAAATCTGATGTTCTGAAATCTTATCTGCAAGGAATTTTAATTTCTCTTTTGTAATATGACCGCCCGGAAGACGAAGACGCAGCATATATCCTTGTTCCTTCTGTGCATAGCTTCCAAAGCCTCCGGAGATGCCTTTGAAGGTCTGGCGGTCGATCTCTCCATTTTCGAAAGCATGTATGTTTTCATCAAATCTTGTGATATTATCTTCAAATTGCTGTAATAAATCTTTTGAAAGCATGGTAAATGCTCCTTTCTTTTTGATGGGTTTAGAAACTCTGTACTAAGTATAATAAATGGGGAAAGAGAGTACAAGGGGAATTTGGAGATTGGTCTTGATTTTCTTTCCGGATATTTAAATATGGAACAGTAACGAGAATAAAGATAGATTTCCCCACTCCCTGTTGTTATAATAAAGACAAAACGAAAAACAGGGGAAATAGACATGGATACAATTTTGATCATAGAGGATGACGCAGATCTCAGGGAAGGGTTGGAGTATACATTGAGTGGGGAAGGCTATCAGATCCTGACAGCGGAAAATGCAGAAAGAGGACGAAAGCTATGGAAGACATCTTCCTGCGATCTGATTCTGTTAGACTGCAATCTTCCGGATGGAAATGGCTTTTCGCTGTGCAGTGAGATTCGGAAAAGCAGTGATGTGTTCATTCTGATGCTGACGGCGAGGGATACGGAACTGGATGAGGTGAAAGCACTGGAGATGGGAGTGGATGATTATATGTCAAAACCATTTTCTATCGCGGTGCTGAAAGCGCGGATCAAAAAGCTGCTCTCCAGAAAGAGTGAAAAACAGTGGATCAGCTCCAATGGAATCCGTCTGGACAAAAGCAGCTGTCAGGTGATCTGCAAAGAAGAAGTGCTGGAGCTGAGTAAGATCGAGTACAAACTGCTTTTGTATTTTCTGGAAAATCCGGGACAGATATTGTTAAAGGAACAGATTTTAGAGCGGATCTGGGACAAAGACGGAAAGTTTGTGGATGAGAATACCGTTTCCGTCAATATTCGGAGACTTCGCAGAAAGATCGAGGCAGATCCGCAGAATCCGCAGTGGATCCAGACGGTTCACGGACTTGGATATATCTGGAGAGAAGAGGAGAAACGATAAAGGTATGGAATCGATCATAACAGGAATTCTGTCAGCAGGATGTGTGTCCGGTGTTTTGTTTGGGATGTATGAGTATCGCAGGCGGAAAAAACTATACCGGGAGACAGATCGGATGCTGGAATCTATTCTGGAGGGAGATCCGATCCTTGTTTCGGATCTGAAGGAAGGCGAAGTGTCAGCTCTTTCCGGGAAAATCCGTAAAATCCAGGAAATGCAGGAGATGTCTGTATCTCAGGCAGAAGAGGAAAAAGAGCAGGTGAAAAGTCTGATTTCCAATATGTCTCATCAGCTGAAAACACCGCTTGCCAATATCCGGATGTACGAAGAAATCTTGAGGGAAGAAAACCAGGACGCGGAGACAAGAGAAAAGTTTCTGGCAAAAATGCAGACGCAGAGTGAAAAACTGGAATGGATCTTAAATTCTCTGTTTAAAATGGTGAAGTTGGAACAGAATGTCATGGTCTTTGAGGTTTCAATGTGCCCGATTCGAAAGACCATTCTGGATGCGGTGAATCTGGTGTATGAAAAGGCTGGCAGGAAACAGATTCCGATCAAAACAGGGTATATCCCGGATCTGCTTCTTTATCACAATGCAAAGTGGACGTCAGAAGTGTTTGTAAATCTGCTGGAAAACGCAGTGAAATATACCGGTGAGGGCGGAACGATTCAGATTGATGTTAAGCAGTATGAAATGTACGCAGAAATCCGGATCACAGATACAGGAATTGGAATCCGAAAAGAAGAGATTCCGCGAATCTTTCAGAGATTCTATCGGAGTAAAGACGTAGAAAATCTGGAAGGAAGCGGGATCGGTCTTTATTTGTCCAGGCTGATCGCGGAGAAGGAAAAGGGATACATTCAGGTGGAATCGGTCTATGGAAAGGGAAGCTGCTTTTCGGTATTTCTGCGGATGGAAAAATGACAATTTTGTAAGAACTTTCTTTTCTGCTGTAGGATTTTTGTAAGATGGGGCTGTTACACTGATGGTATCAAAGAGAAAAGGAGAACTGGAAGAGAATGAAGATTTTAGAAGTACAGCATGTGGTGAAAACATATGGTTCCCATCAAAATCAGGTAACGGCACTTTCCGATGTCAGCTTTGCTGCAGAACAGGGAGAATTTATTGCAATCGTAGGAACGAGCGGTTCCGGAAAAAGTACATTGTTGAATCTGCTTGGAGGTCTGGATGTTCCAACAGAAGGAAAGATCAGCATCAGGGGGCATGATATCGGGAGTCTGACGAGAAAAGAACAGACGATTTTCAGAAGAAGAAATATCGGATTTGTATTTCAGAATTACAGCCTGATGCCAGTGCTCAATGTGTATGACAATGTGGCATTACCGATTACTTTTGACAAAGGGAGTCATGTGGATCGAGAGTATATCAGGGGATTATTAAACGAGCTGGGATTGTGGGAGAAACGGAAACGATATCCGAGTGAGCTCTCCGGCGGTCAGCAGCAGAGAGCTGCAATTGCAAGAGCACTTGCAAACAAACCCGCCCTTCTGCTCGCAGATGAACCGACCGGGAATCTTGATTCTAAAACTGCGGTGGAGGTAATCGGCCTGTTAAAAGCCAGCAGTCAGAAATACCATCAGACGGTGCTGATGGTGACACATAATGAAGCGCTGGCACAGACCTGTGACCGGATCATCCGGATCGAGGACGGCAGGCTGTATCAGAGAGAAGACGCATTTTATGGGGAAGGCGGTGAGCTGTAATGAAGCAGATCATACGTCTTGCCTGGTCCTATCTGAAATATTATAAAAAACAGACGATGGCTCTGTTTCTGGGAATTGTTTTGTCCTGTGCTCTGTTTACCGGAATCGGTTCACTTCAAAAGAGCGGAAATCATGCAGCAAGAGAAAATGCCCGCACAAAATCCGGAGACTGGCACTATACGATGCGCTGTGACACAGACTGGTTTGAGGAGTTTGAGAAAACGTATCAGCCGGGAGAAAAAGAGCAGGGTTACTGCGTGGAAAAAACCGGTGTGCTGACGATGCGCAAAGTGACAGAGGAGCCTTATGAAATCGAGCTGGATTACACAGAAGAAGGCTATCTTTCCATGATGGGAAGAACAGTGAAAGAGGGCAGGTATCCGGCAGAGGAAGGAGAAGCGGCGCTGGATGAATTTACACTTCGGAATCTGGATATTCCGCGTAAGATCGGCACGACATTTACATTGGATGGAGAAACATTTACGTTGTGCGGAATTGTGTCAGAGCAGCCGTCCGCTCTTACGCAGCGGATGCAGGTATTTGTGGATCCGACACGGGATTATGGGACAAATGGGAGATTTCTGTACGTGAAATTTGAGGAATCCAAAGATATTTACAGGCAGATGCGTGCGTTTGCAGATAGATTTGAAATTTCCAAAAAGGAAATTGCGGCAAACTGGGAGCTGGTGGAATGGCTGAAAAATGGAACCCGTATCAATGCGGCAGAAGCAGTGAAGACCGGGATTCTCCACTGGAAGGAAGCAGGATTTCCTTATATCTGGGGGAATTTGGATGAAAAGTGGAATCTGAAGGATAAAGCTGTGCTGGCAGCGATAGGTGTATTTGGAGCATTTGTGATCTACAGTCTGTTTCAGGTATCAGTACGGAAAAGAATGTCACAGTACAGTGTCATGCAGACACTGGGGATGGAGTCAAAATGTACGTTTGGTGTGCTGACAAGCGAGTTGTGGATGATTTTTGCAGTGGCTTATCCGGTTGGATGTGTTCTCGGAAATGCAGCAGCATGGGGGATTTATCAGAAAATCGGCAGTATTTTTGTACGGACAAAGGGAATTCAGCATACGAATATGTATGTCGCAGCAGAGGCGGCCAGAGAGGCTGCACAGGCAGGACGTGCACAGGCGGGCGCATTTCAGGTTTCAGGAGAGGCGATTTTCTTTGGAGCGGTCTTTCTGCTGTGCCTGCTTACATTTGTAAGTTTGATTTTAGTGAGGCGGATGGAAACGCTGACACTGCGGGAAATGATCACAAAAGAAGACAAATCACAGACAAAGAAACGGCAGATTTACAGCCTGAAACAAAAAGATCTCACAGGTATCCTGACAAAGAAGTTTATGTTTTCAAGAAAGAAAACTTTTATCGGAATCATATTGTCTCTGTCTGTGGGGAGTGTTCTTTTTTTAGGAACTGCCTATCTGACAGAAAATGCAAAGATCAACAATGAACTGACATTCAAGGCAGATGACGGACTTGGTTCGGATATTCAGGTGTATGAAGATTCAGATTCACTGTCCGGTCTGATTCCCAAGGTATGTGCAGAGCAGATGGAAAAGATAAGCGGATTGGAGTCTGTCAGACCGGTGCGGTATATGGCGGGAGAGCTTACGATGTCAGATGATGTTTTTCACTGGCCGGAGTATTATATGGGCAGTGAGAATCCGGAGGAAAACATTCTGGATGCAGATTCGGATATGGTGGAAAAATTCAATGGAAGACTGGTGAGAAAAGCAAACGGAGAATATGGATTAAAGGTCAATATCTACGGATATGACGACAGGATGTTAAAGGAGTTGAATGACTATCTTCTGGAGGGAGAGATCGATCCGGAGAAAATGCGGGAAGAGGATACGGTGATACTGGCGACGCTGATGGACGGACAGGGAAATTATGATGGAATCAGTGTGTCTCCCGGAGATGCGCTTTCAGTCAGGACACCGAAGACTGCCCAGACAGAATTACTGAAATTTCAGGGGGAAGACTCTCTGTATCAGAATTCGGATCTTCAAGTCCAGGCAGTTGTCAGCAGAACACTGGCAAGAGTGGATCAGTTTTACGGGGATGGAGCAGCCAGCATTATTATGACAAATGAACAGATGCAGAAATATTTTGGTATCGAAGGATACCGGACCATCAGCATTGCATTGAAAGAACATGCGGATGCGGTCGCAGTGACAGATGAGATCCGTAAGGCTGTTTCCGGAGTATCCGACTGTGTCGTCAAGGATTATACGGAACAGATCAAGGTACAGAACTTTTATCTGAATCAGAAAATGCTGTTCTTCTATGGAATTGCGCTTGCCCTTCTGGTGATCAGCCTTCTGCATATTATGAACAGTATGCAGTATCTGGTGACAGCCAGAAAGCACGAATTCGGGATTTTAAGGGCGATGGGGATCACGGATTCCGGTTTTCGGATGATGTTGCTTAAAGAAGGGCTGCGGTATGGAATTTATTCCAGCATTTTGATGGTCGCATTTTATCTGGTTGTGCAAAAAGTGTTATATTATTTTATGACACATGTATTTTTGTATCTGCATCCAAAATCAGGTATTCAGATTGTGCCGGTTCTGATCATGATCTTGGTGAACCTGGCAATCTGTGCAGCGGCAGTGGTGATTTCCGGACAGTCTGTGCTGAAAGAACAGGTGGTGGATGTGATACGGGAGTAGACAGGAGGAAAACACATGACACATGTCTTTGAAGGAGAATTTGTACATCAGAATCTGGGGAGAATCAGGAAGGAGTTTCGTGTTGATCAGATGTGCGAGTGGGAAACACGAAAAGCTACAGTCAGAGGACTCTTTTTTTGTGAGCATGGAATTGTGATCGATACTTGCGAGGAGTTTGATCATCTGGATGAACAGGCGATGCAATATTTAAACATTACGTTGAGAGAAAAAGATACACAGGTTATCCCTTTTTGTGCAGACGGAACGTATTGGGTGCCGGTGGAAGCGGGAGAAGCAAAGGATGTGCGGGCTGAAAAGTGGATGGAATATTATCAGTGTGATCAAGAACGATTCTGGAAGTTTCAAAGATATTTCTATGAATGGACAGGAGAAATTCCGAAGAGGTTAGAGTTAAGTGTGAAGCCGGAAAAAACGCGGTACGAAGGAACGTCTTTTGCAGTCAAAGCGGGGGCCGTCGATCAGAAAGTGGAAGTCATGCATCCGGTGACAAAAGAATACTATGAACTGAATATAAAAGAATCTGTTGATGAGAGGATCGAGGTTCCGGATATGGAAGGTCTGAAATTTCCGGAGCATGTTTTGAAGATTACGTATGAAATTGCACCACAGCCAAAGGATGATTTTTATCTGCAGGATCGTGAAGAAGGGGATACCGTTTGGACGACTGCACATGGTAAAAGATCGGTATCTGTAATCGGCGGTCAGTCTGGTCCCACATCCGTTTTTCTGGCGGGGACGATAGAACCCGGTGATCAGGCGGCGTATTCATCCCCTCATTTTCATCCGGTGAAAGAAACAATCTGGAAACCGGTATTTTACAGGCAGGAGCTTGAAGAAAAATATTTGAGCATCAGATTGGATAAATCGTGTTTGAAACAGTGGTAAAATTTCCTAAAAAATGACAGTCCTTTTCTTACAATACAGTCAAAACGACAAAATGAAAAAAGAAGGTAAGAAAAGGAGAAAAATATGCCAAAGCATAAGAGAGAAAGTTTGATTTATACGGTAATGATGTGTTTCGTGATGGTACTCTGGATGAGTGTTTACAACGTGACGCTGCATATGGGACAATTCGGTGTGGAGACTTTAAAGGAAGCATGGCTTGGCTTCCCGGTGGCTTATATTTTTGCGATGGTGTTTGACTGGTTTGTCGTATCAGGTCCGGCCAAAGCATTCGCGTTTCGGTTTCTGGTTAAACCGGACAGCAGTGTGCTTCAAAAGGTGATCGCTGTTTCCAGCTGCATGGTAATCCCGATGGTGATCATTATGTCATTTTACGGAGGTGTGGAAGCCTGCGTAAAAAGCGGAGAATGGGGAAGCTTACTTCTGATCTGGCTGACCAATATTCCAAAGAATTTTATTATGGCACTTCCATTCCAGCTGTTGATCGCCGGTCCGTTGGTAAGAAAAGTATTTCGAACCGCATTTCCGGAGGGAACCGTACTTTTAAAAGCAAATATCTGAATGTAAGCAATATCCTATGAAATCTATGCTGTTGGCAATTTGAATTAATATATGGAACTATGATGGTAATAAAATAACAGAGTAAAATATATGTGGATTCATTTTTTCAGAGTCAGGGAGTTGGTGATGTGCTGATCCGATATGCGATAGAAGAATTTGGTGCAGACAATTTATGGGCGTTGGAAAAGAATAAAAGAGCAATTTCGTTTTATCAAAAGCATGGATTTCAAGTGACAGGTAGGAAAAGACTGGAAGAAGATACAACGGAATATCTTGTAAAATTAGAAAGATAAGTTTTGGACAGAAGCAGAAGGCAAAATGCCTTCTCTTTTTTTAATGGAAAATAAACAGTACATAACAGTTGACAACAGATATGAACTGTTATATACTGTTTACAAATAAAGGAGGCACATATGAAAATTATAATCAACAGTTCATCAATGGTACCGATCTATGAACAGATCGTAGACCAGGTCAAGGCACAGATTATAAGCGGCGAGCTGAAAGAAGATGACAATCTGCCGTCTGTCCGGACTTTGTCAAAAGAATTGAGGATCAGCGCACTGACTGTAAAAAAAGCATATGATTCTCTGGAACAGGAAGGATTTACGGTTACCATACACGGAAAGGGCACCTATGTGGCTGCCGCCAACAAAGAGATGATGATGGAAGAGTATCGCCGAGAGGTAGAAGAAGAGCTGACCGAGGTGATACGCAAAGCAAAAAGATACGGCCTGCCGGAAGAGGATATCCGGGAGATGTTGGAGCTGATATTGGAGGGATAGCACATGCTGAAGTTAGAACGAGTAAAGAAGCAGTATAAAAATTTTACACTGGACTGCTCACTGGAAGTCAGACCGGGATGTATTACCGGACTGATCGGACAGAATGGAGCTGGGAAGTCCACGACATTTAAAGCGGCTCTGGGACTGATCCATACAGATGGAGGGACCATTGAGATGCTGGGAAAGCCGGAGAGAGAGCTGCAAGAAAGTGACAGACAGGAATTGGGAGTCGTACTTTCTGATGCCGGTTTCAGTGAGTATCTGCAGGTAAAAGATGTGATCGCTGTAATGAAGTCCATGTATCCGAATTTTGAAAAGGACTGTTTTATTTCCAGATGTGAGCAGTTTCAGATTCCTCTGGATAAGAAGATCAAAGAGTTTTCCACTGGAATGAAGGCAAAACTTAAGGTACTTCTTGCATTATCTCATGATGCGAAGTTCCTGATTATGGATGAACCGACAGCCGGACTGGATGTGGCAGCAAGAGAAGATGTCCTGGATCTTTTGCGGGAATATATGCAGGAAAAAGAAGAGCGTGCGATTTTGATCAGTTCCCATATTTCCAGCGATCTGGAAGGGCTGTGTGATGATCTGTATATGATCCATAATGGAAAGATCGTGCTGCATGAGGAGACGGATGTATTGCTTGGCGAATATGCGGTATTAAAAGTGGATGAAGAGCAGTATCAGACTCTGGATAAACAGTATATTCTCAGCAGAAAGAAGGAAGCTTTCGGATATCAGCTTCTGACGAATCAGAAACAGTTTTATCTGGAAAATTATCCGAAGGTCGTGGTGGAAAACGGAACGATCGATGAAGCAATTTTGATGATGATCAGGGGGGAAAGCGTATGAAAGGGATGTTGGTAAAAGATTTTTGTATTCTGAAGCTGCAGAAGAATGCAGTGCTGGTACTTCTGGCAATGTGTGTGGTATTCACAGTTTTCATGAAAAGTCCCACTTATATTGTCAATCTGTTTCCGCTGTATGGCTTTCTTCTTGTATTGGGAACACTTACATATGATGAATTTGACAGAGGATATTCATTTTTGTTTACACTTCCTGTATCGAGGCGGGGATATGTGAAAGAAAAGTATGTGTTTGGCTTACTTTTCTGTGGAGGAATATGGATCCTGTCTGTTCTGATCAGTCTTATCTATGTCTGGATCACAAAAGAGATTCCGATCGATGATGCACTTATGGTGAATTATGCAGTATCAATCATACTCGTTCTTGTATTTATGGGGATTTCCATTCCGGTACAGTTAAAGTACGGAAATGAAAAAGGAAGGCTGGCAGTTGTTGCAATTGGAGTTGGAGGATTTGCAGTGATTGTCGGTGGAATTCAGCTTGGAAAAGTTTTTGATATTGAGATGACAGCGGCTTTGCAAAGGGTCGAAAAGATGGGGGCAGGTACAGTCAGTGTGATAGGTTGTATTGTATCCGTGATCCTTATCGTAATTTCTTATAAAATCAGTGTGCGTATCATGGAGAAAAAGGAGTTTTAGTCAGAATTAAGGGAGGTACGGTATGGAGCTGACAATTTTGATCGTTGTCCTGTTTTTGGGTGTGGGAATTCCCTTGCGGAATAAGAGATATAAAAAGTGGAAAAAGAAACGAGAAGATAAAAATGGAGAAGGATTTAAGGGGATATGATAGCATTTCTGGATGATTGCTTCAATAAAGCAAAGGGCGATCGTGAGTGAAAGTTTAGATTTGTTAAGAATTGAATCAGAAATGTTTAAGATTTTTCATGGATAATAAGACCCATCAAAGACAGATAAGCCTTTGAAATAAAATCAAGAGGAAGAAGGATATCACAAGATGAAAGGATGTTACAAAACGAAAGATATTTTAAAAAGAGGAACTATATTATGCATGGCAGCAATGTTATCTTTTGGAACAGTAGCATGTGGATCGAACAGCAGTAAATCTGCAAGCTCTTCTGAAAAGAGTACAGAAAGTTCAGCCAGCAGTAGTACAGAAGCGGGTAAGAGCACAGAAAGTACTTCAGGCAGCAGCATAGACAATTCTACAAGTAAGAAATCAGAAACTTCTTCAAATGACAAGACTGGCAGTTCTTCAAGTTCAGGGACTACATCAGGAACAACATCAGAAAGTAAAGTGGATTAAAGATGATCGTAAGAGTGTATGTTTTAACAGACGTACGCTCTTAATTTTTGCAGGAAATTTTTTCCGGAGAGAAGCTGGATATGAAGAAAGAACAGGTATTGCTTATTGAAGATGATGCAGATATAAGAGAAGGCGTACGGATTCTTTTAGAAAGTGAAAATAAAAGATGACGGGAAAATGTGCGGTTATGAAGGAGAAGAATGGGTTTCGGATTACGATTTTGTTCCCGGTCGCAGACAGCTAATGCGTCAAACAAGAGCATCAAATATATGAAAAAAACATAAAAAGAAAGACATTTTTAAAATTCAATGGTAAAATGTAACTATCTGATGGAAAATAGACGTATAGCGTAGGAAAGGCGGAGCAGTATGGAAAATTTTAATTTTTGTGTTGGTACCAGAATTTTATTTGGAAAAGGACAGGAAGAAAAGCTGCCGGAGCTTTTACGCCCATATGGAAATAAGGTACTGTTGACATATGGCGGCGGAAGTATCAAACGGACAGGACTTTATGACAGGATTAAAAACCTGCTTCATGAGTTTGAGATATTTGAACTTGGCGGGATCGAGCCGAATCCGAGGATTGAGAGTGTCTATGCGGGTGCGGAAATCTGCAGGGAAGAGGATATCGATGTGATTCTTGCAGTAGGAGGCGGCAGTACGATCGACTGTTCCAAAGCCATTGCGGCTGCTGCATATTATGAGGGAGATGCGTGGGATCTGATCTTACATCCGGATCGGATTGAAAAAGCGCTTCCAATCTGTACAGTGCTGACGCTTTCTGCAACAGGAAGTGAGATGGATAATGGCGGAGTGATCACCAATCTGAAGACGAAAGAAAAACTGGGCTTTGGAAATCCGCTGTTGCTGCCGAAGGCATCTGTTCTGAATCCGGAGAATACTTTTACAGTACCTGCAAGCCAGACGGCAGCAGGCAGTGCAGATATTATGTCACATATTCTGGAGGTGTATTTCGATACCAGAAATGCAGCGGTTCCGGATCGGATCAGTGAAGGGCTTTTAAAAACTGTGATCCAGTATGCGCCGATCGCAGTGCGTGAGCCGGAAAATTATGAAGCACGTGCAGAGTTGATGTGGACGTCTTCGCTGGCGATCAACGGAATCTGTTCCACAGGAAAAGACTGTGCATGGAGCTGTCATCCGATGGAACATGAGCTGAGTGCTTATTATGATATCACACATGGAGTGGGGCTTGCGATCCTGACTCCGCGTTGGATGCGATATATTCTGAATGAACATACGGTAGAAAAGTTTGCAGAATATGCAAAAAATGTATGGGGAATCGCAGAAAAAGCGGATCTTTTTGAAACTGCAAACGCAGGAATTGATGCGACAGAGGAATTCTTAAAAAGCCTGGAAATCCCGATGACCTTGTCTGAGGTAGGGATTACAGAAGAACATTTTACAGAAATGGCAGAACATGCAGTGATCTTTGGCGGACTGTCAGAGGCATATGTTCCGCTGAAAGCAGAAGATGTCGTGAATATTTATAGAATGTGTATGTAAAGAATTTCGAAGAAGGAGGAAATGACAATGGAGACATTACAGTTAAGAGAGGACTTTTACTGGACTGGAATTGTAGATGACCAGCTTAGGGTGTTTGACATTATTATGTATACAGAGTTTGGAACAACTTATAATTCCTATATTTTAAAAGCAGGGGATAAGACGATCCTGTTCGAGACGGCAAAAGCAAAGTTTTTTGACGAATATCTGGAAAAATTAAGTGAGATCACGGATATTAGAAAGATCGATTATCTGGTAGTCAACCACACTGAACCGGATCATGCAGGAAGTGTAGAGCGGCTTTTGGAGCTGAATCCGGGATTGAAGATTATTGCCACAGGATGTGCCATCGGATTTTTAAAAGAGATCGTAAACGGGGAATTTACGGCGATTCCGGTGAAAGACAATGAGACCATGAAGATAGGCAATAAGACGCTGCGGTTTTTGATCGTGCCGAATCTGCACTGGCCGGATACGATGTACACTTATATAGAAGAAGAGCAGATTTTAGTGACCTGCGATTCTTTTGGTTCTCATTATGGATTCCATGATATTTTGTTAAGCAAGGTGACACAGTGGGAAGATTATGTGCGTGCCACAAAATATTATTTTGACAATATTATCGGACCGTTTAAGCCGTTTATGTCTAAAGCACTGGCAAGAGTGCGGGAGTTGGATCTGAGTATGATCTGTACCGGACATGGACCGGTGATCGATGACAAGATTTCGTGGATGCTGGATACTTATGAAGAGTGGTGTACTGTCGTGAATCCAAATCCGAAGAAAACAGTGATCATTCCGTATGTAAGTGCTTATGGATATACTGCCCAGCTTGCGCAGAAGATCGCAGAAGGAATAAAGGCCAGCGGAGATATAGATGTGCGCTGCTATGATATGGTAGAGGCAGATCAAGCAAAAGTGCTGGAAGAACTCGGTTTTGCAGACGGAATCCTGTTTGGAACACCTACCATTGTGGGAGAGGCACTTAAGCCAATCTGGGATCTGACGACTTCTATCTTTGCAGGGACACATGGCGGAAAACTGGCCAGTGCATTCGGCAGTTATGGATGGAGCGGGGAAGGAGTTCCTCATATAATCGAACGATTGAAACAGCTGCGGATGAAAGTAGCAGACGGATTTCGTGTGCGGTTTAAACCGGGCGAGGACAATCTGATCGATGCATTTGACTATGGATATAATTTCGGATGTATCCTTCAGAATAAAGAAAATAAAAGAGCAGAAAAAAGCGGTGCACGTCAGCTTGTAAAATGTCTGGTCTGTGGAGAAATCTTTGATTCTTCACTGGAAGTGTGTCCGGTCTGCGGCGTCGGAAAAGAGAATTTTGTTCCGGTGGACGCACAGGAAAGTGAGTTTTCCAATGATACAAAGGATTTCTATGTGATCCTTGGAAACGGAACTGCAGGCTGGAATGCTGCGGCTGAGATCAGAAAGAGAAATAAAACAGCTTCCATTCTGATGATCTCCAATGAGCCTTACCGCACGTATAACCGACCAATGCTGACAAAGTCGATCATGGCAGATCTGGATGAGGAGCAGATCGCGGTGCAGAATGCAGGCTGGTATGAGGAGCAGAATATCCAGCAGGTTCTGGATATGGAGGTGGTTGCGATCCATCCGGAAACAAAAGAAATCGAACTGGAAGGCGGTTTAAAGTTTGTTTATACAAAGCTGATCTACGCATTGGGATCTGAGTGTTTCATTCCACCAATCGCAGGAGCGGAAAAAGAAGGTGTGATCGCAATCCGCCGTTTGGATGATACGAAAAAGGTAGTGTCAATGCTGCCGGATGTGGAGCATGTTGTTGTGATCGGAGGCGGAGTTCTGGGACTGGAGGCTGCCTGGGAGTTGAAGAAGGCCGGCTGTCAGGTGACGGTTCTGGAAGCGGCTTGTCAGTTGATGGGACGTCAGCTTGACGACGCGGCAGGTGAGATGCTCAAGCACATCAGCGAACAGCAGGGCGTGCAGATTTACACAGGTGTCAGCATTGCTTCTATTGACGGTGAAGACAATGTGACAGGAGTGACTTTGACAGATGGAAGAACTTTCCCGGCAGAGCTGGTGATTGTATCTGCAGGAGTCCGTGCAAATACGGCGCTGGCTAAGACGGCCGGAATCGAAGTGGACCGTGCGGTGATCGTCAATTCTAAAATGGAGACGAATGTGCCGGATATTTATGCATGTGGTGACTGTGCACAGTATGACGGTCTCAACTATGCAATCTGGCCGGAAGCATCTGAACAGGGAAAAGTGGCAGGAGCGAATGCGGCAGGAGAAGAGATGGAATATGAGACAGTTCCGGCGGCACTGAGCTTCCACGGAATGAGAACCGCATTGTTTGCAGCAGGAGACAACGGAAAAAATCCGAATCTGGTATACAAGACGATTGAATTGAAGGATATGGGCAAAAAACAGTATCAGAAATACTATTTCCTGAACAACCGTCTTTGTGGCGTGATCCTGATCGGGGATGTGAGCCGTATGGCGGAGATGACACAGGCACTGGAAGAGCATGTACAGTACCAGGAGTTAAAATTGTAAGAAACAGAATAAAAAGATAAGAAAAAGTGCAGAGCGAAAAAGAGCTCTGCACTTTTTGTGCATTCTCTGACGGTCAGAGAGACAGATTATTCACCGAAGAAAAGGCGCATATCGTGTTCAACTGTATCAATTCCTGAAATCTGGAAATTTTCGATCAAAAGCTTCGTTACATTAGGACTTAAAAATGCCGGAAGTGTAGGTCCCAGATGAATATTTTTCACTCCGAGGGAAAGTAAGGCAAGCAGGACGATCACAGCTTTTTGTTCATACCACGCGATATTGTAAATAATCGGCAGCTCATTGATGTCATTTAATTCAAAAATTTCTTTCAGTTTCAGAGCGATTACTGCGAGGGAGTAGGAGTCATTGCACTGTCCTGCATCCAGAACACGTGGAATTCCGTTAATATCACCCAGATTCAGTTTGTTATACTTATATTTGGCACAGCCTGCCGTTAAAATGACAGTGTCTTTTGGGAGCGCTTTCGCAAAATCCGTGTAGTAGCTGCGGCTTTTTGCACGCCCGTCACAGCCTGCCATCACAACAAATTTCCGGATCGCCCCGGATTTGACAGCAGAAACAACCTGATCTGCAAGAGCGAAAACCTGTGCATGGGCAAATCCACCGATAATTTCACCACGTTCAATTTCCAAAGGCGGTGCGCAGTGTTTTGCCTGTTCGATCAGCTTGGAGAAATCTTTGTTTTTTTCAGGTATGTCGTCAATATGCTGACAGCCGGGAAATCCAGCCGCACCGGTAGTGTACAGGCGGTCTTTGTAAGTGTCCTTTGGAGGAACGATACAGTTGGTTGTCATCAGGATCGGTCCGTGGAAAGACTCGAACTCTTCTTTTTGTTTCCACCATGCATTTCCATAGTTTCCTCTGAAGTGAGAATATTTTTTGAATGCAGGATAGTAGTGTGCCGGAAGCATCTCAGAATGTGTATAGACATCAATTCCGGTTCCTTCGGTTTGCTCAAGAAGCATTTCCAGATCTTTCAGATCATGACCGGAAATCAGAATCCCCGGATTTTTACCGACTCCAATATTGACTTTTGTTATTTCCGGATTTCCATAGGCTTCTGTATTTGCCTGATCTAAAAGTGCCATTCCGGAAACACCGTATTTACCGGTTTCAAGTGTCAGATTCACCAGATCTTCCACGGTCAGGGTATCATCCAGTGTTGCTGCGAGAGCGCGTTGGAGGAAGGCATCCAGTTCTTTATCTTCTTTTAAAAGAACATTGGCATGTCTGGAGTATGCAGATAATCCTTTCAGTCCGTAAGATATCAGTTCACGCAATGAACGGATATCTTCATCCTTTGCTGATAAAACTCCTACAGTGGCAGCTTTGGCTGCAAATTCAGAAGGGGCTGCAGACCATCGGGCAGCCTCTGGCAATTTTTCCGGCTTTTTCAGTTGTAAAAGAAGCACTTTTTTGATCTGAAGTGTCTTTTCAATCTGGGAAGTGATCATTTCGGGATCAAAATTGGCATTTGTAATCGTTGTGAAGAGATTTTTGGTAATCAGCTGATTGATTTCAACGGTCACGTTTAAATCTTCCCGGCGCATCTGCGTTGTCACTGCAGATAATCCTTTCGTCACCCAGACAAGCAGATCCTGCAGAGCGGCTACGTGTGGTGTTTTTCCACATACGCCCATTTTTGTGCATCCGGTACACCCGGCTGTTTCCTGACATTGATAGCAAAACATATTTTGTTCCATTTTGATAATCCTCCTGTGGTTTCAATAAGGTTCGAAGATAAAAATTTCGAATAGTGTTTTAAGTTATGGGAGGATTATAGCGCATGGAACAAGGAAAGTATGTTGTTATAACAACGAAAAAGAGAAAATGTATATAGAAATATTGGGGAGCTAAGATCTTATCAGAAAAGATTTTAAGGAGACGTTAGAACATGTGTTACTTGATAGCGAAACAGATTGATTAGGTCGGCTGTGTTGCATGGAAAATAACGTATGGAGAGTATGAACCAGATCATTTTGTTGGTTCAGAGGCAGAATTTGAAAAAGGAGTTGTAAATATGTAATAGAAGTTATAGTGAAAAAGTATAGGACAGCACAGAACAAACATTCGATTTTGCTCTGTACTTTTATTTTATATTTTGATATAATAGCGGCAGAGAATAAGTGTGAGCAAAATATGCCTATACTGATAAGGAGAAAATGTGGATCACTTTGAATTAGTATCAGAATACGCCTGCTTATCATAGTGAACAATAAAAACCTTGCCGTGCAGCTTTACGGTGAGTTTAAGGAGTCCTTCCCGGAGATCGCGGTGGAATAATTCGTGAGCTGGAATGTCAGGGCAGACTGTCCGAAAACTAAGTTAGGCAGTCATCCGCAAACATAAGATTGAATCACCCCCTAAGGGGATGTTTCATATAGATACAGTTGTACATTGAAAACTGAATAAAGCGCACAGAAAACAAGACTTTCTATTAGAAAAAGCGTACAATGGAAACAAGAAAAATGATATCTGAGGTGAATGATTATGCCGTATGTTTCCACTTTTGACCGTACTCAAATGATGATGTGCTCGTGGGATTCCTTTGTAGATCCAAAGAGTATCGCAAGATTGATAGATGCTTTCGTAAACAGTCTTGATCTTACTAAATATGGAGTAAAAGAAGCAGCGGTGGAAGGTCGTCCCTCATATGATCCAAAAGGAATGTATAAGCTATATATTTACGGAAGCCGTAAAGGAATCCGTTCCTCGCGAAAACTATCTGAGAGCTGTAAAGTAAATCTTGAAGTGAAATGGATGATGGGCGGAGTGGAACCCGATTTTCGTACAATTTCTGATTTCAGAAAAGATAACATTGACAGTTTGAAAAAAATATTTCAAGAGTTCAACAGGAGAATCTCAGGGGCTGTTGAATGGGGATTTACTTCTATTGATGGAAGCAAATTTCTGGCAAATAATTCTAAGGATAACAACTTTACGAAAAATAAACTGGACGACAGGATCAAATGGCTGAATGCGCACACGGATGAGTATTTACGGATACTAAAAGAAATGGATGAACAGGAAGAGCTGGAAGAAATACCTGAAAATTTAACCAAAGAAACTCTTGAAGCAAAACTGAAAGAAGCGCAGGAGCGTCTTGCCAGATATGAAGCATATCAAAAGCTGATGGAGGATACAGGTGTGTCTCAATTATCATTGACAGATGCAGATGCCAGACTTATGAAGAATAAGAATGGTTTCGCAGTTGCGTATAATCCACAGACGGCAGTAGATTCCGCAACCCATCTGATCAGGGATTTTGAAATGACGAATCAGGTGACGGATCACGGTCTGCTTAGTCCGACCATGAGCAGAATGCGAGAAGAAGAACCAGATAAGATTCTGGAAACGGTGGCAGACAAAGGTTATGAAAATGCGGAAGATATGCTCCAATGTCTTGAGAATGGTATTATCCCTCATGTCATAATGGAAGATGGAAAAGATGGATATGAATTGAGTATCTCTTATGAAGAAGCTGAGGCAGATATTCACAGTATAAAACCAGATGAACTGAGAAAAAGTCTTCATGCTGGTCTGATTCCAGAAGTATATGCAGATGTTATCTCAGATATCAGAGTCGAGGAAGTCCGTCGGAAAGTGAGAGATGAAGAAGAAAAATCAGAAAATGTAAAATCCATTTACGGGACACCGGAAGAGATGATGGAACGGGCAAAGGAGGGCTATTTTGTCAGGGATCCGGAAAGAAATCTGGTGTATTGTCCGGCAGGTGAAATCCTGCGGCAAAAGTGTATTAAGAAAAATGGAAACATCCGTTATGCCAATAAAAATGCATGTAAGCATTGTAAAAACAGAAACAAGTGCTATAAGGGAAAAGGTGAATGGAAAGAGATTGATTTTACAAAAGATAATCTGGAGAAGCCATGTAAGGAATGGCTTAAGGCAGAAGGAAAAGAATGTAATGCTTCAAAACATAGTGCAAAAGGGCATTATGAAAAAGTGAAAATAGTAAGATTCTCTCTAAAACCCAACCGAGAAAAAATGGCTATGAGGATGTGCTTGTCAGAGCATCCATTTGGAACAATAAAAAGAGCGATGGGAGCCACCTACTTTCTGTTAAGAGGATTGCGTAAGGTGACTGGAGAGTTCGCGCTCTTATGTCTGGGCTATAATATAGAAAGAGCTAAAAATCTCCTTGGATTTGAAAAGATGATGGAGATAATAGCAGGAGTATAAGCTCCTTTTCTTCGCAATGTGTGTTTTATTTAGTTTTCAATGGCACATTGGAAGAAAAGGGGTATTTTTATGGTAGAGAATCAAGTTTTCGGACGGGCTGAGGGGGGGGAAACGAGTGCTATTTGGTGCTTTAGTACCGAATAGTATGGATTTTTCGGATGGAATGATTATTGTCCGATGTCAGAGAAAGAGATTATAGAGTTTTGCGAAGATTAGAGTAAGAAAAATGAAAGGATGTGAATAGATGGATAACATTCAAAATGAAAATTTTTATAATAAAGTAATAGAGTTATTCCAAAATGCAAAAAAAAATTATCAGTTGCAGTAAATATGACGATGGTATACTCATATTATGAAGCAGGGCGAATGATTATTGAAGAGGAACAGGATGGAAAAGAACGTGCAGCATATGGAAAGTACATATTAAAAGAATTATCAAAGAGGTTAACGCAAAAATTTGGGCGAGGTTACTCGTATGATAATTTAAAATTGATGAGAAAATTTTATCTGGTATATTATTCTAAAGATTCAATTGGGGAAACGGTGTTTCCCCAATCTGAAAACTTGCCGACTACAAAAGAAGGAAGAAAATTTTATTTGAGTTGGTCTCATTATCTTATTTTAATGAGAATAAGTAAGATTGAAGAACGTCATTTTTACGAAATAGAAGCATATAGAAATGGCTGGAGTAAAGATGAATTGGCACGTCAGTATGGTAGTTCGCTATATGAACGTTTGTCATTGAGCAGAAATAAGGAAGAAGTAATGCATCTTGCAACAGAAGGACAAATGCTTGAAAAGCCAGAAGATATATTCAAAGATCCGTATATTTTAGAGTTTACAGGACTTCCGGAAATGGTTACTTATTCTGAAACGGAATTGGAAAATCGAATTATAGATAATTTGCAGAAGTTCCTATTAGAATTAGGGAGAGGATTTACATTTGTAGGCAGACAGGTTAGATTTACATTTGAAGAAGAGCATTTTAGAGTTGATTTGGTGTTTTATAATCGTTTATTGCGTTGTTTTGTATTGTTTGATTTGAAAATTGGCCAGTTAAAGCATCAAGATATAGGACAGATGCAGATGTATGTCAATTATTATGACCGAAAAGTTAAATTGGACGATGAAAATGCAACAATAGGTATTATAATTTGTAAAGATAAGAAGGATGCTATTGTAGAAATGACATTGCCTAAGGATAATAATCAGATATTTGCGAGTAAATACGAAACGGTACTTCCTGGTAAAGAAGAATTACAAACAGTGTTGGAAGACAAAAATTTTGAATAAATAAATGATGAATACTCGACGGAGTATTTTGCATTCCGTTACGAATATATTTGAAAATGTGGCTGACAGTAAGCATACGAAAAGTCACACATGGAGGATTTTGCTATGGATAGATTCATTTTGAAAGCCCCATATAAGCCAACTGGAGACCAGCCGCAGGCGATCGAGCAGTTGGTAAAAGGTTTCAAGGAAGGCAATCAATGCCAGACTTTACTGGGGGTTACGGGTTCTGGAAAAACGTTTACGATGGCAAATGTCATAGAGCGGCTTCAGAAACCGACGCTTGTGATCGCGCATAATAAGACGCTGGCAGCGCAGTTATACGGAGAATTCAAGGAGATGTTCCCTGACAATGCCGTGGAATATTTTGTGAGCTACTACGACTACTACCAGCCCGAAGCCTACGTCCCATCTTCGGATACTTACATCGCCAAAGATTCAGCAATTAATGATGAGATTGATAAGCTGCGGTTATCTGCTACGATGGCACTGGTAGAGCGCAGAGATGTGATCATTGTGGCGAGTGTTTCCTGTATCTATGGACTGGGAAGTCCGGTAGACTATCAGAACATGGTGATTTCTCTGCGTCCGGGGATGATCAAGGACAGAGATGAAGTTGTAGCAAAGCTGATTGAGATTCAGTATGATAGAAACGACATGGACTTTCATCGTGGAACATTCCGGGTTCGGGGAGATGTTTTGGAAGTGATTCCGGCATATGAGTCAGACGTTGCGATCCGAATTGAATTTTTTGGTGATGAAGTGGATAGAATCACAGAGGTGGACATTCTTACAGGAGAGATTAAAGACGAGTTAAAGCATGTAGCGATTTTCCCGGCATCTCATTATGTGGTGGATAAAGAGAATATCAACCGCGCCGTCAAGGCGATTGAAGAAGAGCTGGAAGAGCGCGTCAAAGAATTTAAAAGACAGGATAAGCTGTTAGAAGCGCAGCGGATTGCTGAGCGGACAAATTTTGATATTGAGATGATGAAAGAGACAGGATTTTGCTCTGGGATTGAAAACTATTCCCGTCATCTGGCAGGATTGGCGCCCGGACAGGCTCCATATACACTGATTGATTATTTCCCGGATGATTTTGTAATTATGATCGATGAGTCTCATAAGACGATCCCGCAGATTGGAGGAATGTATTCCGGGGATCAGTCGAGAAAATCGACACTGGTAGATTATGGATTCCGTCTTCCTTCTGCGAAAGACAACCGTCCGTTGAATTTCGAAGAGTTTGAAAGTAAGATCAACCAGGTATTGTTTGTGTCAGCAACACCAGGAGTTTATGAAGAGGAGCATGAGCTTCTGCGGGCAGAGCAGGTGATCCGTCCTACGGGACTTTTGGATCCGGAAGTAGAAGTGCGCCCTGTAGAGGGACAGATTGATGATCTGATTGGAGAAATCAAGGCGGAGATTTCCAAGAAAAATAAAGTGTTGGTGACAACATTAACAAAACGTATGGCAGAAGATCTGACAGACTATATGAGGGAAATTGGAATCCGCGTAAAATATCTGCATTCCGATATTGACACGTTGGAGCGAACAGAGATCATTCGTGATATGCGTCTGGATGTATTTGATGTACTCGTGGGGATTAATCTTTTGAGAGAAGGTCTGGATATTCCGGAGATTACGCTGGTGGCAATTCTGGACGCAGATAAAGAAGGATTTTTACGTTCCGAGACTTCTCTGATTCAGACGATCGGGCGTGCGGCACGAAATTCGGAAGGTCACGTAATCATGTACGCAGACAAAGTGACAGACTCGATGCGTCTGGCAATTGATGAGACGGAAAGACGACGCAAGATTCAGATGGCATACAATGAAGAACATGGCATTACGCCAAAGACCATTCAGAAGGCGGTCCGCGATCAGATCAGTATTTCCAAGAAAGTGGCAGCAGAAGAACTGAAGCTGGAGAAAGATCCAGAGTCTATGAGCAGGAAAGAACTGGAGAAGTTGATCGGAGAAGTTACGAAGCGAATGAAGAAAGCGGCAGCAGAGCTGGATTTCGAATCAGCGGCAGAATTAAGAGATAAATTGATTGAGCTGAAACAGATATTGAATGAGATCGAATAATTACGATATAAATGGGAAAGGAATTTTACATGGGAAAAAAGATGGACGCCAGACAGTATATCAGAATACGCGGCGCGAATGAGAATAATTTGAAAAATATAGATGTTGACATCCCCAGAAATGAACTGGTAGTGCTGACAGGACTGAGTGGTTCGGGAAAATCATCCCTGGCTTTTGATACAATTTATGCCGAGGGGCAGAGAAGATATATGGAATCGCTTTCTTCCTATGCAAGGCAGTTTCTTGGTCAGATGGAGAAACCGGATGTGGAAAGTATAGAAGGGCTTTCTCCGGCGATTTCTATTGATCAGAAATCGACCAATCACAATCCTCGCTCTACCGTGGGTACAGTGACAGAGATCTATGATTATTTCCGACTGCTCTATGCGAGAATCGGGATTCCACATTGTCCGAAATGCGGAAAAGAGATTAAAAAGCAGACGGTGGATCAGATGGTAGATCAGGTGATGGCACTTCCGGAAGGTACAAAGATCCAGTTGCTTGCTCCTGTCGTAAGAGGCAGGAAAGGAACCCATGCAAAGCTGTTTGAACGGGCAAAGAAGTCAGGATATGTGCGTGTTCGTGTAGACGGGAATCTGTATGAATTGTCAGAGGATATCGCACTGGATAAAAATATCAAACATAATATTGAGATTATTGTAGACCGTCTTGTTGTGAAACCGGGAATTGAAAAACGAATGACAGATTCCGTGGAAAGTGTACTTTCACTTGCGGAAAGGCTTCTGATCGTAGATATCATCGGCGGAGAACCGATGAATTTCAGTCAGAGTTTTTCCTGCCCGGACTGTGGAATTAGTATTGAAGAAATTGAGCCGAGAAGTTTCTCGTTTAACAATCCGTTTGGTGCCTGCCCGACTTGTTTTGGGCTGGGATACAAGATGGAATTTGATGAGGATCTGATGATACCGGATCCGACACTCAGCATTCAGCAGGGAGCAATCGCAGTGATGGGCTGGCAGTCCTGTACAGAAAAGTCAAGCTTTACACGTGCGATTTTGGATGCGTTGTGTGAAGAATACCATTTTGATCTGGAGACGCCGTTTCAGGACTATCCGAAAGAGATTCATGATGTTTTAATTTACGGAACAAACGGGAAATCTGTGAAAGTACATTATAAAGGACAGCGTGGAGAAGGTGTTTATGATGTGGCATTTGAAGGACTGATCAAAAATGTGGAGCGCCGCTATCGCGAAACGGGATCTGAGACAATGAAGGCAGAGTATGAAACCTTTATGCGGATTACTCCATGTTCCGAATGTAAAGGTCAGAGATTGAAAAAAGGTTCTCTTGCGGTAACTGTGGGAGAGAAAAATATTGCAGAACTCACAGCGTTTTCAATCGATAAGCTGCAGAAATTTTTACAGGGGCTGGAACTGACAGAGACGCAGCTGATGATTGGAGAACAGATCTTAAAAGAAATCAAAGCGCGGATTCAGTTTTTGCTGGATGTAGGACTGGACTATCTGACGCTTGCCAGAGCGACAGGGACACTATCCGGCGGGGAAGCGCAGAGAATCCGGCTGGCAACTCAGATCGGTTCAGGTCTTGTTGGTGTGGCCTATATTCTGGATGAACCGAGTATCGGACTGCATCAGCGGGACAACGACAAGTTGCTTGCCACATTGAAGCATCTCCGCGATTTGGGAAATTCTCTGATTGTAGTAGAGCATGACGAAGATACGATGCTGGCGGCTGACTGCATTGTGGATATCGGCCCGGGAGCTGGAGAGCATGGTGGACAGGTTGTTGCAGTGGGAACGGCTCAAGAGTTGATGGCAAACGAAAAATCAGTGACCGGAGCGTATCTGAGCGGACGCCTCAAGATCCCGGTTCCGGAAAAAAGAGAGAAACCGACCGGATATTTGAAAGTAGTAGGCGCAAAAGAAAATAACCTGAAAAATATCGATGTCAAGTTTCCGTTGGGAATCATGACATGTGTGACAGGAGTGTCCGGTTCCGGAAAAAGTTCTCTTGTCAATGAGATTTTATACAAAACACTTGCCAAAAAACTGAACCATGCAAGAACAATTCCGGGAAGGCATACGAGAATTGAAGGGCTGGAGCAGGTAGATAAAGTGATCGACATTGATCAGTCTCCGATTGGAAGAACACCGCGTTCCAATCCGGCAACATATACGGGTGTATTTGATTTGATTCGTGATTTGTTCGCAGCAACACCGGATGCAAAAGCGAGAGGCTATAAAAAAGGAAGATTCAGCTTCAATGTGAAGGGCGGACGCTGTGAGGCCTGCAGCGGAGATGGAATCATTAAGATTGAGATGCATTTCCTGCCGGATGTATACGTACCGTGTGAAGTGTGTGGAGGAAAACGCTATAACAGAGAAACTCTGGAAGTGAAATATAAAGGAAAGACAATTTATGATGTATTGAACATGACGGTGGAAGAGGCGTTGGAATTTTTTGAACATGTTCCGAGTATCCGGAGAAAAATGGAAACACTCAACGATGTTGGTCTGTCTTATATCCGACTGGGACAGCCATCTACGACATTATCCGGAGGAGAAGCCCAGAGAATCAAACTGGCAACAGAGTTAAGCCGCAGAAGTACAGGAAAGACGGTATATATTCTGGATGAGCCTACAACAGGACTGCATTTTGCAGATGTGCATAAGCTGACAGAGATTTTGCGACGTTTATCAGGTGACGGCAATACGGTGATCGTGATTGAACATAATCTGGATGTAATCAAAACAGCAGATTATATTATCGATATTGGTCCGGAAGGCGGAGATAAAGGTGGTACAGTTGTAGCGAGCGGGACACCGGAAGAAATTGCAGCAAATGAGAAATCGTATACAGGCAAATATATTGCCGCAATTCTGAATAAAAAATAAAAATGTGCAAAAGGGGTTTCCAAGTGAAATAAATTTTATTATACTTAACTATGCGAGTATCTGAAGCCGAAGAGAAGATAGACTATAAATGAACTGAGAAATACAAAAGAGGGGAAAAAGAATTTGTAAGGCTGGAGGAGAAAAGATGGCTGTAGATATCGGAATAGATTTGGGAACCGCAAGTGTTCTTGTATACGTGAAAGGAAAAGGGGTTGTTTTAAAAGAACCATCTGTAGTAGCGTTTGACAGAGATACGAATGTAATAAGAGCGATCGGAGAGGAAGCACGGCTGATGTTAGGCAGAACACCGGGCAATATTGTGGCAGTACGTCCTCTCAGGCAGGGTGTGATCTCAGATTATACAGTAACTGAAAAGATGATTCAGTACTTTGTAAGAAAAGCAATCGGAAAAAGAACGTTTAAGAAGCCAAGAATCAGCATTTGTGTACCGAGCGGTGTGACAGAAGTAGAAAAAAGAGCTGTAGAAGAAGCTGCGTTTGCGGCAGGAGCAAGAGAAGTACATCTCATTGAAGAGCCGGTGGCAGCAGCAATCGGAGCAGGAATAGATATCGGAAAGCCATGTGGTAATATGATCGTGGATATTGGAGGCGGAACTGCAGATATTGCTGTAATTTCGCTGGGTGGCGCGGTCGTGCATACCTCGATTAAAATTGCCGGGGATGATTTTGATGAAGCAATTGTACGGTATATGCGGAAAAAGCATAACCTTCTGATCGGGGAGCGGACTGCTGAAGATATTAAGATCAAAGTCGGCACGACATATCCTCTGATTGAGGAAGAGAGTATGGAGGTCAGAGGGAGGAATCTGGTGACAGGGCTTCCAAAGACGGTAACAGTGACTTCCTCGGAGACAGAAGAAGCACTTCGCGAGACATCAGGGAAGATTGTGGAAGCGGTTGTTTCGGTATTGGAACAGACTCCGCCGGAGCTGTCTGCCGACATTCTGGATCGGGGGATTGTTCTGACTGGCGGTGGGGCAATGCTGCGAGGTCTGGAAGAGCTGATAGAGGAAAAGACAGGTATCAATACAATGACGGCAGAAGATCCGATGAAAGTAGTAGCGATCGGAACCGGACAGTTTGTGGAATTTATGAGTGGCAGGAAGGATTTCTGAGAAGAAATCAGGATGGGACAGGCTGCTTCGGCAACAGAATGAAGATTCTGTATGTCGGGGGAGTCTGTCTTCTATTGTAGGACTGTTAAACAGAAAAAATATGCAAGAATACATGTATACAATGTTGAGGCTGCATAAAATGGGAGGAAGAAGTGGAGATTGTAACAGGATACGTGGAACATATTGTGTTTCGCAATGAAGAAAATGGATATACAGTATTTCAGCTGGAAAGTGAAGCGGGCGAAGTAACCTGTGTAGGAACCCTGAATTTTATCAGCGAAGGAGAGCGCCTGGAAATTAAGGGAGATTATGTGAATCACAATATTTACGGAAGCCAGTTGAAAATCAGTTCTTACGAGATGAAGGAACCGGAAGATCTGATCTCCATAGAGCGGTATCTTGGTTCCGGTGCGATCAAAGGAGTCGGTGCAGCTCTGGCAGGAAGAATTGTAAGGAAGTTTAAAACAGACACCTTTCGTATTATAGAAGAAGAGCCGGAACGGCTTGCAGAAGTGAATGGAATCAGCGAACGCAAAGCAAGGGAGATCGCGCTGCAGGTGGATGAGAAAAAAGGAATGCGCAAAGTGATGATTTATTTACAGAACTTTGGAATCAGTACAGCACTGGCAGCAAAAATCTATCAGAAGTATGGCAGTAAAGTGTATGAGATCCTGGAAACCAATCCTTACAAACTTGCGGATGATATCGAAGGTGTTGGGTTTAAAACTGCGGATGAGATTGCGGCAAAGATTGGAATACATACAGACTCTGATTTCCGGATCCAAAGCGGGATTTTTTATGTGCTTCAGCAGTCCATGACAGAAGGACATGTATATTTGCCGAAGAATGTTTTAGAGGTAAGGACCTCCAGGCTTCTTGGTGTTGAGATTGAAGGAATTGAAAAATATATCATGGATCTTTGCATGGAACGAAAGACAGTTATGAAAGAAATAGAAGGAGAGATCCGTATCTACCCGTCCCGCTTTTATTATATGGAACTGAATGTTGCCCGTATGCTGAACGATCTGGATATTGACTGCGCGATGCCGGAAGATATGATGGAAAAACGACTGCGAAAAGTGGAGGAGCTGGAACAGATTTCACTGGATCCAATGCAGCATCAGGCGGTGATCGAATCGATCAAGCATGGACTTTTGATCCTGACAGGAGGACCCGGAACAGGAAAGACAACAACAATCAACACCATGATTCAGTTTTTTGAGAGCGAGGGGATGAGTATTCTTCTGGCAGCACCGACAGGGCGTGCAGCAAAGCGCATGACAGAAGCGACAGGTTATGAAGCGCAGACGATCCATCGTCTGCTTGAAGTCAGCGGAAATCCAGAAGAAGAAGGAAATGTCAATGGATTTTTAAGAAATCGCGACAATCCACTGGAAACAGATGTGCTGATCATTGATGAAATGTCCATGGTAGATCTGACCTTGATGCATGCGCTCCTTACAGCAGTTGTGCCCGGAACAAGACTGATTTTGGTGGGGGATGTCAATCAACTGCCGTCGGTAGGACCGGGAAGTGTATTAAAAGATACGATTGCATCGAATAAATTTCATGTGGTCACACTGACAAAGATTTTCCGTCAGGCGGGAGAAAGTGATATCGTACTGAATGCGCATAAGATTAATGCGGGTGAGCGCGTGATCATAAATAACAAAAGCCGTGATTTCTTTTTCCTGAAACGACAGGAGGCGGATGTGATCATAGGAGTTGTGATCACACTGATCCAGAAGAAACTTCCGAAATATGTGGATGCATCTCCGTTTGATATTCAAGTGATGACACCGACAAGAAAAGGTCTGCTTGGAGTAGAGCGTCTGAATGTGATTTTGCAGAGATATTTAAATCCTCCGGATCCGAAGAAAGAAGAAGAGGAAGCAAACGGAAGGATTTTCCGTACCGGTGATAAAGTGATGCAGATCAAGAATAATTATCAGCTGGAGTGGGAAGTTTGTACAAAGTATGGGGTGACAGTAGATAAAGGAATGGGGATTTTCAATGGGGATATGGGAATCATCCGGGAGATCAGCTCCTATAAAGAAACTCTGACTGTTGAGTATGATGAGAAGCGACTGGTAGAATATCCGTTTGAGTTGTTGGATGAACTGGAACTGGCATATGCGATCACGGTTCACAAATCCCAGGGAAGCGAATATCCGGCGGTGGTAATTCCGCTGCTTCCGGGACCAAAGCTGTTATATAATCGGAATTTATTGTATACAGCAGTGACAAGGGCAAAAAAATGTTTAACGATAGTTGGGAGTGAAGATACATTTCAGAAAATGATAAAAAACAAAAACGAACAGGAACGATACACAAGCTTGGACGAGCGTATACAAGAGTTTTAGAGCTGTTGTACCCTTCAGTTTGTCCATTTTGCGGAAATGTATACAAGTATGGAATCTGTCCTTCCTGTAAAGAGAAGATCGTGTATATCCGTCAGCCAAGATGCATGAAATGCGGAAAGCCATTGAGAAAGGAAGAGCAGGAGTACTGCCGTGATTGCCAGAAAAAGAAGTATGCGTTTGAAGCCGGGAAGAGTATCTGGGTGCATAAAGCACCGGTTTCGCAGGGAATTTACAGATTTAAATACAAAAACAGAAGATGCTATGGAGAAATTTTTGCTACGGAAATGGCTGCAGAATTAGGAGACACTGTGAAACAATGGAAAATAGAAGAAATTATACCAGTTCCGCTTCACAGATCCAGACAGAGGATAAGAGGTTACAATCAGGCACAAATTCTGGCGGAAGAACTTGGGAAAAGGCTGGATCTTCCCGTGAACAAAGATGCAGTAAAGAGAATTCAGAAAACGCGACCTCAGAAAGAGCTTGGGAGCAGAGACAGGATTCGAAATCTAAAAGGAGCATTTGGTGTCACAAAATCCTGGATTCCGAAAAAATGTGTGCTGGTCATCGATGATATTTATACAACCGGAAATACCATACACAGAGTGGCAAAGGTGTTGAAAAATGCAGGAGCACAAAAAGTATATTTTTTGACCATAAGCATTGGACAAGGACTCTGACAGTATGATATACTAAAAATGATGTTTAAAAGGCAATGGATCGAGGTGGAAACATGTTGGATAAAAGAAAAATACGATTGATGATCAAGATGGCTTCTTATGAAAAGCAGGGAGCAGAAGAGGATCTGAAAATCAGCAGTTATTATAAAAAGGATTATGTGAGTATGAATGTGTGGGCTACGGCAATCTGGTTTACCATCGGTTATGCAATCGTAGCGGCACTGATCGCATTCTGCACGTTGGAGCAGATTCTGGAAAAGCTTACGATACTAAAGCTTCTTCTTTTGATGGGAACGGCAGTGGGCGGTTATCTGATTCTTTTGATTCTTTATTGTACCGGTGCAAGGATGTTCTACAAGAGAAAACACAATCTTGCCAAGCAGCATGTGAAAAAATATTATCGGGATCTGTCCCGTCTTGAAAAGATAAACATGAAGGAGAAAAAATAATATGAGCACATTACTTGTATGGAAGGATCAGATAGAAAAAATTTATGCCAGATATTCTTTTTATATTGTAAAGATACTGCAGTTCGTGTTGGGATTATGTGTGTTCGGACTGATCAATTCCAATATAGGATTTATGAAAGCATTATCCTCTACAGTTTGTACAGTTGGTCTTGCTGCTGTTACGGCCTTTCTTCCGGTCGAGATGCTGGCACTTGTAGCAGCCCTGCTTGTTCTGGTACATCTGTATGCGCTGTCTTTGCCGGTAGCGGGATTATGTCTGGCAATTTTTCTGGTGATGTATATTTTTTATGTAAGATTTACACCTAAAAAATCATGGCTGGTGGTAGTGGCGGCAGTAGCAGTTGCTCTGAAGGTCCCATATGTGATCCCGGTTGTATTTGGGTTGCTCGGAGCGCCTTCATTTGCAGTTTCGATGATGCTGGGGACGATTGTTTATTATATGCTCCACACAGTAAAGCTGACGGCATCGGCATTTCAGAGTGGAGGGGTAAAAGAACTTCTGGACGGAATTATGGTATTTACAAAACAGATACTGGCCAACAAAGAGATGTGGATGATGGTAGTTGTTCTGCTCCTGGCGATGATGGTAGTATATGGGGTGAGAACAAGAGGCATCAGTCATGCGTGGAAGACAGCTTCCGTTGCGGGAGCAATCGTGGCGGCAGTGCTTCAGGTGTCAGGCTGTATGACATTGGATGTTTCCTTCCAGGCAAGTTTTATTTTACTGGATCTTGTGGTGGCAGTAGCAGCAGGTCTGATAGCAGAATTTTTCTTCCTTTCTGTGGATTATTCAAGAACAGAGACATTACAGTTTGAGGACGATGAGTATTACTACTATGTAAAAGCGGTGCCGAAAGTAGGGGTTACATTACCTGAAAAACAGGTGAAGCATATTACAGAGCCTCATGAAGAACAGCCAAAGGAAGTAAAAGCAGCAGTAAATCTGAAGCCGGAGCCGATGGTTCAGGAAACGGTGGCGATTGATACGAGCCAGATCCAGGAAGCAGATCTGGAGAAAAATGTAGATGAACTTCTGCTGACGCAGAGTTTAAATGAAGAATTGAGACAGAATCAGAACGAGCCGGAGGATGACTTGAGTCTTACGAAAAGCCTTGGAGATTTGTGGACCAAGAAACCTGGTTCTGGAGAATAGGATGAGGAGGTGACTGGATGGAAGACCGGATCAGAATTTTTTTAAACAATTACATAAATGGTTTATACTTTCCAACGGTACACCTGACAGATGTGATAGAGATATTGATCATTACAGTGATCGTGTATGAGATCATGCTGTGGATCAAGAATACAAAAGCGTGGATGCTCTTAAAAGGGATGATCATGCTGGGGGCATTCTTTTTGCTTGCCGCGATCTTTAAGATGCATACGATTTTATTTGTGGCAAAGGAGTCGATCAGCGTACTTGCAATAGCGGCAGTTGTCGTGTTCCAGCCGGAACTTAGAAGAGCTCTTGAAAAGCTGGGCGAAAAGAATTTTCTTACGAATGTTACTCTTTTTGATAAAAGCAAAGAAAATCAGCGCTTTTCCGATGAAACCCGAGATGGGATCGTGCGCGCATGCTTTGAGATGGGCAGTGTCTGTACAGGAGCATTGATCGTTGTAGAGCAGGCGATTCATCTGACAGAGTATGAGGTGACGGGAATTGAACTGGATTGTAAGATTTCTTCGCAGGTATTGGTCAATATATTTGAGCATAACACGCCGCTTCATGACGGAGCAGTGATCATACGGGGGAATCGGATTACTTCAGCAACGTGTTACCTTCCGCTTTCAGATAATATGCAGATCAGCAAAGAACTGGGAACAAGACACAGAGCGGCGCTCGGAATGAGTGAGGTCTGTGATGCGCTGGTGATCGCAGTTTCGGAAGAGACAGGTCAGGTATCTGTTGCAATGGGCGGACAATTAGAGAGAGGAGTGTCAAGGGAGAGGCTTACAGAACGACTGAATCGGATTCAGTACAGATCAGCAGAGAAGAAAGCAAAAAAATGGAAAGGATGGCGCAGAAATGAAAAAGCATAAATACATGGAAAATCTGAGCTTGAAAGTGATTGCCCTGTTCTTCGCTGTATTTTTGTGGCTGATCGTGATAAACATTGATGATCCTGTTGACACACAGACGTTTGATAATATTCCGGTGGAAGTAAAAAATGAGCAGGTTGTAAAAAGTAAAGGGAAAATGTATCAGATTTTGGATGGGACAGAGACTGTAAGTGTAAAAGTGACGGCAAAGCGTGAAATACTGGAGAAACTGACATCTTCAGATTTCAGCGCGGTTGCTGACATGCAGGAAATGCAGATCAACAGTCTGATCCCGATCAAAGTTTCTGTAAAGCGATACAGCGGTGAGTGTAAAGCTGAGGCTTCGCCAAATAACCTGGTAGTGGAGATCAATGATGTCAAACAGAAGGTGTTTCCTCTGACAATCAGTGCGTCAGGAACGCCGCAGAATGGATGTATCATTGGCAATATGACTGTAAATCCTGAAAAGATTACGATCAAAGGCTCAGAACCACTTGTAGAAAGCATTGAAAAAGCAGTGGTTAAGGTGGACGTGACGGGACGAGCAGATTCGGGAACTGTTCAGGGAAATCTGGTACTTTATGACAGTCAGGGCAATATTGTGGATCAGAGCAAGTTGAGCAATAACCTGAACACGGAGAAGGGAATTCAGGTAGAGATCCAGATGCTGAATACAAAAGACGTACCGATTACATATCAGCAGCCGGAGAATCTGAAAGAGAATTATATTTGCACAGGATGGACCTGTGAGCCGCAGACAATACAAGTTAGCGGTACAAAAGAGATGCTGGATACGATATCGGAGATAGAAATTCCGACATCGGAAATTGATGTCAGTGATGCTACTAAAAAAGTAGAAAAGACAGTGGATATCACGCAGTATCTTCCGGAGGGAATCAAGCTGGTGGATGAGAATGCCAATACGATTTTGATCACTGTTATGATTGAGAAGGAGGGTTCCAGGATTATAGAATTCCCGGTAGAAGGAATTCAGGTTAATAATCTGAAAGACAAATATGAGCTTACGTTTGAATCAGATGAAGTGATCGAATTGAAGTTTATCGGAGAACAGACAACACTTGATCAGCTGGATATTACAAATGCAGTTTCGATTGATCTGCAGGACTGTAAATCTACAGGAGAGTATGAGGTTCCGGTATCGATTGAAGTGCCTGACGGAGTAGAATTGGAAAAACAGCCTACAATAAAAGTAAAGCTGACAGAAAAGGAAGATGAAACAGATCAGAAAGCCGATAAGAAATCTGACAGTACACAGGAGAAATCGGAAAAATAAGGGAGGAGACATAAAATGGTCAGTGGAAAGACAAAAATCAAGAATCCTACAGGACTGCATTTACGTCCGGCAGGATTATTCTGCAAAACAGCAATGCAGTTTGCAAGTAAGATCACGGTCAGAAAGCAGGCTCGAAATGAGGAGGTCACTGCCAATGCAAAAAGTGTACTGAGTGTACTCGGGGCATGTATCAAAAGCGGAGATGAGATCGAAGTGATCTGTGAAGGCTCTGATGAGACATCAGCTCTTGCAGAGATGATCAGGATCATTGAGGATGGACTGGGAGAATAAAGGTTACAGAGCAAAGGAGAAAAACATGAACAAAGCAACATTAGTCGTAATGGCGGCAGGGATTGGAAGCAGATTTGGTGGCGGAATCAAACAGCTGGAACCGGTGGGACCAAACGGAGAGATTATTATGGATTACTCCATTTATGATGCAATGGAAGCCGGATTTGATAAGGTTGTATTTGTAATCAGAAAGGATCTGGAAAAAGATTTTAAAGAAGTGATCGGAAACCGGATTGAAAAGGTTGTAGAGGTTGCTTACGCATATCAGGAGGTAGATGATATTCCGCAGGCGTATCGGGAACGTTTTTCAGGTCGCACAAAGCCATGGGGAACCGGACAGGCAATTCTCTGCTGTAAGGATGTTGTAGACAGTCCGTTTCTGGTCATTAATGCAGATGATTACTATGGAAAGCAGGCATATGTGGAAGCGTACGAGTACCTTACAAGAGAGACAACATCAAAGGATGAGATCTGTATGGTCAGCTTTGTTTTGAAAAATACACTGAGTGATAACGGCGGGGTAACACGCGGAGTCTGTAAAGTAAATGAAAACGGATATCTTGCAGATATTGAAGAGACGTCCAATATTGAGAAATATGAGAGCGGAGCAGCCGTTCACAAGGGAGAAGAGTACATTCCAATCGATATTGAATCCAGTGTTTCCATGAATATGTGGGGACTTACGCCAGAGTTCTTCCAGATTCTGGAAAGTGGATTTGAGGCATTTGTAGCAAATACCCCGGCAGATAACTTGAAAGCAGAATATTTACTGCCGACGATCATTGGTGATCTTTTGGCGGAGAAAAAGCTTGCAGTAAAAGTGTTGACATCAAAAGATAAATGGTTTGGTGTGACTTATAAAGAAGATAAGGATTCCGTTGTTTCGGAATTGCAGGCTTTGATTCATGCAGGAGTTTATCCGAAAAAGTTATTCTGAAAGAAAAAATAAGAGAGGGGGCGCAGCAAATCAGGCTGCGTTCCCTTTTGCCGCGTAAAAGTGGTCAGTATAAAAGTTGGAATTAAGGAGAGGACATAAGATTGCAGGAGTTAAAGAAAAAGCATAGAAAGAAGCCGAAAAAAGAGTTAGACAGAGGGGCGCAAAAAGAGCAGAAGAATCTGACGGATATAACGGAAGAACAGTTGAAAGTGAATATCGGGATTGTTCGTTTGGGAAACATGATAAAGGTGATTCAGATTGTGATGAAAGTGCTGCTGTGTATGTTAGCAGTGTTGTTCTCATTTCTGGCAATCTTGCTTCATGAAGCGTCAAACTGGATGCTGGCGACATGGACAAATCTGTCTATGGAGGAGCTTGTCGCTCAGTTAAAGACACCAATCCAGGGAACCAGCCATGAAGTACTTTGGGATTTTGTGGAAACCTGTGTTCCGGCTGCGGTTATGGCTGTATTTTTTGTAGTGATTGTAATTGCACTTGCAAGAAAGACGAAGATTACAAAATGGATTGTGCAGATAGGAGCCGTTGCAGGTTCTATGGCACTGATTGTATCTTCAGCGCAAATGGTGTGGAATGAACTGGATGTGGGAGAATATCTGGAGAATCAGGATACGATTTCGATGTTTTTGCAGGAGAATTATATGGATCCGGCATTGGTTCCGGTTACATTTCCTGAGCAGAAGAGAAATCTGGTGTACATTTTTATGGAGTCCATGGAATCCACGTACGCTTCAACAGATGTAGGCGGCGCTTTTGCAGAAAATGATATTCCAGAGATGACGCAGCTGGCAATGGAAAACGTTAATTTTTCGACGGGCGATATGCTGGGCGGTCTGATTCCTTCTGATGGTGCCACGTGGACAATGGGAGCTATGGTGGCGCAGACATCCGGGTTGCCGCTGAAGGTAAAGCTACGCGCGGAGAATATACAGGAAGATGTGCAAGTGCTTCCGGGCGCAACTGTTCTGGGTGATATGTTAGCGGCACAAGGCTACAAACAGGTTGTTATGTTTGGCTCAGAAGGGGAGTTTGCCGGAAGAAAACAGTATTTTGAGGGACATGGAAATTATGAAGTGAAAGATTTGCTCTACGCTCAGCAAAACGGTCTCATACCTCCGGATTATCGAGTGTGGTGGGGATATGAGGATCATAAATTGTACGATTTTGCAAGGCAGGAAGTGACAAACCTGGCAAACAGCGGTCAGCCGTTTAACTTTACAATGCTGACGGTCGATACTCATTTTGAAGACGGCTATATCTGTGATCTGTGTCAGGATGATCATCCGGGCAATCAGTATGCAAATGTTATGTCCTGCGCCAGCAGACAAGTCGTGGATTTTGTAAACTGGTTGAAAGCACAGCCATTTTATGAGAATACCACGATTGTGATTGTAGGAGATCATTTGACAATGGACAGTGATTTTTGTCAGGATGTGCTGGAAGATTACACGCGAGGTGTATATAATACGATCATCAATGCTCCAATTGTTCCGGTCAATCAGAAAAACAGACTGGCGACGACAATGGATATGTTTCCAACGACAATTGCGGCATTGGGAGCACAGATTGAAGGGGATCGCCTGGGACTCGGAACAAATTTGTTTTCAGCAGAGCCGACTCTTGCAGAAAAAGTGGGAATGGATACCCTGAATAAGGAAATTAGAAAACGTTCTATTTTTTATGAACAGATAGCAGGAAAAGAAAATATTGATGATTCAGTCATGGATATGAAGTAAAAATGAAAAATTGAAGCATCTTAATAAATGTGCTATAGTGAAGTTAAGAAAATATGAAGAGGAAAAGCGATGGAAAAAATAAGTGTAGTTGTTTCATGCTATAACGAAGAAGAAAGTATTCCTTTGTTTTATAATGAAATAAAAAAAGTAATGGAGATTATGAAGGAATTCCAGTTTGAAGTTCTTTTTGTAGATGATGGGTCAAAGGACAGAACTCTTGAAGTTGCAAAAGAACTGGCAAAAAAAGACGAATGTATAAAGTATGTATCATTTTCCAGAAATTTTGGGAAAGAAGCAGCGATGTATGCAGGATTAAGTTATGCTTCTGGGGACTATGTCACGATTATGGATGCTGATCTGCAGGATCCGCCGAGGTTATTACCGGAGATGATGCATTATATCAAAGAAGAGGGATATGATTCGGTGGCGACAAGACGAGTGACAAGAAAAGGTGAGCCAAAGATCCGGTCATTTTTTGCAAGGAGATTTTATCATTTGATCAAGAAAATTTCAGATACGGAAATTGTAGATGGAGCCAGAGATTATCGATTGATGACGCGTCAGTTTGTAAACAGTCTTCTGGAGTTGGAAGAATACAATAGATTTTCAAAAGGTCTGTATGGTTGGGTTGGATATAAAACAAAATGGATGGAATATGAAAACGTCGAGAGAGTTGCAGGTGAGACAAAGTGGTCTTTCTGGAAATTGTTTGTGTATGCAATCGAAGGGATTGTTGCTTTTTCTACAGTACCGTTGCTGATTTCAGCAATCATGGGAATTGTATTCTGTGTACTTGCGTTTATATTGATTATCGTAATTGTTGCAAAAACACTGATTTTTGGAGATCCGACATCTGGATGGCCATCTATGGTATGTATTATGCTATTCATAGGTGGAATTCAACTGTTTTGTATCGGTATTTTGGGGGAGTATTTTGCAAAAGCATATATGGAATTGAAAAAAAGACCAATTTTTATTTGCAAAGAGACAAATATTCAGCCATAGGCTTTTATATATAGATATTACGCAAAAGAGAAAGGGGTTCATGCAAAAGAATGAAAAAAGTACAGAAAGTACTTGCGCTGTTACTGGTGTTTATGATGGTGTTTACTACAGCTGGAATGAATGTGGCGGCAGCTGGGGAGATGGATTCTGTTGCAGGAGAAGCAGATATACAATCACAGGAGCAACAGCAGACTTTAGATGAAACAGACACACAGCAGGAGACAACACAGCAGCCTTCGGAAGGAATTCTGGAGTATGTATATGTGGATGAAGCAGTGGTCAATATGCCACAGACACAGAATATAGCAGTTGGATTTTCGGATGAGAGCCTGGTGCTGGAATTTGCAGTTCTGCATTATAGTTCTGTTGTTACAGGTGAACAGTTTGAAATGCCGGCGTCAGCAATTGTGAACAATACAGTTTTGTTCACACAGGATTATCCGGAAGGATCAGCAGAAGATGTGTATCAGCTGGATAGCCTGACATATCAGAGCTCGGGAGTAAGTTCTACGGTAAATCTGCTGGATGAAGAAATTGATGCGGGTTATACAGTTACAGTACAGCCGGAAGAGGAGAATTCTTCAGAGGAAGCAGTGCCGGATGTGGCAGTATATTCACTTAGTGAAGACGGAAATGTGATTGAGGCTTCTGCCGATACAGAGAACATTGAGAAGACTGTGGCAGGAGTACTGGAAGAGGCAGATCCTGTATCACCGCTTGCAAGAGAAGCAAGAGCTAATAAAACGGTGGTGATCTGTGCCGGACATGATGCGACACATACAGGAGCCAGCGGCAATGGACTAAAAGAAGAAGAGCTTACTTTTAAAGTTGCACAGTATTGCAAACAGGCATTGGAGCAGTATCAGGGAGTTACAGTGTATATGGACAGAGATTCTATTTCCTGTAAATATCCGGGACAGAGTACAAGCTATTGCCTGAATCAGAGAATCAAAGATGCAGCAGCACTCGGAGCGACCGTATTTGTAGATATTCATTTCAATACAGGAGGGGGAACGGGAGCCGAGGTTTACTATCCAAACAAAAGCTACAATGAAGGAATCCATCAGGAAGGACAGAATCTGGCAAACAAGATTCTGAGTGAGTTGTCAGCACTTGGATTAACAAATCGTGGTGCAAAAATTAAAGACGGTACCACGGGTGAGACAGATTCGAATGGAAATAAAGATGATTATTTTACGACAAACTATCTTTCTAAACAGTATGGAATGACAGGGGTGATCGTAGAACACGCATTCTTAGACAGCGCATCTGATGCCGCGAAATTGAAAGATGAGAATTTCCTGAAAAAGCTGGGAGAAGCAGATGCAGCAGGAATTGCAGCAACTTACGGGTTCAGCAAAGGCAATAACGGAAACGAGCAGGCAACTGTGCAGATTAAGAACAAAAATGATTTTAATGGAACTGCACAGATTGAGGTGAGTGGAGTTGGTGCCGGAGCACAAATTGCAGTATGGAGTGATGACAATGGACAGGATGATTTGAAGTGGTATTCTGTATCCGGAAACAGTGGGACAGTAAATTTTGATATCAAAAACCACAAAAAATCAGCAGGGACATATAATGTGCATGTATACAATTCATCATCTACGAAAATTTTGTGTAATACGACATTTCGTGTTTCAAAAGATACATCTGCAAAACTGAAGGTTTCTGCAGTTGATGGAAGACAAGACTTATACCGTGTGAAACTGAGTTTTGCAGATATGCCAGATGAAGTAAGCGGTGTACAGTTTCCGGTTTGGAGTAAAGGTGATCAAAGTGATATCAGATGGATTACAGCTCAGAAAACGTTAAGTGGAGTATGGGAAGCGGATGTAAGTATATCAGGATATCAAATAGGAGATATCTATCAGGTGCATGCCTATGCAAGTCTCACGAATGGCAAACAGGTATTTATTGGAAATTCTACATTTAAAGTGGTGGGACCAAGTGCAGATGTTACAATTAAGAATTATAGTGCTGAAAATGGAACTTTTGATGTAGTTGTCGAAAATATAGTGGCACCGGCAGGGGTCAAAGAAGTACAGGTTCCGGTTTGGAGTCTTAGGAATCAGAGTGATATTGTTTGGTACAGAGCAGAGAAACAGTCTGATGGAACATATAAAGTAGGAGTAGACATTGCAAATCACAAAAATAATACTGGTACATATAATATTCACATATATATTCTGGGCAATGACGGAAGTCAGACGATGGTTGCTTCTACTACGCAGAAGGTAGAAACTTCTGCAGTTGAGATTACAGCAAAAGATGAGACCGGAAAAGAAAGCCAGTATGAATTGACAGCAAAGAATGTCAGAAACGCAGATCAGGTAAGGTTTGCGGTGTGGAGTGATGTAAATGGACAGGACGATTTGATTTGGTATGATGCAAAGAAGAAATCATCTACATGGAGTACAGAAATTTCGATTGCAAATCATAAGACAGCAGGTGTTTATAATGTCCATGTATACAGCACAGTTGGGAAAAAGCAGACGTTAATTGGAAATACTACTTTTGAAGTGAGTTCTCCGACAGGAACGCTGGAAGTTAAAAATTACAGCGAGTCAAAAGGAAGTTTTGAAGTAATCTTGAAAAATGTAACTTCAAAATCAGGTGTCAATGCAGTACAGATTCCAGTTTGGAGCGAGTCAAATCAGAGTGATATTGTGTGGTATCAGGCAGATAAACAGAGTGATGGTAACTATAAAGTGGTTGTGAAGACGAAAAATCACAATCAGAATACAATATATAATATCCATGCATATGTAACTGCCCAAAACGGTATCATGCAGTTTGTAGACGGTACAAGCAAAGATGTAAGCAAAATGGAGCCCAAAGTAAGTATATCGAATGCAGATGGGAAAGAAAAGAAATACACTGCCACGATAGAAAATGCAAATGCGCTTGGGAAAGTCAGTAGTGTGCAGTTTGCAGTGTGGAGTGATACAAATGGACAGGATGATCTGATTTGGTATCAGGGAACACAGAAAAATGCAGATGCATGGAGTACAGAAATTGAGATTAGTAATCATAAAACTGCTGGCAGATACAATGTTCATGTATATGGAATAATTGATGGAGTACAGAAATTTCTTGTTGAAGGCACATTTGAAGTTTCAAAACCGAAAGGAACAGTAGAAGTAAAAAACTATAATGCTGCAAAAGGAACATTTGATGTTGTTGTAAAGAATGTATCTTCTAAATCCGGAGTACAAGAAGTGCAGATTCCGGTTTGGAGCAAAGAAGATCAAAGTGATATTGTCTGGTATTCCGCTGAAAAACAAGGTGATGGAACATATAAAGCAGAAGTGGAACTGTCCAGACACCAGAATAATAAAGGTACATATAATATCCATGTATATATCTTAACAGAAACAAGTATCAATGCATTTGTAGCTGGAACGACATATGAGGTTTCTGGTAATTCATCAGAACAGAATACTGAAAATTTAACTCCGATTATGGGGGATAGTACTACTACAGTGGAACAGATGATGCGTTATTATGAAAGTACTGGAAATCAGTATCCTGCGGAAGCACTTGGAAAAGGTGGAGCTCCTACATTGAGAGATTTTTGCCAGATATATTATGACGAGGCGACAGCAGAAGGAGTAAAAGCTGAAGTTGCGTTTGCGCAGGCTATGAAAGAAAGTGCATGGTTGAAATTTGGTGGTATAGTAAAGATTGAACAATTCAATTTTGCGGGACTGGGAGCATTGGATGGCAATTCACAGGGGCAGGCAGCAAGTTTTCCGGACGTTAGAACCGGAATTCGGGCACAGATCCAGCATCTGAAGGCCTATGCTTCTTCTGAAGCTTTAAAAAATGCATGTGTAGATCCAAGATTTAAATATGTTACCCGCAATTCAGCACCTTATGTGGAATGGCTGGGAATTAAAGAAAATCCAAGTGGAACAGGATGGGCAAGCAGCAAAAATTATGGATACCAGATTGTAAATATGATGGATGTATTAAAAAACAAATAAACAGAATTTGAGGAAAGAACCCCTTATGTTTCGATGAATGGAATGTAAGGGGTCTTTTTTATTTTAAAATCGTATTAAGAGTTATTCGGAGTGATGCAATTAAAATTGTTGCATAGATGTTAAAGAAATGTTATAATTCTAGAGAATATATTGGAGGTTAAAATTATGAGAACATATTTAGTAACCGGTGGAGCCGGGTTTATTGGATCAAACTATATTCATTACATGTTTAAAAAGTATGACAACGAAATCCGCATCATCAATGTAGATAAGCTGACATATGCAGGAAATCTTGAGAACCTGAAAGATATAGAAGACAGAGAAAATTACACATTTGTAAAGGCAGATATCTGTGATGCAGATGCGATTAACAAGATTTTTGAAGAGAACGAGATTGACAGAGTAGTACATTTTGCTGCAGAGAGTCATGTTGATCGAAGCATTAAAAATCCGGATGTATTTGTAAAGACAAATGTACTCGGGACACTTGTGATGCTCAATGCGGCAAAAGCAGCATGGGAGCTTCCTGACGGAACATTTAAGGAGGACAAGAAATTTCTTCATGTTTCTACAGATGAGGTGTATGGATCACTGGAAGAGGAGGGAGAATATTTCTATGAGACAACTCCGTACGATCCGCACAGCCCATACTCTGCAAGTAAAGCATCATCGGATATGCTGGTAAAATCTTATATGGATACGTATAAATTTCCGGCAAATATCACAAACTGTAGCAATAACTATGGCCCGTATCAGTTTCCGGAGAAGTTGATTCCATTGATCATCAATAACGCTCTGCAGGGCAAGAATCTTCCGGTATACGGAGACGGAAAGAATGTCAGAGATTGGCTGTATGTAGAAGACCATGCAAAAGGGATTGACATGGTCCAGGAAAAAGGAAGACTTTTTGAGACGTATAATATTGGCGGTCATAATGAAAAACAGAATATTCAGATTATCCACATTATTCTGGATACATTACAGGAGATGTTGCCAGAGGGAGATCCAAGAAAAGAACTTGTCAGTGAAAAGCTGATCACATATGTGGAAGACAGAAAAGGACATGACAGACGTTATGCTATTGCGCCGGATAAGATCAAAGAAGAAGTGGGCTGGTATCCGGAAACAATGTTTGAAGACGGTATTCGCCTGACGATCAAATGGTTCTTTGAGAATGAGGAATGGATGAAGAATGTTACAAGCGGTGACTATCAGAAATATTACGAAGAAATGTATAAATAATGCGTTCAAACAGGCAGTATCCTAGGATACTGCTGGTTTGCGTTATGAGGTTGAATCTACGAACAGGAGGAAGATTGAAAGATGAAAGGTATTATTTTAGCAGGTGGATCAGGAACAAGACTTTACCCGTTGACACAGGTAACAAGTAAACAGTTACTTCCAATTTATGACAAGCCGATGATTTATTATCCTCTCAGTATTCTAATGGAAGCAGGAATCCGTGAGATCCTGATTATTTCAACTCCCGATGACACACCGAGATTTGAAGAACTTTTAGGAGATGGAAGCCAGTTTGGAATCCAGCTCAGTTATAAGGTGCAGCCATCACCGGACGGATTGGCGCAGGCATTCTTACTCGGGGAAGAGTTTATTAACGGGGAAAGCTGTGCGATGATCCTGGGAGATAATATTTTCCACGGGCATGGACTGAGCAAACGGCTCAAAGTCGCTGCGGCAAAAGAAGATGGAGCGACAGTATTCGGATATTATGTGGACGATCCGGAGCGTTTTGGTGTGGTTGAATTCGATCAGGATGGAAAGGCAGTTTCACTGGAAGAAAAACCAGAGCATCCAAAATCTAATTATGCAGTGACTGGATTGTATTTTTATGACAATCATGTGGTAGAATATGCCAAACAGATCGAACCAAGTGCCAGAGGAGAGCTGGAGATCACGGATCTGAACAGAATTTATCTGGAAAAAGGGAATCTGGATGTGGCACTGCTTGGGCAGGGATTTACATGGCTGGATACAGGAACACATGAATCACTGGTTGATGCGACAAATTTCGTAAAAACAGTTGAGACACATCAGAATCGTAAAATTGCATGTCTGGAAGAGATTGCATACAATAATGGTTGGATCGATAAAGAAAAACTTGGAAAAGCATGTGAACTTTATCAGAAAAACCAGTATGGACGATATTTGAAAGATGTTCTGGACGGAAAATATATTGATCAGAAATAGAGGAGAATTTTAATCATGGGAAAAATTAAAGTAGAAACTTGCAAAATTGAAGGGTTAAAAGTAATTACTCCAGCTGTATTTGGGGACGAGAGAGGATACTTTATGGAGACTTATAATTACAATGACTATAAAGAAGCCGGAATTGATATGGAATTTGTTCAGGACAATCAATCCAGCTCGAAAAAGGGAGTACTCCGTGGCCTCCATTTCCAGATCAATTATCCGCAGGACAAACTTGTTCGCGTGGTAAGCGGAGAAGTATTCGATGTTGCTGTAGATTTGAGAAAAGGCTCTAAGACCTATGGACAGTGGTATGGAGTTGTGCTTTCAGCAGAGAATAAAAAGCAGTTCTTTATTCCGAAGGATTTTGCACACGGATTTGTTGTACTGTCAGACTCAGCAGAGTTTGCTTATAAATGTACAGATTTCTATCATCCAAATGATGAGGGAGGTCTGGCATGGAATGATCCGGATATCGGGATTGAGTGGCCGATTCCGGAAGATATGGAGCTGACAATTTCTGAAAAAGATCAGAAATGGGGCGGAATCCAAGAACTGAACAAATAGAAGCCGGAGGAAGATTGTGTCAAGTTATATTCAGAATTTTAAAAAGTTTCAGCCACTTTTGGCAGAACTTGTGGCAAGAGATATCAAGATTAAGTATCGGCGGTCTGTATTGGGCGTGCTGTGGACACTGTTGAATCCGCTGTTTATGATGATTATTCTGTCAGTGGTATTTTCCAGTATTTTTAAATTCGATATTGAAAATTTTCCACTTTACATCTTAAGCGGTCAGTTGATTTTTAACTTTTTTAATGATGCGACAACAAGTTCCATGACTTCGATCATCGGAAGCGCGGCACTGATCAAAAAGGTATATGTACCGAAGTATTTATTTGTAATTGCCAGAGTGTTTTCCAGCTTCATCAATTTGATGGCATCGCTGGTTGCATTGATGCTGGTTATGGTTGCAATGCGTGCGGAATTGCACTGGACAGTAATCTTCAGTGTGATTCCTCTGACGATGATCATTTTGTTTTCATTGGGAGTCGGTATGCTGCTTGCAGCGCTGACTGTTAAATTCAGAGATATTATGCATTTGTATTCCGTATTTACAACGGGGCTTTTGTATCTGACACCGGTTATTTATCCGATGTCAATTTTACCGGAATCCGTCCGTGTAATTGTAAATATCAATCCTCTGACGAATATGGTGCAGATGTTCCGGGATGTGATGTTTTATAATACTTTACCAACATTTTCAGCAGTTGTACTGGGAGTTGTGGAAGTGGCAGTTGCGCTTATATTGGGAACGTATGTATTTTATAAAAATCAGGATGAGTTTATACTGAATATTTAGGAGAAGTATATGGAACAGGAAACAATTATCAATGTGGAACATGTCTCGATGCGATTTAATCTTTCATCCGAGAAGTTTGACAGTTTTAAGGAGTATGTGATAAAGAGCCTGAAAAAGCAAGTGTCTTATGACGAATTCTGGGCTTTAAAAGATGTTTCTTTTGAGGTGAAGCGCGGGGATTCCCTGGGACTGATCGGTCTGAACGGAAGCGGGAAGAGTACGATGCTCAAAACGATAGCAGGAGTGTTAAAACCGACCAAGGGGAAAGTAACGGTTGGCGGTAATATTGCGCCATTGATTGAATTGGGAGCCGGATTTGACATGGACCTGACTGCCAGAGAAAATGTGTTTTTAAATGGGGCACTGCTTGGTTATAACCGTGCGCAGATGGAAGCACAGTACGATGATATTGTAGAATTTTCAGAGCTGGGTGAGTTTATGGATGTTCCGGTCAAGAATTTTTCTTCCGGAATGGTATCCCGCCTGGCATTTGCGATCGCAACAATCGGGATTCCGGCTATTCTGATCGTGGATGAAGTGCTGTCTGTTGGAGATTTCCGGTTTCAGGAAAAATGCGAAGCCAGAATTCAGAATATGAAAGATCAGGGAACAACGATTTTGTTTGTGTCCCACAGTATAGAGCAGGTCAAAAAAATCTGCAATAAGGCAGTATGGCTGGAACACGGGGTATTGAAGATGTTCGGAGATGCCCAGGAAATATGCGGCATATATGAAAAAGCATAAAGAGGAATTGTGAAAATGAAAAAATATATAAAAACAGGCATAGGGATTCTGATCGTTGTAATTCTGGCTTTTCTGTATGCACATATTGATAAGAATTCATATTTATATGACAGAAATGCAGATACGTCGACATTCATCAGTACAGGAACACTTCTGGAAGGAGAAACGATCAGCCAGGGGTTTGTGAGTGAAGAAGAGATCCTGAGTGGAATAAATATGAAATGTTCTGTTCTGGGAGATGCATCTGATGTAGAAGTGCAGTACAGTCTGAGGGATATTGAGACGGGAAAAGCAGTTGCATCTGGCAGTGTAAAAGCAGGTGAAATTAACAATAATAAATTTAATCAGTTTTGGATGGAACCGATTGATTCTGCAAAAGGCAAAGAATATCTGTTGGAGATTACAGAGACAGGCGCAGATGCTGCAAACGGAGTGAGCTTTTATGTGGTGCCTCAGAAAGAAGAGGGAGCTCAGGTTCTGAATATTAAAAACAATGAGACAGAAGGTTCACTTGCTGTAAGATATGTCAGCCATCGGTTTGATATGGAGACCTTTGTTGTATTGCTTGGTTTCGCAGCATTTATTGTAATCTTTATGAAATTATTATACAAGTTATTCAAGTAGGAGAACAGGATGAAGAACGAATTTTATGTGACAGCATATCGATTTCATGTAAAAGACAGAAATACCTTGTTAATACAGGGAGTGGCGCAGGAAGGGCTGGATATAAAAAAACAGATCAAAGTGCAGTTTGATGAAAAAGTGATAGAGTTTAAAGTAGAAAAAATTGAAAAAGAAGGATTGCGTCGAGTAAATCAAGGAGCGGCTGATTCTGAAGAACAATGGATGATCGAAATGAAATTACCTTCAGATTGGAGAGAAGGAAAAGAAATTGTGTTAGAAGATCAGAATGAGAAAAAAGTTTTTGTTCTTTCCGTGAAAAAAATGGAAAAACGAGCGTCAAAATTTGAATATTATATCGATGGAGGAAATGTCTTAAAAACTGGTTTTCAAATTCTCGGGTGGTATATCAGTGAGCAACCAGTGAAAATCAAGGTGTATGACCAGAATGGAAAGCTACTTTCAACAGAAGTCAAAGAGCGAAAGCGGAATGATGTAAAAGCTCAGTATCCGGAATGTTCAGAAGCAGAAATTCATGGGTTTATATTAAAGAGTAAAGATAAAGTACCGAAAAAGGTAAAAATACATTTGGAAAATGATGAAAAAAGCTCAGCTTATGAATTGATATTGAAACCATCTAAAATCAAAAAAGAAATTCAGAAAATCAAAAAAGGCAGTCAAAAAATTCTGGTTTATTATCAGCAGTTTGGCGTAAAACAAACATTAAAAAGAGCGGGAGAAAAATTATTAAAGAAAGATAGTATTACGTACAAAGCATGGTTGTTGAAAAACCAACCGAGTGAAAGAATATTAGAAAATCAAAAAAAGCACCATTTTGTTTATGAGCCAAAAATTTCAATCATAGTACCATTGTATAAAACTCCGGAAAAATATCTAGATGAAATGATTGAGTCTGTTAAATCTCAGACATATGGGAATTGGGAGTTGTGCTTATCGGATGGTAGTGGGAAAAATTCTCCGATTAAAGAAAAATTATGTCAATATGAAAAAAAGGATGCAAGGATTAAAGTAGTGTATAATGAAAAACAGCTTCATATTTCAGATAACACAAATGAAGCGTTGAAGATCTGCACAGGTGATTTTATCGCATTTGGAGATCATGATGATTTATTTGCGCCAAATGCTCTGTATGAGTGTGTAAAGGAAATTAATAGAGATAGATCTGTTGATATGATCTATACAGATGAAGATAAAATTACAATGGATGGGAAAGAGCATTTTCAGCCACATTTTAAATCAGATTTCAACATTGATATGTTGAGAAGCATGAATTATATTTGCCATTTGCTTGTTGTAAAAAGAAGCCTGTATGAAAAAGTAGGGTTTTTGAAGCATGAATTTGATGGTGCTCAGGATTATGATTTTGTATTACGGTGTGTAGAAAATACAGAACATATCAGCCATATCCCTATGATTTTGTATCATTGGAGGGCGCATAAAGAATCTACAGCAGAAAATCCAGAAAGTAAAAGATATGCGTTTGAAGCTGGAAAACGTGCTGTTGAGGCGCATTATCAAAGAGTTGGGATTCAGGCAGAAGTCGAGATGGGAGAATTGTTGGGAATTTATAGAACAAAATACCATCTGGATACTGAGCCGCTGGTTTCGATTATTATTCCAACGAAAGACCATATTGAAGATTTAGATAAATGTATTCAATCGATAGAAAAAAGAGCAACTTATAAGAATATAGAGTATATTATAATCGAAAATAACAGTGAAAAAGAAGAAACGTTTGAGTATTATGAAAAACTCAAAAAAGAAAATCCACGTGTGAAATTGGTTGTATGGGAGAAAGAATTTAATTATTCACGGATTAATAATTTTGGTGTTCAGTATGCAAGTGGAGAGTATTTGTTATTTTTGAATAATGATACGGAGATTATTAATGAGAACGTGATTGAAGAGATGCTGGGATACTGTATGCGCGATGATGTTGGAATTGTAGGAGCAAGATTATATTACGAAGATGATACGGTTCAACATGCCGGAGTAGTTGTAGGGCTTGGAGGTGTTGCGGGACATGCTTTTGTCGGCGCTGCAAAAGATGATCCGGGATATTTTAGAAGGATTTTTGTAGCTCAGGATTACAGTGCAGTTACGGCAGCTTGCTTAATGTCAAAACGCAAAGTGTTTGATGAAGTGAAGGGATTTGAAGAAACACTGGCAGTTGCATTTAATGATATTGATTTTTGCATGAAAGTGAGAAAAGCTGGATATTTAATTGTATATAATCCATATGTAGAATTACATCATTACGAATCAAAATCCAGAGGTTTAGAAGATACAGAAGAAAAAATTGAGAGATTCCAGGGTGAGATAGAAATTTTCCAGGAACGGTGGAAAGAATTTTTAGAAGAGGGAGATCCTTACTATAGTCCGAATCTGACATTAGATAAAAATGATTTTAGTCTTCGTGTCTAAGAAAGTGGGGTGTTGCAGACAACAGCACCTCACTTTTTTTCGTTGAAATCCTGCTATAAACAAAGTAAGAAGTGAGAAAAATGTCGAAATATTGAGTAAAAATAGTAAGTGTGATATAATTCATAGGCGAAAAACAAAAAGGAGAAAAATAATGCAAAAGGCGTGGAAAAAGAAAAGTGCGGTCTATGTACCGTTTGTTGTTCTGTTTTTAGTCGAATTATGGATACATAAAGGAATTGTCCCTAATTTTGGAGATGATCTCTGGTTTAAAGAAGTTGCCTGTTCAGAGGGATTTTCATTTCTGGCATGGCTTCATCAGCGTTATATGGAATGGTCCTCCCGTACAGCGATAGAATTGCTTCTTATGATTACAGTAAGAGCGCCGTTATATTTCTGGAGAATCGTGGATTCCGCTCTGATCACCTGTGTGGCAATATTTTTATCCAAAATGGCAATTCAAAAGACAGAAGACAGTATTTATATTAATACAATCACAAGTATGCTCGTAGTGACTATTACGTATACGATCTTGAATTCTGCAGGTTGGATTGCAACGACTGTAAACTATATGTGGCCGCTCAGTTTTGGAATTATGGGGCTGTATCCGTTGCGAAAACTTTTAGATTATGAAAAAATCAATGGCTTTGAAATGATTTTTTACAGTGCCTGTCTGCTGATCGGAGCAAATGCAGAACAGATGTCAGTCGTTATATTGACGGCATATGTGATATTTGATCTCTATTGCTGGTTTAGTACTAAAAAAATCTATAAATACGCAGCCATACAGACCGGATTGAGTGTGCTGTCTTTAATCTATATTATACTGAGCCCTGGAAATGCCATACGGAAAGAGAAAGAAATTGAAGCATGGTTTCCAGTGTTTGCAGATATGTCACTGTTCAATAAAGTGGATTTAGGGATCAGTGCGGTGATCAAGGAGATTTTCCTGCAGGATAATGTATTCTTTTTTATGATGCTATTTACACTGATGGTTTTAATCTGGCAGAAATATGAAAAATGGCAGTATCGTGTGTTAGGTGCGATTCCGGCATTTTTTCTGTTATCACTTAGTAAAATGCATGGATATCGTGGTGATGAGAGATTACCTTTTAGCTTAGTACAGGAGATGGGAATTTTTGTTGGAGACAGAGTTTATAATTACAAAACATATATTGTAGTAGGAAGTATTATTGGCGTGTGTTGCTTGATTCTGATTTTGTTTTATTTGTTTGGAAAAAATACATGGACAACGTGGATTCTGATCGGAACATTTGTTATGGGACTGGCAACAAAGGCTGTTATGGGATTTTCGCCGACAGTATGGGCGTCTGGATACAGAACCGGATGGATCATGAATTTTGCTTTTCTTTTCTGTACTGTGTTTATGCTGAGAGAGTGGGATTTCAAAAATAAAAACGCAACCTGCCTTCTTATGGGGATTACGGCAGTATGTGGTGTTTCAGGCATGATTATCAATTACTATTCGTGTATGAGTATATAGGAGGCACACATGAGAAAAATAATCGATAGCGTATTCCGAAATATTGTAGTTTGGTTTTCACTGATTCTGGTCAGCTTTCTTGCGGTTGTAAGTTTTCTGTTTACCAGTGTTTTTGAATGGGATGGGAGCAATCAATATCTTCCGGAAGTTATTCATTATAAAAGTGATATTTTTATAATTACCTTGGCAGTATGTGTTTTTATTATATTTTTACTATATCGAACCAAATATTTAGAACGCATTTCACTTATCAGTATGAAAATTTTTTTGTTCATAAGTGTGCTGGTATTATCACTCGGATGGATTTTCCTGACTCGTCCGGTTCCGGTTGCAGATGATATGATGGTTTCCAATGCCGCAGTGCAGTTTTTGAATAATGATTATTCGATGCTCCAGAAAGGCGGATATGTATATCAGTATGTACATCAGTTGGGGATTATCTGGCTGTTGGAACAGATATATCGGCTTTTTGGAGCAGGAAATTATCTGGTTTATCAGATGTTAAACGTATTGGCATTGTGTATTGTATATGGATGTTTGTTGAAGTTGTCAAAAAAATTTTTTAAAACAGAGACGGCAGAGCGAATTACAGTAGTTATGTTGTTTATGTTTTGTGTTCCGATTTTTTATACAACATTTGTATATGGAAATCTGTTAGGGCTGGCACTTTCTCTTCTTGGGTTTGTATTCCTTTTGGAATATTTTGAAAATCGAAAACTCAGATATGCAGTGGCGTTTGTAGTATGCGCTGTACTGGCGGTATTAGTGAAAAGCAATTATCAGGTGGCAATGATTGCTATGGCAGCAGTACTGTTCGTAGACTGCATGAAATCAAAAAAAGGATGGAATTTACTCTGTATTGTGTTAATGTTCAGTCTAAGCTTTGGAGCACAGGCAGGATTGGAAAAATATTATTCCGCACGTTCAGGGATAGAGTTGGAGAAAGGAGCATCCAAATTGCTCTGGATCGCAATGGGAATGCAAAAAGGTCCTCTTGCAGAAGGCTGGTATGACGTGTCTTTGATCGATATGATGAATGAGGCGAGTGAAACAGGGAAAACAGAGGGAGAAGTAGCATTAAACCATATTCAAGAATCTCTGAAAGGATTTAGTGAAAATAAAAAAGGAGCAGTTGAGTTTTATTATCACAAGATTGTTTCACAATGGAATGAACCGAGTTTTGAGGCATTGTGGATTAGCAATCATCAGCCGGATCAGCATCCAGATGGGATTTCAAAAATTGCAGCCACTTTTTATTATGGAAGAACAGGAAAAATTCTTTATAAATGGTTTGATGTGATTCACTTTTTGATTTTGAGTATGGCAGGAATTGGAATATGGAAGAGAAGGAAGCAGATGGAATTAGGAGAATTATTATTATTGACAACAGTTCTTGGTGGATTTTTCTTTCATATATTGTGGGAAGCAAAATCACAGTATATTTGGACATACTTTATTTTGTTGATTCCGACGGCTGCAGGAGGAATTCGAGAAGTTGGTATATGGCTAGATGCAAGACGGAGAAAACACAGTTAATGCTGGACAGTATGCATTGAATGATGTATCTTATAAGGAAAAGAACAGAAAATAGATAGACTGCGAAGGAGGACAATCTATGAGAGCGTTAGTAACAGGAGTAAAAGGTCAGCTTGGACATGATGTCATGAACGAGCTTGTAAAGAGAGGATATGAAGGTGTTGGTGTAGATGTTGAAGAGATGGATATCACAGATGCAGCAGCAGTAGATCATGTCATTCGTGAGGCAAAGGTAGACAGCGTTGTTCACTGCGCAGCATGGACGGCAGTGGATGCAGCGGAAGACAATGAAGAAATGTGCAGAAAAGTCAATGCTGAAGGTACTGAGAATATTGCAAAAGTATGTAAGGCACTTGATATCCCGATGATTTATATCAGTACAGATTACGTGTTTGAGGGAGAAGGGACACGTCCGTGGGAGCCGGATGATAAAGTAACACAGCCGCTGAATATTTACGGACAGACTAAATATGAGGGAGAACAGGCCGTAGAACGTCTCTTGGACAAATATTATATTGTTCGTATCGCTTGGGTCTTTGGTGTGAATGGAAAGAATTTTATCAAGACCATGCTGAATCTGGGAGAGACACATGATACTCTGACAGTTGTGGACGATCAGGTAGGAACTCCGACGTATACTTATGATCTTGCCAGACTGCTTGTGGATATGCTGGAAAAAGATGCTTATGGAAAATATCACGTGACAAATGAAGGGGGATATATCACCTGGTATGAATTTGCAAAAGAGATTTTTGCACAGGCAGGAATGGATGTCAATGTAGTTCCGGTGACAAGCGACAAATTTCCGGCAAAGGCAAAACGCCCTCATAACAGCAGAATGGACAAATCTAAATTGGAGAAAAACGGTTTTACGCCGCTTCCGACCTGGCAGGATGCATTGAAAAGATATTTGTCAGAAATCCGTTAAGGGGGGAATGGGAGTATGAAGAAAAAATATGTATTGGGAATTTTGACAGCGGTTGTGCTGATGTTTGGAATTACAGCCTGTGGAAAAACAACAGAATCAACTCCGGAACAAAATGCAACACAGGAAGAGCAGAAAGAGGATCAGGACAATGACACATCTGATCAGGATGTCAATCAGGACGGACAGAATGAACAAGACAAGACACAGCAGGAGCAGACAGAAAACACACAGGATGCAAATAATCTGGGAGCAGGAACAATTACTGTGTATGCCCAGAACAAGGATGTATCCGGCTTTGATAAAAAAGAGGTTTCACTTGAGGCAATCACACCGGAAACTGTCCTTTCTCAGTTGGCAGCAGCCGGAGTTCTTCCATCGGATACCACAGTTCTAAGTTTTACAAAGAAAGAAAAGGATGGAGAACAGGTCATTGATCTGGATCTCTCCGAAAAGTTTGGAACTTACATTAAAGAGATGGGATCTTCCGCAGAATATCTGGTGATTGGAAGCATCTGCAACACGTATTTGGATGTTTACCATTGTGCAAAAATTCACATTACAGTAAACGGAGAAATGCTTGCCACAGGACACGCGGAGTATCCGGGTTATATGACAAGATTTTCTTAAACAACAAAAGATAAAAGGCAGGATTTAAGAAATCTTGTCTTTTTTTTCTACAGAAGAATATGGTACAATAAGAAAAAATCAGCGGGGAGGTACAGGGGGATGAAAAGAGATGGAATAAGGATAGAAAACGAAGCATGCAGATCCTATGTAAACATGGAGCAGACCGGCAATATGTGGGAGTTACAGGAACAGGATCCACAGCTTCATGTTTATTTTACGGAATCAGTGATGGGCGTTCGTTTATCCTTTTTTCTTTGTATTGAAGGAATAGAAGCTTTGAATGCTGTGCTGTATTATAAAGGAAAAGGCGAGGTATTTAGTGAAGAACAAGCATACCACTTTCCACTATATTTGAATAGGCATATAGAGAAAGAAATCTATTTTCCTTATCCGGCAGAGGCAGTTCGATTGGACTTATCAGATCAAAATGTTGTTGTGAAAATAGAAAAATTGGAAATTGCTTCAGCATCTTCTGAAAATGCTCTGAATGCATTAAAAGAAAATATGGGACAACTTGGCAGAAAAGAAAAGATAGTAGTATTGACTCATGATATGAGTAATACAGGAGCACCGCTTTTGGCATATCATATTGCGGAAAAGCTGAAAGAAAATGGTCGAGATGTTGTGGTATTGGCTGCGAATCATGGGGATGGATTTTTAGAAGAAAAGTATGCAGAAAAAGAGATTCCTATATTCTATTTGCATGATAATGCGAGAAATCAGGTATCAGTCGGCTGGTGTGGTACAAAAGGAGAGTCAAAAAACTGGGAGGCCGAAGAATATCTGGAGCATTTAATGCAGCTTTTGAGAGAAGAGGGATTTTGTCGAGTGATTACGAATACTGTTGTGTCAGGGAAGTATGTTCCTCTTTTAAAACAGTATGGATTTTTTATTGTTTCTTTGATACATGAGATGAAGACAACGATAGAGTTGTATGGATTTCTATCTCCAGGTGAGTCGATTGCATATTACTCTGACTACATTGTATTTCCCGATTATAGTGTACAGAAGGGATTTGAGACTCTTTTTCCAGTGATCAGGGGGAAATGTTCGATTCGGCCTCAGGGTGTGTATATGCAGGTTGACGAAGAGGGGGATTCAAGGTTCTCATTTGAAGAATATGGTTTTTCATTGGATCAAAAAATTGTCATGTGCTCAGGAACATGTGAATTGAGGAAGGGGACAGATTTATTTGTATCAGCAGCACAGATTCTTTCTCGAAAAGAAAAAGCAGAGGAAATCCACTTTGTATGGACAGGAAGATTTTCGGATCCGATTTTGGAAGGATGGATTTATAATCAGATTCGGCAATCGAACCTGGAAGGAAGAGTTCATTTTATTCCGTTTATTAAAGATAAACAAAAATATCACGAATTGTTGAGACATGCAGATGTATTCTGGCTTACATCAAGAGAGGATCCATTTCCATCGGTGGTATTGGAGGCAATGAAATACAAAATTCCGGTAGTGGCATTTAAGAACTCTGGTGGGGTCAATACAATGCTGGACGAAGGCAGAGGAAATTTGATTTCTGAGTTTGATGTTGAGGAAATGGCGAAAGTGACAAAACGGCTTTTGAGCGAGAGACGGGAAGAAGTACTGACGGGTGCAAAAGCATGGATAGAAGATAAACTGAAGTTTGATGACTATATAAGATATCTGGAACAGCTTTTCCAAAATAAAGTGCAGATAGTACCAGAGATCGATTTATATGAAATAATAACTCCAGAGCTACATGAATATTTTCAAGGAGACGTATCCAGTCAAATCGAAAAAGAACGAATTTACCAAATTCAAACAATGAAAGATTCAAAAAAGTTCAAATTTTCTGAAGATAAAATAGTATTTTTTGATATAGCAGACAGGACGAATTATTTTGAAGATAAAATGGTAATGGAAGAAAGTGGAAAAATATGTAGAGAGTTATTTTCGGACAGACCGCTTATTTGTGTATCAACATATCATTGCAAAAAAAGTGCAGGAGAACTAACTGGGAGCAGAAAAATTTTATGTGGTGCAAATGTGCTTTCAAAACAGATGGAAAAATCAGGACAGCTTTTGCTTTTAGAACAATTGATGGAATATCAGGGAATTTATCTCATGGGAGCAGGTGTGTGTGATTTTACAGAAGGTGATCAGATTAGTGATTATACACAGAATGTACTTCACTTTCTGTTATCTTCCAAAGGAGTTCATGCAGTTCGTGATGAGAAGACAAGATATTTTCTGGAGCAGATAGGAATTCATAATGTGATACGGACGGGGTGTCCGTCTTTATGGAGTCTGACAACACAGAGATGCAAAAAAATCCCTAAAGAAAAAGGAAAAGAAGTGTTAGTAGTCTTGGAAGAGAAAAAAGATTGCAGGGAAGAAGACAGTAGGATGTTGGATATGTTAAGGGAAGAGTATGGAACAGTGTATATCTGGATCAAAAATAGGAAAAATCTGGATTATCTCCAAAAATTAGGGGATTTAAATAAATATAAATTACTTCCAGGCTCAATATCAACATTGAAAAAAATATTTTGTGAGACGGCAGAACTTGACTATATAGGAACAAACATACAGATTGGTATTCAAAGTCTTACCATGCTAAAGAGAAGTCTGATCCTTTCAGATACAGACTATGCACAGGCGTTGCGTGAAGAAATGCATTTGCCTGTATTAGGACGTAGTATGCAAAAAGAGGTAGAAGCATGGATTACAGCCCCATATGAAACCCGTGTTCTTCTCCCGGAAGAAAATATTAAGTATTGGAAATCACAATTTGTAAGAAAATTTGCCAGATGGTATAAGAAAAGATAAACAGGAAGGAAAGAGATGACAGAAGTCTCTTTCCTTCCTGTGTTTTCTATTTATGCAATAATTTTCTTTTCAGCCAGTCGGCCGCATAACCGAATGTGTGGCGTATCAGGGCAAATTCGATCCGGATATAGCTGCCTAGATGCTCCATCCGAAACGGAACCTTGCGGCATTTGGACAGACCATGGATTCCTTCTTTGATTCCGTTTTTGTAATCTGTTCCAAATCCGATTTTGCAGAAAAATAAATATTTCACCAGATATCCCAAAAGTAATGGAATGAAATTCAGGATCAGCTGCAAAAGCGGCATATTTTTGTAATTCAGCCAGACACTGTTGCGGGCGGATAGTTTCACTTTAAAAGTGTTATATTTGGAACCGCTCGTTCCGCTTCCGACGTGGTACACAAGAGCGGAAGCGCAGAACCGGTTTTTATAGCCGTAGATCATGGCACGGTAACCAACATCGATATCTTCCAGATAGGCAAAATGGCTTTCGTCAAAGAAGCCGATTTCATCAAACACGCTTCGTCTGTAGATCGCAGCTCCGGCACAGGCCGTAAATACCGTATCATCTTCGGTGTAATTCGAAACCGGTCGTCCGGCTCCACGGCATACCCCCCAGCCCATCAAGGTATAGAGATCTCCTGCGCTGTCGATCAGATCGGGGTGATACATCTGGATCATCTTGCTGCTCACAGAAAAAATCCGGTCAGAGACCTCGATCGCCCGGATCATCTCTTCGACATAACGAGAATCCACGGTTGTATCATTGTTTAAAAGAATGACGTACGGGGTATCTGCGTGACGTATCCCTTCATTGACCGCACGGCTGAATCCATAGTTAGAATCCAGGGCCAGAACTTCGATATCAGGGTAAGTCTGTTCCATATATTCCAGACTTCCGTCCGTGGAGGCATTGTCCACGATCAGGATCTTGAAATCCCGGCAAGTCTGTTCATTTAAAGAAGCCAGACAGGGCTCCATAAAATGTTTTCCGTTATAATTGGGAATAATGATAGTAACTTTCATGTGCTCCTCATTTCTATTACTGCTGTAATTTATTTCGCGAATGTATTATATCAAATTCGGTTCTGTTTTTCTATACAAACATATGTTTATTAAAAATTACGAAAATATTACGGAAAAATGAATAAAATACTGTTAAAATCAAGTTTGTGCTTGTCCATTGAAATAAAGTATTGTATTATATCATAGATAATGTGTTTTTATAAGTAAGATAACGGAAGGTCGTATTATGATAAAAGAAAATCAGAAATTATTAAACCGTATTCAGGTTGTGCTGGATGCAGGAGTGATCATTGTAGCATATGTGCTGTCCTGGTATATCCGTTTTCGGAGCGGATTATTTGACCTGGATCCATGGTATCTGTCACTGAGAGAGTATATGAAGGTACTGTTTTTTCTGGTGCCGGCCTATTTGATCCTGTATTACGCATTTCAGCTCTACACGCCGAAGCGGGTACAGGGAAGAAGGCTGGAAGCCTGGCATGTAGTACAGGCGAATGTGATCGGCCTGATGGGTGTGACCATGGTATTTTTCCTTGCAAAGCTTTCAGACAGATATTCCAGATGGGTAGTATTTATTTTCTGCTTTGTCAATATTACCATGGAAGTATTCGCCAGAAATATGGTGAGGATGGTTTTGCGCAAGGCGAGAAAGAACGGATATAATCAGAAACATATGATTCTGGTTGGCTACAGCCGCGCGGCAGAGCAGTATATTGACCGGATTCTTGCAAACCCGGAGTGGGGATATGCCGTGCGGGGAATTCTGGATGACCACCAGCCGAGAGGAATGGAGTATAAAGGGGTCAAGGTGATTGGGAGTATCGACAATCTGCTGGTTATTCTTCCGCAGAATCAGATCGATGAGATTGCGATCACACTGGGACTGGATGAGTATCACAAGCTGGAATATATTGTAAATATGTGTGAAAAATCAGGTGTGCATACAAAGTTTATTCCGGATTATAACAATATCATTCCGACAAAACCATATACAGAAGATATTCAGGGACTTCCTGTGATCAATATCCGTCATGTACCGCTTAATAATGCTTTGAATAAGTTTGTGAAGCGGGCAGTGGACATTTTTGGTGCGATCGTTGCGATCATTCTTTTTTCACCTGTGATGTTGGTTGTATCTGTGCTGATCAAGCTGACTGCACCGGGACCGCTGATTTTTAAACAGGAGCGAATCGGGCTGCAGAACAAGCCGTTCTACATGTATAAGTTCCGTTCCATGATCGTACAGAAAGAGAGCGAAGAGAAGAAGGGCTGGACGACAAAAGATGATCCGAGAGTGACTCCGATAGGAAAATTTATCCGGAAGACCAGCATTGATGAGCTTCCACAGCTATTCAATGTGCTCAAAGGAGATATGAGCCTGGTGGGTCCGAGACCAGAGAGACCATTGTTTGTAGAAAAGTTTAAGGAAGAGATCCCAAGATATATGATCAAGCATCAGGTGCGTCCGGGACTGACCGGATGGGCACAGGTGAATGGCTATCGTGGAGATACTTCAATCCGGAAGCGGATTGAGTGCGACCTGTATTATATTGAAAACTGGACGTTGGGACTGGATTTTAAGATTATCCTGCTGACGTTCCTGAAAGGATTTATCAACAAAAACGCATACTAAAACGGAGGCGGATCTATGTTTCGCAGAAGAGAGCGAATATCGCTGCAGCAGAGAAAACGATTGAATAAAAAAAGACAAAGGCGGGGAATCCTGTTTTTGGTTCTGGAATTTCTGATACTTGCAGTTCTTGTTTTGGCGGCATTTATGATGTACAAGCTGGATCATCTCAACCATAATACACTGGATGAGAGCAGCCTGGAACTACATGAGACACCGAAGGGATATACGAATGTGGCATTGTTCGGGTTGGATTCCAGAGACGGAGAGCTAAGTGGCGGCGTGAGAAGTGACAGTATTATGATTGTCAGCATCAACAATAAGACCGGAGATGTAAAGATCATTTCCGTATATCGGGATACGCTGCTAAAGCAGCAGGATGGTTCTTATGAGAAAGCAAATGCGGCGTATTCCTTTGGAGGTCCGCAGGAGGCAGTGGCAATGCTCAATCGGAACCTGGATCTGGATATTACAAAATATGCTTCTGTAAATTTCAATTCGCTTGCAGATATCATAGATATCCTGGGTGGGGTGGAAGTAGAGCTGACCAGTGAGGAAATATTCTGGCTGAATGGATATACGGCAGAAACCTCACAGGTGGTAGGACGGCAGACACATACCCTGGATGAGAATTCTCCGGGAGTTCACAATCTGGATGGAATACAGGCAGTTTCCTATACCAGGATCCGTTATACAGCCGGAGATGACTTTAAGCGTGCAGAGCGTCAGAGAATTATATTGCAGAAGATGATTCAGAAGCTGAAGACAGCAGGACCGGTAAAATGGAATAAGATTCTGGATCAGGTACTGCCGGAAATATCAACGAATATGACGACACCGGATATCATGAAACTGGGACTGAATATATTCCGATATAAAATTGGAGAGACAAAAGGCTTTCCGTTTGATATTACGACCAGTGAAAATGTCATTGGACTGGAAGGTTCTTATGCGGTTGCGATCGGACATGCGGATAATGTAAGACAGCTCCATGAGCAGCTTTTTGGAGAGACTGGATACCAGCCTTCGGACGAAGTACAGCAGATCAGTCAGGATGTGGCTTATCTGACGGGTGTTTATCCGGAAAATTATGCACAGTAGCGAAAGAGGAAAAAAATGTTACGAAAAATGATCGCAGACAGAAAAATCGAATATAGTTCTTATACTTTAGTTTATGCGGCAGCGGTATTGGCTGCAAAGGCACATCTGGATTATGTGACAGCAGTACTTCTGATGGCAGAGGCAATGTTTTTGTTTATATGGAATTTTAGAAAGACAAAAAATCTTGTGGATATGCGGGGGCTTTTTACGCTGGCATGGGTAGGCGGAGAAGGTATCGCATGCCTGAAGCTCAGCAGGCTGCAGAGTGACTGGAGCAATGTGACATGGCTGACCTTTTTTCTGATCTATGTGTGTTTCAATCTGGGATATGATCTCTGGATTGGCCGTTTTTCGAAAGAACAGGGGCAGGAAGTAAAAAGAGATGAGATCTCGGCAAAGCGGATTCTGATCTGCATCTTCGGACTGATGGCAGTTTCCATTGCATGTTTTACGTTGGAGGCAGTGGTGGTAGGTTATATTCCATTGTTCAATTCAGCGCCTCATGCATATTCTTATTTTCATATTTCAGGAGTGCACTATTTTACAATCAGCTGCATTTTGATTCCGGCGCTGACTGTATTGTATACCAAGGTTACAGAAAAAATTTCGGGCAGGACATGGATCCTTTTAATTGCAGGAAACCTGACGGCAGTGGCGATTCCAATTTTATGTGTCTCCAGATTTCAGCTGTTGTTTGCGGTTGGCTTTGCGGCAGTGATGTACTTGATGTTGTATAAAAAAATCACATGGAAGATGATCGTCACAGGGGTATTGATCATGATTCCCGTGTATGTGCTTCTGACAGTTGCAAGAAGGCATAATGTGACTTATTTAAATGGAATTTTTGAGATGAAAAATTCCAAAATGCCAATTTTTATTACACAGCCGTATATTTATGTAGCCAATAATTTTGAAAATTTTAACTGTATGGTAGAGCAGTTGACAGCGCACACATGGGGACTGCAGATGCTGTTTCCGTTTTTTGCACTGACGGGGTTGAAATTTGTATTTCCGCAGTTGGTGACAATTCCGGATTTTGTCACAAAAACAGAGCTTACGACGTTAACGATGTTTTATGATGCCTACTATGATTTTGGAATCATCGGAACCTCTTTGTTTGCGTTTATAATCGGTTTGACTGCAGCAGCAGTTTCAATTCTGGTGCGGCAGAAGAAAAATCCGATGACGTATATGTTTTATGGACAGATTGCGATTTATCTGGGGCTTGCCTTTTTTACGACCTGGTTCAGTAATCCGACGACCTGGTTCTGGCTGGCACTGACTTTGATGATGTACTGGTTTGTCGGATATCGCAGGAAAGGAATAGGATCACATGGAAGAAAATAGAACAGTGGATGTGCTGATCCCTACGTATAAGCCGGATCAGAGATGCGTACAGCTGGTAAAACGTCTGTTAAACCAGAGTGTTCAGGTCAATCGGATCTATTTGATCGATACAGAGAGCGGGATCTTTCCAAAAGAGTTGTATACGATTTCTGACAGAGTCAAGATCCACCGGATTCTGCCGGAAGAGTTTGATCACGGTGGTACGAGAAATCTGGGAGCTGAGATGTCAGATGCGGAGATTCTTGTCTACATGACCCAGGATGCTATGCCGGCGGATCAATTTCTGATCGAGCGTCTGCTTTACGGATTTTCGTATGAAAACGTAGCAGCAGTTTATGCAAGACAGCTGCCGGCAGCGGATTGTCAGTTTATTGAGCGCTATACAAGAGAATTTAATTATCCGAAAACCAGCAGATTGAAATCCAAAGAAGATCTTTCCAAACTTGGAATCAAAACCTATTTCTGCTCCAATGTCTGTGCAGCATACCAAAAGGATGTATACGAAAGGCTTGGAGGATTTGTACGAAAAACGATTTTCAATGAAGACATGATCCTGGCAGGCAGGATGATTCAGGAGGGGTGGAAGATTTATTATGCGGCAGATGCAAAAGTAATACATTCTCACAATTATAGCTGCAGGCAGCAGTTTCACCGGAATTTTGATCTGGCGGTCTCACAGGCAGATCATCCGGAGATTTTTGAAGGAGTACCTTCTGAAGGAGAAGGGATGCGCCTGGTGAAGGATACAGCAAAATATCTGCTGAAGTCGGGCAGACCATGGCTTCTGGTATCTCTTGTATGCAAGAGCGGGTGGAAGTACATGGGATATAAACTGGGGAAAAATTATAAGAAACTGCCCCGGTGGCTGATTTTGAAATGTACGATGAATCCACGATACTGGAGAGAAACTTGAAATTCACAGTTTTTTCATTGATGTTTGAAGGAAAATATTGTATGATGTTAAAGTGCATATTTTAGGCAATCTATGATGTATGCCATGAGAAAGGATAGAATTATGGGAGATACAAGAAGGCGTTCGAGAGCAGTAATGTCCGGAGCGGACAGAAGAAGTTCTCATAGGTCGGGGCAGCCGCGCCGCCGTCCGGAGCAAAGAAACCAGATGGGAGACGACAGGGACAAAACGCAGAGGCAGCAATCCGCCCAGAGAAAACGACCGTCCGGCAGCACTTCTGCAAATGGGAGGCGGTCTGTGAATGGAAGACCTTCACAGAAGGGGCGTTCGAGAAAGAGGGCAAAGAGAGGATTTGCATCTTGGTCTCCAGGGAAAAAAGCAGTGGCGATTCTGATGGGAGTTCTGATCCTGCTGATTACAGCAACCGTTGCAGTGGTTGCGGCAAAATGGGGAAAAATTGGCGGTGTTGCATTAAATCCGGATAAGCTTGCGATTTCGGAGGAAGCGGAGATCAGCGGTACCGGTTACCTGACTGTTGCTCTGTTTGGCCTGGATACGCGTGCGACAGATGAAGAGATGGGGGCCCGAAGTGATACGATCATGGTGGCGTCTCTGAACCGTGAGACAAAGGAAATCAAGCTGGTTTCTGTTTACAGAGATACGCTTCTGCAGCTTTCAGATGGAGCTTACAATAAAGCGAATGCAGCCTATGCTTACGGCGGTGAAGAAGAAGCAGTTGCTATGCTCAATAAGAATCTGGATTTGAATATTGAGCATTATGTGTCAGTGGATTTTTCTGTTTTAGTTCATGTGATAGATGCCCTTGGCGGAATTGATATTAATGTAGAAGAAGCGGAAAATGGTATAGACATCATTCCGTATCTGAACAACTATGTTGTAGAAGTTATTAAAAATACAGGAGTGGATTCAGCTCCGTTTACGCAGTTAGGACAGCAGCATTTGAATGGAGTACAGGCAACGGCTTATGCCCGTCTCAGATACGGCGGCGGTGACGATTATAAGCGGACAGAGAGACAGCGGGAAGTACTGGAGCAGATCGCGATAAAAGCGCAGAAAGCAAAACTTTCCACGATCAACAAGATCATTGATAAAGTGTTTGACAACGTGAAGACGAATTTTACACTGACGGAGACGATTGCTTATGCAAAAGACGTGAAGTCTTATAAATTTGGAGAGACACAGGGATTTCCGTATGAAAGTACAACGGCTAATCTTGATGTTGGAGACTCTGTTGTAGCGACAGATCTGGCATCCGATGTGACGAAGCTGCACCAGTTCTTATTTGGAGAGAACGATTATACACCGTCTTCTACGGTACAAAGTATCAGTGAGGATATTGCCAACTCCACGTATGATACGGGAGTATCTTACGATACAGAATATAATGAGTATGGATATTCTCAGGATTATTCGGGATATGACAGCGGCTACACAGATAACAGTTATGGAACTGGCGGATATCAGGACAGCGGCTACGGAGATGGCAGCTCTGGTAATGGGTATACAGAAGATACCGGCGGTGATTATGTACCTCCGTCAGATGGCGGCGGTACAGACAGTGGAAGCAGCGACAGTAATTCCCAGATACCGGATACCGGAACCGGCGACAGTGGTGATACCGGTGGAGAGAGCTTAGAATAAGGGGAAAACAGTTTTTATTTATACGAAGAAAAGTCGAGAGACAGGAAAGAGGAGATGTACATGAAGTCGTTGAAAAAGATAGGGATTCTTTTGTTTGCAGTGTGCTTTCTGATGTTGTATCCTTCAGTGTCTGTACATGCGGCAGAAGGAACGCTTCAGTTTTCGGATCCTACAGCAAAAGTAGGAGAGGATGTTACAGTCAAAGCTAAGATCAGTACTGGTGGAGAAGCAATCGGGGATGGTTTTGTTACAGTAACATATGACAAAGCAGCACTGGAGTTTGTCAGTGGAACCAATGCAACCGGTGGGGACGGAACAGTGAAGCTGGAAGCTACCGGGGATGGAACTGTTTCAGAGCTGGAGTATACCATGGTCTTTAAAGCGCTGAAAGAAGGAGCGACAAAGCTGGAGGTGTCAGATTATACCTCTTATCTGTATTCTGATGAAACCTTAAATCTTACAACAGGTGATTCCACAGTTACTGTGGAGGCAGGGGATGGAACATCGTCAGAGAGCTTGGCAGGGACCACTGCGGTGGCGACAGGAACTGGAAGTGTAGAGATCGACGGAGTCACATACACAATTTACAATGATTTTTCCGACGCGCTTGTTCCGGACGGATGCAGCAGAACGACGATGGAGTATAACGGAGAAACTGTAAACGCGATTTTGCAGGAAACCTCCGGAAAGTATTTTGTGTATCTGGTTGAGGGAGACAAAGACCCGGTGATGGCACTTTACAATGAAAAAGATAACTCATTTGCGATTACAGAGATGGTGTCGATCACAGATTCCAGTTATATCTTTTTGTTGGGAACAAATGATGGAAAAGGACTGCCGTCTCAGTTTAAGAAAACAAAACTGACAGTCGGCACACTGACTTTCCCGGTATGGCAGAATTCAGAGAGTGAGGACTTTTATCTGATGTATGCGATGAACGAATCAGGAGAGGAATCGTTCTACCAGTATGATACAAAGGATGAAACGTACCAGAGATATCCGGTCACAGATGTAAAAGAAAAGAATACAAGTTCTTCGACAACACTGATAGATAAAGTAAAAAACTTTCTTCAAGAGCAGGTGCTGATCGTTGTAGCAGCAGCCTGGGCGGTTATTTTAATTTTGATCATCATTATTATTGTAGTCGGCGTGAAATTACGCAGAAGAAATGAAGAACTTGATGAATTCTACGATGAGCATGAATCCATCGGGAATTCAAAAGGAAGTCGCGCAGTTGTTGAGAAAAAATCTCGTAAACAGTTCAAAGGATATCAGGACGAAGAGGATGATTTTGTAGATGACTTCGAAGACGAAGAGGAAACAGATGACGAAGATCCTGATGAATACGAAGAGTACGAAGATGATGACGAATATGGGGAAGATGATTACGACACATATGAGGACGATTCGGATGAATATGAGGATGATTTTGAAGAGTACGACGATGACGAGTATGAAGACGATGATTATGACGACGAATACGATGAGTATGAGGACTATGATGATGACGAAGAGGATGATGTTCCGGAGTATCAGCCAAAACGAAGATTGTCTGCTCGTGAAGAAAAAGACAGTTATGATGTAGATTTTATAGATTTATAAGAAATTGGGGCAAACAACAGAGAAAGTCTGTGGTATGCCCCGATTTTATTTATAAATAGTCACTTTAAGGAGAGTATAAGGAGGAGAAAGATATGTGTGGAATTGTAGGATATGTAGGAGAAAAGCAGGCAGCGCCGATTTTGCTGGATGGATTATCAAAGCTGGAATACAGAGGATATGACTCAGCCGGAATTGCAGTCTATGACGGAGCAGAGATTCAGACAGAAAAATCAAAAGGTCGTTTAAAGGTGCTCAGTGAACTGACACATGACGGACAGACAATGCCGGGAACAATCGGGATCGGTCATACCAGATGGGCAACACATGGTGAACCGTCAGATGTAAATGCACATCCACATTATAACAAAAATAAAAATATTGTTGTTGTGCACAATGGAATTATTGAAAACTATTTGAAACTCAAACAGAAGCTGGAGAAAAAAGGGTATGAGTTTGTGTCGGAGACAGATACCGAAGTACTGGCACATCTTCTGGATTACTATTATCAGGGAAACCCTCTGCAGGCGATTACAAAGGTAATGCATCGAGTAGAAGGGTCCTATGCACTTGGGATCATGTTCCAGGATCATCCGGATGAACTTTATGCAGTGCGAAAAGACAGTCCGTTGATCGTGGGAGAGACAGAAAACGGATGTGTGATCGCATCCGATGTTCCGGCAGTGCTGAAATATACAAGAGATGTATATTTTATTGAAAATGAAGAGATTGTACGTATGGAAAAAGATTCGATGCAGTTTTTCAATGTAGATGAAGAAGAAATCGAGAAAACTCCTGAGCATATTGAGTGGGATGCCAATGCAGCAGAAAAAGGCGGATATGAGCATTTTATGCTGAAAGAGATGTATGAGCAGCCAAAAGCAATCCTGGATACGTTTTCACCGCGCATCAAAGGAAATGATATCGTGATCGAAGAGCTTGGGATGTCTGATGAGGAAATCAAGGCAATCCGCAAAATCATGATTGTGGCCTGTGGATCTGCATATCATGCGGGAGTTACTGCAAAATATGTGATGGAAGGAATGGCTCGGATTCCGGTGGAAACAGATCTGGCTTCTGAGTTCAGATACCGTGATCCGATCATGGAGGACGGAACATTGGTTGTGATCATCAGCCAGTCAGGAGAGACTGCAGATTCTCTGGCGGCACTGCGTGAAGCAAAGCAGAGAGGGGCAAAGGTACTTGGAATTGTCAATGTTGTCGGAAGTTCTATCGCAAGAGAGGCAGATAATGTCATGTATACATGGGCGGGACCGGAGATTGCGGTTGCGACAACAAAAGCATACTCCAGTCAGTTGATCGCATTGTATCTGTTGGCCATGAAATTTGCATTTGTGAGAGGGAAAATCACAGATTCGGAAATGCGGGGATATATTGAAGATCTTCAGAAACTTCCGGAGCAGGTGGAGCTGTTATTAAATAACAAGAATCGCATCCAGAAGTTTGCCAACCGTTATCTGGCAGCGAGAGAAGTATTCTTTATCGGAAGAGGAATCGATTATGCGATTTCCATGGAAGGATCTCTGAAATTAAAAGAGATTTCTTATATCCATTCAGAGGCATATGCTGCGGGAGAATTGAAACACGGAACCATTTCTCTGATCGAAGAGGGAACACTGGTAACAGCGATTCTTACACAGAAAGAGCTGTACAAAAAGAGCATCAGCAATATCGTGGAAGTAAGGACCAGAGGAGCATTTGTTCTTGCCATTACAAATGAAGGAAATCATGAGATTGAAAAAGCGGCAGATTACGTTGTATACATTCCGCAGACCAATCGATATTTTGCAAATTCTCTGGCGATCATTCCGCTTCAGCTGTTCGGATATTACATTTCCGTCGGAAGAGGATGCGATGTGGATAAACCGAGAAACCTGGCAAAATCTGTAACAGTAGAATAAATAAAGCTGGTTTCAAGAATTGTTAAAGGATTGAACACAGTTTCATCACAAAAGGACGGTATGATAGCAGTATAGAATACAAGAGAAAGAAGGAATTGATATGGAAAATCAATACAATTATTACCATTCTGAGAAACCACAGAATGATTCATCTTATACCAGTCAGCCGAACCCGGAGCATCATGAAAAACCAAAAAAGAAGATGCCAAAGGCCGTTGTGGTGACAGGATGCGCATTGCTGTTTGGAGTGGTTTCCAGTGCGACATTTCTGACAACCAATATGGTTGGAAGCAAAGTATTGGGACTGGAACAAAAAACAACCAAAGAGGTTTCAAATACAACACAAAATAAAGCATCCCTGTCCAAAGCATCCAGTGTGATCACATCCGATGTTTCCAATGTCGTAGAATCCGTGATGCCATCGATTGTATCCATCACAAATATGAGTGTTCAGCAGGTGCAGAGCTTCTTCGGAGGAACCTCCCAGCAGGAAGTGACCAGTGCGGGAACAGGAATCATCATCGAACAGACAGATTCAGAGCTTTTAATCGTTACAAATAATCATGTCGTTGCAGACAGCAATCAGCTGACAGTGACATTTGACGATCAGAGCAGTGTGGAAGCAGATATCAAAGGAACAGATTCCGCACATGATCTGGCTGTGATCGCAGTTCAGCTGGATAAGATTTCAGATGATACACTGGACAAAATTTCAGTAGCGACACTTGGAGATTCTACAAAATTGAAAGTAGGAGAACCTGCCATTGCAATCGGAAACGCGCTGGGATACGGACAGTCCGTGACAACAGGAGTGATCAGTGCAACAGACAGAGAGAGCCAGACAACAGACAGTGAAACAGGAGAAACAACAGGATCTTCTGATGTAAAACTGATTCAGACAGATGCAGCGATCAATCCCGGAAACAGTGGCGGAGCTCTTGTGAATGCAAATGGAGAAGTCATTGGAATCAACTCTGCAAAACTGATCGGAGAGGACGTAGAAGGAATCGGTTATGCAATTCCAATTTCAGATGTCACAGACATTATTACAAATCTGATGAATCAGGAGACAAAGACAAAAGTATCTGAGGCAGAGAGAGGATATCTCGGAATTACAGGACTGGATGTAGAAGATTCTGATTCTCAGCGTTATGGAATGCCGACAGGCGTTTATATTTCCGAAGTATCACGCGGAGGTGGAGCAGCTGATGCAGGAATTACAAAAGGAAGTATCATTGTAGGATTCAACGGAATTACAATTGACAGTATGGAGTCATTGCAGGAGCAGCTGCAGTACTATAAGAAAGGCGAAAAGGTAACTCTGACGCTTCAGGTTCCGGGAGAGGGCGGAGAATATCAGGAGCAGACAGTTGATGTGACATTGGGAAGGAAAGCTCAGTAAAAAAGATAACATGTAAAAAGCGGAAGCAGACAGTCAGGCTTCCGCTTTTTTTGCGGCTGTAATAAAGCCGCGGAAAAGTCGCCGCATCTTTTCACTGCTTCGAAACATACATTCCGGATGCCACTGAACTCCAATGGCAAAAGGATGAGAAGAATGCTCGATGGCTTCTATCGTCTGATCCGGGGCAAGAGCGCTGACTTTCAGATCAACTCCCGGCCGGTCGATCGCCTGATGGTGAAAGCTGTTGACGTAAACAGAGCGGCCAAGACAGGAAAAGAGTCTGGAGGACCTTTCAATCCGGACAGGATGGCTGACATCACTGCGGGAGTCAGATCTCTGCATATGATCAAGAGATTCTCCGGGTTGATAGCGGATATCCTGAAATATGGTTCCCTGGCAGGCAGTATTGAAAATCTGCATTCCACGGCAGATGGAAAATACCGGTTTTGCAGAAGACAGAATCAGCTTCATCAGGCGGATCTGAAACAGATCCAGTGTGATATTGGTGTCTCTGATGCCTTCTCTGGGTTCCTGGCCAAATAACAAAGGTGTGATGTCATTTCCGCCGCAGAAGAGAAAGCCATCGCACAGCCTTAGATATTGTTCAAGCATGGAATCTGAGCGGATGAGCGGAAGCAGGATGGGGATACCGCCGGAATACCGGACAGACTGAATATAAGGATTGGATACAAACTGGCGGTTGTCCGACAATCCGCAGACAACAATGCCGATCAAAGGTTTTGCAGATTCAGATTTCATTTTTGCGTCTCCTGTCATATAATAGTGGTGGTTTTAGCATATGTAAAAAAAGAAGCGCTTATACGTAAATTCGAAACAAAAAAGGAGAAGAAAATGAGAAAATGGATCGATATGCACTGTGATACATTGAGTGAGCTGCTGTCGGCAGAAACGCTGGAGGAGAACAGTCTTTGTGTGGATCGAAAGAGAATGGAACAGACCAAAATGCTGGCGGAATTTTTTGCATGTTTTGTATGTGTACCAGATGGAAAGTGGGAAGAAGCATACCAGAAGGTGATCGAGATGATTGCCCGTATGGAGCGTGAGACAAAAGAAAATAAGAAATTAAAGCTTATAAAAACAGCAAAAGAGTTAGAATATGCAGAACGGGAGGAACTCAATCTGGCACTGCTGACCGTGGAAGAAGGCGGCGTTTTAAATGGAAACAGAAACCGCCTTGAAGAACTGTATCAGAGAGGTGTCCGCCTGATCACACTGACATGGAATTATGAAAATTGCATCGGATATCCGAATAGCAGAAATGCACAGGAGATGCAAAAGGGATTGAAATCTTTTGGAAAACAGGTGGTAGAAGAAATGAACGAAAGAGGAATGCTGGTGGATGTTTCTCACTTGTCAGATGGCGGCTTTTGGGATTGTATCCGGCTGAGCAAAAAACCGATTATAGCGTCTCATTCTAATGCCCGAGCACTTTGTGCACACCCGCGAAATCTTTCGGATGAGATGCTTTGTGCACTCGGGGAATGCGGAGGTGTTGTGGGACTTAATTTTTATCCGCAGTTTTTACAAAGCGATCGGTCAGCGGAGGTTTTGGATATTGCAAAGCATGGGATGCATATCCTGCAAAAAGCCGGAGAGGATTCTGTGGCACTGGGAACAGATTTCGATGGATTTGAGGCAGGGCAGAACTGGCTTCGCGGGATTGAAGAGATCGAGTGTGTATGGGATGCTTTGAAAAAGGCAGGAATGACGGAACGTCAGCTGGATAAGCTTTCGTATCAGAACGTCAAAAGAGTGCTTGAGGAAGTGCTTTAAATATTTCTCAAAACAAAGTCTGGTTATCGGCAGGAGAATCTGGTACAATAGGAAAGATTGAAACTACAAAGGAAAAGGATAGGGAGGATTTTTCAATGGAAAATCAGAAAATCATTCAGGTGGAAGAAAAAGTGCCCTTTAAGATGCTGCTTCCACTGAGTATTCAGCACATGTTTGCCATGTTCGGGGCATCCGTGCTTGTTCCGTTTGTGTTCGGGATCAACCCGGCAGTTGTACTGTTTATGAACGGAATTGGAACACTGCTATTTATCTTGATCACAAAGGGAAAAGCTCCGGCATATTTAGGTTCCAGTTTTGCATTTCTTGCTCCGGCAGGAGTTGTGATCAGCAAATGGGGATACGAGTATGCGCTGGGTGGATTCGTTGCAGTCGGATTTTTAGGCTGCATTCTGGCGCTGATTATCTATAAGTTCGGATCTGACTGGATCCATGTGGTACTGCCGCCGGCAGCCATGGGACCGGTTGTTGCGCTGATCGGTCTGGAGCTGGCAGGAACTGCGGCATCCAATGCAGGATTAAAAGACGAGGTGATCGATCCGAAAAATGTGATTGTATTTCTTGTAACTTTAGGAGTTGCAGTGCTTGGATCAGTGGTATTCCGTAAGTTTTTTGCGGTAATTCCGATTCTGATCGCGATCATTGCCGGATATGTGGCCGCTGTTATCTGTGGAATTGTCGACTTTTCGAGTGTGAGTACGGCGTCCTGGCTGGCAATTCCGAATTTTTCTGCACCGAAATTCAAGTGGGAGGCAATCGTCATCGTGCTGCCGGTTCTTCTTGTGATCGCTTCCGAGCATATCGGACATCAGATCGTGACGAGTAAGATCATCGGCAGAGACTTGCTGAAGGAACCGGGACTTCACCGTTCTCTTTTTGCAGATAACTTTTCCACTATGATCTCCGGATTTATCGGTTCTGTACCGACAACGACTTACGGGGAAAATATCGGAGTGATGGCAATGACAAAGGTATACAGTGTATACGTGATCGGAGGAGCAGCTGTTCTTTCTATCATTTGTTCCTTTATTGGAAAACTGACAATGCTGATCAATTCCATTCCTGGACCGGTGATCGGTGGAATTTCGTTCCTGCTTTACGGAATGATCGGAACTTCCGGTATCCGTATCCTGGTAGAAGAGCAGGTGGATTACGGTCGTTCCAGAAATATGGCAATGACATCCGTGATCTTTGTGACAGGATTGTCCGGAATTTCCGTAGAATTTGGCGGGATCCAGCTTTCCGGAATGGTACTTGCCTGTGTGACAGGAATGCTGATGGGACTTCTGTTCTTTGTACTGGATCAATTAAAACTGACAAATGACAGAGAGGCAGAATAAACAGCTGCTTCCAAATAAAAAGATGGCGAAAGTTCGTGTATGAGCTTTCGCCATCTTTTTATTTTATCTTATTTTTCTAATTCCTGCATTTTCATTGCACGCACTTTCAGAGGAAGTCCGAACAGGTTGATAAATCCTTCTGCATCGTGGTGGTCATAGAGCTCTCCGGTTGTGAAGCTTGCAAGGGATTCACTGTATAATGAGTAAGGGGAAGTTGTTCCCGCTTTGATGATGTTTCCTTTGTAAAGCTTGAATTTTACTTCTCCGGTCACATACTGCTGTGTGACATCCACAAATGCCTGGACTGCTTCGCGAAGCGGTGTGAACCATTTTCCTTCGTATACGATCTGTGCCATTTTATTTCCCATGTCCTTTTTTACTTCATAGGTTGCACGGTCGAGTACAAGTTCTTCCAGCTGGTCATGTGCTTCCATCAGGATCGTTCCGCCAGGAGTTTCATAAACACCGCGGGATTTCATTCCGACAACACGGTTTTCTACAATGTCAACGATTCCGATTCCGTGTTTTCCGCCAAGTTTGTTGAGTTCTGTGATAATCTCAGATACTTTCATTTCTTTTCCGTTCAGACTTTTCGGAACACCCGCTTCAAATGTCATAGTGACATATTCTCCTTCATCCGGTGCTTTTTCAGGAGAAACACCAAGAACAAGAAGGTCATCGTAGTTTGGCTCACATGCAGGGTCTTCCAGCTCCAGTCCTTCGTGGCTGATATGCCACAGATTACGGTCACGGCTGTAGCTGTGTTTTGCATCAAATGGAAGATCAATACCGTGAGCTTTGCAGTATTCGATCTCATCTTCACGGGACTGCATGGTCCATACATCTGTCATACGCCATGGAGCAATGATCTTTAAGTCCGGTGCAAGCGCTTTGATTCCGAGTTCAAAACGGATCTGGTCATTTCCTTTTCCTGTTGCACCGTGGCAGATTGCAGTAGCGCCTTCTTTGCGGGCGATCTCTACCAGTTTTTTCGCGATCGGCGGACGAGCCATGGAAGTTCCAAGCAGATATTTGTTCTCATAGACTGCTCCGGCCTTCACACATGGAACAATGTAGTCGTCGCAGAATTCGTCGATGATGTTTTCAATGTAGAGTTTGGAAGCGCCGGATAATTTTGCACGTTCCTCTAATCCATCCAGTTCTTCGCCCTGACCGCAGTCGATACAGCAGCAGATGACTTCGTAATCAAAATTCTCTTTCAGCCATGGTATAATGGCAGTCGTGTCAAGTCCTCCGGAATACGCCAATACAACTTTTTCTTTACTCATAATGATATCCTCCTTAAAAAATCTCTATTGTCTGATATGTTGTTGCCAATCGTGTATGACAAAACCGTTACGCTTTAGAAGCTAATCAGTAATATACACCTAAATTCATAAATATGCAATAGAAAAATGGAAAAAAGTGAAAAATATACAATAAAATTCAAAAAGTATGCATAAAACAAAAAGGAGAATACAGAGCGGATGCAAATATGTTGTTGGAAAGCGATCCAATATCAGTTATAATAAGGGTATTGTAAACTGTGGATTAGGAGAGAATGTGTATGAATATATTAGTTGTAGTAGATATGCAGAATGATTTTATTGATGGTTCTCTGGGCACAGAAGAGGCGCAAAGGATTGTTCCTGAAGTAGTGAAAAAGATACAGACATTTGATGGAACTGTGTTTGCGACAAGAGATACCCACGAAGAGAACTATCTGGAGACGGCAGAAGGAAAAAAACTTCCGGTCAGACATTGTATCCGTGGAACAAAAGGCTGGCAGATCAGACAGGAGATCGCAGATCTTCTGACAGAGGCGCCTGTTGATAAAGTGACGTTTGGAAGCAGGGAGCTTGTGAAAAAGCTGGAGCAGATCCAGGAAGAGACTTCGATCGAGAGCATTATGCTGATCGGGCTTTGTACAGATATCTGCGTGATCTCCAATGCCATGCTCTGTAAGGCGTTTCTGCCAGAGGTTCCCGTACAGGTGGATGCGTCCTGCTGTGCAGGAGTGACGGTGGAGAGTCACATGCAGGCGCTGGAGGCGATGAAGATGTGTCAGATCGACATTTTATAGAAGATACAGGAATGAAAAAAGAGGGTACAAAAAGATGGACAGAAAAGACATATTGCTGAATAAGCAGAGGATTGTGATCAAAGTGGGAACTTCCACGATCACTTATGAAGAAACAGGAAATATCAATCTGGAGAAGCTGGAGAAGTTTGTTCGTATTTTGATCAATCTCAGGAATAAAGGAAAAGAAGTGATCGTTGTCTCATCCGGTGCAGTCGGAGTTGGGAAAAATGCCCTGGGAATGGACAGGCGTCCTCAGACGGAGTCTGAAAAACAGGCATGTGCGGCAGTCGGTCAGGGGAAGCTGATGATGATCTATGAAAAGCTGTTTAACGAATACGGACAGCTCACGGCACAGGTTCTGCTCACAAAAGAATCTGTGACAAATGCCAAATGCCGCAAAAATGCAAAACAGACATTTGATGAGTTGTTTAAGATGCAGGTTGTCCCGATCGTCAATGAGAATGACGCCATTTCGGTGGACGAGCTTTCTTATGGGAACTTCGGAGACAACGATACACTGGCGGCATATGTGTCCCGGCTTGTGGATGCGGATCTTCTGATCCTGATGTCAGATATCGACGGGCTGTACACAGATGACCCGCGAAAAAATCCGAATGCAAGATTTATCCATACGGTCGGCAAGATCGGGCGGAGTCTGGAAAACATGGCAAAAGGAGCATCCAGTGACTGCGGGACAGGCGGTATGGCAACTAAGATCAAGGCTGCAAAAATTGCCACTGCAGCAGGGGCAGATATGATCATTGCAAACGGGGATAATATTTATTCGATCAATGATGTGATGAATGGCAAAAAAGTAGGAACGTTGTTTTTATCAGAGCAGCATCAGAAAGAGATGTCAGAAGAGGTGGCGCCTGAACGGGCAGAGTTCCGCAGACAGGCAAAACGGGAAAAGAAGGTTTAGATGGTATCAGGAAAGGAGACTGTATGGAAACGTATATGGAGACATTGGGATGCAGAGCAAAAGAAGCATCAAGGGCAGCGGCAAAGCTGACGACCGTTGAAAAGAACAGAGGGCTTGAATTTGTGGCAGAAGAATTATGTCTGCGAAAAGAAGATCTGCTGGCAGAAAACGAGAAGGACATGGAGGCTGCAAGAGAACAGGGGATGTCCGAAGCACTTCAGGACAGATTAAAACTGACAGAAGCCAGGATTGAGGCAATGGCAGAAGGGCTAAGGCAGATTGCGGCGCTGGAAGATCCGATCGGAGAAGTTCTTTCCATGAAAAACCGTCCGAACGGACTGCGTATCGGAAAAAAGAGAGTTCCTCTGGGTGTTGTGGGCATTATTTATGAGTCCCGTCCGAATGTAACGGCAGATGCTTTTGGTCTGTGCTTTAAAACAGGAAATGCAGTGATTCTGCGAGGAGGAAGTGATGCGATCAATTCCAATAAAGCAATCGTGCAGGTGATCAAGGCCGGACTTCGCAAAGCGAGACTTTCTCAGGATCTGATTTTGCTTGTGGAGGATACAAGCAGGGAGACGGTAACAGAAATGATGCGGCTGCATGATTACATTGATGTGCTGATTCCGAGAGGAGGTGCCGGACTGATCGCATCTGTTGTGGCAAACAGCACCGTTCCGGTAATCGAAACGGGAACCGGAAACTGCCACATTTATGTAGATGAGAGTGCGGATGTGAATATGGCGGCTGAGATCATTGAAAATGCGAAAACGCAGCGTTTGGGTGTGTGCAATGCCTGTGAGTCCTTAGTGATTCACGAGAGCATATTGGAACAGGCACTTCCGGCAATTGCAAAACGACTGAAGAACCATCAGGTGGAGATTCGCGGAGATGAGAAGGCGAGAGCAGTCTGCACAGAAATTCTGCCTGCATCAGAAGAAGATTGGGGAACGGAATATCTGGATGCCATTATTTCCGTGAAGACAGTGGCTTCTCTGGATGAGGCAATCCGTCATATTAACCGGTATAATACCGGACATTCCGAGTCGATCATTACAAAAGATTATGACAGTGCACTGCGTTTTCAGGATGAGATCGATGCAGCAGCAGTGTATGTCAATGCGTCCACCAGATTTACAGATGGATTTGAATTTGGGTTTGGCGCGGAAATCGGGATCAGTACGCAGAAGCTGCATGCGAGAGGGCCGATGGGGCTGGAAGCGCTGACGACAACAAAATATATTATTTTCGGAAACGGACAGATCCGAAAATAAAAAAATAAAAAACCATGCTTGCATATTATACAAAAAAGATGTATACTTATGCAAACGTGGTTTTTGTTTATACACAAACATGAATAAAATACAAAAAAATGCATACTAAATGAAAAAAATATGAATAAAGTGAGAAAGGGGATTTCAGAATGATAAAAGCAGGAATTATCGGTTCAACAGGATATGCGGGAGGAGAACTGGTCCGTATTCTGACAGGACATAAAGAGACAGAGATCAAATGGTACGGTTCCAGAAGCTATATCGATCAAAATTATGCAGATGTATACCGCAATCTTTTTCAAATCGTGGATGCGAAGTGTATGGATGATAACATGGACGCGCTGGCAGATCAGGTGGATGTGATTTTTACGGCAACCCCGCAGGGGCTGTGCGCATCTCTGATCAATGAAGAGATTCTGTCAAAGACAAAAGTGATCGATCTGAGTGCAGATTTTCGGATCAAAGACGTGTCTGTCTATGAAGAGTGGTACAAAATAGAGCATAAAAGTCCTCAGTTTATCGAAGAGGCGGTGTACGGACTTTGTGAGATCAACCGGGAAAAGATCAAAAATGCAAGATTGGTAGCCAATCCGGGATGTTACACAACCTGCTCCATTCTCACAGCCTACCCTCTGGCAAAAGAAGGTCTGATCGATATGAACACACTGATTATTGATGCAAAATCCGGAACGTCAGGAGCCGGGCGGGGTGCAAAAGTGGCAAATCTGTACTGCGAAGTGAATGAAAATATCAAAGCATATGCAGTTGGAAGTCACAGACATACCCCGGAGATTGAAGAACAGCTCGGGTATGCGGCGAATGAGACCGTGAAATTGAGCTTCACACCGCATCTGGTTCCGATGAACCGGGGAATTCTGGTGACGGAATATGCATCGTTGAAAAAGGAAGTCACCAAGGCGGAAATCCGGGAGATTTATGAAACTTATTATGGAAAAGAGCCGTTTATCCGGATTCTGGATGACGGAGTCTGCCCGGAGACAAAATGGGTGGAAGGAAGTAACTATGCAGACATTGGTTTTCAGATCGATCCGCGTACCAACCGCATAATTCTGATGGGAGCCATCGACAACCTGGTAAAAGGAGCAGCAGGGCAGGCGGTACAGAATATGAACCTTCTGTTTGGATACAAGGAACAGGAAGGTCTGGAACTGATTCCGATGTTTCCGTAAAGATTCCATAGGCAGAGGTGAGAAGATGATTCGGACAATGACAATTGAAGATTATGAACAGGTATATGCGCTCTGGAAGAAGATACATGGTTTTGGATTGCGAAGTATCGATGATTCCAGGGACGGTGTGGAAAAATTTTTAAAACGAAATCCGACAACCAGTGTCGTGGCGACAGAAGACGGAAAAATCGTAGGTGCGATCTTGTGCGGGCATGACGGAAGACGAGGCTGTCTGTATCACGTCTGTGTGGATGAAGCGTACCGCAGACGTGGAATCGGGAAAGCAATGGTCGTACAGTCCATGGAGGCTTTAAAAGAAGAAGGAATCAGCAATGTATCTCTGATCGCATTTACGCAGAATGATATCGGAAATGCATTCTGGAATACCATCGGATGGAATGAGCGGCAGGATTTGAACTATTATGATTTTGTGTTGAATACAGAAAATATCACAGCATTTAATGCGCAGTAAATGAGGAGGCATGTACGATGAAGAAAATAACAGGTGGAGTTACGGCAGCAAAAGGATTTGAGGCAGCGGCAGCAGCGGCAGGGATCAAGTATGAAAACAGAACAGATATGGCACTTGTATACAGTGTAAAACCGTGCAAAGTGGCAGGAACCTTTACGACCAATGTAGTAAAAGCGGCTCCGGTGAAGTGGGACCGGCAGATTGTGGAATCTAAGATCAAGTCTCAGGCAGTAATCATCAATTCTGGAATTGCAAATGCGTGTACAGGAGAAGAGGGGATGCGCTGCTGTCTGGAGACTGCAAAAGCGGCAGCAGAGGCTCTTAAGATTCCGGGAGACGGCGTTTTAATCGGCTCTACAGGGGTGATCGGGATGCAGATGCCGATCGAAAAATTAAAACAGGGTATTCAGATTCTGGCAAAAGAAAAACAGTCGGGCGCAGTGGCGGCAAATGCGGCGGCAAAAGCGATCATGACTACAGATACCAAGGAAAAAGAAGTGGCAGTGACTGTGGAGATTGGAGGGAAGATAGTTACCATTGGCGGGATGGCCAAAGGGTCTGGTATGATCCATCCGAATATGTGTACCATGCTGGCCTTTCTTACGACAGATGCGGTAATTTCCAGAAAAGCGCTCAAAGCAGCGCTTCGCGCAGATGTAGAAGAGACGTACAATATGATCTCTGTGGACGGAGATACTTCAACGAATGACACAGTACTTCTTCTGGCGAACGGAATGGCAGAAAATCCAAAGATCAAAGAGGGCACAAAAGAGTTTGAACTATTTGCAGAAGCGCTGCATGAGGTCAACGAGACACTGGCAAAGAAAATGGCGGGAGACGGAGAAGGCGCCACAGCATTGTTCGAGGTGACAGTAAAAGGCGCAGATACGAAAGAACAGGCGAAAACACTGGCAAAATCCGTGGTCTGCTCCAATCTGACCAAAGCGGCGATCGCCGGTCATGATGCAAACTGGGGGCGGATCTTATGCGCTATGGGCTATTCCGGTGCCGAATTTGATCCGGAGAAAGTGGATCTGTATTTCAAAAGCAGCGCCGGAGAGTTAAAGATCATCGAAAACGGAGTCGCGCTGGATTACAGTGAAGAAAAGGCCACAGAGATTTTATCCATGCCGGAGGTGACTGCCATTGCAGATCTCGGACAGGGAGAGGAAACAGCGACCGCATGGGGATGTGATCTTACCCACGGCTATATCGATATCAATGCGGATTACCGCAGCTAGTACAATGTATATTCAGTGAAAAAGACAGGCAGGAGGAGTGAGAATATGAATGAAAATATGAATCAATATCTGGAGAAGGCGAAAGTACTGATCGAAGCACTGCCGTATATCCAACGGTTTAACCGAAAGATCGTCGTTGTAAAATACGGCGGCAGCGCCATGACAGACGAGGCGTTAAAGCAGAAAGTAATCGAGGACGTTACCTTATTAAAGCTGGTCGGCTTTAAACCGATCATTGTGCACGGAGGCGGAAAAGAAATCAGTAAATGGGTCGGAAAGATCGGCAAAGAACCGCAGTTTATCAACGGACTTCGGGTGACCGATGAAGAGACCATGGAAGTGGCGGAAATGGTACTTGGAAAAGTGAACAAAAGCCTGGTACAGCTTCTGGAAGGACAGGGAGTACGTGCCATCGGAATCAGCGGGAAGGACGGTGGACTTCTGAATGTGGAAAAGAAATATTCCAACGGAGAAGATATCGGATTTGTCGGGGAGATCAAAAAAGTAGATGCACAGATTTTGTATGATCTTCTGGAGAAGGATTTTCTTCCGGTCGTGTGTCCGGTAGGAATGGATGATGAATTCCATACATATAATATCAACGCAGATGATGCTGCCTGTGCCATTGCAAGAGCCATGAAGGCAGAAAAACTGGCATTTCTGACAGATATTGAGGGAGTATATAAAGATCCGAAGGATCCTGCTACTCTCATCTCCGAGCTTCTGGTAAAAGAAGCAAAACAGCTGATCGAAGAGGGCTATATCGGAGGAGGAATGCTTCCGAAGCTGAATAATTGTATTGATGCCATTGAAAACGGCGTTTCCAGAGTGCATATTTTAGATGGGCGGATCCCGCACTGTCTGCTTCTGGAATTCTTTACAAACAAAGGAATCGGTACGGCAATTTTACATGAAGAAGAAAGCAGGTATTATGATGGTGAATGAGAAGATCAAAGCAGCAGAAGAAAATCTAATACACGTATACAATCGGTTTCCAATTGCGCTGGAGAGGGGAGAAGGTGTTTATCTGTATGACACGAACGGGAAAAAATATCTGGATTTTGCAGCCGGATTTGCAGTGTCGGGACTGGGATACGGAAATCAGAAGCTGAATGCGGCATTAAAATTCCAGATCGATCAGCTGTATCATACGTCCAACCTGTATTATCATACCAATTGTGGAGAGGCAGCACAAAAGCTGAACCGGATTTCGGGGATGGACCGGGTATTTTTTACGAACAGCGGGTCTGAGGCAAATGAGGGGGCTTTAAAAGCGGCAAGACGATATGCGTATAATAAAAAATCGGGCAGATATCAGTTTATCGCTATGGAAAATTCGTTCCACGGGCGCAGCTTCGGCGCCGTTTCCGTGACTGGACATACTGCGTATAGAGAACCTTTTGAACCGATGCTCCCGGGAGTTTCTTTTGCAGAATACAATAATCTGGACAGTGTGAAAGCGCTGGTGACGGATCAGACCTGCGCAATTATTTTAGAACCATTACAGGGGGAAGGCGGGATCAATCTTGCTACACAGGAATTCATGGAAGGAATCCGTAAGATCTGTGATGAGAACGATATTCTGATGATCTGTGACGAAGTGCAGTGCGGAATGGGAAGAACCGGCGCGATGTTTGCATGGCAGAAATTCGGGGTAAAACCAGATATTCTGACTATGGCAAAGGGAATTGGAAACGGTATTCCGGTGGGAGCCTTTGCCATGACAGAAAAAGTGGCACAGGCATCGTTAAAGCCGGGAGATCACGGGGCAACTTATGGCGGTAACCCACTGGCATGTATGGCAGTCAAGACGGTGATCGACATTTTTGAGGAAGAAAAGATCGTGGAGCATGTCAATGAAGTGTCAGAATATCTGACAGAGCGTCTGGAAGAACTGGTACAACATGTGGATGGCGTGCTGGAACGAAAAGGAACCGGACTGATGCAGGGCATTGTGTTAAAGAAACCGGCCGCGCAGGTAAATAACCGCGCCATCGAGGAAGGTCTTCTTGTGATTCAGGCACAGGGCAATGTACTGCGTCTGGTACCTCCGCTTATCATTGAAAAAGAGCATGTGGATGAAATGATCCCAAAATTGACAAAAGCATTGACAGAGTGATAAATGAAAAACCAGGATTCGGGAAATACTAAAAGAAATTGAGAAAAATTTCAGGAGGTAGAAAACGATGACTGGTTTTTTGATTGCCCTTCTTTCCGGGGCGCTGATGAGTGTTCAGGGTGTATTTAATACACAGGTAACAAAGACAACCGGATTGTGGGTCAGCAATATCTGGGTGCAGTTAAGTGCTTTTCTGGCATGTCTGGCGGTATGGTTTCTGGCAGGAAGAGCGGATGTGACGGCACTTGCGAAGGTGGAACCGAAATATATGCTCTTAGGAGGCGTGATCGGAGCAGGGATTACCTGGACCGTAGTAAAGAGCATGGCATCCTTAGGACCGGCAAAAGCTGCACTTCTAATTGTAATCTCCCAGCTGATCGTGGCGTATGTGATCGAGCTTCTGGGGATGTTTGGTGTGGAAAAATCGCCGTTTGCATTCCGGAAGCTGGCAGGGCTTGTCGTGGCACTGATCGGGATTGCAATCTTCCAGTGGGAATAGAGCGTCAGAATTGTAATAAATGCGTAACAGGATTGTAAAAATGTTATTGTAATTTTGAGCGTTTTTCGTTACAATATTACTGTCCGATATAAAAGGGGATTCCTTGCGTCTGAGATTGTGAGGAAATATGAGGGACAGATGGAAAAAGAAAGCTTATTATACAGTTGTTATGATCTTGACTGCGTTGTGCCTGATCAGCGGGTGCGGGCAAGAGTCGGGGGAAGAACTTAAGGAGATTTCTCTGGAGGAGACACAGGAAGAGAAAGAAGAGTCCTCTGCAGAAGAAAAGAAGGTTGAAGACAAAGAACCGAAGAAAGAGACAAAGATTTTTGTCTATCTGTGCGGAGCAGTCGGAAAGCCCGGCGTGTATGAAGTGGGCAGTGACGACAGGCTTTATGAAGTCATTGCCATGGCGGGCGGACTGACAGCCGAGGCTGCACAGGATGCAGTGAATCAGGCAAGGGTTGTTGTGGATGGGGAGCAGATCTATATTCCCACCAAAGAGGAGATGCAGACACAGGCAGCAGCACAGCCGGGGGAAAGTCCGGCAGAAGGAACAAAGCCGCAAGATGGAAAAGTCAATCTTAATACGGCGACAAAAGAAGAATTGATGACGTTGTCCGGTGTAGGAGAGTCCCGGGCGGACAGTATTATTGCCTATCGGGAAGAAAACGGCAGGTTCCAGAATACAGAAGAGCTGATGCAGATCAGCGGAATCAAAGAAGGTCTGTATAATAAGATTAAAGATAATATTACAGTATAGCAGGAAGTTGAAGGAAGAAAGTATGAGCAAGAAGAAGATCTTAGTAGTTGACGATGAAAAGTTGATCGTGAAAGGGATACGGTTCAGTCTGGAACAGGACGACATGGAGGTGGACTGTGCCTATGACGGTGAGGAAGCACTGCAGTATGCAAAGAACTGCGAGTATGACCTCGTGCTGCTGGATGTGATGCTCCCGAAGATGGATGGGTTTCAGGTTTGTCAGGCCATCCGTGAGTTTTCCGACATGCCGATCGTCATGCTGACTGCTAAAAGTGAGGATATGGACAAGATACTCGGGCTGGAGTACGGAGCGGATGATTATATTACGAAGCCGTTCAATATTCTGGAAGTCAAGGCCCGGATCAAAGCGATCATGAGAAGGACTGCGAGAAAAGAGGAGAGTGCGCAGACTGCCAAGATTCTGGTCAAAGGCAATATGCGGATCGACTGTGAGAGCAGAAGAGTGTTTATCGGAGAGCGTGAGATCAATCTGACAGCAAAAGAATATGATGTGCTGGAGCTTCTTGCCATGAATCCGAACAAAGTCTACAGCCGTGAGAATCTGCTGGATCTTGTATGGGGTGTGGATTATCCGGGGGATGCCAGAACAGTGGATGTACATATCAGAAGGCTTCGGGAGAAGATCGAGCTGAATCCGAGCGAGCCGAAGTATGTACACACAAAATGGGGGGTAGGTTATTATTTCCAGGGATAAATTACATATCAGAGTAAAGAATCATATATTTAAAAGCATGCGGTTCTGGCTGATCTTGTTGTTTGTGGTGTTTGGGCTGATCCCATGTCTGGCTTCTTATGTCTGGACAGTGAAAACATCTGAGCAGCGTGCCATTTCGGTCAGAACAGCAGAAATTCAGAATCAATGTACTATTCTAAGCAATCAGCTGAACAGTTATCAGTATCTGACCAACCCGTCTTCAGAAGTGATCGATGCAAATTTAACCCAACTGACCAATATTTATAACGGACGTGTGATGATCATCAACCAGAACCTGGATGTGATCAAGGATACGTATGGTCTGGATGAAGGAAAGACGATGGTATCTGAAAATGTGATCCGTTGTCTCAGGCAGGGCAAGAGCACGAGCTACTATGACAAAAAGAACCGGTACGTCGAGGTAACCGCACCGGTCATTTCGGAAGAAAAGGCAGTGACAGGAGTGATGCTGGCCAGTGTTTCTATGGATACGGTCCTGGATGGGACCCGTATGCTGCGCGCACAGGGCGGCGCAGTTCTGATCGTAGTCTTTCTGGTCGTATTGTCCCTTGGGATACTTGTGGCAGGATGGTTTGTACGTCCGCTTGGAAGGATCACTGCGTCTATTGAGAATGTGACAGAAGGGTATGAAAGTGAATGGCTGCATGTAGGGACATTTTCGGAGACAGGGCAGCTGTCTGATGCGTTTAACAAGATGCTGGGAAGATTAAAACAGCTCAATGATTCCAGAGAGGAGTTTGTATCCAATGTCTCTCATGAGTTAAAGACACCGCTGACATCCATGAAAGTGCTGGCAGATTCCCTGCTTGCCCAGGAAAATGTGCCGATTGAGCTGTATCAGGAATTTATGGGAGATATCGCAAAGGAGATTGATCGGGAAAATGATATTATCAGTGATCTTCTGACGCTGGTCAAGATGGACAAGACAGTACAGGGACTGAATATCAGACAGATCAATATCAATGAGCTTCTGGAGACAATCTTAAAACGACTGAAGCCGATTGCCGATAAGAAAAAAATCGAGGTGGTACTGGAAAGCTTCCGACCCGTTTCTGCGGAGATCGATGAGATGAAGCTGACACTTGCCATTTCCAATCTGGTAGAGAATGCGATCAAATATAACCGGGATGAAGGATGGGTAAGAGTTTCCCTGAATGCGGATCACAAGTACTTTTATGTGAAGGTGATGGACTCCGGCATTGGAATTCCGGAAGAGGATCAGGCGCATATTTTTGAGCGGTTTTACCGGGTGGACAAGTCTCATTCGAGAGAAATCGGAGGAACAGGTCTGGGACTTGCCATTGCCCGTAATGCAGTGATCATGCACAGAGGATCGATCAAAGTTTACAGCAGTAAGGGAGAGGGAACCACGTTTACCGTCCGGATTCCTCTGACCTATGCAGCATAAGGGGGAGCAGATGAAAAAAGTCAGAAAAATTCTCCTCATCTTTCTGGGAATCTGTCTTGCGTGCACGACAGTTTCCTGTGCCAAACGTACGGAGGTAAAAAAAGGAGATTCTTATATTTATTGTTTAAACAGTGACAGGACCGGGCTTCAGAAAGTGTCCTATGAGAGCAAAGAAAAGGATCCGCTCAAGGCGGCAAAAGCAATGATAAAAGAGTTGAAAAAGCCGTCTGAGGAGATTGAGTATACGCCGCCGATTCCGAAGGATGTGAAAGTGAAGCGTTATGAACTGGAGGGAGGAATCCTGTATCTGGATTTTAATGCAAAATATAAACAAATGGATACCGTGGAAGAGACTCTGGTGAGAGCGGCTCTGGTAAAATCTTTAGTCAGGATCGAGGGAATCAACAGTGTCTGGATCAAAGTGGAAGGCGCGGATCTGACTGACAGCTCGGGACAGGTACTCGGATATCTCAATGAAGATGATTTTGTGCAAAGCGAGGGCGCTTCGCCGAGTTCGTATCAGACAGGGACGCTCACTTTATATTTTTCCAATGAAGCAGGAGATGCTTTGGTGGAGCAGACAATGGAAGTCCGCTATAACAGCAATATTTCCAGGGAGAAGCTGATCGTGGAAAAGCTGATGAAAGGCCCGGAGACGTCGGCCGCAAAAGCAACGATCAATCCGGATACCAATCTGCTGAGTGTGACAACAAAGGATGGAATCTGTTATGTGAATTTTGATAAGACCTTTTTAAAAGGTGCCTATGATGTCAAACCGCAGGTGACGATTTATTCTCTGGTCAATTCACTGACACAGGGAACCGGAGTCGGGAAAGTGCAGATATCCATTAACGGCGAAAACCACGTCAAATATATGCAGACTGTAGATTTGAGTCAGCCATTGGAGGCTGACCTGGGATGGAATGAGGAGAAGAAGTAGTTTTGAGAAAACGACCGCTTTGTACGGCGGCAGTGGCAGTTCTGATTCTGCTGGCAGCAGTGAACATCTGGTTTGAATCCGCGATTTCAAATCCGTGTACACTGCGCCGGATCATCCCGGATGCTTCACAGGTGACTGTGACAGGGCAGGTGAAGCGGTGGGAGGAAAAGCCTGATTACAGGATATTTTATCTGAGAGACTGCCAGGTGCTGCAAAAAGAGAATAATACCAATTCTGACAGGCAATCTGTCAACAAGCAATTCAAAGAACAAGTCAAAGCAAAGGTGCTGCAAGAGCCGGAGCTTCTAATTTATATCGAACAGGATCAAAAAGAAACTCAAACAATCAAACTTGGAAATCAAATACAGATTCAGGGGGAACTTTCGTATTTTAAAGAGGCGAGAAATCCCGGGAATTTTGATCAGAAATTTTATTATGAAAAACAGGGACTTCACGCAAGTATATGGGCAAAAAACTGCCGGATTACAGATCAGGAAACGTGGAAATTCCGGGAATGGCTGGCAAAATTAAGAAGAAACTGGAAGAGACTTTTAGTCAGTGAGATGGGAGCACGTCACGGAAACAGCATGAGCGCGATCTTACTGGGAGAGAAAAGTGAACTGGATGCCCAGATGAAAGCATTGTATCAGAAAAGTGGGATCGGCCATATTCTGGCGATATCAGGACTTCATATGTCATTTATCGGAATGGGATTTTACGGGCTTTTACGCAGAGTGGGATGTCCTGTGAAACCGGCGGGAGTGCTGGGAATTTTGTTTTTGCTTGGCTACACGGTTATGATCGGAGGCGGGGTATCTGCAATCCGGGCATTTGTTATGTTTGGCATCCGGGTAGGAGCAGATCTGTGCGGCAGAGCGTATGACATGGCTACCAGTCTGGCTGTGGCAGCGGCGCTGATTGCGCTGGAGAGTCCGATGTACCTTCGGGATGCCGGATATCTGCTCTCTTTTGGAGCGGTGCTTGGAATGGCGGCAGTGTATCCGTTAATGATGAGACAGGGAAAAACAGAGTCAAAGATCCTGCAAAGCTTTCAGGCGAGTCTTGCGGTCAATCTGGTTCTTTTTCCGGTCATGCTTTCTTTTTATTATGAATTTCCCCCGTATTCCCTTCTTTTGAATCTGGTGATCATTCCTCTGATGTCTGTCGTTCTGGGCGCAGGACTTCTGGGTTCTTTTTTGTGTCTTTTTTTCAAACCGGCAGGAGGCGCTGTATTTCTTTTATGCAGGGGAATTCTCAATCTGTATGAATGGAGCTGCAATTTGAGTATGAAACTGCCGTTTTCCAGAATTGTTACCGGAAAGCCGGAAGTTAGCTGGATCGTGCTGTATTATGCAGTATTGCTTCTGGTCTGTCTGTACTGGATGCTTCGAAAAGAGAAAACAGGAAAAACCTGTTTTGCGTGGGGAATGCTGGCAGCGGCCGGAATCTGTCTGGCAGCAAGCGGTCAGATGAAACACCACGGGGTGTTTCAGGCGACGATGCTGGATGTGGGACAGGGCGATGGAATTTTTCTGAGAACACCCAATGGGAGAACCTGTTTTGTAGATGGAGGCAGCAGCGATATCTCTAAAGTCGGGGAGTATCGAATTGTTCCGTTTCTGGAATCTCAGGGAGTAAAAGAGCTGGATTATGTTTTTATTTCTCATGGCGATGCAGATCATATGAGTGGAATCGAGGAAATCCTTCAGAATCAGACCCTTGGAGTACGAATCAAAAATCTGGTGCTGCCGCCGGTAAGGCTTCATGATGATGCGTTGAAAAAGCTGGGAAAAACGGCAAAGGAAAATGGCACGAAAGTATTTGGAATGGAGGCAGGTCAGCAGATGAGCCTGGGAGAGATGAGTCTGACTTGTATGGCGCCTTCACAGGAATATCAGGGTGAGACTGGAAATGCAGCGTCTATGGTGTTGTGGATGGAATGGAAAAATCTGGAGATGCTGTTAACCGGAGATGTGGAAGGAGAGGGAGAAGTGCAGCTCACAGAGTGGATGAGAGCACATGGAAAAACAACGTGTGATATTCTGAAAGCCGCGCATCACGGCTCTAAGAATTCGACACTGCCGGAATTTTTACAGCAGCTGACACCGAAATATGCATGGATTTCATCGGGAATCGGCAACCGGTACGGACATCCGGCAAAGGAGACTGTAGAGAGACTCAGTGAAAAAGGATGCGAATTGTATGGGACGCAGGAGTACGGGGCAGTCACCTTAAAGATAAAAGTGGAAAAAGCTGTGATAGAAACATTTTGCAAAAAGTAAAAGTTTCCGATATAATAGAAATTATGAAAAGTTTGAATGAAGATTTAAAAACAGGACAATTTAAGCAGATATATCTTCTTTATGGAGAGGAAAATTATCTGAAGAAACAGTATAAGGAGCGGTTTGTCAAGGCAATGCTTCCTGATGGCGATACGATGAATTACGCCTATTATGAAGGGAAGGGCGTGGATATCAAGGAAGTCATTGACCTGGCGGAAACGCTGCCTTTTTTTGCAGAGCGCCGGTTGCTTGTATTTGAAAATACCGGATTTTTCAAAAGCTCGGGGGCGGATCTGGCAGATTATGTTAAGGAAATGCCTCAGACCACATATTTTATTTTTGTGGAGGAAGAGGTGGACAAGCGCAGCAAACTGTATAAGGCAGTGAAGGCAAAGGGACATATCGTGGAGCTTCCGTTTCAGGATGAAACGACATTGAAACGCTGGATCCTTGGCAATGTCAAACGGGAAGGAAAGCAGATGTCGGAGGCGTCGGCCGGCTACTTTTTAGGAAAGGTCGGAACCGATATGCAGAATATCCAGGGAGAACTGGAAAAGCTGTTCTGCTATATGCTGCACCGGGATGTGATTACACCGGAGGACATTGACGCAGTCTGTATCAATCAGATTGGAAATCATATTTTTGAGATGGTCAATGCAGTGGCGGAGAAGAGGCAAAGGAGGGCATTGGATCTCTATTATGAACTTCTGGCGTTAAAAGAGCCGCCGATGCGGATCTTGTTTTTGCTGGTGAGACAGTACCGGATCTTGTTTCATGTGAAATCGCTGCAGGCGAAGGGATACGGAAGAAAAGAAATTGCGGCAAAGGCAGGACTTCATCCGTTTGCAGCCGGAAAGTATATGGAGCAGACAAGGTATTTTAAGATGGAAGAACTGCGTGCCGTACTGGAGGAGAGCGCTGAACTGGAAGAACGAGTTAAGACCGGACGGCTGACAGATACGCTGGCGGTGGAGCTGTTTTTGGTAAAATACTCGTCCTGAACGACAGATATTCTTGTCAAAACAAGAAAGGCATGATAGTATATCTTTGCACAAAAAACAGAAAAACATTACAATAAAAGCAAATAGAAAAAGACAGAGTTACTGGAGGAATGAAAGTGTCATCAATTGATCAGAATAAAATACGAAATTTTTGTATTATCGCACATATCGACCATGGAAAATCTACGCTTGCAGACCGGATCATTGAGAAGACCGGGCTTTTGACAAGCCGTGAGATGCAGTCTCAGGTTCTGGACAATATGGACCTGGAAAGAGAGAGAGGAATCACCATCAAAGCACAGACTGTGCGTACGGTATATAAGGCGAATGACGGGGAGGAGTATATCTTTAACCTGATCGATACGCCGGGACATGTAGACTTTAACTATGAAGTATCCAGAAGCCTTGCAGCCTGTGATGGAGCGATCCTGGTTGTGGATGCGGCGCAGGGAGTGGAGGCGCAGACGCTGGCGAATGTGTATCTTGCGCTGGATCATGATCTGGATGTATTTCCGGTTATCAACAAGATCGATCTGCCGAGTGCGGAGCCGGATCGTGTCAAAGAAGAGATTGAGGATGTGATCGGGATCGAGGCAGATGATGCGCCCCTGATCTCGGCAAAGACGGGACTCAACATCGAGGAAGTGCTGGAGCAGATCGTGAAGAAGATTCCGGCACCGGAGGGAGATCCGAAAGAGCCGTTAAAAGCATTGATCTTCGATTCGGTTTATGATGCCTACAAAGGGGTAATCGTATTCTGCCGGATCAAAGAGGGAAGCGTGAAAAAAGGAACAACGATCCGGATGATGGCAACAGGAGCCCAGGCCGATGTAGTCGAGGTCGGTTATTTTGGTGCAGGACAGTTTATTCCTTGTGAGGAATTAAGTGCCGGAATGGTTGGGTATATCACGGCCAGCTTAAAAAATGTAAAAGATACCCGTGTGGGTGATACGATCACAGATGCCGCACGTCCTTGTGCAGAACCTCTGCCGGGATATAAAAAAGTCAACCCGATGGTGTACTGTGGGCTGTATCCGGCAGATGGAGCAAAATATCCGGATTTGCGGGATGCACTGGAAAAATTGCAGCTGAATGATGCAGCGCTGCAGTTCGAGGCAGAGACTTCCGTGGCCCTTGGGTTTGGATTCCGCTGTGGTTTCCTTGGACTTCTGCACCTGGAGATCGTACAGGAGCGACTGGAGAGAGAGTACAATCTGGATCTGGTGACAACTGCGCCGAGTGTTATTTATAAGATCCATAAGACAAACGGAGAAGTGATCGATCTGACCAATCCGACGAATATGCCGGATCCTGCGGAGATTGAATACATGGAAGAGCCGATGGTAAAAGCAGAGATTATGGTGACTTCCGAGTTTATCGGTGCGATCATGGATCTGTGTCAGGAGCGCAGGGGTGTATATCAGGGAATGGAGTATATCGAAGAAAAGCGTGCAGTGATTCATTATCATCTGCCATTGAATGAGATTATTTACGATTTCTTTGATGCGTTGAAATCCCGTTCCAGAGGATATGCGTCTTTCGATTATGAGATGCTGGGATACGAGCAGTCAGAGCTGGTAAAACTGGATATTCTGATCAATAAAGAAGAAGTGGATGCACTTTCCTTTATTGTACACAGTGCAACAGCATATGAGCGTGGAAGAAAGATGTGTGAGAAGCTCAAAGAAGAGATTCCAAGACAGCTTTTTGAAATCCCGATCCAGGCAGCAGTGGGAAGCAAGATCATCGCAAGAGAAACCGTCAGAGCAATGCGAAAAGACGTGCTTGCCAAGTGCTACGGCGGTGATATTTCCCGTAAGAAAAAGCTGTTGGAAAAACAGAAAGAAGGAAAGAAGAGAATGCGCCAGGTCGGAAACGTAGAGATTCCGCAGAAAGCGTTTATGAGCGTATTGAAGCTGGATGAAAATTAGAGAAATACAAAAAACCTCGCCAAAGAAATGGTGAGGTTTTTGTTTTCCCATACATTTGATTATTCTGCAGCATTCACAATCTGTTTCATCAATTCATAACATCCTTTTTCCTGAATAAAAGTAAAGTCCTTTACAACAGTTTCTTCGAGTCCGGCAAGTGTTGTCAGATCTTTTCCCCAGAAGGACGTTTCGCTTAAGACGGCGTGAACATAGTCAGCGGCAGAATCGTCTTTGTGTGCGTCATAGAATTCCAGAACTTTCGGATCGTCAGAAATCGGATACTGGTTTTTGCCATTTCGATCCCCGGTAAAAGTTGCGTCCACAAATCCAATGCCTTTATAAAATGCCAGGTAAAAAGCGAGGGAGGCACTCAGGCAAGGAGGAACCTGCCCTGTTTTTTCCAGGTATCCTTCCAGAGAAGGAAGCACACGGGCTTTCCATTTTGCAGTCGAATTCAGAGAAATGGAGAGCAGTGCATGATCGATAAACGGATTTTGGAAGCGATCCGTCACGGACGCAGCAAAGCTCATCAGTTCTTCTTCCGGCAGAGTCAGTGTCGGAATGATCTCTTTATAGATTGCCTGATTCATGTAACCACGGATGACATCATCCTTCATACAGTCTCTGACAATGTCCTGTCCGGCAAGGTAAGCACCGAGTACCATGGAAGTGTGAGCACCGTTTAAGATGCGGACTTTCCGCTGTTTGTATGGTTTGTGGTCATCTGTGATCAGGATCGGAAGATTTGCCGTATCACAAGGGAATTCCTCTTTGATCGACTGAGGTCCTTCGATTACCCAGAATCCAAAGATTTCACCGGTGTTTAACACTTTGTCAATATAGCCGTTTTCCTGATTTAAAGCGTCTGCATCAGAGCGTGGATAACCGGTTACAATCCGGTCTACCAAAGTAGAGCAGAAGAGGTTTGCCTCTTTGATCCATTCAGTGAAAGCTTCGCCCAGATTCCAGTCGGCAGCGTGTTTTAAGACGCATTTTTCCAGTTCTTTTCCGTTGTTGTCGATCAGTTCGCAGGAGAGGATGATAAATCCTTTTTTGACATCTCCCTGAAATGCTTCAAAACGTTTATGCAGAAACTGTGTCAGCTTTGCCGGAAAACTGTTTGCCGGAGTATCAGTGAACTGACAGGACGGATCATATACGATTCCGGCTTCTGTTGTATTGCAGGTGATGAAACGCAGTTCGGGATTTTTTGCACATTCCATAACTGCCTCATAGTCGCTGTATGCATTTAAGCAGCGGCTGATACAGGAGATTACCCGTTTGGAAGAGACTTCCTGTCCGTTTTCGGAACCACGTAAATACAGTGTGTAGAGACCTTCCTGTTCATTGATAAAATCTCCCACATCCGGAGTTGTGAATTTTGGAATTGGCTGTACCAGTACAACCTTGGAATTAAAATTTGCAGTTTCATTCATTTTATCGATAAAGAAATCGACAAATGCGCGCATAAAGTTTCCTTCTCCGAACTGTAAAACGCGTTCCGGAGCTTCGTTTAATAAATATCCATCATAATTTAAATCCTGTAAGGTCTGGTAATTTAACTGTTTCATAGCAAAAATTATCCTTTCTGAAAATCATATTCATCTATTGTTACAGAGTCACACCCTGTTTGAAAATCGCCATATCGTGGAATCTTGCTTCCTCGGCTTTGACCGGACGTCCGGAAGCAACCTCCAGAACATAGTCAAAAAGAGATTCTCCCATCTCCGGGATAGAGCCGCCGTCTACCAGCGCACCGCAATTGAAGTCGATCCAGTTTTTCTTATTCTCATAGAGTTTTGTATTACTGGATATTTTTACAGTCGGAACCGGAGAGGCAAAAGGAGTTCCGCGTCCCGTTGTAAACAGTACAATTTGTGCACCGGAAGCTGCAAGTGCAGTAGAGGCTACCAGGTCATTTCCGGGAGCGCTCAAAAGATTGAGTCCTTTTGTCTGCACAGGCTGTCCATAGGAGAGCACATCAGCGACCGGGGCAGAACCGGATTTCTGGGTACATCCAAGAGACTTATCTTCCAGTGTGGAGATACCTCCCTTTTTATTTCCCGGAGAAGGGTTCTCGTAGATGGTCTGATTGTGGCTTTTAAAGTAGTTTTTAAAAGAATTGATCAGGTCTACTGTTTTATCAAAAACAGCTTCATCCCTGCAGCGGTTCATCAGCATAGTCTCTGCCCCGAACATTTCCGGCACTTCTGTGAGAATCGTAGTACCGCCGCGGGCGATGAGCAGATCGGAAAAAGCACCAACTGTCGGATTTGCAGTGATTCCGGATAATCCATCAGAACCTCCGCATTTCATTCCGATGACAAGCTCTTTGCAGGAAATTTTTTCTCTCTGGAAGGTAGAGGCATAATCACAGAGCTGTCTGATGCAGGCAAGAGATGCCTCTATTTCATCCTCCACTTCCTGAGCAACCAGGAATTTGACGCGATCTTCATCCACGGTTCCGATATATTTTTTTAATTCCTCAATATTGCTGTTTTCGCATCCGAGGCCGAGGACCAGAACACCTGCCGCATTTGGATGGCGGATCAGATCTGCAAGGATCTGGCGGGTGTGCTCCTGATCATCTCCCATTTGAGAACATCCATAAGGATGTGGGAATGCGACGATCGCATCTACGCTGTCCGGCTGAAATTCTTTTGCCCTGGCAGCAACAGAGGTTGCGATACTGTTGACACAGCCAACTGTCGGGATGATCCAGATTTCATTGCGGACACCGGCTTTTCCGTCCGTCCTTCTGTATCCTTCAAAGAACCGTTCTTCCTGTGGTTCTAAAGAAGTGAATTCTTTCTGATAAGAATACTCCAGAAGATCTCCAAGTCCTGTTTTCATATTATGAGTGTGGATCCAGGAACCGGCCGGAATATCTTCTGTTGCATAACCAATCGGGGAACCGTATTTGATCACGGCACTCCCGGCGCTGATTTTTTCCAGTGCAAATTTGTGTCCCTGGGGAATGTCTTCTAATAAAGTATACATGCGTCCATCCAGATTTAATACGCTGTCCTTCTTTAAAGAAGTGAGTGCAACTGCTGTATTGTCTTTTGGATGAATCTGAATAAAAGTGTGTGTTGAATCCATAAAAACCTCCATAATGAAAATATAGAAAGAAAATAAAATGTAAGTATTTACAATTAAAATACAACCTTTTTAGTTACAAGTCAATGGAAAAATGTACAAAAAATCAAGAAAAATATTGTGCAAAACGCTAATAAAAGAGTAATTGACTTTTTATTAACGAAGAAATATAATTTATAAATGTAAGGGCTTACAAGAAAACAAGGAAAATAATAAATCAACAGGAGGATTAAGAGATGAAACCATTTATGGATGAAGAATTTCTGCTGAGCACTCCTACAGCACAGAAGTTGTATCATGATTTTGCAGAAACAATGCCGATTCTGGATTACCATTGCCATATCAATCCGGAAGAGATTGCAAAAGATGTCTGTTTTGAAAATATTACCCAGGTATGGCTGGGCGGAGATCATTACAAATGGAGACAGATGCGTTCGAACGGTGTGGATGAGTACTATATCACAGGTGATGCGCCTGCACGGGAAAAATTTCAAAAATGGGCGGAAACGCTGGAAAAAGCTGTGGGAAACCCGCTATTCCACTGGAGTCATTTGGAATTAAAGCGATATTTTGGTTATAATGGCGTATTAAATGGAGAAACTGCAGAAGAGGTGTGGAATCTCTGCAATCAGAAATTGCAGGAGCCATCCATGAGCGTACGGAACCTGATCCGCCGTTCTGGTGTTACTTTAATCTGTACAACAGACGATCCTGCAGACAGCCTCTACTGGCATAAAGAACTGGCGGCAGACGATAGCTTTGAGGTACAGGTACTTCCTGCATGGAGACCGGACAAAGCAATGAATATCGAAAAGCCGGATTATGCAGAATATCTGAAAAAACTGGGACAGGCTGCAGGATGTCAGATCGAAACATTTGCAGATCTAAAAATGGCATTAAAGAAGAGAATGGATGCATTTGAAGAAATGGGATGTCGTGCCAGCGATCATGCGTTGGAATATGTGATGTATGTGCCGGAAACAGAAGAAAATCTGGAAAAGATCTTTGCAAAACGCAAACAGGGTGAAATGCTGACAAAAGAAGAAGAACTGAAATTTAAAACAGCATTTATGGCATTTGCATCAGAGGAGTATACAAAGAGAAACTGGGCAATGCAGCTTCATTATGGATGTAAGAGAGACAACAATGCAGCCCGTTATGCGCAGCTTGGACCGGATACCGGATATGACTGTATCAATAACTATGCGCCGTCCGCACAGATGGCAGATTTTCTCAATGCATTGAACGAGAAAAACAGCCTTCCAAAGACGATTATCTACAGTCTGAATCCAAATGACGATGAAGCCATCGGAACGATTCTTGGATGTTTTCAGGATGCGGGTGTGGCAGGAAAGATTCAGCAGGGATCTGCATGGTGGTTCAACGACCACAAGACTGGAATGATCAAACAGATGACATCTCTGGCAAACCTGGGACTTCTTGGAAATTTCCTTGGAATGCTGACAGATTCCAGAAGTTTTTTGTCTTATTCCAGACATGAGTATTTTAGAAGAATTCTTTGTGAATTAATTGGGGACTGGGTAGAGAATGGAGAATACCCGGATGATGAGCGAATGTTGGGGAAAATTATAAAAGATATTTCATATAATAATGCGGTACGTTATTTTGAGTTTGAGTTGAAAGAAGTTTACTAAAGGAGAGGATGGAAACTATGAAACAAAATCGTAAAATTACACCGATTACCCGTTTCGCATACGGAACAGGAAATCTTTTGGGAAGTGGAAGATGAGAGTGTAGCAAACGTATTTGAAGGATTCAAAAAGGTGTGCATTGACATCCTTTCTATGCTTCGCATCCTTACATTCCGTGACCATCTTGGGATGTATCTGGTCATTTATAAAGATAAACATCACAAAGCAGTGGCAGAATAAAGAACAAAAAGGCGTTTCCCGGTGGAGGCGTCTTTTTTGTTTTGAAAATAAAGATATACAAAAAATATAGAGTTATGTATAATCCAATTATAAATACAATAGGAACGGATATGGAAGGAGAAAAAACAGAATGAAATTAAAAAATATATTGATCGTTGTGAAAGATATTGAAAAATCAAAGCAGTTTTATTATGACTTGTTTGGCCTTAATGTGGTGCTTGATAATGATGGGAATATGATTTTAACAGAAGGTCTGGTACTGCAGGAAGAAAAAATCTGGAAGAAGTTCCTTGAAAAAGAAATTATTCCAGAGAGCAATTCCTGCGAACTGTATTTTGAAGAACGTGAGATAGAAAAATTTGTTCAAAAATTAGAAAATTTGTATCCTTCTATCCAGTATGTCAATCGTCTTACGACACATAGCTGGGGGCAGAAGGTGGTTCGGTTTTATGATCTGGACGGTAATCTGATCGAGGTGGGAACGCCGATGTAAGTCTTGTTTGTGAAAAAGAGTAGGCAGTGTATGGTGACAAGTCGCAAAAAAACATTGCGAAAGAATCAAAGAGAACTGGATAGGTAAATTATGATTGGGGTGTCGATTTATAACGGGGGTTAATCGGGTTATGAGTCGGCATTTCTTTTATCCTACAAAATGAGCGAATTCTTTTTTTAGGCAAATAGCAGTGATGTACATAGAACTCAGCAGAAATACACCACTTCTTGTGCAATTATTTTTTATTAATGATCAAGACGACAAGTCTGATATTGATGGTGCGAAAGGAAATGAAACGTTGTTAAACTGGATCAATGAGGAAATTCAATCTCTGAAAGAAGAGCAGTTCTTCCATAAAGATTATGATGAGACACTGGTAGCTACTTATGGAGAAGAGTACAAAGAAGAATTGGTTGTAGAAGGTGCAAAAATAAAATAGCTTTTAAAATGATGGCAGAAGCCTTACGCTCCTGCCATCATTTTGTTGTCTGCTTTTTTACAATATTTCCGGAAAACATTGTTCTGGAAGGCGGAATTTCTTTCTGAAATACCTGCATCATCTGTGACACGGCAGTGACGCACATATATTCTACCCGGTTGTCGATGGTTGTGATCTCTGGTGTACTGCAAGCGGCGAGTACGGAATTGTTGTATCCGGTCACCTGAAAATCCTCGGGAACTCGAAGGTGCTTTTTCAGTGCGTATTTTACAGCGCCTGTGGCGAGTTCGTCATCTGCAGCAAGGACACAGTCAAAAGAAATGCCGTCTGCATCGAGTTGTTCTAAGATAGAACATGCTTTGTGCAAGTCTCCCGGTGCGGAAAACGCATTTTTCTGAGATATGTCCAGTCCATGTTCCGCACACGAATCCAGGAATCCCTGGATTTTTTTTTGTCCGCTGTAATTGAGCGTTCGGTATAAATAAATCGGGGATTCAGATCCTCTGGCGAAGACCAGGTCTGTCATATCTTTCAATGCCATATAGTCATCGCAGAGAATGGAGTATATATTGTCTCCTTTTAATTCTCCGTTTAAGATAAAAACAGGGATTTTGGAAGCGGCCTCCAGAATATAGCGGTTTTCCTCCGGAGAGTTCTCGATAAAGTGAGAACCGATCAGAAGGACAGCGTCTACATTGCGGGACAAAAGCAGGTTCAAATAGCTCTGTTTCTCCAAAAGCTCATACCCTGTGCAGCAGAGCATGGATGCATAGGAATTCTTGCGAAGCTCCCGCTCCAGATAATAAATTGCCTGTGCCTGGTAAACGTCCGAGGAGTCGGAACAGAGAATCCCAACAGTGTGCATGGAATTCAGTCCGAGACTTCTGGCAAAGGCATTTGGTGTGTAGCTGTTTTCTTCCATGACAGCAAGCACTTTTTTTCGGGTTTTTTCGCTGACTTTTTCACTGCCGTTTAAAACCCGCGAAACAGTGGCAATGGATACCCCTGCCTTTTGAGAAATATCATATATATTCATAACTGAATGCTCCTTAAAAATTTCAGAAACCAATCCAAAATGTAAGTGCTAACATTAATTGCAAAGAAGGAGAGTGGTTTTCTACTATAATAGCATATGATTTTCGAAAATGGTATTGTATATTTTATATAAATCTGCAGGTGATTATTATATAAAATACATAATTGACAATTAAAAAACACAATGATAACATACGATTGATAAGGAAATAGAAATGTGAATAGGTGGAAATGAATAATGTAAGCTGTTACAATGTGTGGAAAATACATAAAGGAGATCAAAATGGAGTTAAACGTAATTTGGAAACATGCACGTACAGCGGCTCTGGAATGTTGTGAAGGAAGTGTTTACGAGATGGAAGAACCCTGTCGGATATCTTTAAATGGAGTGTTTTACAAAGAGAGCAGGCAGGTTGTGAATCTCCTGCAGGGTCTGGAGCCTGGCAAAGAGTATCATGTTTCCGTAGAAAGAGGGGAAGAAGCAGCTGAGATTATGTTCTGCACAGATACACAGGATTATACATTGAATGTGCGTGATTTTGGTGCAAAGGGAGATGGCGTACAGGACGATACGACATATATTCAGGCAGCGATCATGTCATGCCCGAGAAACAGTCGTGTGCTGATTCCGGAAGGAACGTATCGAGTGACCAGTCTGTTTCTGAAAGATCATCTCACAATGGAGCTGGCAAAAGGTGCAGTGCTTTCGGCATATACAGAGCGTGAGAGGTTTTCAATTCTAAGGGGAACTTACCAGAGTGAGGATCAGGAAAACGAATATATTCTCGGAACCTGGGAAGGAGAAGCCCAGAATATGTTTGCCGGAATCATGAATGGAATCGGCATAAAGGATGTGACGATTTGCGGAGAAGGTACAATTGATGGAAATGCTTCCTGGGAAAACTGGTGGCTGGATGCAAAAGAGGTTCGTGGTGCGGCAAGACCGCGTATGATCTTTTTGAATCGATGTGAGGATGTGACAATTACCGGAATCACAGTACAGAATAGTCCGAGTTGGAATATTCATCCGTATTTTTGCAGTCATCTGAAATTTATTGGAGTGACGGTGCTTGGACCAAAGGTTTCCCCGAACACAGACGGATTGAATCCGGAATCCTGCGACGATGTAGAAATCACAGGATGTCTGTTCTCTGTGGGCGATGACTGCATTGCCGTGAAGTCAGGTAAAATTTCCGTGGGAGCAAAATACAAAGTTCCTTCTTCCAATATCAGAATCCGCCAGTGCTGTATGCGGGATGGGCATGGTTCAATTACGTTGGGGAGTGAGATGGCGGCAGGAATCAAAAATTTGCAGGCAAGACAGTGTGTGTTTCTCAATACAGACCGGGGGCTTCGGATCAAGACAAGAAGAGGACGCGGTAAGGATGCTGTGATCGACGGTATTTTGTTTGAAGATATCAGGATGGATTCTGTGCTGACTCCGTTTGTGATCAACAGTTTCTATTTCTGCGATCCGGACGGACACAGCGAGTATGTACAGTGCAAGGAGCCGCTTGCGGTGGATGAGAGAACTCCACAGATCAAAGAACTGTGTTTTCGTAATATTCAGGCTAAAAACTGTCATGTGGCAGCTGCGTTTTTCTACGGTCTCCCGGAGCAGAAAATTGAGCGTGTGGAAATGAAGCACATTCAGGTCAGCTATGCAGAAGATGCAGCCAGTGGACAGCCGGCGATGATGGATGGAATTGATCAGAATATCTGTAAAATGGGAATTTTTGCGAGAAATATCAAAACTCTGGTACTGGAGGATATTCAGGTGGCAGGACAAGAGGGAGAGGTAATTTCTATGGATGGGATTGATTCTCTGGAATGGAGGAAATAAACGATGGATTATAGAATAACAGACTATGGTGCAGTCGCAGACGGCACAACAAACAACAGAGCAGCGATTCAGGCGGCAGTGGATGCCTGTACAGTGGCAGGAGGCGGACGTGTCATTGTCCCGACCGGTCAGTTTTTAAGTGGAACGATCGTATTGAAAAGTAATGTGACACTGTATCTTGAAAAGGGGGGCAGAGCTGATCAGCAGTCTGCGCAATGTTGTCAAAATATGTTACTTTTCTATGTGGAATATATTGGAAAAAAATTCCGGAGCTGTCAGAGCATCTCTGGGAAAAGAATATGGAGCAGATTGCAGAAGGGTGGTTTTTAGATCTGCAGGAGTTTTTGGAGGTGTGGCCATCCGTAAAAGGCGGGGGAAATACAAAACGCCGCTGGCTGTATATGTATCCGGTCTTCTGGTTCGATGAGCCGAAATCCGTGGAGGTGTGGAAGCGGAAAAAAACGCCGGAAGCACGGTGCGGACGAATTGCAGTTTTATATCCGTAGAAGGTAAGCTCCTATGTTGGTCATCACCAGTCGATTGTGCGGGAAGGTCTTCTCGTGGGGGATCGTTACCAGATGATTTCTCTGCATGAAAATCTGCTGTTCTCATATTTTGAGACACCGAGGGATCGGGAGCAGGTGAATATCAGCAGAAGACCAGAGCCTTCAGAAGCAACCAAAGAGTGGGAGGCAGTTGTTCCGGAAAGTCATTTTTACCATTTCCCGGAGGCAAATGGAGAAAATTTTCTGATCATTTTGACTGTTTTTTCTGTGGGATAAAGGTATACAGCAAAAACAGATTGTATTATACTGTACCTATCAATAAGAGAGAGGACTGTATGATGCAGAAATTAGAATTATATATCCACATTCCGTTTTGTGTACAGAAATGTGCCTATTGCGACTTTTTGTCTGCACCGGCAAATGATGCAGCCAAAGCGGAGTATGTGGATGCATTAAAAAAAGAAATACAAAGATACCGCGAGGTTGCTTCATCTTACCAGGTATCTTCTGTTTTTGTGGGCGGAGGAACTCCGTCCATTTTGTCGTGTGAACAGATGGGTGAGATTTTTAAAATGCTGAGACAGGTATTTACCATCGACAGGGATGCGGAGATTACAATCGAAGCAAATCCGGGAACTGTGACGGAAGAAAAACTAGAAGGATGGAAACAGGCGGGAATCAACAGGATCAGTTTCGGATTACAGTCTGTCAACAATGAGGAACTGAAAATGCTGGGACGAATCCATACGTATGAAGAATTTCGGGAATCCTATGACATGGCACGGCAGGCAGGATTTGATAATATCAACATTGATCTCATCTCAGCCATTCCCGGACAGACCGTAAAAAGCTGGGAGCACACCCTTCGTACGGTGGCAGAATTGCATCCGGAGCATATTTCTGCGTACAGTCTGATCATTGAGGAAGGAACCCGATTTTATCAGTGGTATGGAAAAGGACAGACAGATCAGGAGAAACATCCGCCTCTTCCGGATGAAGACGCAGAGCGGCAGATGTATGAGCGGACAGAGGAAATTCTGGAAGAATATAGATTTCATCGCTATGAGATTTCCAATTATGCACGGGAAGGAAAAGAGTGCAGACACAATCTGGGGTATTGGAGCAGAGTAGAGTATTTAGGGATCGGTCTGGGAGCCTCGTCTTTTATTTCCAATACCAGATACCATCTTTGTACAGATATGACCTCTTATATAGAAAGAATAGGATCAGGAGAAGATCTGCGGGAAGAAATCGAAGTGCTGACAAAGGAAGATGCCATGGAAGAATTTATGTTTCTGGGACTTCGAAAGATGCAGGGAATCTCCGGAATCCAGTTTGAGAATTGTTTTGGAAATACGATAGAAGAAATCTACGGAGACGTGCTTGAAAAACTGGAGCAGGAAAAAATGTTAGAAGTGAAAGAGGATAAAATCCGGCTGACAAAAAGAGGGATTGATGTCAGCAATTATGTGTTCTGCGAATTTCTGCTGTAGGAAAAGATTTTGAAACTTTTAATAATTCAGAAACAAATATCAAACATTGGATAAACAAAAGAGTGCTATTCTCATACCATCAAACAAAGAAAGGCAGGTATGAGAATATGAAAGAAAAGAACAAGGCAGGCAGAGTGTCCAAAAAGACGATAGATACAGTATTGATTGCAATGATTGGTACAGTTGGAATCGGGATGTGCATGAGTATTGCATGGAGTTATGCAGCACCAGAGATTGCAAAGGAGTTGTGGATTTACTTTGTCTCATTTAATTTATCAAATCTTTAAAATAAAAGAGTCAGAAACAGGTGCGTCAGAAGAAAAAATTGACCGCACCTTGTTTTTTGTTTACAATTTGTACATAATTCACAAACAAAACGAAAACAAAAATGTGTTAGGATCGTCCTGTATTTTAGGAAAATGGGAAGAGATACAAAAGGAGAAGATAAAAATGATTCGTATACTTGTAGTGGAAGATGATGAAAAATTAAATCAGATTGTATGTACCTATCTGAATGACAGTGGTTTTCAGGCGAAGGGGTGTCTGTCGGCAGCTGCGGCATATGAGGAAATGTATCATACGGTGTACCAGCTGATTATTTCTGATATTATGATGCCGGAGATTGACGGGTTTGAGTTTGCCGGGACAGTTCGCCGGATAAATGAGACGATTCCGATCCTGTTTATGTCGGCAAAAGATGATCTGCCGTCCAAGCGGAAAGGGTTTCAGCTCGGGATCGACGACTATATGGTAAAGCCGATAGAACTGGATGAACTGCTTCTTCGTGTAAGGGCATTGCTTCGCAGGGCAAATATAGAGATGGAAAGAAAAATTACGGTGGGAAATCTGATACTGGATGCGGATGCTATGAGTGCAGAAATTGACGGAGAAGAGATCAGTCTTACTACAAGAGAATTTAATATTATTTACAAGCTTTTGTCTTATCCGAAAAAAACGTTTTCCAGAGCGCAGCTCATGGACGAGTTCTGGGGTGTGGAGACAGATACCAGTCTGAGGGCTGTGGATGTTTATGTTACAAAACTCAGAGATAAACTGTCAGCCTGTGACGGATTTAAGATTGTGACAGTCCGCGGGCTTGGATACAAGGTGGTGCTGCAATGAAAGAACGAGAGGAACAAAGGGGAAAAGTAAAGCAAAGTTTATTTCCGGTTTCTTTATTTGGAATCTATATTGGGGTTCTGTTTCTGATGTCGGGGATACATACCGGACTGATCGTGTTTATGAATTCGGCAGGCTGGAATAAAGCGGTGATGACCGTGGTGCCGATGTGTTACTGGGGAATGGTTGCCATGGGACTGACGCTGTTTACCAGATGGAAGGTAAAAAGAACCTACGAAGAACCACTGTATAAAATGGCAGAGGCTACCAGAAAAGTGGCGAACGGAGATTTTTCCGTCTATGTACCTACATTTCATACAATGGAGAAACGGGATTATCTGGATGTCATGATTCTGGATTTTAATAAGATGGTGGAAGAACTAGGGAGCATTGAAACGCTGAAAACAGATTTTGTGTCAAATGTTTCTCATGAGATGAAAACACCGCTTTCTATTATTAAAAATTATGCGGAACTTTTGCAGAGGGATGCGTTGTCGGAGGAACAGCGCAGAGAATATGGGGAAGCCATTGAAAATACAGCAACGCGCCTGTCTGATCTGATCAGCAATATTTTAAAGCTGAATAAGCTGGAAAACCAGAAAATACAGCCGGAGGCAGAAGTGTATGATGTGTGCAGACAGTTATGTGACTGCATTCTGCAATATGAATCTGCCTGGGAGAAAAAAGAGATCGAGATGGAAGTAGAAATGGAGGATCGGGCAGAAATTTATGCGGATCAGGATCTGATGGAACTGGTGTGGAATAATCTGCTGTCTAATGCGGTCAAGTTTACCGAGCTGGGCGGTGTGATCACAGTTCGTCAGTTGTCGGATGAGCAGGGGGTGACAATCTCTGTATCGGATACCGGCTGCGGTATGAGCAAAAATACCATGAAACATATATTTGATAAATTTTATCAGGGAGATACGTCTCATTCCAAAGAGGGAAACGGACTGGGGATGGCAATGGTAAAACAGGTGCTGGAGCTTATGGATGGGGAGATTCAGGTCCTAAGTGAAGAAAAACAGGGCAGTACGTTTATTGTGACACTGCCCATGGCGGGAAAGGAGTTTGGTCAGTTATGAAAAAGACAGAAAAGTCACAGAGAAATTTTGTGGCATATGAATATAAAGAAGTGAGTGCAAACAGCAGTCAGGCCTCTTTTTTGTTAGATGGATATGAGAATTTTGGGTGGGAACCGGATGACAATCTGCCGCAGAGCAGCCAGAGTCGTCATCCGGAGGCCGAGAAGATGATGACTCTGCGATTGAAACGTGATCGGAAAATTGTAAATAAAACGGAGCTTACAAGGCTGCAGCGAAACTTTGAAGCCTGTGTCCGGGAAATTCAGTCGCTGGAAAACAGTAAGACATCGAAAGCGACAATATGGGCGCTGGCAGCAGGAGTGATCGGAACTGCATTTATTGCATGTTCTACGTTTGCGGTGACAGCAGATCCGCCGAAAATCCTTTTGTGTATTATTTTTGCGATTCCCGGATTTCTGGGATGGATCCTGCCGTATTTCCTTTATAAGAAAATTGTGAGAAACCAGACGGAAAAACTGACGCCGATGATCGAAGCGAAGTATGATGAGATTTATGAGATTTGCGAAAAAGGAAATAAGCTGTTGTATTAGAAGTGAAAAAAGTACAGGGTTATAAATTGGAAACAAGGGGAAATATAAAAAGTATAAAGAATATATAAACATGGTTGACAAATACAGACCATGGTGCTATCTTAATATACGGAAGGTGTTAGCACTCAAAACAAAGGAGTGCTAATAAGAAAAACCTCAGGTGAGAGAAAGGAAGGTCTGATGGGATTGAATACAGAACTTGGCGAGCGTAAGCTCACGATTTTAAAAGCGATTATCCAAAACTATCTGGAGACCGGAGAGCCTGTTGGTTCCCGAACACTTTCCAAATACACGGATTTGAATTTGAGTTCTGCGACGATACGCAACGAGATGGCTGATCTGGAGGATCTGGGATACATTTTCCAGCCGCACACTTCGGCAGGAAGGATTCCTTCCGACAAAGGCTACCGCTTGTATGTGGATATGCTGATGGAGGAAAAGGAGCACGAGATCACAGAGCTGCGCAACACGATGCTTGAAAAATCCGATAAAGTGGATCAGGTGCTGAAGCAGGCTGCGAAAGTGCTTGCTGTGAATACCAATTATGCAACGATGGTTTCCGCTCCTGTGAACAGCCGGAACACATTGAAGTTCATTCAGCTTTCACAGGTGGATCAGGAACAGATCGTGGCAGTGATCGTGATGAATGGAAACGTGATCAAGAACAAGATCATACAGGTTGGTGAGGTGCTTGCCGGTGAGACGCTTCTGAAGCTGAATATGCTTTTGAATACAACACTCAACGGCATGTCGATCGAACAGATCAATCTTGGTCTGATCGCACGATTGAAGGAGCAGGCAGGAATTCACAGCCGGGTGATCAGTGATGTGCTGGATGCCGTGGCGGAGATTATTCATGTAGATGATGATATGGAGATCTACACGAGTGGTGCGACGAACATTTTCAAATATCCGGAGCTGAGCGATAAGCAGAGTGCTCAGGAGATTATCAGTGCATTTGAAGAGAAGCAGCAGCTGGCGGATCTGGTGACAGAGACACTGGCAAGTGAAGAAAATCACGGGATTCAGGTCTACATTGGGGATGAGACTCCGGTCAAGACAATGAAAGACTGCAGCGTCGTAACAGCAACCTACGAATTGGGAGAAGGCATGAAAGGTACGATTGGTATCATCGGTCCCAAGCGTATGGATTACGAACATGTCATGAAGACGCTGAAAACTCTGCAGAGCGAGTTGGATGCAATTTATTATAAAGACCCGAAAGAATAGGAAGGTGATTGCTGGTGGCAGAGAATATGAGTAAAGAAGAGATGGTCAAAGAAGCGGTGGAAGAAGCAAAAGCCAAAGCTTACAAAGAGGCCGAAGAACAGGACACAGAAGAGACTGTGGAAGAAGCAGCTGAAGAGGCTGCAGAGCCAACAGAAGAAACGGAGGGTTCTGAAGAGGGATCCGGTTTCATGAAGAAGTTTGGCAGAAAGAATAAAAAAGATAAAAAAGACGAGAAAATTGAGGAACTGACTGACAGACTCACTCGTCAGATGGCAGAGTTTGATAACTTCCGCAAGCGTACAGAAAAAGAAAAATCTCAGATGTACGAAATCGGTGCGAAAGATATCATAGAAAAGATTCTTCCGGTTGTGGATAACTTCGAAAGAGGAATCGCAGCTGTACCGGAGGAAGAAAAGTCCAACCCGTTTGCAGAAGGAATGGAGAAGATTTATAAACAGCTGATGACTACACTCGAAGAGATTGGCGTAAAACCGATTGAAGCGGTTGACCAGGAATTTGATCCGGATTTTCACAATGCAGTGATGCATGTAGAAGATGAAGAAGTTGGAGAGAATATCATTACAGAAGAATTCCAGAAGGGTTATCTGTACAGAGACAGTGTAGTAAGACATAGTATGGTAAAAGTGGCAAACTAATAAGGAGGAAATAATCATGGGAAAAATCATTGGTATTGATTTAGGAACAACAAACAGCTGTGTAGCTGTTATGGAAGGTGGACAGCCAACAGTTATCGCCAACACAGAAGGAGCAAGAACAACACCATCTGTAGTTGCATTTACAAAAACAGGAGAACGTCTGGTAGGAGAGCCTGCAAAACGTCAGGCAGTTACCAATGCAGACAAGACAATCTCTTCTATCAAAAGAGAGATGGGTACAGATTATAAAGTAGCGATCGATGATAAAAAATATTCTCCACAGGAGATTTCTGCAATGATCCTTCAGAAACTGAAAGCAGACGCAGAAGGATATCTTGGAGAGAAAGTAACAGAAGCAGTTATTACAGTGCCGGCTTATTTCAACGATGCACAGCGTCAGGCAACAAAGGATGCAGGTAAGATCGCAGGTCTGGACGTAAAACGTATCATCAACGAGCCAACAGCAGCAGCACTTGCTTATGGACTTGACAACGAAAAAGAGCAGAAGATTATGGTATATGACCTTGGTGGTGGTACATTCGACGTTTCCATCATTGAGATCGGAGATGGAGTTATCGAAGTATTATCTACAGCAGGTAACAACAGACTTGGTGGAGATGACTTTGACCAGAAGATCACAGACTATATGCTGGCTGATTTCAAGGCAAAAGAAGGAGTAGACTTGTCAACAGACAAGATGGCTCTTCAGAGACTGAAAGAAGCAGCAGAGAAAGCGAAAAAAGAACTTTCTTCTGCAACAACAACAAACATCAACCTTCCGTTCATCACAGCAACAGCTGAAGGACCGAAGCATTTTGATATGAACCTGACAAGAGCAAAATTTGACGAGCTGACACATGATCTTGTTGAAAAAACAGCAGAGCCAGTAACACGTGCGCTTTCTGATGCAGGAATCACAGCAGCAGAATTAGGTCAGGTACTTCTTGTAGGTGGTTCTACACGTATTCCGGCAGTACAGGAAGAAGTAAAACGCCTCACAGGAAAAGAGCCTAGCAAATCATTGAACCCGGATGAATGTGTTGCTTTAGGAGCATCTGTTCAGGGTGGTAAACTTGCAGGAGATGCAGGTGCAGGAGATATCCTTCTTCTGGACGTAACTCCACTGTCACTGTCTATCGAGACAATGGGAGGAGTTGCTACAAGACTGATCGAGAGAAATACAACAATTCCTACAAAGAAGAGCCAGATCTTCTCTACAGCAGCAGATAATCAGACAGCAGTTGATATCAACGTTGTACAGGGAGAAAGACAGTTCGCAAGAGACAACAAGTCTCTGGGACAGTTCAGACTGGATGGAATTCCTCCGGCTCCACGTGGAATCCCGCAGATCGAGGTTACATTCGATATCGACGCAAATGGTATCGTAAATGTATCTGCAAAAGATCTGGGAACGGGAAAAGAACAGCATATTACAATTACAGCAGGATCTAATATGTCCGATGCAGATATCGACAAAGCAGTCAAAGAAGCTGCTGAATTCGAAGCACAGGATAAGAAGAGAAAAGAAGCGATCGATACAAGAAACGAAGCTGATGCGATGGTATTCCAGACAGAAAAAGCACTCAAAGAAGTGGGAGACAAACTGGATGCAGCAGATAAATCTTCTGTAGAAGCTGATGTACAGGCGCTCAAGGATATCCTTGCAAAATCTACACCGGAAGATACATCCGATGCACAGGTTGCTGAGATCAAAGCAGCAAAAGACAAACTGATGGAAAGTGCACAGAAACTGTTCACAAAGATGTATGAGCAGGCAGGTGCAGCAGGAGCAGGGGCTGCAGGCGGACCGACACCGGAGGCTGGTCCTGCACCGGAAGGATTCCAGGGAGATGACGTAGTAGACGGAGATTACAAAGAAGTTTAAGAGATCAATCTGACGGGAGAGAGCACTCTTTTTCCGGAGTCTGGAAGGCATGTCTTTCAGGCTCCGGCGGTGTGCCCTCGCCTGTTTGGTTATGAGTTGGATCAAGGATGAAAGGTAGATTATTATGGCGGAGTCAAAAAGAGATTATTACGAGGTGCTTGGTGTAAGCAAGGATGCTGACGATGCTGCGATCAAAAAGGCGTATCGTGCACTGGCGAAGAAGTACCATCCGGATATGAATCCGGGCGATGCCGAAGCAGAAAAGAAATTCAAAGAAGCATCCGAAGCCTATGCGATACTGAGTGATGCTGAAAAACGTCGTCAGTACGACCAGTTCGGTCATGCTGCGTTTGAAGGCGGCGCAGGCGGTGCTGGCGGATTTGGAGGCTTTGACTTCAACGGCGCAGATTTTGGAGATATTTTCGGAGACATTTTCGGCGATTTGTTTGGCGGCGGCGGAAGAAGAGGCGGTCGTGCGAACAATGGCCCGATGAAAGGCGCGAATATTCGAAAGAGCATCCGTATTACATTTGAGGAAGCTGTGTTTGGCTGTAAGAAAGAACTGGAAGTGATTTTAAAAGATCCATGTACGACATGTGGAGGAACAGGTGCAAAACCGGGGACTTCTCCGGAGACGTGTCCGAAGTGTGGAGGAAAAGGTCAGGTTGTCTATACGAGTCAGTCTTTCTTCGGAACGGTACAGAACGTCCAGACCTGTCCGAACTGTGGTGGTTCCGGTAAGGTGATCAAGGAAAAATGTACATCCTGCTCCGGAACAGGATACACTTCAAGCAAGAAGAAGATTGAAGTGACCATTCCTGCAGGAATCGACAACGGACAGAGTGTACGCATCCGCGAAAAAGGAGAGCCGGGTACAAACGGAGGTCCGAGAGGAGATCTTCTGGTCGAGGTGAACGTATCCAGACATCCGATCTTCCAGCGTCAGGATATGCACATTTTCTCAACAGTGCCGATTTCATTTGCACAGGCAGCACTCGGTGGAGATGTGAAGATTCAGACTGTGGACGGAGCGGTGATCTACAATGTTAAGCCAGGTACAAAGACCGATACAAAGGTACGATTAAAAGGCAAGGGAGTCCCGTCCCTGAGAAATTCCGCAGTGCGTGGAGATCACTATGTGACACTGGTGATCCAGACGCCGGAAAAACTCAGTGCAGAGGCAAAAGAGGCACTGCGCAGATTTGATGAACTGAGTGGAAACTCACTGCATCAAAATGACAGTAATCCGGAAAAAAGCGAGAAAAAAACCAAAAGAAAAGGTTTCATGGATAAAGTAAAAGAAGCCTTTGAAGGGGAAGAATAAAATTCAGAATGAAGCCAGGCAGAGACAGTCTCATAGAGAGGCTGTCTCTGCTTGTTTCATGCCTGCAAATACGATAACAGATCGCTCTCCCAGCAAAACAGTCTGTCCTGCAGTCGGCATATCGTTCCCCGAAAATGTCTGATGCAGCAAGTCTCCGGTATTGACTGCAATCTTCCAGACATAACCGTTTGGAAGGGATGGGAGCACAAGTTGTTTTGCAATCCAGTGTGCGTTGACTGCAAGAAATACAAGATCTTCCTGTCCGGTCTTTTCATCAAATCCTGCGAACATCACACAGGCAGTGTGAGAATCTGAGGAAGGAACAGGCGGCTCTGGGGTGAGTCCGTGACCGCTCATGGAAGGATATGAGGTGTAGCTCGGCTCCAGATTTCTGCGGATGGCCGGGTGCTGTTTACGAAATGCGATCATATATTGAAAGAATGCAAACAGAGCCTGATTTTTGGACAGCAGACTCCAGTCCAGCCAGGAGATTTCGTTATCCTGACAGTATGGATTGTTGTTGCCAAATCGCGTATCTGCAAATTCATCTCCGGATAAAAACATTGGTGTACCACGGCTGCACATCAGCAGTGCACAGGCATTTTGCATCATTTTCAGCCGCAGGCGGAGGGTTTCGGGATTGGAAGTTTCTCCTTCTTCTCCGCAGTTCCAGCTGTGGTTGTCATCACAGCCGTCGGTATTGTTCCAGCCGTTTGCCTCGTTATGCTTCTGATTATAGCTGTATAGATCGCACAGTGTAAATCCGTCGTGACAGGTCAGAAAATTGACGGAAGCATTTCCCCCGCGGTACTGCGGATTGTATAAATCCGGGGAGCCCAAGATCCGTTTCAGAGCAGTCTCATGAAGCCCGTCATCCCCTTTTAGAAAACGCCGCATGTCATCCCGATAGCGTCCGTTCCATTCGGCCCAGCGTCTCCAGGACGGAAAGGAGCCAACCTGATAGAGTCCGCCCGCATCCCATGCTTCGGCAATGAGCTTTACATTTCCAAGGATCGGATCAAAGGCAAGGCTCTGCAGAAGGGGAGGCTGACTCATCGGAGAGCCGTCTTCATTTCTTCCGAGAATGGAAGCCAGATCAAAACGGAAACCGTCTACCCGGTAGTCAGTGACCCAATAGCGCAGACAGTCTAAGATCAACTCCCTTACAACCGGATGGTTGCAGTTTAAGGTATTTCCACATCCGCTGAAATTGTAGTAGTATCCGTCCGGTGTCAGCATGTAGTAAATGTTGTTGTCAAAGCCTTTGAATGAAAAACACGGGCCGAGTTCGTTTCCTTCTGCGGTGTGATTGAACACCACATCCAGGATGACATCGATTCCGTTGGCATGCAGCGTGCGGATGAGATGCTTGAGCTCGGTTCCTTCATTATTTTCCTCTTTTTTGGAGGCATAACTGGAATTGGGAGAAAAGAAGCTGACCGGATTGTATCCCCAGTAATCGATCAGTTGATTTTCATCGATCAGCCGTGCGTTGCGCATCTCATCAAATTCAAAGATTGGCATCAGTTCTACAGCATTGATCCCCAGTTCTTTCAGATAGGGAATTTTTTCCTCCAGTCCCCGGAATGTGCCGGGACATTTGACGCCGGAAGAGGAATCTTGCGTAAATCCTCTGACATGGAGTTCGTAAATGATCAGATCCTCCATGGGAATCTGTGCGTGACGGCTGTCTCCCCAGTCAAAGTTGTTGTGTGTGACACGGGCGCGGTAGCCGTGAGAAGTATGATTGACACAGCCCCAGTGGCTCTGTCCGGTAACTGATCTGGCGTATGGGTCTAAAAGAATCTTGGCAGGGTCAAAGCGCAGTCCCTGTTTTTCATCATAGGGGCCGTCCAGACGGTAGGCATACTCGTATTCTTCGATATCAAATCCGAACACGATCATGGAGTATACAAAACCGATCTTATAATGTTCCGGGAAAGGGAGGACGGCAAAAGGCTCTTCCTCGCCTTTATGAAACAGAAGTAATTCACAGGACGTTGCCCCGTGAGACTGTATGGTAAAGTTTACACCGCCCGGAATCACAGTCGCGCCGAAAAAGCGAAAAAATCCGGGACGTACCTGAAATCCGGATATGGTTTCAAGCGGCGGCAGCTGCTGCCCGGGAACGAGTACCAGATCGGAGGTATGAAGTGACATAAAAACCAGCTCCTTTATAAAATAATCTCTTTGTTTATTATAATATAAAGAAAGAATATGAAAAAGAGCAAAAATCCGGTTGGAAAGGATTTTTACTCTTTGACTGTTACTGCAGACTATTTTTTAAACAGACGGTTTAAAAATAGTCTAGCGGGTGAAAAATTTGCGTTCTCTGGTTTCCGGCTGGGTTCTCTCAACTGGAGTTTCGACGGAAGGTTCATCGGAGCAGTCGCAAGGTGTTTCGGAAGCCTCGCCGCACTGGACGGAAGCCTCGCCGGTTTCAATAACGGCACCAAAAGCAATCGGGATCTGGATGCAGAGACTCTGGGTTACAGTAAATGTGCAGGAGGTTTTGCTGCCCGGACACTGCGGACCGGTGTGGATGACAGGATCGCCACAGCAGATTGTTCTGGCGGTTCCGGGATGTGCAAACGGGGAGACCGTTACAGGAACGCAAACGGTTTCTTTCTGGTAAAACGTAGATTCACAGGATTCTGTGGAACCGCAGGAAGGTCCGCATATGGTCAGGCCGGAAGCTGTCTGACCGCCGCCGAAAAGACAGAGATTGACTGGGCCGACCGCATAAGGTCTGACAAGAGAAAAGCAGACCTGCATCTCACCATCCACTTTATCCAGTGGGAAATCGAATTTCAGTCCCGTACATCCGGTTGGCGGATCCGGATGTTGGATTGTTTTGAGTTCTACATTTTCACCCCAGATTACGTTCTGGGGGTTTCCGTTGATTACGACCGTAACATCCAGGATATCTTCCTGCGTGATCGCGCTGCAGATATCAAGCAGGAAATGGCTTAAGTCTGCATAGAGAGGTGTGTCTGTTCCAACACCTGCAATATCATAGCAAAATCGTTGGTATTATCCCGGTTTTGGGGTTAAAACGGAAGTCTCCGTATTGAGCAAAAAAACGAACGGCAAAATCCGCTCGCCGATAACAGTAGAATAGTCTGTTTCGTAATTACATGATGTCATAAGAAATACCTTTTGAAAAATTTTATTCTGTATAGTATATGATAAATCTCAAAACATGTTATAATTGCCATGTGCTTTTCAAATTTTGGCAAAGGGGATGGAAAAACAAGAAAAAGGAATTTATGGGAGAGAAAAGATGTTTATGAGAAAAAAGGAAAATGAGCTGCAGATTGACTGGAAGCATTTTTATCTGAGTGTACTGGCGCTGGTCATTCCGATGGCGCTTCAGAATCTGATCAATGTGGGTGTAACGGCTGCGGATGTGGTGATGCTGGGGCGCGTAGGAGAGACAGCGCTGTCCGGATCTTCTCTTGCAGGGCAGGTGCAGTATATTATGACGTTGTTTTTGTTCGGGCTGACATCCGGAGCAACGGTTCTGACCGCACAGTACTGGGGGAAAAAGGATCTGCGGACAATTGAGAAGATTTTGGGTCTTGGAATGCGGGCTGCGGTTTTTGTGACTGCATTATTCTTTCTGGCAGCGCAGATCATGCCAGAGCAGCTTTTGCGAATATTTACAATTGAACCTGAGGTGATTAAGGAGGGCGTGAAGTATTTGCGGATCGTCAGTTTTTCTTACATTTTTATGGGAATCACACAGACTTATCTTTATATTATGCGAAGTGTGGAACGGGTCGTTGTGGCAACGGTGGTATATTTGTGTTCCCTGCTCTGCAACATTACGATCAATGCCATTTTGATCTTCGGACTTCTCGGAATGCCCGCCATGGGCGTGCAGGGTGCAGCAATCGGAACGCTGGTTTCCAGAATCCTGGAGATGGTACTGGTATGTGTGTACTCGAAAGTGTGGAACAAAGATATCAAGTTCAGGATCATCTACTTTTTTAAAACAGAGCACGTTTTAAATATGGATTTTCTGAAATACGCATTCCCGGTGATCTTAAACGAGGTGCTCTGGGGACTTGGAACTGCGACCAATACGGCAGTGCTTGGTCATATGGGAAGTGCTGCGGTTGCGGCGAATTCGGTCGCACAGGTGGCCAGACAGCTCGCAACAGTGGTAGCATTCGGACTTTCCAGTGCGACAGCAATCTATCTGGGCAAAACCATTGGAGAGAAAAAGTATGAGCATGCAAAAGCATATGCAAAGAGGTTCGTATGGCTCAGTGTGATTATGGGAGTTGTGGGAGGTGTGCTGATCCTTCTGATCTCACCGGTTATGGCAGAGACGATGACTCTGTCTGAAACAGCAAAGGGGTATATGCGGTTCATGTTCTTTGTAATGTCCTATTTTGTGGTAGGGCAGGCGTTCAATACAACGATGGTCGTGGGAACCTTCCGATCCGGAGGAGATACCCGGTTTGGTTTGCTGCTGGATATGTCTACCATGTGGGGATGCTCGATTTTATTTGGTGCGCTCGCAGCGTTTGTGTTCCACTGCAGCGTTCCTGTGGTGTATATGATCCTGATGAGTGATGAGATCATTAAGATTCCGATCACCTGGCGCCGGTACAAGAGCTATAAATGGCTGAAGGATGTAACAAGAGAAGAATTGTAGGGGAAGCTCCTTTCTAAAAAAATCTTGCAAAATAATCTGCAATTTTATAAAATGCAGAAGTGACTTTTGTAAAGAACTATTTTAGGAAGGAGTTTTTTTGCATGGCAGACATCAAAATAAAGAAAGACCACTGTCCGCTGATCCTGACACACAGTCTGATCGGAGGGAAATGGAAGCTGAAGATCTTGTGGCATATTCTGCGGGGGGACAATCGATTTTCGGAGTTAAAAAAGGAAATCCCGGGTATCTCGGAAAAAGTGTTATATTCGAATTTGAAAGAACTGGAGGATGCGAAGCTTTTATACAGGGAAGTAATTAAGGAAAAGAAGCCCTCCGTGATCCGTTACCGTCTTTCAGAAGAAGGCGTGGAGGTCAGGGCACTGATCGATGCGGCACACCGGTTTGCCAATCGGTATGCAAAAAAGCATATACATACTAAAAAGTAAGGTATTGCGAAATGTGAGTGAATTGTGTATAGTCTTTTTGTCAGTAGAGAAGACATATTTTTTTACACATATGTTAGCTAAAACTAACGAGAGTAAATAAAAACTAATGGAGGTGGTGGTATCAAAAAATATGTATCGACAATCATATTGGCGGCGGTGTTGTTCGTAGTTTCTGTCTGCTCTCTGTTTATCGGGGTAATGGATGCGGATCTGGCGTCGCTGATGCAGGGAGATCCGGAAGTGATTTTTTAGTTTAATGGGAAATGACGGAAGATGCTCCATTATCGGAGTGGAGATCGGATTTGACAATCTGACAGCTGCTGAAAGTACCTCTACATATGGAAACGAAGCTTCATTTGAAACGGTTGTCGAGAAAAACCCAGAGTATATCTTCGTGATGGATCGTGATCAGGCAATCGGGGCAGACGGGGCACAGACGGCAAAAGAAATTATGGAAAATGAACTTGTTATGCAGACAGATGCTTACAAAAACGGAAAAATCATCTATCTGGAGCATCCGGCAGTATGGTACACTGCGGAAGGCGGAATCACTGCACTGGATGTAATGCTTTCTGATCTGGAGGAATCTTTGTAAAAAAGTTGTTGTGTCCATTATCCTCAAATTGTGGTATAATAAAATCAGTCTGAAATCCTGTTTTCAAAGATGGAGACAGATGAATTTATAGAACAAAGAGAGGTAATGAAAATGGAAGAACAATATACAGAAGGATGTTCCGAAGAGTCCTGTGCAGGATGTTCTCATTCCGGTTCCTGTGAAAGTCAGAAGCAGAATGCAGGCAATACGGCGCCATCCAAAGCACCGGCAAATGTAGGTTCCCAGGTGAAAAAAGTGATCGGAGTCATCAGCGGAAAGGGTGGCGTTGGAAAATCGCTGGTAACAGCTTCCCTGGCACGTATGATGATCGAAAAAGGATATACGGCAGGAATTTTGGATGCAGATATTACAGGTCCATCCATTCCTAAGATGTACGGAGTGCACGAGATGGCAATCGGAAACGAGATGGGAATGCTTCCTTGCAGCGCACCGGATGGAACAAGGATCATGTCCGTCAACCTGCTTTTGGAAGAGGAGGACACACCGGTCATCTGGAGAGGTCCTGTGATCGCAGGCGTTGTGACACAGTTCTGGTCAGATGTGATGTGGGGAGATTTGGATTATCTGTTCGTTGACATGCCTCCTGGAACGGGAGATGTTCCGCTGACTGTATTTCAGTCCCTGCCTGTGGATGGAGTTGTGATCGTCACCTCTCCGCAGGATCTGGTACAGCTGATCGTAAAGAAGGCGTACAACATGGCAAAACAGATGAACATTCCGGTTCTTGGAATCGTGGAAAACTACAGTTACATCAAATGTCCGGACTGCGGAAAAGAGATCAAAGTGTTCGGCGAGAGTCATATTGACGAGATTGCAAAAGAACTGGGAGTACCGGTACTTGGCAAGATGCCGATCGACACTGCGATCGCAGAAGCAGTAGAAGCAGAAAAATTTTATGAAGTGACGAACCCGTATTTGAAAGAGATCGATTTGTAGGGACTGGGAAAGAAAAGAAGGCTTGTGCTGGAAATGTGCAGAAATATGCCGTCGTCTCAAAGTGCTGAATCTTTGAGGCGGCGGCTTTTTATCACAGATTTTTATAACTGAATATTTTTGAACAGATCTCCAAGGCTTGTACCGATCTCTTCGGTTTTTGGAATCTCAACTTTTTCTACAACTTCTTCTTCCGGTTCTTCTAAAGCTTTCATGCTCAGGCTGATCTTGCCGTCTTTAATACCGATGACTTTAACCTGAACTTCATCTCCTACATTCAAAACAGCGGCAGGATTCTTGATGCGTTTTTGAGAAATCTGAGAAACATGTACCAGTCCGGAAAGACCGTTTTCCAGTTTGACAAATGCACCGTAGTTCTGTAATGTCTCTACAGTACCGGACATAACCGTACCGATTGGGATACTTGCGATCTGTGCTTCTTTTTCTTTTCTTTCTTTTTCTTTGAGAAGCTCACGGGCGGACAGTACAAGCCGGTTGCCTGCCTGATCTACATCGATCACTTGAACTTCCACATCTTTGAGCAGGTAAGTCTCCAGATCTTCAATGTAAGAAAGGGAGAGTTTGGATACCGGAATAAATCCGCGCAGTCCTTCTACCATGGCAATGGCACCGCCATTTACGATTCCTTCGATCTTAACAGGGAGGATCGTTTTCTTTTCCATATATTCCAAAACCCTGTTCCATGGATTGGCATCGTCAAAATGATCTTCGTAATCAGCCATTGTCTCTGTGTGTCCTTCGTTTGTCAGTAATTCTTCTGTTCTTAATTCTTCGCTCATCGCTGCACCTCGACTTTCTAAAACTTTAAAACAAAAATCTCTTAAAACAGAAGATTTTTGCTTTGCATTAAAGACAGTATAGCATATGTTTTATCAAAAAGACACGGAATCTTGAAATTTGGGTTGACGAAATCTGGAAAAAATGGCAAGCTACATATAGGTTACTGTTCACACCCAATAACCATTATAGAAGAAAATAAGCAAAGGAAGTTTGGATTGATATGAATAACGGAGTGAGTAATAATAAAGTGTATGTAGTAGGGCATAAAAATCCAGATACAGATTCCATTTGTTCTGCGATCGCCTATGCTAATTTGAAATCTAAGATCACGGGAGAAGATTATAGTCCAAGGAGAGCGGGGCAGCTCAATGAAGAGACGCAGTATGTGCTGGATCATTTTCAGGTTGAGGCACCGAAGCTGTTGTCGGACTTAAGAGTGCAGGTCAAAGATGTAGAACTGCGCAACATTGAAGGAATCAAGGGAAGTGTTTCCATCAAGAGTGCGTGGAAATCTATGAAAGAGCTGAATATCAAGACGCTTCCTGTGACAAGGGACAGCAAACTGGAAGGTCTGATCACCATTGGAGATATCGCGACTTCTTACATGGATGTGTATGACAGCGGGATTCTCTCCAAAGCAAGGACACAGTACAGGAATATTGCATCGACCATTGATGGAACCATCATTGCAGGAAATCCACACAGCTATGTGTTGAACGGAAAAGTCGGGATTCTTGCATCAAGCCGAAAGCTGATGTCAGAATTTGTGGAAGAAAATGATCTGGTGATCTTAGGAGACCGCCAGGAGGCACAGCAGCATGCCGTCGATTTGAATGTGAGTTGTATGGTGGTATGTAACGGAGCACGTGTAGGAGAAGAGATTTTAAAACAGGCAGAAGAAAAAGAAATCGTGATCATTTCTTCTCCGCATGATGCATTCACTGTCGCACGTCTGATCAACCAGAGTATTCCGGTGAAGCAGTTTATGACAAGAGAAGGAATCGTTTCTTTCCAGATGGATGACTATGTGGATGATGTCAAAGATGTGATGGCACGCAGGAGATTCCGTGACTTCCCGATCCTGGATGAGGCAGGTAATTTCCTGGGATTCATTTCCAGAAGAAGATTGCTCAACAGCCGCAGAAAACAGGTGATCCTGGTGGATCACAATGAAAAAAATCAGGCAGTGGACGGTGTGGAAGAAGCAGAGGTTCTGGAAATCATAGATCATCACCGTCTGAGCAGTATTGAAACGATGGGGCCGGTATTTTTCCGAAATCAGCCGGTTGGATGTACCGCTACGATCGTTTACCAGATGTATCAGGAAGAGGGAGTAGAAGTAGAGCCGGTGATCGCATCACTCCTTTGCTCGGCGATCATTTCCGATACCCTGATGTTTCGGTCTCCGACTTGTACACCGTTGGATGAAAAATCTGCGAGGAAACTGGCAGAGATCGCAGGGATTGATATTGAGAAGCTGGCACTGGAGATGTTTAATGCAGGAAGTAATCTGAAAGGAAAAACAGCAGAAGAAATCTGTTTCCTGGATTTCAAACAGTTTACAGTCAACGATATCAACTTTGGAGTTGGTCAGATCAGCTCTATGAGCGCAGAAGAGCTGCGTGAGATCAAAACAGAAGTATCCGCTTATCTGGAACAGGCAAGAAAGACACAGGGGCTGGATATGATCTTCTTTATGCTGACCAATATTGTCGCAGAATCTTCAGAACTTTTATGCGCCGGAAACGGAGCAAGAGAAAAGATGATCTCTGCGTTTGATCTGAAAGGAAATCCGGAGATGATCGAGCTAAAGGGTGTGGTGTCCAGAAAGAAACAGCTTGTACCGACACTGGTTTCGGCACTGCAGCAGTAGAAGGAGCAAAAAATGGGAAAACAAGTATGGAAAGCCGGGAATATGGTATATCCACTCCCGGCAGTGATGGTGAGTACGGCGGACAAGTCCGGAAAGAGCAATATTCTGACGATCGCATGGACGGGCACGATTTGCACCAATCCGGCAATGGTTTATATTTCCGTCCGTCCGGAGCGATATTCGTATCATATGTTAAAAGAGAGCGGAGAATTTGTTATCAATCTGACCACGGAGCAGCTTGCAAAAGCAACCGATTATTGCGGAGTACGTTCTGGAAAGGATGTGGACAAATGGAAAGAGGCACATCTGACACCGGCAAAAGCAGAAAAGCTTCGGTATGCACCGGTGATTGAAGAGTGTCCGGTCAATATCGAATGTAAAGTTACAGAAGTGAAAGAACTGGGAAGCCACCATATGTTTCTGGCGGAAGTTCTGGCAGTACAGATTGATGAGCAGTATTTGAATGAAAAGAATAAGTTTGAGCTGAATAAGACAGGGTTGATGGCATATTCGCATGGAGAGTATCTGTCTCTCGGGAAGAAAATCGGGACATTCGGTTACAGCGTGAAAAAGAAAAAGACGAAACATAAGAAAAAGAAAAAATAAGAAAAAGAACATCCCCGTGGAAGCAAAGTATGAAAACTTTTGCGTTTTGCGGGGAAGTTCTTTTTTGGTTATTGTTTCCCGAAATCTATTTTATAAAGTCTCAACAAATCTGCCAAACGCAGCGAGTCCTTCGTCTGTGCATTTGTAAACACCGGCATCTTCCAGGACCTGACAGAAGACCTTTCCGACTTCCAGTTCCAGAATATGCGTGACATTTTCTGCGTTGATCTCCGGATAGGACGGCAGGAAACTTTCGATCCAGTCCGCGTGCTTTGCGATGATCTCATTGCTTCTGATGTCTTTTTTCTCAAGAATATAAGTCTTTAACAGCTCCAGCTCATCTTTAAGACGTGCAGGGAGTACAGCAAGCCCCATGACTTCGATCAGACCGATATTTTCTTTTTTGATATGATGCAGTTCTTCGTGAGGATGGTATACTCCGAGCGGATGTTCCTCTGTGGTAATGTTGTTTCTCAAAGTCAGATCCAGCTCATATTTTCCATCCCGCATTCTGGCGATCGGCGTGATCGTATTGTGAGGCTGTCCGTCTGTTTCAGCAAAAATGAAAGCAGCTTCATCTGTATATCCTCGCCATGCCTGCAGAATGTGGTCTGCAAGGTCGATCACTCTGGTCACATCCTCAGACTGCAGACGGATCACAGAGAGCGGCCATTTTACGATGCCTGCTGTGACATCTTCAAAGCCCTTGACAGTAAACTTCTGGATGACAGGCGCTTTTTCCATGGCAAAGGTATAATGTCCGCCCTGGAAGTGGTCATGGCTTAAAATAGAACCGCCTACGATCGGAAGATCTGCATTGGATCCGAGGAAATAGTGCGGGAACTGTTTGATAAAATCAAATAGCTTGACAAAGGTCTGGCGCTCGATCTTCATCGGAGTATGTTCTCCGTTGAACACGATACAGTGCTCATTGTAGTAGACATAAGGAGAATACTGGAATCCCCACTTGCTGTCATTGACCGTGATCGGAATGATGCGGTGATTCTCTCTGGCCGGGTGATCGAGGCGTCCTGCATACCCTTCGTTCTCCATACAGAGCTGACATTTCGGGTAAGCCGAAACAGAAGCATTGCGTGCAGCGGCAATGGCTTTCGGATCTTTTTCCGGTTTGGACAGATTGATGGTAATATCCAGTGTTCCGTAGTCTGTGTCTACAGTCCATCTGCGGTCCTTTTTGATCCGGTACCGGCGGATGTAATCGCTGTCCTGACTGAACTTGTAATAAAACTGAGTGGCGGATTCCGGAGATTCCTGATAATGTCTCCAGAAATCGTTCTGAACCTGAGCCGGACGCGGCAGCAGGCAGTTCATCAGTCTGGTGTCGAACAGATCACGATAGCCAATGCTGTCTTCAATGATGCCGCGTGTAACAGCCTCCTTAAGGAGATCGGCGAGGATGTCTTCCAGCACAAGATCTGTCAGATCACAGGAGACATCTTCCCAGTTGTCTTCATGGAATACATCCAAAAGTAAGTTTATAGTGTAAATACGTTCACATTCCGGAGTCAGTCCGGTATCAATCCCGTACTGTACCAGTTTTTTGATAGATTCATATAGCATGGATAAATTCCTTCTTTCTTAGAGAGTCTCCAGTTTCTGTGCACCGCTTCCGATATCAACGGTGTAGAATTCGGCTTCGTGTCCGACCTTTTCTTTATATGCAGGTCCGATAGTATTGATGAAAGTATCGACAGCGTCAATTTTTACGATACTTACGGTACATCCGCCGAATCCGCCCCCTGTGATACGGGAACCTACAACACCCGGAATCTGCCATGCAAGATCGACCAGGATATCGATCTCTTCACAGGATACTGCGTAATCATCTCTTAAAGAGATGTGGGACTGATTCATCAGTTCGCCGAAACGCTCGATGTTGCCTGCTTTTAATGCAGATACTGCTTCGATGGTACGCTGGTTTTCATAAACTGCGTGTTTCGCACGTTTCTGCTCTACAGGATCCGTGATCACTTCTTTGAATTTTTCAAAGGTATCGATGTCCAGATCACCAAGAGCGTTGATATCCAGTTCTTCCTGAAGAAGAGAGAGCGCATGGCTGCATTCCTGACGTCTCTGGTTGTACTGAGAGTCAACAAGACTGTGTTTTACCTTACTGTTTGTGATGATGATCTTGGCGTCTTCCAGTTCTACCGGTGCATACTCATAGGAGAGTGTGCCGGTATCCAAAAAGATCGCGCAGTCTTTTTTGCCCATGGCAACTGCAAACTGATCCATGATTCCGCAGTTGCATCCGTTGAAGTTGTTCTCAGAGTACTGTCCGATCAGTGCGATGTCTGTCATGCTTAAGGCATCAAATCCGCAGAGATCTTTTGCGATTACCCCGGTCAGAACTTCCAGGGATGCGGAAGAGGACAAACCGGAACCGTTCGGAATATTTCCGTAGATCACAAGATCCATTCCACAGTCTACAGAGTATCCTTTTTCTTTTAATGCCCAGAGAACTCCAAGCGGATAGTTTGCCCAGTTATATTCCGGCTTGTTGGTCAGATCGTCAAGAGTGGCAGTGATCACACCGAGATGATCCAGATTCATAGAATAGAGACGCAAGATACGGTCACTGCGCTTTTTGGCGATTCCGTATGTACCAAGTGTCAGCGCACATGGAAATACGTGTCCTCCATTATAATCTGTGTGTTCTCCGATCAGATTCACGCGTCCCGGAGAAAAATAAAAACCGGCACCTTCTGTGCTACCGAAAAGTTCTTCAAATTTTTTCATCAAACGTTCTTTCATGATGTTGATTCCTCACTTTCCATAGAGACTGAGTATTTTTACAAGTTCATTATAAAAATCAGACTGAAAAAAGTCTATAAAAAATACGTGCATATATATGGAATTATGTTGTATAATAGAGGCAAAGAACAGATTTGGGGAAAGGAAAGAAGAGCGTGGAACAGACATACAAATACTCCTATAAAGTAGGAGATAATCTTCTGAGTTCTCTTTCCGTTTATAATGTGGGGTATCAGCAGTGCGGACCGGAGCAGCAGTGGGGACCGGGAATCCGGGATCATTATTGTATCCACCATATTATTTCGGGAAAGGGAACCTATGTGGCAGATAAAAAAATATATCATCTGGGAGAGGGAGACAGTTTTATTCTGTATCCGGATACAGAGGTCAAGTATTATGCAGATCCGGATGATCCGTGGGAGTACGCATGGGCGGGATTTATGGGAACCGATGCGGCTGTGATGGTGCGGGCAACTGATTTTGCGAGAAAACGGCCGGTGATCGGAAGGGATAAGATTCCGGGAGATTTGATCTGGCGGCAGCTGGAGCAGATCTATCAGGTAAGAGGAACGACATATGAAGCGGCAGCAGCTATGACAGGAGCTCTTTATACCATGCTGTCCGTGTTTATTCACTATGCGGAAAAAGAAGAGAAAAAAGATGACCTCCGGCAGGTTTATGTGGAGCGTGCAAAGGATTATATTGCATCCAGTTACTCCTATCCGATCACAGTGGAGGATGTAGCGGATTATACGGGAATCAGCAGAAGCTATCTCTTTCGTGCATTTCAAGCATATCAGAAGCAGTCCCCAAAAGAATATCTGACGGAATATCGAATCCGTCAGGCGTGCCATCTTCTCAGGGAGACCGGGCTTTCCGTTGCATCCATTGCGTATTCGGTAGGATTTGAAGATAATCTGTATTTTTCCAAGGCATTCAAAAAGAAGATGCAGATGAGTCCGTCCCAGTACCGGAAGCATCACATGCCATAAATTCAGGAAAAGCCGCATATACTGGCAATAACGAGAGAAAAGGATTGTGAGTCAATTGCGTTGGAAATGGATGGGGAGAGTGCTGACAGTCACCTATGTTTTTTTGTTGCTGGGGATTCAGCCGTTTGTGAATATTCCGGCAGAGAGGGAAGTACAGCCTGTGAGTGCGGATGTGGAGCAGACAGAAGAAATCAGACCAAAGATCGCGCTGACTTTTGATGACGGACCGAGTGCAGCGTATACAGAGAAACTTCTGGACGGGCTGAGAGAGCGGGATGTGCATGCTACGTTTTTCCTGATCGGAGAGAATATTGAAAAAGGCGACAATGCTCTGCTGGTGAGGCAGATGGCAAGAGACGGACATCTGATTGGAAATCACACGTATCATCATGTTCAGCTGACGAAGATCAAAGAAGAGGAAGCGCTCAAAGAGCTGGAGGAGACGAACCGTCTGATCGAGAAGATCACGGGAAATCCGGTAGAATATGTAAGACCTCCTTTTGGAGAATTTCCAAAGGAACTTTCCGCAAAAATTTCCATGATCCCGGTTATGTGGACAGTGGATCCGCTGGACTGGTCTGTAAAAGATACAGAGAAAATTGTCAGCAAAGTAGTGACGCAGGCAAAAGAAAATGATATGATTCTGTTACATGACTGTTACGGAACCTCTGTGGAGGCGGCCTTGCAGATCATAGACAGACTGAAAGAAAAAGGATTTGAATTTGTGACGGCAGACAGATTGCTTCTGCCTTAGAAATAGAGGAGATATATAAGATGAATGAATATTCCAGAACAGAACTTTTGATCGGAGAAGAAGGGCTGGGGAGACTTAAGCAGGCGACTGTCATGGTATTTGGTGTCGGCGGCGTAGGCTCTCACTGTATCGAAGCACTTGCAAGAAGCGGTGTGGGCAGGCTGATCCTGATCGATAATGACAAGGTTTCTCTGACGAACATCAACCGGCAGTCGATCGCATATCACAGTACCATCGGACGGATGAAGACGGAAGTGATGCGGGAGCGGATCCGGGATATCAATCCGGAGATTGTTGTAAAGACCTATGAGACCTTTGTACTGCCGGATAATGTGGAAGAATTGTTTGAAGAAACTCCGGATTATATCATTGATGCCATCGATACGGTAACGGCAAAGCTGGCGATCGCGGAACTGGCGCAGAGAAGGGAGATCCCACTGATCAGCAGTATGGGAACCGGCAACAAGCTGCATCCGGAACTGTTTGAAATCACAGACCTGTCAAAGACCAGTATGTGTCCGCTCTGCAAAGTGATGCGGCGGGAACTGAAAGCAAGAGGGATCCGGCATCTGAAAGTATTGTATTCACCGGAAAAACCAGTCGATACGTCCGGACGTGAGACCGGAGAGGACAAAGGAGCCCGCCGTGTACTTCCGGGCAGCATTTCCTTTGTACCGCCGGTGGCAGGGCTTTTGATCGCAGGAGAGGTCATCCGCGAGATCAGCGGTGTCTGAAATATACAGAAGCCGGCAGGAGGAAGAGTATGGATTTATTTGATTATATGAGAGAAAAAACACAGGAGCAGGAATCTCCCCTGGCATCCAGAATGCGTCCGCAGACGCTGGAAGAAGTGGTGGGACAGCAGCATATTATAGGGAAAGACAGGCTCTTGTATCGTGCGATCAAGGCGGATAAGCTGGGATCGATCATTTTTTACGGACCTCCGGGAACGGGAAAGACGACTCTTGCAAAGGTGATTGCACATACGACCAGTGCGGAGTTCAAGCAGATCAATGCCACAGTAGCGGGAAAAAAAGATATGGAGCAGGTGGTAAATGAAGCGAAAGAACTGCTCGGAATGTATCGCAAAAAAACGATCCTGTTTATTGACGAGATCCACAGATTTAACAAGGGACAGCAGGACTATCTGCTGCCATTTGTGGAGGACGGTACCATTACCTTGATTGGAGCAACAACGGAAAATCCGTATTTTGAAGTCAATGGTGCGTTGATTTCCCGATCCAGTGTATTTGAATTAAAATCTCTGGGAAAAGAAGATATTCGCACCCTGTTGAAGCGTGCGGTTTATGATGAGAATAAGGGCATGGGAAGCTTTCACGCAGAGATTGACGAGGATGCGCTGGAGTTTCTGGCAGATGTATCCGGCGGAGATGCAAGAAGTGCGCTCAATGCCATTGAGCTTGGTGTTTTGACGACAGAGCGCAGTGAGGACGGCAAGATTCATATTACGCTGGATGTGGCGTCAGAGTGTATTCAAAAGCGGGTTGTGCGCTATGATAAGGGCGGAGACAATCATTATGATACGATTTCCGCATTTATCAAAAGTATGCGTGGATCTGATCCAGATGCTGCAGTGTATTATCTGGCAAAAATGCTGTATGCAGGAGAAGATATCAAATTTATTGCCCGCAGGATCATGATCTGTGCAGCAGAGGATGTGGGAAATGCAGATCCTATGGCGCTCACGGTGGCTGTCTCCGCAGCACAGGCAGTGGAGCGGATCGGGATGCCGGAGGCACAGATTATTTTATCGCAGGCAGTACTGTATGTGGCGACTGCGCCAAAAAGTAATTCGGCGGTCAATGCGATTTTTGCGGCAAATGAAAATGTACGGCAATATAAGACCACGGTTCCGTCACATCTGCAGGATGCACATTACAAGGGTTCTAAAAATCTGGGACATGGGATCGGATATAAATATGCACATGACTATCCGAATCATTATGTAGAACAGCAGTATCTTCCGGATGAAATCAAAAACGCCAGGTTCTACGAACCCAGCGATCTTGGCTATGAAAAACAAATCAAAGAGCATTTACAAAAGCTTCGCAAGCAGTAGGGTATAGATATCCTGGCTCTGGGAAGCCCAGTTTCCGGCAATGGCTTCAGCTTCTGATTCGGTAGGAACCGTGAGTTTCAGATCGATCAGGCTGAAGCCGTTTTCTACAATCTGACAGCAGACCTCATATTCATGGTTGGTGTTCAGATAGTAGTCGGACTTGACAGAAACCTCTTCTTTCAGATCATACTTCTTTTCTTTGAGAAATTCATCAATATCCCGCTGAATGGCAGGGGAAATCTTGTTTTTAAAGTATTGGATGGTGTCCAGACCGTTGTCTGTCAGATGATACAGAGTACGGTTGTGTGTCGTTTCCACGCGGAGCAGTCCGGAATGTTCCATTTCAGCGAGTGTTTCCTGAAGCTTAAAATAAGTTGTGTATTCTTTTTCCAGAATAAATTCGGAAATCTGTGAAGTTGTCAATGGAAAATCCACTTTATCCAGCATGTACAATACGATCAGTTTATACAGTGTATAAGTTTCAGACATAGTACTCCTTTCCCTGCCAGATATCCTGTTCTTTCAGGTGGCTGTGAAGCTGATTTAATACGGTTCTTTTATTGCTTGTCCAAAGAGGGGCGATCAAAAGGTCTTTTGGCCCGTCTCCGGTCAGGCGATGAATCACGATTTCGGGGTTCAACTGTGCGATGCAGGTACCGAGAAACTGAATATAATCCTGCATATCGGGAATATAAAAGGGGTGTTTTTCATAGTCGGCTGCAAGGTCTGTGTGGGTTAAGACATGAAGCAGCTGCAGTTTGATCCCCTGAATATCCATATGATTGAGATAGTGGATCGTATCCAGCATATCGTCTTTCGTTTCACCCGGCAGATATAGAATCGTATGAACAATTACCGTGATGCCGATGGCACGAAGTTCTTTTACTGCCTGTTCAAATACTGAAAGCTCATATCCGCGCCGGATGTAGGCGCTGGTTTCGGGATGGATGGTCTGCAATCCCAGCTCTACCCAGACAGGTTTGATGTGGTTGATCTCATCGAGCAGTGCGAGGACATCTGCTCCCAGACAATCCGGTCTGGTGGCAATGGAGAGAATCTTCACCTCCGGATCAGCAATGGCTTCCATATAAAGGGCGCGAAGTGTTTCCACCGGCGCATAAGTGTTCGTAAATGCCTGAAAATAGGCAATATAAGAGTGCACCGGACGTTTGGAAGAAATATCTGCTTTTCCCTGTCGTATCTGTTCGGCGATGGAAAGTCTGGCAGAGCCGGCAAAATCACCTGACCCCTGGGAACTGCAGAAGATGCAGCCCCCTGTTCCCACATGACCGTCACGATTTGGACAGGTCATTCCGCCGTTTAAGGCGATTTTGTAAACTTTTTCTTTGAACATCTGTTTTAATTCATAATCCAGAGAGTGGTATCTTTTTTCACCCCAGCGCATGATCAGATCAGTTCCTTTACCGCTTTGCTGACTACGTCGGCAACACGGGAATCAAATGCTTCCGGGAGAATATTGTTTTCATTGAGTTCTTCATCAGAAACAAGACTTGCAATGGCATTGGCGGTAGCAAGTTTCATTTCTTCCGTGATCTGTGTGGCGCGCCCTTCCAACGCCCCTTTGAAAATTCCCGGGAAAGCGACAACGTTATTGACCTGATTTGGAAAATCAGAGCGTCCGGTTCCAACAACGCGCGCACCGGCTTCTTTTGCAAGATCCGGCATAATCTCCGGCACTGGATTTGCCATGGCAAAGAGTATGGCATCAGAATTCATGGATGCGACCATCTCTTTTGTGACGATACCAGGAGCAGAGACACCGACGAAAATGTCAGCTCCACGCATGGCATCTGTAAGAGAACCGGTTTTGTTTTCCAGGTTTGTCACTTCTGTCATCTTTTTCTGCATCCAGTTCAGGTTTGGTGATGCGCTGCTGATGATTCCGTTGATATCACACATTGTAATATGTTCGAATCCGTAGGTCAGAAGCAGTTTTGTGATGGCAACTCCGGCAGAACCTGCACCGTTTACGACAACGCGGCAGTCTTCTTTCTTCTTTCCGGTTACTTTGAGAGCATTGATGATACCGGCAAGGACAACAATGGCAGTTCCGTGCTGGTCATCATGAAAGACAGGGATGTCCAGAAGCTCTTTTAAGCGTTCTTCGATCTCAAAACAACGCGGTGCAGAAATATCTTCCAGATTGATTCCGCCAAATGCAGGTGCAATGTTGACAACGGTTTTGATAATCTCTTCTGTATCCTGCGTGTCAAGGCAGATCGGAACGGCATTGACACCGCCGAATTCTTTGAAAAGAACTGCTTTTCCTTCCATAACAGGCATGGCTGCCAGTGCTCCGATATTGCCAAGTCCCAGAACCGCACTTCCGTCAGAAACTACGGCTACGGTGTTGGATTTGATTGTATATTTGTAAGCAGCTTCGGGATCTTTTGCGATCACCTTACAAGGTTCGGCTACACCCGGTGTGTAAGCAATTGCCAGATCTTCTCTGGAATTGACATGTGCTTTGGCTGCAGTTTCCAGTTTTCCGTTCCACTGTTCGTGCATCTGTAATGCTTTTTCGCTGTTTGTCATAGTTTTTACCTCGCTGATTCTTAGATTTTCTGTGCAGAACACATTCTTCCATAATCATAACACTGTTAAGGAAACGGTGCAAGATTTCAAAAAAAACTTTCTTTTTTGGAAAAGATGCGCTATAATAAAAAAACAAACTTTACAAAATTGTTCAAGTTAAGTCAGTTCAGACAAAGATCCCCAAGAGATTGAAAGTAAAATGAATAAATGAAAAGTGAATTTTGAGAAAGGCAGGTAATTATGACAAGAGAAAAATATGAATCGTTACCGCTCGCTACATTGCGGGAATTGGCAAAGGCAAGAAAAATGAAAGGAATTTCCACTTTAAAAAAAGGAGATCTGATCGAAGCAATGCTGGCGCAGGATGATAAAGAGAAACAGGAAGAGGCCAACGCACAGGCAAAAGAAGAAGTGAAAGAGAAAAAAGAGGGAACGGATATCGAACAGCTTGACAGCGGGCGTACTGCAAACGGAATTTTAGAGGTACTTCCGGACGGGTATGGGTTTATCCGGTGCGAAAACTATCTTCCGGGTGAAAATGATGTATATGTGTCACCATCTCAGATCCGGCGCTTCAATTTGAAGACAGGAGATATCATCACAGGAAATACAAGGATTAAAACACAGTCTGAAAAATTCAGTGCACTTTTGTACGTATCGACCATCAATGGGCTGCGTCCGGCAGAAGCAGTAAAGCGCCATAATTTTGAAGATCTGACTCCGATTTTCCCGAATCAGAGGATTTCTCTGGAAACACCCGGAGCAACGACTGCAATGCGGATCGTAGATTTGCTCTCTCCGATCGGAAAAGGGCAGAGAGGAATGATCGTATCACCTCCGAAAGCCGGTAAGACAACCCTTCTCAAAGAAGTGGCACTCTCTGTTCAGAAAAGAGAGCCGGACATGCATCTTCTGATTCTTCTGATCGATGAGCGTCCGGAGGAGGTAACCGATATCAGGGAAGCAATCGCGGGACCAAATGTGGAAGTAATCTACTCTACATTTGACGAGCTGCCGGAACATCACAAGAGAGTATCCGAGATGGTGATTGAGCGTGCGAAGCGTCTGGTAGAGCATGGAAAAGACGTTATGATCCTGTTAGACAGTATCACCCGTCTGGCAAGAGCGTACAATCTGACTGTGCCGCCGTCAGGAAGAACCTTATCCGGTGGTCTTGATCCGGCTGCACTGCATATGCCGAAGCGGTTTTTCGGTGCGGCAAGAAATATGCGTGAGGGCGGAAGTCTTACGATCCTGGCAACAGCACTTGTGGAAACGGGAAGCAAGATGGATGATGTTGTTTATGAAGAATTTAAGGGAACCGGTAACATGGAGCTGGTGCTGGATCGAAAACTTCAGGAGAAGAGAGTGTTCCCGGCGATCGATATTCCGAAATCCGGAACCAGAAGAGAAGATCTGCTGCTTAATAAAGAAGAGCAGGATGCAGTTTATATCATCCGAAAGGCAATGAATGGCATGAAAGCAGATGAAGCAGTGGACAATCTGCTGAATATGTTCTCGCGGACAAGAACGAATGCCGAGCTGGTGCAGACAGTAATTCGTCAAAAATTTATCTAAAATCACTCTTGTACGAAAGAAAATACTTGATTCTGACTCACAAAACAGATATTATATTCTGGTTGGTGTCCTGCAAAATGTGACAAAATGCGGGATGTTCAAGAATACTTGAATGATGAGAAACTGAGGAGGAAATCAAGATGTTTCGTGAAGAAATTGACATGGCAGGAAATGCAGCCAAAAAGAAAATCCAGTTCCTGCGGCAGCAGACAGGGGCATACTTCATCTCAGCGATGCTGGCGGGAATGTTTGTTGGATTTGGCGTTCTTCTGGCATTTACAGCAGGTGGAATGTTAAAAGAAGGCGGCGTGCCGGGTGTGAAGTTTATTATGGGAGGCTGCTTTGGCGTTGCCCTCAGTCTGGTTTTGATGGCAGGAGCAGAGCTCTTTACAGGAAGTAATTTTGTGATGGCTGTTGGGATGTTTCAGAAGAAAGTAACATTTCAGGATTCTGTGACAGTGTGGGTGACCTGCTGGCTCGGGAATCTGGCAGGCTCTGTTCTGGTAGCAGGAATGTACTCTCTGACAGGACTCTGTACAGGAAGCGTACAGGCGATCATGGCAGATACTACAGCGATGAAGATGTCTGTAGAACCGCTGCCGCTGTTTATGCGGGCAATACTCTGTAATATCTTAGTATGTCTGGCAGTGTGGTGCGGAATTAAAATGAAAACAGAAACAGGAAAGCTGATTATGACGTTCTGGTGTCTGATCACATTTTTTACAGCAGGATTTGAACATAGTGTGGCAAATATGTCTCTGATGATGATCGGTCTTTTGAATCCGGCACAGTACGATATCAGCATCGGCGGATATGCCTATAATCTGGCTGTTGTAACCATTGGAAATATGGTGGGCGGTATTTTGTTCCTGGCAGTTCCGTATTTCCTGATTGGAAAAGAAAAAGCAGCAAAAAATTAAAAATTGAAAAAAGATAAAGTTTTCTTATTGAAAAAACTTGCAAAACAGAAAAAACTATGCTATTATGGTGTAGCTGTTTAGAGATTAGAATAATATTTTAAAATAGAGAGGTGAAAATCATGAGAGAAGGAATCCATCCAGAGTACCATCAGGCAACAGTAACTTGTAACTGTGGAAACACATTTGTAACAGGATCTACAAACGAGAGCATCCACGTAGAAATCTGCTCCAAATGCCATCCATTCTATACAGGTCAGCAGAAAGCTGCTCAGGCTCGCGGACGTGTTGACAAGTTCAACAAGAAATATGGTATTAAATAGGAAAAGACTATGGCAGGCTGAGGTGAATGTATCTCAGCCTGTTTTTCGTATACAGAAAAACAGGAGGGCAGTATGAAGTCATCAAATATAGGCGGGCAGGCAGTGCTGGAAGGCATTATGATGAAAAATAAGACACGGTATGCAGTGGCTGTCAGAAAACCGGATCAGCAGATCGAGGTTTGCGTCAAAGAATACAAAGGCATCATCCCCTGGCAGGGTGTATATAAAGTGCCGTTTATCCGGGGAATTTTTAATTTTATCGATTCGCTCGTGCTGGGAATGAAAACTCTGACCTATTCGGCCAGCTTTTTCGAGGAAGAAGAGGGGGAAGTTCTTACTGAACAAGAGGCGCAAAAGCAGGAAAAACAAGAAAAGATCATGATGGGCTTTACGGTGGCATTTTCTATCGTGGCAGCGGTCGGGATTTTTATGGTCCTCCCGTATTTCCTGAGTGATCTTTTGAAGAATTATATTTCGTCCAGAGGGGTACTTACTGCGCTGGAAGGTGTGATCCGAATGGTAGTCTTTCTTTTGTATATTGGTTTGATCTCCAGAATGAAGGATATTCAGAGGACGTTTATGTATCATGGGGCAGAGCACAAGTGTATCAACTGCATTGAACACGGAATGCCGCTTACGGTTGAAAATGTAAGAAAAAGCTCCAGACAGCACAAGCGCTGCGGGACAAGTTTTCTCTTTTTTGTTATGATCGTCAGTATTATTTTCTGCTTTTTTATCACAGCAGAATCGCAGGTCTTAAAAGTAGGAATCCGGATTGCGCTGATGCCGGTGATCGCGGGAGTTTCTTATGAGATCATCCGCCTGGCGGGAAGCAGTGAAAATCCTTTGGTCAATGTTTTGAGCAAACCGGGAATGTGGGTGCAGATGATGACGACAAAAGAACCGGATGACAGTATGATTGAAGTGGCAATTCGGGCAGTGGAAGAGGTATTCGACTGGAAGGCGTATCTGGAAGAAAATTTCTCTAAGACAGAGGAATCCTTTGGGGAAAACAAGTGTACACAGGAGGAATGTGCCTTATGACCTGGAAGGAAGCCTGGAAAAGAGGAGCGCAGGGCTTACAAAAAGCCGGCGTGGAAGAGTATGATCTGGACGCTTGGTATTTATTGGAACATGTGACCGGAATTACAAAGGCTTCTTATTATATGGAGCCGGAGCACCCGATGCACGATCAGGAGGAGCGAGAATATCTGGAGCTGATCAGAAAGAGAAGTACACGGATTCCGCTTCAGCATCTGACAGGTGTTCAGGAGTTTATGGGACTGGAATTTCTGGTCAATGAACATGTGCTGATTCCGAGACAGGATACAGAAGTACTGGTGGAAACAGCGTTGGATGTGTGCAGAAAGGAACAGATGGGAGAAATCCGACTCCTGGATATGTGCACAGGTTCCGGGTGTATTCTTCTGAGTCTCCTGCATGAATTAAAGCCCCGGACAGTGACAGGTGTTGGCGTGGATCTTTCAAAAGAAGCGCTGTGTGTGGCAGAGAAAAATGCTGAGAAGCTGAAGATCAATGCAGAGTTTCTGGAGAGTGACCTGTTTGAAAATGTAAAGGGAACTTATGATGTGATTGTATCCAATCCGCCGTATATAAGAACTTCTGTGATAGAAACACTGCAGGAGGAAGTAAAAGACCATGATCCGTATCTTGCGCTGGACGGAAAAGAAGATGGACTGTATTTTTACCGGAGGATCATTGAACAGGCACCTGCATACCTGAAAAAGAAGGGATGGCTTTTGTTTGAAATCGGTTCTGATCAGGGTGAGGATGTCAAAAATCTGATGGAACAGGCAGGATATACGGGCGTAAGCGTGAAAAAGGATTTGGCAGGTCTTGACCGGGTGGTCTTTGGCGTGTATGATAGGTAGGATGAGTAATAGAAAGGACGAGGAAAAAGATGTTTGATAAATTGGAGGATTTATTGATCCGCTATGAGGAAGTCATGGGCGAGCTTCAGGAGCCCGGCGTTGCAAATGATCCGGAGCGTTTCCGCAAGCTGATGAAAGAACAAAGTGATCTTGCTCCGATCGTAGAGGCATATAATGAGTATAAACAGTGTAAGCAGAATATAGAAGACAGCCTGATGATGCTGGAAGAGGAATCTGATGAAGAGATGCGCGAGCTGGCAAAGGAAGAGTTGAATGAGTCTAAAGCCAGAGTGGAAGAGTTAGAGCAGGAATTAAAGATCTTGCTGCTTCCAAAGGATCCGAATGATGACAAAAATGTAATCGTGGAGATCCGTGCCGGTGCCGGCGGTGACGAGGCTGCACTTTTTGCTGCGGAAGTATACCGTATGTATGTACATTATGCAGAGAGCCGCAGATGGAGAACAGAGATGATCTCTCTCAATGAAAATGGAATCGGCGGATTCAAAGAGTGTGTATTTATGATCACAGGGCAGGGAGCATACTCCCGTATGAAATACGAGAGTGGTGTACACCGTGTACAGCGTGTGCCGGAAACAGAGAGCGGCGGACGGATCCATACCTCTACAATCACAGTGGCAGTGATGCCGGAGGCAGAGGATGTGGACGTTGTGATCGATGAAAAAGATATCCGTATAGACGTCATGAGGGCATCCGGAAACGGAGGGCAATGTGTAAACACAACAGACTCTGCAGTGCGTCTGACCCACTATCCGACAGGAATTGTGATCTACAGTCAGACAGAAAAATCACAGCTGCAGAATAAAGAAAAAGCATTCCGTCTGCTCCGTTCCAAACTGTATGAACTGGAACTGGAAAAACAGCAGTCCGCAGAAGCTGAGGCAAGAAGAAGCCAAATTGGAACAGGAGATCGTTCTGAGAAGATCAGAACTTACAACTTCCCGCAGGGACGTGTGACAGATCACAGGATCAAGCTGACACTTCATAAACTGGATACGATTTTGAATGGAGACCTGGATGAAGTAATTGACAGTCTGATTGCAGCAGATCAAAGCGCAAAATTGGCCAATATGAATGAATAGAATATAAAAAAGAAATAGAAATCGGTATACAGAATGAAAATGTAGCCGATTTCTGTTTTTTTCTCTACGGTAATACTATTTTTGGCGGACTTATCGTCCATTGTGTCAACTGTAATTTTTTTCAATAACAGTTTCCACTACATCATCAAAAACCAATCTGTTAAAAAGAAACTGGAGAACAATGAAACTTTGTCAGAGAAGGAACTTATGCTGCTTATCATTCTTCCACTTGCAAAGAAAGGCAAAGAAGTGAAGCAGAAAGTGATTGAGCAAGTAGTAGATTTGGCGAAACAGATTGAAGATGAAAACACACAGGCATTTGTTATCCTGGTATTTTGGTGAGCAGTGATAAATTTATAGACAGAGACTATGCGAAGTCAGTAAGGAGGTATTTGAGCATGACGAAAGTATTCCAGAGTTTAGAAGAAGAGAAATTAGAGGCTGTAAATATTGCCAAACGAAATGAACGGCATGATACTAATGTGGAGATTGCTAAGAGCCTGCTTCGTGACGGAATAGATACAGTAGTCATTATGAGAGCAACAGGCTTTTTAAAAGAACAGATTGAAGAAATCCGTAACAATATGTTGACAACAAAATAGGGTATCAGAACAGGCTGTCATTTACCGAGAGGTATCTGGCAGTCTTTTTGTATACTTAGCTTTTGGAAGGTGTATTGGGGTGGCTCTGTGTTTGTCCAGACCTTGATATTGTATTCGTGGTGTATGATTGGTATCCAAGTAAGAATGAAAAGTTATTATATCAAACAGCTTTACTTGTTTTCGTACTCAGTAGCTTCTTTTTTTAATTTAAACATACAATACCACCTTTCATAGTATCTATTGTATTTTAGAAGTCAATGTGTTAATACATTTAAGATATAATATATTTTATATTATAAAAAATAAGAAAAAACATGAGAAGGAAAAGTTTATGGAAAAACCTGATGCTTGCAACAGCACTGACAGTTGTATTGGGGACTGCACCAGTGACGGCGTTTGCAGCAGATGTAGATTCAACAGTGACAGAGGCAGAGCAGACAACACCGCAGGCAGACACAACTGTCAAGGAAGAAGTTGCTGAACCAGAAGTAAAGGCTATTACGGTAGACGTAACAACAAGTTCTACGACATTCGATGGTACTCAGGATATCGTAATCACATACACAGTAAATGGTGTGCAGGATGGTTTTGAACCATATCAGGATATTCCGTGGTTTGATGGGCATCCACAGGATGTTATCGAGGAGAAGGTTTCAGATACGGTATACAAATTTACAATTACAAAGGCTGCACAGCAGGCTTGTATAGAGAGAAATAATGCAACTGATGGACAGATATTTGTATTCGATTCTAAGTATTCTACAGGTTCAGTAGATTTCCCAACAGTCACACTGACATACACAACAGGAGATAACGGCGGAGACAACGGAAATAGCAACACAAACAACAACCAGACAACAGCAAAACCAACAACAACTTCTCCAAAGACAGGAGATGCAACAGCTACACTTCCAGTAGCAGGAACAGGTCTTGCTTCACTTGGAGTTGCTCTGGCTACTGTATTGAGAAAGCGTAAATAATTTCAATAAAATCTTAACGAAGACCTTTACTACAAAAATGTGGTGAAGGTTTTCTTCATTTTCTTCAGATTCTGTAATTCCTCAAGATTAGAAATTTCCTTCAGATTCAAATTCGTTTTATTGATATGATTTTAAACTATTATAAATAAAAAGTAGAAAGAAGGTGTTACATGATGTGAAAGACAGGAGACGTAGCCAAGCAGTTGAGAATATCAGAGAATACAGTGAGAGACTATGTCGATCGAGGCTGGCTCGCCTGCACGATTACTCCTACAGGCAGACGTCTTTTTGATGAAGAGGACATTGAAGTATTCAAGAAGAATTATTACAGAAAGAAGACAGGAGAAAATGAGCAATGAGATATAAAAGAGTCATCCTTTTTTGCGTTTCCCAAAAGAATATGCTATACTAACAAGATATCAGCGACATACTATGGAATAAACAAATTTAGAAAGAGGATATTATGGAAGAAATTATTTTTAGAAGACCGGCACTGGAAGATCAGGAGCTGATCCGTTCTTATTTTGACAAGGCACCAAGTAGAAGCTGTGAGAGGACATTTGTAGATGTGTTTTTGTGGGCTCGCCACTATGATGTGACATTTGCGGTCATAGAGGATACACTGGTGTTCCGTGACGGAGGGGACGATCCGGGCTTTGCTTATCCCGCAGGGGAAGAGTCTTGTGTGAAAAGAGCGCTGGAATTTTTGATGAAGTATAGTGAAGAACAGGGGTATCCGTTTAAGCTGTACAACGTGACAGCGGAGAATTTCGCACAGATAGAAGCGTGGTTTCCGGGTGAGTTTGAATTAGAATATGACAGAGACCAGGCAGATTATGTGTATGAGTCTGAAAAACTGGCGACTCTGGCAGGAAAGAAGCTGCACGGAAAGAGGAATCATATTAACAAATTTCAGAAGCTTTATCCAAACTGGAGCTATGAACCATTGAATGATGAAAATATGGAAGAGTGCTTCCAGATGGCGTTGAAGTGGAGAAACCAGAACGGATGTGAGGAAGATCCGGGCAAAAATGCGGAGATGTGTGTTGCATTAAATGCACTGAGACTTTATAAAGAACTGGATCAGCGAGGCGGAGTGCTTCGTGTGGATGGACAGGTTGTTGCATTTACGATTGGAGAAGAGCTCTGCGAAGATACATTTGTCGTGCATATTGAAAAGGCGTTTGCTGATATTGACGGAGCATATCCGATGATCAATCAGCAGTTCGTACAGCATGAATGTACAGGGTATCAGTATGTGAACCGGGAGGATGATGCCGGTTCGGAAGGCTTGAGAAAAGCAAAATTATCATATCGTCCGGCATTTCTGGTAGAAAAAGGAATCCTGACGAGAAAGAACGCGTAGGTCAGTAAAAGAAAACGGGGTGGTATCATGATTTCAAAGAAAATGGAGCAAATGGTGGCGAACAGTTCAGCAATCCGGGCAATGTTCGAAGAAGGAAACAAAATGGCAGAAAAATACGGGGCGGAGAATGTCTATGATTTCAGCCTCGGAAATCCTAATGTGCCGGCGCCGAAGGCAGTGAAAGAAGCAATCGTTTCCATTCTGGAGTCAGAGGATCCTGTACGTCTGCACGGCTACACAAACAGCAATGCCGGGTATGCGGATGTAAGACAGGCAGTTGCGGATTCGCTTAACGCGCGTTTTGGCACGGGATTTTCAGAACACAATATTACGATGACTGTGGGAGCAGCAGGTGGATTGAATGTCATTTTAAAAGCGCTGTTGAATCCGGGAGATGAGGTGATTACATTTGCTCCGTATTTTGGAGAGTACAGAAGCTACGTCAGCAATTTTGACGGAGTGCTGGTAGAGATTTCCCCGGATACAGAGACATTTCAGCCAAGACTGAAAGAATTTGAGGAAAAAATCACGGAAAAGACAAAAGCTGTGATTGTGAATACACCGAACAATCCGACCGGAGTGATCTATTCTGAAGAGACCATACAAAGGATGGCAGCGATTCTGAATGCAAAACAGCAGGAATTTGGAACGGATATCTATCTGATCTCAGATGAGCCGTATCGTGAACTTGCCTATGACAAAACAGAAGTACCGTATCTGACAAAATATTACGACAATACAGTGGTCGGTTATTCATTCAGTAAATCATTGTCTCTTCCGGGAGAGCGGATCGGATATCTGGTAATTCCGGATGAGGCGGCGGACAGTGAAATGCTGATACGGGCAGCGAACGTGGCGACCCGGATCCTCGGATTCGTAAATGCACCGACACTGCAGCAGAAGCTTGTAAAATACTGCCTGGAAGAAAAAACGGACATTTCGTATTATGACAGGAATCGAGAGGTATTGTATCAGGGGCTTCGCAATCTGGGATTTTCGTGTATCAAGCCGGAAGGAGCGTTTTATCTGTTCATGAAGTCTCCGGTTGCAGATGAAAAGCAGTTCTGTGAAGCAGCGAAGAAGTATCATATTCTGATTGTTCCGGGAAGCTCATTTGCCTGCCCGGGATATGTCAGACTGGCATATTGTGTATCTTATGAGACGATCATAAATTCTCTGCCGGAATTTGCAAAGCTGGCAGCAGAGTACAAGGAGGGTAAGGATGAATCAGGCAATTTTAGATAAGATTCGAAAAGTAGAGCCGTATGTGCCCGGAGAACAGCCGAAAGAGCGGGTGATCAAGCTCAATACCAATGAGAATCCGTATCCGCCGGCGCCGGGAGTTGCGAAGGTATTAAAAGAGATGGATGCGGACAGTCTTCGCCTGTATCCGGATCCGGCAGCAGATATCCTGGTGGAAGAACTGTCCAGGTTTTATCGTGTCGGGAAGGAGCAGATTTTTGTAGGCGTTGGCTCAGATGATGTGCTTTCGATGTGCTTTCTGACCTTTTTTAACTCGGACAAACCGATTCTGTTTCCGGATATTACTTATTCTTTTTATAAAGTATGGGCGCAGTTATACAGAATCCCGTATCGCTGCCCGAAGCTGGATGAGCAGTTTTGTCTGGTAAAAGAAGATTACTATGCAGAGAACGGAGGGATTATTTTCCCGAATCCGAATGCACCGACAGCGATTTATGAGGATCTGGATTTCATCGAGGATATTTTGCGTCACAATCCGGACTCTGTAGTGATCGTGGACGAGGCTTACATTGATTTTGCAGGAAAATCTGCGCTGGAGCTGATTGACCGCTATGAGAATCTTCTGGTTGTGCAGACGTTTTCAAAGTCCAGATCCATGGCAGGGATGCGGATCGGATTTGCAATCGGAAATCCGGAGCTGATCGGATATCTAAACGATGCCAAATATTCATTCAACTCTTACACAATGAATCAGGCGGCTCTGCTCTGCGGAGCGCAGAGTGTGAAGGAGGAAACGTATTTTCACGAATGTGTAGACCGGATCGTAGAGACAAGAGAATGGGCAAAACAAGAGCTTGCAGAGCTTGGATTTACATATACAGATTCCAGAGCGAACTTTCTGTTTGTCACACATCCGGAATTTGAGGCATCTGAACTGTTTGAGGCCCTAAAACGGGAGAAAATCTATGTGAGATACTGGAACAGCGAGAGAATCCGTCAGTATTTGAGAATTACAGTAGGCACCAGACAAGAAATGGAGAGTCTGCTGGAATTTTTGAAAAAATATAGTAAGGAAAGAGGAAAAGGTAAAAAAGAATGTTAAAACAGATTTTACAGGGAATGGTAGTTGGAATTGCAAATATCATTCCGGGTGTCAGTGGTGGAACAATGATGGTGGCAATGGGATTATATGATCATCTGATCCATGCAATCACACATTTAAAAAGTGAATTCAAAAAAAGTATGAAACTTCTGATTCCGATCTTTTTAGGAGCCGGAATCGCCATTGTTGTGTTGTCCCGTCTTTTTGAATATTTACTGGAGGTGTATCCGATTCCGACCAATTTTGCGTTTTGCGGTTTGATCGCCGGAAGCCTTCCGTTTATTTTTAAGAAAGTCAAAGGACATTCTGTGACAGTCGGAAAGATCATTCCGTTTTTGATCTTCTTTGGAATCGTGATCACAATGGCGCTTTTAGGAGAGACAAATGGTGCTGCCGCGGATGTGAGCTTTGGGGTTGTCAATGTGATCAAATTATTCCTGGTAGGAGTGGTTGCGGCTGCAACAATGGTAGTGCCGGGGGTGAGCGGATCGATGATGCTGATGCTGCTCGGATATTATGATACGATTTTGAAAACGATCAATCAGTTTATCGATGCACTGATCGCATTTGATGTCCAGAAGATCCTGGTGCAGTGTGGAATTCTGATTCCGTTTGGAATCGGCGTTGTGATCGGAATCTTTCTGATTGCAAAGCTGATCGAGTTTATCTTTATGAAAGCGGAAATCCATGCATATTATGCGATCATCGGTCTGATTCTGGCATCTCCGATCGCAATTTTGTTAAAAGTAGACTGGAGCGGACTCTCTGTATTGACGATAGTAGTCGGAATCGTGACATTTTGTCTCGGATGGTTTACAGCAAGTAAGCTTGGCGGAGAATAAAAATTAAAAAAGAAAGGGAAGAATGCGCAATTTATTTTGGCATCCTTCCCTTTTTTGTATCCTGATCTTGTAGAAATTCGGTGTATTCGAAAAGCTGTTGTCTGGAATCCGAAGACAGATTCAGATACGCACAGAGCAGACGGTATTCGGAAGAATCCGGCGGAACAGAAATACCGTTGGTTTCAGAGCCTGTGAGCAGATAATCAACCGATACGTGAAAATAGTCTGCAATCTGAAGCAAACGTTCGTAGTCCGGCTGCTTTCCTTTTGTCTCATATCCCGCGATTGTGGAGCGGGTAAGTTTTAAGTGAGAAGCCAGCTGGTTCTGGGTGACATGATTTTGTTCTCTTAATTCTTTTAATGTAGATGAAAACTTCATATGTACCTCCTGAATAATGTGTATTTTAACAGTTTGCTTCCATTTATTGACAAAAAGTGACAAATATCAACAAAATGAATAAAAAAGTGACGAAAAGACACTGTCTGGCAGAACGGGGAAACACATTGACACCTCCATGGAAAATCCGTATAATGAAATTGAAGAAAAGAAAGGATGACAGAAAGTATGTTTGCAAAAAATGATGAAGAAAAAAGAAATCGTCTTTGGAAGACTGCGATATCAGTATCCACACTGGTTATTATTCTGATCGCAGTATTCTTTGTGATAAAATTATTTACATCGAATCCTCTGGAAGGAACGTGGGTACGGGAGGACAGTGATCTGATGCTGACGATCTCGGGAGAGGATCAGGCGGTTGTGCAGTGGCCGGAGGAGTTTGAATCAGCAGATGTAAGAGTTTCGGTAGAGTGCAGCGTAGATACAGATATGAAAGTGATCACTCTGCATACAGATGTTGCCGAATTGCAGAAAGCAGCAGAGGAGTCCGGTGTAGATACAGCCAAACTGGATACTGCACTGCAGAAGCTGGACGGTACGTATGAATATAATCTGGAGCAGAAAGAACTGACATTGACTGAACGGGAATATGGCAGCCAGATGACATTTACAAAAAAATAAGGAACAGACAAAGACGGTGGATGCGGGGATTTTTAAAAAATTTCTCATCCGCCGTAAATTTAACATTATTTTTGGGAGAACAGGAGGAAAAAATGGAGATGTTGAGAAATCGAACAAAAGAAATACGGATTGGAAATGTATGGATCGGAGGAAGTCATCCGGTAGCGATCCAGTCTATGACAAATACAAAGACAGAGGATGTGGCGGCGACAGTGGAGCAGATTCTCGCTCTGGAGGCAGCGGGATGTGAGATTATCCGCTGCGCAGTGCCTACGATGGAAGCTGCGCTTGCGTTGAAAGAGATCAAAAAGCAGATTCATATTCCACTCGTTGCAGATATTCATTTTGATTACCGGCTTGCCATTGCTGCCATTGAAAACGGGGCAGATAAGATCCGTATCAATCCGGGCAACATCGGTTCCAAAGAGCGTGTGCAGGCAGTAGTCGAGAAGGCGAAAGAGTACAATGTGCCGATCCGAGTGGGCGTCAACAGTGGTTCTCTGGAGAAAAATCTGCTGGAAAAATACGGTGGTGTGACGGCTGAGGGAATCGTGGAGAGTGCGTTGGATAAAGTACGCATGATCGAGGAAATGGGGTATGACAATCTGGTGGTGAGCATCAAATCTTCAGATGTTCTGATGTGCGTCAGAGCTCATGAACTGATTGCAGAAAAATGCCAGTATCCTTTGCATGTTGGAATTACAGAGTCCGGAACGGTTTACTCTGGAAATATCAAGTCTTCCGTAGGACTTGGGATCATTCTGCATGAGGGGATCGGAAATACCATCCGGGTCTCTCTGACCGGAGATCCGACAGAAGAAATCCGTACCGCAAAGCTGATCTTAAAAACACTGGGAATGCGAAAAGGCGGGATAGAAGTAGTTTCCTGCCCGACCTGCGGACGTACCAGGATCGATCTGATCGCTCTTGCAAATCAGGTAGAAAAGATGGTGCAGGACATTGATCTGGATATAAAAGTGGCAGTGATGGGATGTGTGGTCAATGGCCCCGGAGAAGCAAAAGAAGCGGATATCGGAATCGCAGGCGGTATCGGAGAAGGGCTTCTCATCAAAAAAGGTGAGATCGTAAGAAAAGTAAAAGAAGAGGAATTGTTAGAAACACTGCGTCAGGAGTTATTAAATTGGAACAGGTAAAGAACGAAAAGACATTTTTTGAGGTTTTCCCGACCTTGCGGGCAGATGGAGAATTGAAAATGTTGTTTCAGGATGTGGAAGTGAAAAAGATCACGACCAATTCTACACGAGAATTTTTGCATATTCATATGGTCAGTCATCATCTGATCCCGAAAAAGGTGATCTGGAAAATGGAGCAGAGTATCAAGGAGCAGCTGTTTGGAACGGCATCGGTGGCAATCCAGATCGAAGAGTTTTATGTGTTATCGGAGCTGTATACACTGGAGACGCTGCTTGCAGAATACAAGGAGAGTCTTGTTCTGGAGCTGGAAAAGAAAAGTGTACTGGCAGCCAGTATGTTTGAACAGGCAGAGCTGCATTTCGAAGGGGAAAAAATCGTATGTGTAGAGCTTTTAGACAGCATTGTTTCGGAAGGAAAGAAAGAATATATCGTGACGCTTCTGGAAGAGGTACTGAGCCGCAGATTTGGGATGCAGGCGGAAATCCGTGTACTTTACCGGGAGCAGGAGGAAAATCAGAGCCGGGAATATGATGAGCAGCGCATCCAGCAGGAAATCAATGCGATCTTTGAGAGAAGAGCAAGACAAAAGGGAGAGATTTTGCAGAAGCCGATTTCAGAGAAGCAGACGGACTCTGCAAAAGAGAAGAAAACAGCAGATTCCGGCAAGAAGGAGAGTGCAAAATCCGGATTCAAAAAAGGAGAATTCAGAAAGAAAGAGTTCCAGCGTCCGCTTAAGCAGGGGGATGATCCGTCTCTTGTTTATGGTAAGAATTTTGAAGATGAACCTCTGACTCTGGATCAGGTTGTCACAGAGATGGGTGAGATCACTATTCATGGTAAGATCATCAGCTTTGATACAAGAGAGATCCGCAACGAGAAAACGATTCTGATGTTTTCTGTGACAGATTTTACAGACACGATTACAGTTAAGATGTTTGTAAGGAACGATCAGCTGGCGGAGCTTTTGGGAGATATTAAAAAAGGGGCCTTTGTGAAGATCAAAGGGGTGACGACCATTGACAAATTCGATGGGGAGCTGACCATAGGTTCTGTTACCGGAATTAAGAAGATTGGAGACTTTACTGTTTCGAGAGAAGATTTAAGCCCGGTCAAACGGGTGGAGCTTCATTGTCATACAAAAATGAGTGATATGGACGGTGTGTCCGAGGTGAAGAGCATCGTAAAAAGAGCTCATGACTGGGGGCATCCGGCGATCGCGATTACTGATCACGGAGTTGCCCAGTCGTTCCCGGATGCCAATCATTATATCGAGACGCTGGATAAGGATGATCCGTTTAAAGTGATCTACGGAGTGGAAGGATATGTGGTTGATGATCTGACAGAGATCGCGGTCAATGCCGGGGAGCAGACACTGGATGACACATATATTGTGTTTGATATCGAGACAACAGGTTTTTCTGCAATCAAGGATAAGATCATAGAGATCGGGGCAGTGAAGGTAAAAGATGGTGCTATCGTAGAAAAATTCAGTACATTTGTCAATCCAAAACGTCCGATTCCGTTTGAAATCACACAGCTGACCAGTATCACGGATGAGATGGTGTTAGATGCACCGGATATTGAGACTGTGTTGCCTGAGTTTCTGGAATTTGTGGGAGATGGTGTTCTTGTGGCGCACAATGCCGGGTTTGATGTGGGCTTTATTGAGCAGAATTGCAGATATCAGGAGATCGAACCGGATTTTGTCTCAGTAGATACGGTGGCGCTTGCGAGAGTGCTGCTGCCGACCTTATCAAAATACAAGCTGAATATCGTGGCAAAGGCACTGGGAATCTCTCTGGAAAATCATCACCGTGCGGTGGATGATGCAGGAGCAACGGCGGAAATTTTCGTGAAGTTTGTAGAGATGCTCAAAGACAGGAATATCACAACGCTCAAAGAGATGAACCGGTTTGGGGATATGAATGTGAATGCCATTCGGAAGCTGCCAACACACCATATCATCATTCTGGTAAAAAACGATATCGGAAGATTCAATCTGTACCAGCTGATCTCAGCTTCGCATCTGACATATTTTGCGAGAAGACCGAGGATTCCGAAAAGTCTTTTGAATCAGCACAGAGAGGGTCTGATCATAGGAAGTGCCTGTGAGGCCGGTGAGTTGTATCAGGCGATCCTGAACCAGAAATCTCCGCAGGCTGTTGCAAGGCTGGCAGAATTTTATGATTATTATGAAATCCAGCCTCTTGGAAACAACCAGTTTATGATCGACAGTGACCGGTATGGAGATATCAATTCCAAAGAGGATCTGCAAAATATCAACCGGGAGATCGTCAGTCTTGGGGAAAAATTCAAAAAGCCTGTCGTGGCGACCTGTGATGTACATTTTCTGGATCCGGAGGACGAAGTGTACCGGAGGATCATCATGGCAGGAAAAGGATTCGGAGATGCGGACACCCAGCCTCCTTTATATTTTCGGACAACGGATGAGATGCTGGAAGAGTTCTCTTATCTTGGTTCCGCGAAAGCCAGGGAGATCGTCATCGACAATCCGAACAGGATCTGCGATATGGTGGAAAAGATCTCTCCGGTCAATCCGAACAAATGCCCTCCGGTCATTGAAAATTCTGAGCAGAATCTAAGAGATATCTGTTACAACAAAGCGCATGAGATTTATGGAGAAAATCTGCCCGAACCGGTGCAGACCAGACTGGAGAGAGAACTGACATCCATCATTTCCAATGGATATTCGGTGATGTATATCATTGCGCAGAAGCTGGTGTGGAAATCCAATGATGACGGTTATCTGGTAGGTTCCCGAGGTTCTGTAGGGTCCTCCTTTGTTGCGACTATGGCGGGAATCACAGAGGTAAATCCTTTGAGTCCGCACTATTATTGCAGTGAGTGTCATTACAGTGACTTTGATTCCGAAGAAGTCCGCGCATTTGCGGGTGGATGCGGGTTTGACATGCCGGATAAAAACTGTCCGAACTGTGGGGCTAAACTGGTAAAAGCCGGATTTGACATTCCGTTTGAGACCTTCCTTGGATTTAAAGGAGACAAGGAACCGGATATCGACCTGAACTTTTCCGGAGACTATCAGGCAAAAGCGCACCGGTATACAGAGGTCATCTTCGGAGAAGGGCATACGTTCAAAGCCGGAACCATTGGTACGCTGGCAGATAAGACGGCATTTGGATATGTGAAGAATTATTATGAGGAGCGCGGACATCGGAAGCGGAAATGTGAGATTGACCGGATTTTACAGGGATGTACGGGGATCCGAAGGAGTACGGGACAGCATCCGGGAGGAATTGTGGTACTGCCTCACGGGCATGACATCAATGAGTTTACACCGGTACAGCACCCGGCAAATGATATGACTACGGATATTATTACGACTCATTTTGATTACCATTCCATTGACCACAACCTTTTGAAACTTGACATTCTGGGGCATGATGATCCGACCATGATTCGTACTCTGGAGGAGTACATTACATCTGATGCGCTGGAGAATGAGTACAATGACGAGAATCCGTTTGATGCGACAAAGATTCCGCTGGATGATAAAAAAGTACTTTCTCTGTTTCACGATACCAGTGCATTGGGAATCAAACCTGAGGATATTGACGGCTGTAATCTGGGATGCCTTGGAATCCCGGAATTCGGTACAGATTTCGTAATCCAGATGGTACAGGATGCCAATCCGCAGTCTCTTTCTGATCTGATCCGTATTTCCGGTCTGTCCCACGGAACGAATGTGTGGCTTGGAAATGCACAGGTGCTGATCGAATCGGGAAAGGCAACGATTTCCACTGCGATCTGTACCCGAGACGATATCATGATCTATCTGATCAATCAAGGTGTGGACAGCGCATTATCATTTACGATCATGGAGAGTGTGCGAAAAGGAAAAGGACTGAAGCCGGAATGGGAAGAAGCCATGAAGGAAAAGGACGTGCCGGACTGGTATATCTGGTCCTGTAAGCAGATCAGCTATATGTTCCCGAAGGCACATGCAGCGGCATATGTTATGATGGCATATCGAATCGCCTATTGTAAGATCAATTATCCATTGGCTTATTATGGTGCGTATTTTGGGATTCGTGCCAATGCATTTTCGTATGAACTGATGTGTCAGGGAAAGGATAAACTGAATTACTACATGAAAGATTATAAACGCCGGTCAGATTCTCTGAGCAACAAGGAACAGGATGTATTGAAGGATATGAAGATTGTACAGGAAATGTACGCAAGAGGTTATGAGTTCCTGCCTTTGGATATTTACAAGGCGAAGGCAACGAAATTCCAGATCATTGACGGAAAACTGATGCCTCCCCTCTCCAGTATCGAAGGGATGGGAGAAAAGGCGGCAGAGGCTGTGGAGGAAGCTGCAAAAGACGGACCGTATCTGTCTTTGGATGATTTCAGACAGCGGACAAAGGTGAGCAAGACTGTGATTGAATTTATGTCAGACCTGGGGTTGTTTGGAAACCTTCCGCAGAGCAATCAGCTTTCCTTGTTTGACTTTTAGGCAGGATATGGTATAATAGGGCAACTGTTACTTTGCTGCGTCACATGAATAAAGTGGCGCAGCAAAGGGAAAAAATGGAGGAAGATGCGATGTATGATTTTGAAGAAATAAGAAAAGAAGATCCGGAAATTGCAGAAGCGATTCAGGCAGAGATGGCAAGACAGAATTCCCATATTGAGCTGATCGCCTCAGAGAACTGGGTGAGCAAAGCAGTGATGGCAGCGATGGGAAGTCCGCTCACGAACAAATATGCAGAAGGGTATCCGGGAAAACGTTATTATGGCGGATGCCAGTGTGTAGATGTGGCAGAGAATCTGGCGATTGAGCGTGCGAAAAAGCTGTTTGGCTGTGAATATGTCAATGTACAGCCGCACTCCGGGGCACAGGCGAATATGGCAGTGCAGTTTGCGATGCTCACTCCGGGAGATAAAGTGATGGGAATGAACCTGGATCATGGCGGTCACCTGACGCATGGATCTCCGGTCAATATGTCCGGAAAATATTTTGAGATCACACCGTATGGTGTCAATGAGGAAGGCGTGATCGATTACGAGGAAGTTCGAAGGATCGCGAAAGAGTGCCGGCCGAAGCTGATCATTGCGGGAGCAAGTGCCTATGCCAGAATCATAGATTTTAAGAAATTCCGTGAGATTGCAGATGAGGTGGGAGCTTATCTGATGGTAGATATGGCTCATATTGCAGGTCTGGTCGCAGCAGGACTTCATCCGAGTCCGATCCCGTATGCACATGTGACGACGACTACCACGCATAAGACACTGCGCGGACCGCGGGGCGGCATGATCTTAAGCAGCAATGAGATGAATGAAAAATTCAATTTTAATAAAGCAATCTTTCCTGGAATTCAGGGCGGTCCGCTGATGCATGTGATCGCGGCGAAGGCAGTGTGCTTCAAAGAAGCCTTAAGTCCGGATTTTGTTACGTATCAGGAGCAGATCCTGAAAAATGCGAAAGCATTGTGCAATGGATTACTAGAGCGAGGTGTGAAGATCGTATCCGGTGGAACGGACAACCATTTGATGCTGGTGGATCTGACTGGAACCAATGTCAGCGGAAAAGAACTGGAAAAGCGTCTGGATCAGGCTCATATCACCTGCAATAAAAATACAATCCCGAATGATCCGCGCTCTCCGTTTGTGACAAGTGGTGTGCGTCTGGGGACTCCGGCAGTTACAAGCAGAGGAATGAAAGAGCAGGAGATGGACCTGATTGCGGAGATGATCGCAATGGTGATCCGGGATGAGAAAAATGTAGAACAGGTAAAAGAAATGGTGCAGAAGCTGACAGAAAAATATCCTCTGTGCTAAAGAAGACGATAAAAAGAATCTGCCTCCGTATCGGGAAGCAGATTCTTTTTATAATCTCGTTTTGTTGTATAACTTTTAAATATTAAATTGGAATTATATAATTAAAAGGTACATCTAAAATCTGATTAAAGCTTTACTACGTTTGTTGCCTGAGGTCCTTTAGCGCCTTCTGTTACTTCGAATTCAACAGCCTGGCCTTCTTCTAAGGATTTGAATCCATCCATTACGAGTCCTGAGTAGTGTACAAATACATCATTTCCTTCGGAATCAGAGATGAATCCATAACCTTTTTGGTTGTTAAACCATTTTACTGTACCTGTCATTGTGTTACCTCCATAAATTTGAAAATAAATAATAAAGTATATCGTATTGCTTATCCAATCAAAAACAATACTTCGTCATTTTAGCATATTTAACAATGAGTGTCAAATGATTTCTTTTGGTATTTGTAAAAGTATACAAAAAATGTCGAAATGTGTAGAAATAAAAGCATTTTCTATGAATCTTGTGCAAAAGAAACTGAAAATGAGAGATTGTATTTACACAGGATTTCTATTAAAATAGAGGAAGCAAAAAGTGATAAAGGAGAAGCCGGAATATGAAAATGTCTACAAGAGGGCAGTATGCACTGGAAATTGCAGTGGATCTTGCGCTGCATCTGATGCCGGATCGTCTGGAAAGTCTGAATGATATCGCAAAGAGGCGAAATCTTTCAGAAAAATATCTGGAGAGGATTATGAAGCTTTTAAAAGAGGCGGGTCTTGTAAAAAGTGTGCGCGGTGCATATGGAGGATATTGCCTGACGAAGGAGCCGGGAGAAATTTCTGTATTGGAAGTGCTTCGTGCTGCGGAAGGTCAGCTGGCACCGGTATCCTGTCTTGTTGAAAATACCGAGTGTGGAATGGAATGCGAAATCTGCTCTACGAAAAGTACCTGGGGTGAGATGTGGGAGCAGATACTGGATACGGCTGCAGAGGTTACAGTTGCAGATATTGCAGAGATCGTAAGGAAAAAAGAGACCTGTTAAAAAGAGTGCCGGAGGGCGGTTTTACTGCCTGACGGTACTCTTTTTGTTATGGTTTCAAGCTGTTTTTGGAGTTGCTGTGTTCATCTTTTGGATAAAATAATTTCAAGAAAATATATTAAACATATTGACATGGTAGGAAAAAAGAGGTATAACAATAAAAAACATTACTAAATCGATAGGAATTAAAGGAGGAGTGCCATGAAAGTATCGACAAGAGGAAGATATGGACTGCGCGCCCTGGTTGATATGACCATTCATTCGAATAATGCTCCGGTTTCGCTTGTTCAGGTCGCAAACAGACAGAAGATTTCTCTGAATTATCTGGAACAGGTTTTCGGAACATTGAGAAAAGCAGGCATTGTGGTCAGTGTAAAAGGAGCCGGAGGCGGATATAAACTGGCGAGAGATGCAGAGTCCATTACGGTCAAAGAAGTGCTGGAGGCACTGGAAGGAACCTTTTCAATTATAGACCGGATTCCGGGAGAAGAGCAGGATGCAGTTCAGGAGGCGATCGAGAAGCTTGTATGGAGCAGGATTGATGAAACAGTCAATACATTTCTGGAACAGAAAACGTTAAAGATGCTGACGGATGAATACCGGGAAAAACTGGAACAGAACGCGGGCATGTACTACATTTAAAAACGATGCAATGAATATAGGAGGACAGACATATGGCAGGAATTTATCAGAGTGTAACAGAATTAATCGGAAGAACTCCACTTTTGGAAGTAAAGAATCTGGAGAAAGAACTGAATCTCCAGGCAAGAGTGCTGGTGAAGCTGGAATACTTTAATCCGGCAGGCAGTGTAAAGGATCGGGCAGCGCTTCAGATGATCACAGAGGCAGAGGAAAACGGTACATTAAAACCAGGATCTGCTATCATTGAGCCTACAAGTGGAAATACCGGAATCGGGCTTGCATCGATTGCAGCGTCAAGAGGATACAGAGCAATCTTTGTAATGCCGGAAACGATGAGTATCGAGCGAAGAAAACTTCTGAAGGGATATGGCGCAGAAATTGTGCTCACAGAAGGCGCAAAGGGGATGAAAGGAGCCATTGAAAAAGCAAAAGAGCTGGAGCGGGAGATTGAAAATGCAGTGATCCTGGGTCAGTTCGTAAATACCGCGAATCCAAGAGCGCACGAAAAAACAACAGGGCCGGAGATCTGGGAAGATACACAAGGACAGGTGGATCTGTTTGTAGCAGGTGTCGGTACCGGCGGAACGATCACAGGAACCGGTGCTTATTTGAAATCAGTCAATCCGTCCATTGAGATTGTGGCAGTGGAGCCGGCGTCTTCCGCGGTGCTGTCGGGAGAAAATCCGGGACCGCACGGACTGCAGGGAATTGGTGCGGGATTTGTGCCGGATGTACTCAATACTTCTGTTTATGATCGCATCAGTAAAGTGAAAGAGCAGGAGGCGTACAAAACTTCCCGTCTTCTGGCAGAAAAGGAAGGGGTTCTGGTTGGTATTTCTTCCGGAGCAGCACTGTCAGTTGCACTTTTGGAGGCCGGAAAAGAGGAAAACCGCGGAAAGACAATTGTAGCATTGCTTCCGGATACAGGAGAACGATATCTTTCCACACCGCTTTTTGACTGAAAAATTAGGTCAAAATGTTAAAAAAACGTTGGTCAGACAAAGCATATTTATTGCAGAACACAGGTTGAAAAAAAGCGAAAGATAGTATATACTACAAAGAAAAAAGGCAAAAGGAGTTTTAGTGCTATGAAAGAATTTAAATATGTAGTGACAGATACAGAAGGAATCCACGCAAGACCAGCAGGACTGCTTGTGAAAAAAGCAGGAGAATTTACATCTTCCGTAACAATTGCAAAAGGTGATAAATCTGCAGATGCAAAAAGAATCTTCGGTGTGATGGGACTTGGAGTAAAGACAGGAGAAGAAGTGACAATTACTGCTGATGGTGCAGATGAAGATGCAGCAATCGCAGAACTGGAAGCATTCTTTAAAGAAAACTTATAATTCCCATAAAGTCTGAGGAAAATATTATGATTACAATAACAGGAAAAAGTGTATTTGGTGGAGTGTCCATCGGAAAACTTTCTTTTTATAAAAGAAATCAGAAAGTGATCAAAAGAGAACACGTAGAAAATGTAGAATCAGAGTGTGTAAGATTTCAGGAAGCAAAAGCTGAGGGAATCCGTCAGTTAAAAGAATTGTACGAAAAATCGATTGCCGATGTCGGAGAAGCCAACGCTATGATTTTTGAGATTCATCAGATGATGCTGGAAGACCTGGATTATATTGAGTCTATCGAAAATATCATCCGTTCTCAGGAAGTCAATGCAGAGTTTGCAGTAGCAACGACAGCTGACAATTTTGCGCAGATGTTTGCGGCAATGGATGATGCATATATGCAGGGACGTGCAGCGGACGTAAAGGATGTTTCTGAGCGTGTACTGGATATCCTCTGCGGAGTCAGCGAGGGAATCAAGCAGACAGACGAGCCTTCGATCATTGCAGCAGATGATCTGGCACCGAGTGAGACGGTACAGCTGGATAAGAGCAAAGTACTTGCATTTGCAACGATGTACGGTTCTTCCAATTCTCATACTGCGATTCTGGCGCGTACCATGAATATCCCGGCTGTTATCGGTCTGGGTGAAAGTCTGAGTCCTCAGTATGACGGAAAGATGGCTGTGATCGACGGGTTTACAGGAACACTGTATATTGATCCGGATGAAGAGACACTTTCCAGAATGCAGAAAAAGCGGGAAGAAGATCTTGAGAAAAAGGCACTCTTGGAACAGCTCAAAGGAAAAGAGAACATCACAAAGAGTGGTCAGAAGATCAATGTATATGCAAATATCGGAAATGCATCTGATGTTGGTGCAGTCCTGAAAAATGATGCAGGCGGAATCGGTTTGTTCCGCAGTGAGTTCTTATATCTGGAGAATGAGACATTCCCGACAGAAGAGCAGCAGTTTGCAGTATACAAGCAGGTTGCAGAAAACATGGCAGGGAAAAAAGTGATCATCCGTACACTGGATATCGGAGCTGATAAACAGGTGGATTATTTCGGACTGGACAAAGAAGAGAATCCGGCACTTGGATATCGTGCGATCCGTATTTGTCTGACAAGACCGGAGATCTTTAAGACACAGCTTCGTGCACTTTACAGAGCTGCATTTTACGGAAATATTTCGATCATGTTCCCAATGATCATTTCTGTTTCAGAGATTCATAAGATCAAAGAGATGATCAAAGAAGTGAAAGCAGAGTTGAAAGAGCAGGGAATCCCATATAAAGAAGATGTGGAGCTTGGTGTGATGATCGAGACTCCGGCTTCTGTTATGATCAGCCGTGAACTGGCAAAGGAAGTTGACTTCTTCAGTGTGGGAACGAATGACCTGACACAGTACACTCTGGCGATCGACCGTCAGAATTCAAAACTGGACGAGTTCTATGATCCGCATCATCCGGCAGTGCTGGCGATGATCCGCATGGCTGCAGAGAATGCACATGCAGAAGGAAAATGGATCGGTATTTGCGGAGAACTTGGCGCAGATCTGGAGTTGACAGAAGAATTCCTGAAGATGGGACTGGATGAACTTTCTGTTTCTCCATCTATGGTTCTTCCTTTGAGAAAGAAAATCCGTGATTGTGAATAATCAGATACAAAAAAGGACATTGTCTGAAAAGACAGTGTTCTTTTTTTGTAGTGGTAATTTCTTAAAAAAGAACTTGCAAACATATGTTCTTGATGTTATAATGCAAAAAAGAACGTATGTTCTAGAAGGAGCGGAAATATGGCGGAGATTATTCAGGAAAAAATGTCAATCTATGAAAAACTTCAGATTCTGACCGATGCGGCAAAGTATGATGTGGCGTGCACTTCCAGCGGCGTAGAAAGGAAAAGTGATGGCACAGGTATAGGAAATTGCAGCAAGGCGGGAATCTGTCACAGCTTTTCTGCGGATGGAAGGTGTATTTCACTTCTGAAGATTTTATTTACGAACGAGTGTATTTATGACTGCAAATATTGTGTGAATCGATCTTCCAATGACGTGATCCGTACATCTTTTACGCCGGATGAAATCTGCACATTGACGATGGAATTTTACAGAAGAAATTATATCGAAGGATTGTTCTTGAGTTCTGGAATTTTAAAAAATCCGAACTATACGATGGAACTGATCTATGCAGCCTTGTATAAGCTGCGTCATGTCTGCAATTTTCAGGGATACATTCATGTAAAGGCGATTCCGGGAGCAGATCCGATTCTGATTCAGAAAGTGGGATTTCTGGCAGACAGGATGAGTGTGAATCTGGAATTGCCGACAGCCGAGAGCTTGAGACTTCTGGCACCACACAAGTCAAGGAAAAATATTCTGGCACCCATGCGGCTGGTTCAGGAGAAGTCCAAAGAGAACAGACAGGAGCTGACGCTGTATAAAAGTGCGCCGCGTTTTGTGCCTGCCGGCCAGAGTACGCAGATGATTATCGGCGCCTCTCCGGAGACAGATTATCAGATCCTGCGTGTGGCAGAGTCACTCTACCAGAAATTTGGATTAAAGCGTGTGTTTTATTCTGCTTTTGTGGCGGTCAATGAGGACAAGGCACTTCCGGCAAGAACATCAGATGGACCGCCGCTTCTTCGGGAACACAGACTATATCAGGCAGACTGGCTGCTGCGGTATTACAAGTTTGAAGCAAATGAGCTGCTGAATGAGAAAAATCCGAATTTTAATATATTCCTGGATCCGAAGTGTAACTGGGCGCTGAATCATCTGGAATATTTTCCTGTCGAAGTGAATCGGGCGTCATATGATGTTTTGCTGCGTGTTCCCGGGATCGGTTACAAATCAGCGGGCAGGATCGTAAAAGCAAGGCGGTTCGGATCTCTTGGATTTGAAGACCTCAGGAAAATGGGAGTGGTATTAAAACGGGCGCTCTATTTTATTACGTGCAGTGGAAAAATGATGTATAAAACGAAAATAGAAGAAGATTATATTACAAGGAATCTTTTGAATACGAAAGAACGTTTGCCGGACAGTGTTGCAGGGATGAATTATCAGCAGTTATCCTTATTTGATGATGTAAATTTTACCGGGAACCAGATCGTGACTATGGTATGACAGGAGAGGGATATGAAAAAGATTTATATTTGCAGAGATGACAGAACCGAGATGCTTTCGGCAATTTATGACGCATGGAAAGAAAACCGCAATAAAGAGGTAGGAATCGGGCTTTTGGGAAAGACACAGCAGCAGCTGTTCTGCGAATATGCAGAAGTTGTATCATCCGAAAAGAAAGCGCAGGCGGTGGAACGCCTGATACGGGATCATATGGGAGAGCAGACTTATGAGGATATTTCTTATGCCTTGTTGTGTGAAGATGCGATGAAAGCAGAGGCGATACTCCATGTCATGCAGGCAGCGAGACAGGTAAAGCCAAGTAAAAGGATTATGGATTTTCTGGGCAATCCCTCTGTGGCAAAAGTGTTTGAAATGAAACGCAGAGTTTCGAATGAAGCCCATTATTTTATTGAGTTTGTAAGATTTCGGGAGCTGGAAAACGGAGTTTTGTTTTCCGAGATAGAGCCGAAGAACAGGGTGCTGACATGTATCGCAGAGCATTTTGCAGATCGTTTTCCGATGGAAAACTGGGTGATCTATGACAATACGCATCAGGAATTTCTGGTACATCCGGCCGGAAAGCATTGGGTGCTGGTACAAGGAGAAGTGCCAGAGCGGAATGTGACAGAGCAGATCACGGAAGCCGAGAAGGAGTATGAAAAATTGTGGAAAGGATTTTTTAAAACCATCTCGATCAAGGAACGGGAAAATTTAAAATGCCAGCGAACACATATACCGGTCAAATATCGTAAAAATGTGACAGAATTCCAGTAAAAAACTATTGTATAATAGGAGGACTTAGTTTAACATAAGGATAACAAAGTGGCGTTGATAAGAGAAAGGAAGGAGAGATATGGAGAGAGAGGCAATCGTCTGGCTGGCGCTTTTTGTTATTCTTCTGATTGTAGAACTGTTGACTGTGGGTCTGACCTCCATCTGGTTTGCAGGAGGTGCACTGGCAGCGTTGGTTTTAGAGCTGCTGGGAGTCGATCTGATCTGGCAGATCGGGGCGTTTATCCTGGTTTCATTTGTGCTTGTGTATTTTACGAGACCGTTTGCAGTAAAATATGTCAATGCACATCATGAAAAGACAAACTATGAACAGGCAGTGGGAAAAATTGTCAGAATTACACAGAGAGTAGATGATCTTGCACAGACCGGAAAAGGAATTTTGGACGGAATGGAATGGACAGTGAGGACAGATGGTAAAGAAGTTCTGGAAAAGGATACTCTGGCAAGAGTAATCCGGATTTCCGGCGTAAAATTGATTGTAGAACCGTATAAGGAGGACTAGAGGATGGGATTGATGGTATTAGGAGTTTTATTGGTATTGGTGATATTGATTCTGGCAGCAAATATCCGAATCGTACCACAGGCACATGCGTATATTCTGGAACGTCTGGGTGGATATAAAGAGACGTGGGGTGTTGGAATTCATTTTAAGATCCCGATTCTGGATCGTGTGGCAAAGAGAGTATCACTCAAAGAGCAGGTTGTAGATTTTGAACCGCAGGCCGTGATCACAAAAGATAATGTTACGATGCAGATTGATACGGTGATCTTTTTTCAGATTACAGATCCGAAGCAGTATGCGTATGGAGTGGAGAACCCGATTGCAGCGATTGAAAATCTGACAGCGACTACACTGCGTAATATCATCGGAGATCTGGAACTGGATGAGACTCTGACATCCAGAGAGACGATCAATTCGGAGATGCGCACATCGCTGGATATCGCTACAGACCCGTGGGGAATCAAGGTGAATCGTGTGGAACTGAAAAATATCATGCCTCCGACTGCAATCCAGGATGCGATGGAGAAACAGATGAAGGCAGAACGTGAAAGAAGGGAAGCGATTCTGAAAGCGGAAGGAGAAAAGAAATCTACAATTCTGGTGGCAGAAGGTAAGAAAGAATCTTTGATCCTGGAAGCGGAGGCGGAAAAACAGGCGGCAATCCTGAATGCGGAAGCAGAAAAGCAGAAGAGAATCAAAGAGGCGGAAGGACAGGCGGAAGCAATCCGTACCGTTCAGAAAGCAACAGCAGAAGGAATTGAATTTATTAAACAGGCAGGTGCGGATGATGCAGTACTGACTTTAAAGAGTCTTGAAGCGTTTGCCAAAGCAGCAGACGGAAGAGCAACCAAGATTATCATTCCGTCCGAATTACAGGGAATCGCTGGTCTGACCAAGACGATCGCAGAGGTTGCAAGACCGGATAAAGCAGCAGAGTAGAGAACATGAAAGAGGAAACAATCATAAGGATATCTGTCCGCAGCCTTGTAGAATTTATTCTGCGGGAAGGGGACATTGACAACAGAGTGTCCGGCAGTATGGAAAAAGATGCCATGCTGCTGGGCGGTAAAATACACCGCAAAATACAAAGCCGTATGGGAACGAATTACACAGCGGAGGTTCCGCTTAAAATACAGATGCCGTGCGATGGGTTTGTTTTGCAGATAGAAGGGCGCGCCGATGGAGTTTTGAAAGATGACGGAAAAGTCCTGATCGATGAGATCAAGGGGATTTTGCGAAGTCTGGAACATCTGGAAGCGCCCGTTCCCGTTCATTTGGCTCAGGCAAAATGTTATGCTTATATTTATGCAGTTCAGAACTCTTTGAAGTGCATTGACGTTCAGATGACGTATTGTCAGATGGAAACAGAGGAAATCCGCAGGTTTTGCCAGAAATTTGAATTTCAAGAGCTTCAGACGTGGTTTCAGGATCTGGTGACACAATATGAAAAATGGGCAAAATTTGAAATTGAATGGCGGAATGTACGCAATGATTCGATCCGGCAGATTGAGTTTCCTTTTCCCTATCGAGAAGGACAGCGCGACCTGGTGGTCTCGGTATACCGCACGATCTTGCGAAAGAAAAAGCTGTTTATCCAGGCGCCTACCGGAGTGGGAAAAACAATGGCAACTGTATTTCCGGCAGTGCGGGCAGTGGGGGAAGGGCTGGGAGAAAAGATTTTTTATCTGACAGCGAAGACGATTACGAGGACAGTTGCAGAGCAGGCATTTTCCCTGTTGAAAGAAAAGGGGCTGTTGTATAAGACCATTACGCTGACGGCAAAAGAAAAAATCTGTTTTTGTGAGGAGGCAGAGTGCAATCCGGATGCCTGTCCTTATGCAAAAGGACATTTTGACAGAGTGAATGATGCAGTTTTTGATCTGATCACACATTCCGGCGACTGGAGCAGAGAGGTTCTGGAAGAACAGGCGAAAAAGCACATGGTCTGTCCGTTCGAGATGTCTCTGGATGTGTCCAACTGGGCAGATGCGGTGATCTGTGATTACAATTATGCGTTTGATCCGCAGGCCCATTTAAAGCGCTTTTTCTCAGAAAGTGGAAAAGGGGAATACCTGTTTCTGATCGATGAGGCGCATAATCTGGTGGAGCGGGGAAGGGAGATGTATAGTGCATCTCTATACAAAGAAGATTTACTGGAAGTAAGAAAACTGGTAAAAGCAGAGGATCCGAAACTGGCAAAGGGTTTGTCAGAATGTAATCAGCAGTTTTTGGAATTAAAGAGAGAGTGTGAGCATTATCAGATTTTAAAAAGTGTATCGCATATTGCGTTAAAGTTGATGAATGTGCTTTCGAAACTGGAAGATTATCTGGAAGAATGCAAGGATGCAGAAAAGAAAAAGCGGGTGCTGGATTTTTATTTTGCAGTGCGCAGTTTTTTAAATATCCATGATATCATGGATGAAAATTATGTGATCTTTTCGGAAATGATGGAAGACGGAAGGTTTCAAATCAAGCTTTTTTGTGTCAATCCGGCGGTGAATCTTCAAAATTATCTGGAACAGGGAAACAGTACGATTTTCTTTTCTGCAACACTGCTTCCGGTTCATTACTATAAAAAGCTGCTTAGTGTTGAGAAAGATGATTATGCAGTGTATGCACATAGTTCTTTTCCGCAGGAAAATAAATTTCTTTTTATTGGAACGGATGTAAGTACCCGTTATACAAGAAGGGGAGAGAGTACATATCAGAGATTTGCCAGATATATTGCAGTGATGGCAGAACAGAAAAAAGGAAATTATATGGCGTTTTTTCCATCGTACCGTTTTTTGGAAGAGGTACATACGTGCTTTTTGGAGTGTGTTGATCACGAAGTCGACAGTATCTGTCAGGTTTCGTATATGGATGAAGAACAGAGGGAAGAGTTTTTGGAGGAATTTGAACAGGAAAGAGAGAAAAGTCTGGTTGCATTTTGCGTGATGGGCGGAATTTTTTCAGAGGGGATTGATCTGACAGATGACAAGTTGATCGGAGCAGTGATCGCCGGAACAGGGCTTCCTCAGGTGTGTACAGAACGGGAAATTTTAAAGCAGTATTTTAATGCTGCCGATATGGATGGGTTTGACTATGCGTATCTGTATCCGGGAATGAACAAAGTTCTGCAGTCTGCCGGGAGGGTGATCCGAACGGAAAGTGACAGAGGTGTGATCCTGTTGTTGGATGACAGATTTCGGGCAATGCGATACCGGGAAGTGTTTCCGAGAGAGTGGCAGCAGTATCAACTGGGAAGTGTGAAAAATCTGGAACAAGAAATACGGACTTTCTGGGAAAGTCCGTAATTGTACATCAGTCAAAAAAACTTAAGAATTCTTTTGCTGCCTTTGAGGTCAGCACCTGTTCATTATAAGCGATGACAAGCTCACGCTCTGGCAGTTCTTCTTCTGTCTGGACAGCAAAGAGATCGCAAGTCTGCTCAGAGAGACAGAAATTTGGAATAAATGCGATTCCGAGTCCGATTCGTGCAAGATCGATCAGAAGATCATTGCTGGTCAGCTCGATTTCAGGAACCAGATCCAGTTGATGCTGCTGGAAGAGGCGGTGCAGATATTCACTGGTGGTACTGTGCTTGTCCAGCATCAGAATTGGATATTTTGACAGTTCCTGATAGGAAAGTTTCTTTCCTTTCAACTCTGCAAAATCCTGGTTGGCAATAAAAACATCATGAAATTTTTTGATCTTTTTGATCGAAGAGACATTGCTTAAGTAGCTGTTTGGGTAGTTGACCACAATGAGATCGACCTGTCCGGATTCCAGTAATTCTACACATTTGATGGATGTCTGGTTGACAACTTTGATGTGGGCATTTGGAAATGCTTCGTGAAATTTCTTTAAATAGGGAACCAGAAAATATCGGCAGATCGTATCACTGGCTCCAATCCGAATCTGTCCACCGGTAGAAGCTGCATCCAGAAGCTGGGATTCCCCGCGCTGGATCAGATGCATGGCAGGTTCGATATGGCGAAGGAGGATTTCTCCTTCCGGTGTGAGCTGGACTTTTTTTGTACTGCGGATAAAAAGCACCTGATCCAGCTTGCGTTCCAGTGTTTTGATAGACTGACTGACAGCAGATTGTGAGATGAAAAGCTGTTTGGAAGCTTCGGAAAAACTCAAAGTAGATGCCACGTGATAGAATACCTTATATAGTTCATAGTTAATATCCATTATTAGACCTCCTAATAAGTGCTCCCTGTATTATAGGGCAAAAATGAATGAATTACAATCTATATTGTGGTAAAATATACAGGAATCGCAGAAGAATGGAAAAAATGACGAAAGCAGAAAAGACTGGGAGGTAAAATGCGTGAAAAAAGTACAATGGTTTTTGGGAATCGTGTTTTCTCTGGCGCTGATTCTGGTGCTGCTGATCAGCAGCTTTCAATTTGCGGCGTATGGAGATTTTGGATTTTACGAAAAAGAATATAAGAAATATGATGTGGTCTCGGATCTTGATATGGAGCTGAAAGATGTGATGTATGTGACCTATGAGATGATGGATTATCTGATCGGTGACAGAGAAAACCTGGATGTGTACACAGTGGTAGAAGGAAAAGAGCAGGACTTTTTTAATGAGCAGGACAAATTGCATATGGCTGATGTGAAAAATTTGTTTCTTGGTGGTCTTATGGTAAGAAGAGTATCAGCGGCGGTGATGCTGCTCTGTCTTTTCGTACTTTGGGTGACAAAGGCGAATTGGAAAAAGATTCTGGCAAGAGGATATCAGATCGGTCTTGGGATCGCCACAGCCGGAGTCGCGTTTCTGGCAGGAGCGCTGATTGTAGATTTTAATACAGCATTTACGGTATTCCATGAGATATTTTTTACCAATGATCTGTGGTTGTTTGATCCCGCTGAGGATTATATGATCCGGATGCTGCCGGAAGGTTTTTTCTATGATATGGCATTGCGCATTGGGGGAATCTTCATTATCAGTATGCTGATCTTTCTGGCAGTCAGTGTGTTTCTCGCCAGACAGGCCAAGAAAGATGAAAATGAAAGAAAAATTAAAAGTACTTATGAGTGAGTTTAATTATATTAATTATACTTATGAGAAAAAATGTGGTAAGATTACGGTAAAAAGAGTTACTTAATGTTTGAAAGAAGTGCAAAGGAGATTGTATATGAGCAACGTAAAGCGCGTATATGTAGAAAAAAAGGCAGAATTTGCCGTACAGGCAAAAGAATTGAGACATGAGATCAGAAGTTATCTTGGAATTGAAACTGTGACAGGTGTCAGAGTTCTGATTCGTTATGATGTGGAGAATCTTTCAGAAGATACGTTTGAGAAAGCATGTAATGGGATTTTTGCGGAACCGCCGGTAGATGTACTTTATCTTGAGAGTTTTCCGGTATCTGACAAAGATCATGTATTTTCGGTAGAATATCTGCCGGGACAGTTTGATCAGAGAGCAGATTCTGCTGAACAATGTGTGCAGTTTATCAAAGAGGACGAGTCTCCTGTGATCAAAACGGCGACAACATATGTCATCGAAGGAAACGTAACAGAGGATGAATTTGCAGCGATCAAGAATCACTGTATCAACCCTGTGGACTCAAGAGAGACAGGAATGGAAAAACCGGAAACGTTAGTGACTGTGTTTGAGGAACCGGAAGATGTGAAAGTATTTGATGGTTTTGAGACAATGCCGGAAGCAGAATTAAAAGCGCTTTATGATTCCCTTGGGCTGGCAATGACATTTAAAGATTTCCAGCATATCCAGAATTATTATCACGGAGAAGAGCATAGAAATCCGACTATGACAGAGATTCGTGTTCTGGATACATACTGGTCTGATCACTGCCGTCACACGACATTCTCTACAGAGTTAAAGGATGTGACATTCGGTGAAGGAGACTATAAAGAGCCGATCGTCAATACATACAAACAGTATTTAAGTGACCACAGTGAGATCTTCAAAGGAAGAGAAGATAAGTTTGTCTGCTTGATGGATCTTGCGCTGATGGCGATGCGTAAGCTGAAAAAAGAAGGAAAGCTTGCAGATCAGGAAGAATCAGATGAAATCAATGCATGCAGTATTGTTGTTCCGATCAAAGTAGATGGAGTGGAAGAAGAGTGGCTGATCAATTTTAAAAATGAGACACACAATCACCCGACAGAGATTGAACCGTTTGGTGGAGCGGCAACCTGCCTTGGCGGTGCAATCCGTGATCCGTTGTCAGGACGTACTTATGTATATCAGGCAATGCGTGTGACAGGAGCTGCAGATCCGACGGTATCTGTAAAAGAGACTTTAAAAGGAAAACTTCCTCAGAAAAAACTGGTGAGAGGAGCTGCTCACGGATACAGTTCTTACGGAAACCAGATCGGTCTGGCGACAGGACTGGTAAAAGAAATCTATCATCCGGATTATGTGGCAAAACGTATGGAGATCGGTGCAGTGCTCGGAGCTGCTCCAAGACGTGCGGTGATCCGTGAGAATTCAGATCCGGGAGATATTATCGTACTGCTCGGCGGACGTACCGGACGTGACGGATGCGGTGGAGCAACAGGTTCTTCCAAAGTACATACAGAAGAATCTATTGAGACCTGTGGCGCAGAGGTTCAGAAAGGAAATCCTCCGACAGAGCGCAAGATTCAGCGCTTATTCCGCAGAGAAGAAGTAAGTAAGCTGATTAAAAAGTGCAACGACTTTGGTGCGGGCGGTGTTTCTGTTGCGATTGGAGAGCTTGCAGACGGACTTCGTGTGGATCTGGATAAAGTACCGAAAAAATATGCAGGTCTGGATGGAACAGAGATTGCTATTTCAGAATCTCAGGAGCGAATGGCGGTAGTCGTAGATCCGAAAGATGTGGCAGAATTCATGTCTTATGCAAAGGAAGAAAACTTAGAAGCAGTCGAAGTTGCAGTAGTGACAGAATCTCCGAGACTGGTTTTGGTGTGGAGAGGAAATGAAATTGTCAATATTTCCCGAGCGTTCCTTGACACCAATGGAGCACATCAGGAGACAAAAGTAGAAGTTGAGATTCCAGCAAAGAAAGACAGTCTGTTCGTAAAAGAAGAAGTGACGGATGTAAAAGAAAAATGGCTGGAGACCTTAAAGGATTTAAATGTATGCTCTCAGAAAGGTCTGGTAGAGATGTTCGACGGCTCCATCGGAGCAGGTTCCGTGTTTATGCCGTACGGTGGTCAGTATCAGATGACAGAGACACAGGCTATGGTTGCAAAAGTTCCGGTTATGAATGGAACAACAGATGCGGTTTCTATGATGAGCTACGGATTTGATCCATATCTGTCAAGCTGGAGTCCGTATCATGGAGCGATTTATGCAGTGGTAGAGTCAGTTGCGAAGATCGTAGCCGCAGGTGGAGATTATAGTAAGATTCGTTTTACATTCCAGGAATATTTCCGTCGTATGACAGAAGATCCGAAGAGATGGAGTCAGCCGTTTGCAGCACTCTTGGGTGCATATGAAGCACAGCTTGGATTCGGGCTTCCGTCTATCGGGGGGAAAGACAGTATGTCTGGAACATTCCAGGATATTGATGTTCCGCCGACTCTTGTATCGTTTGCCGTAGACATGGCAACAGAGGATGAGATTATTACTCCGGAACTGAAAAAGTCAGGAAATAAACTGGTTTGGATGAAGATTGAAAAAGATCAGTATGATCTCCCGGTTTATACACAGCTGATGGATCAGTATGGCAAATTTGCAGCAGATATCCACAGTGGAAAGATTGTTTCCGCATATGCGCTGGATCGTCATGGTGTAATTGCTGCGGCAAGTAAGATGGCATTTGGAAATAAACTGGGTGTGAAGATCGAGCATAATCTGGATGCGGGAGAATTGTTTGCGCCGGCATTTGGAGATATTATTGCAGAAGTTCCGGCAGACAAAGTGGGAGAACTGAGCATTGCATACACGGTGATCGGTGAGGTTCTCGAAGAGCAGAAATTTGTTTATGCGGATACCGAAATTGCTCTGACAGAAGCGGAAGAAGCATGGACGGGCACTCTGGAAAGTGTATTTGCGACAAAATCTTCCGCAGATAATGATGAAGTGGTGGAAGAAAAGCTCTATCATACATCTGATATTCATATCTGCGGTCATAAGATCGGACAGCCGACCGTATTTATTCCGGTATTTCCTGGAACAAACTGTGAGTATGACAGCCGTAAGGCGTTTGAGAGAGCAGGCGCAAATGTGATCACAAAGGTATTCCGTAATATGAATGCAGAGGATATCCGTGATTCTGTTGCCGAGTTTGAAAAGGCAATCGGACAGGCACAGATGATCATGTTCCCGGGTGGATTCAGTGCAGGAGATGAACCGGATGGTTCTGCAAAATTCTTTGCAACTGCATTCCAGAATGCAAAGATCAAAGAAGCAGTAGAAAAACTGTTGAATGAAAGAGATGGACTGGCGCTCGGTATCTGCAACGGATTCCAGGCACTGATCAAACTGGGACTGGTTCCTTATGGTAAGATTGTAGGACAGACAGCGGATTCTCCAACATTGACATATAACACGATTGGACGTCATATTTCAAAGATGGTCTACACAAAAGTTGTGACAAACAAATCACCTTGGCTTGCAGGTGCAGAGCTCGGAGGGGTTTACACAAATCCGGCTTCCCACGGAGAAGGTCGTTTTGTAGCGAGTGAAGAGTGGCTGGATCAGTTATTCGCGAACGGTCAGGTAGCAACACAGTACTGCGATCCGTCAGGAAATATCAGTATGAACGAAGAGTGGAATGTCAATGGCTCCTACCGTGCGATCGAAGGTATCACAAGTCCGGATGGAAGAGTACTTGGAAAGATGGCACATTCCGAACGCCGCGGTGATTCTGTAGCAATCAATATCTACGGAGAGCAGGATCTGAAGATCTTTGAATCCGGTGTGAAATATTTTAAATAAAAGAATGGTTTGATTTGAAAAACAGACTTGTATTTTTTGTAACAGTCTGATACAATCTAATTTGTAATTAATAGCAAAGGCTGTTACTGGTAATGCAGGCAAGACCGAGAACAATGAGGAGCATGAGATTATTGCACCTCTTGTCTTGGTCTTTTTTTATGAAGAAAGTATCAATTATTCCAGGTTCGTAATCCATATGCAATTTTTTTGCAACGGCTTTTGGAAGATTTGCTCCAGAAAGAAATTACAGAAGAGGAAAGGGTTTATTTGATTGTACATATTTCCAGAACTACACAAAAGCAATAAAAATAAAAAAAGGCAGATTCGAGAAACAACTTGAACTAAAAAAGTTCAAGTTGTTTTTTTTGTGCATACTGCACAAAAAGGAAGGAGAAGAAAGAATATGAAAAAGGTTAGCATGAATAAGACACAGCTTTATCAGTTGGTAAAAAAGTATTCAATATATCCATTGCCAAAAATAAGAGAGACAGAAATACGGCACTACAAAGGCACATATTGGTTGGACTTCTACAGTACCAGAAAGGAAGACTTAGATGTATTGACAAAACTGGTGACCGTTACGTGGGATAGATTCAGAGGGGAAAATACATTGCTGGTGCAGTGTAAGGCAGAGGATTATGACAAAATTTTTCATCCGACAGACGAAGAGTTGATAGAAATCGGAGTGTTGAAGAGGGAATAGATGGTGTTACGAAGAAGAAAAAGAATTTAAGATGTTCCGAAATTCGGAACGCAAAATAGAAGGAGAAAGCACATGATAAAAATTTTATATGAAGACAGAAAAATAATTGAAGAGATGTATAACAGTCAAATGCCAGTCAACAGGATTGCAGCCAGAATCAATGTGGCCAGAAATACACTTTACAAAGAACTAAAAAGAGGAGGCGTAACGAAACCATCCGACCTATATTCTGCGGATTTAGCACAGGAGAATACAAAACAAAGGAAATGGTCTTAAGCGGAAACCATTGAAAGTGAGAGAAAGTCGGAGTGTCAGGCAAATGAAGATAAGCGAGGAACGGATTAAATGGGTATTACGTGATTATGAGGGTGTTCTGAAATACTGTGATGCCAGATATGAGAATTATCGTAGAAGTTATATCTGTGAGAAACAGGAACTACAAAATTTTGTACTGCCAAAGATAGACTTTGAACCACGTAGCAGTAGTGGAGGGGAGAAGCGAGATCTATCGGATTTATATCAAAGGTGGACGGAACGCCAGAAGAAGTTTCAAAAGGAACTGATCAATCTGATGTTTGAAGTCGAAAAAGAGCGGGAAGAAATTCATCGTGTCTGGTTGTGCTTTCAAATGCTGCCCCAAAAAGAATATGAAATTCTGCAAAAGCTGTATGTGGAGAAACATCCATATAAAGAGGTGGAACTGGACAGTGGGATCAGTCACAGAGCCTTTGAAAGGATCAGAAAGCACGCAATTGAGCTGATTCAGAATGCCTATGAAAGTAAATGGAAAAAAGAAAATCTGTTGGTTTATGCAAAAAATGAAAAAGAGCACAGACAACAGAAGATAGAAGAAGAACCCTATCAGCAGATAGATTTATCTAGCTTTATAGATACGGGGAAGAATCATGTTCCGGATTTCGGAACAAATGAAGGATAAAAAGAAAGGATGTTCCGAAATTCGGAACAAAAGGTGAAGAGTATGAAACGTTTTGTGATTGGAAACTTGAAAGGTGGAGTCGGAAAAACGACAACAGCAGTAAATCTGGCGTACAGTATGGCGAAGTTAGGGAAAAAAGTGTTAGTCCTGGATGCAGATCCTCAAACCAACCTGACTCCGTTTTTTACCAAAGTAAATGCAAATGGACATACGATAAAAACAGTGCTACAGCATCCAAATCTGGTACGCAGTGCTATTTACCGAACACGATATGCAAATATCGATATTATCAAAGGGAGTACAGATTTGATAGAAAATGATGCATATGATACCAATGCTCTTTTGAAGGCAATGATGCAGATTCAGGATCGGTATGATGTTTGTATTATGGATACCAGACCAGCTATGGAATTGATTACGACAAGCGCACTTTATGCGGCAGATGTCTTGGTTACACCAGTTTGTCTGGATAAATTTTGTCGGGATAACCTCCTTCTGGTAGAAGATAAGTACCATCATTTGCAAGAACAGGGAGTGGGCGTAGAATGGAAGATTTTTGCAAATAAAGTAGAAAATAAGCGGGCACAGAGACATACATACATCGACATGGTGGAACGGCATTGCTGGCCGTTTATGGAAACTTGTATCAGTAAGGGTGCGGTTGTGGAAAATGCACTGGAATACTATAAGCCCGTTATGAAGCACCGCTCTAAAAGTCAAGTGGCACTTGATTTTATGGATTTGGCTATGGAGTTACAGGAGGTGTAAGGGATGGCAAAGATTAGTAATATTTTTAAAGAGGAAACCAGAAAAGCAGACTTGCATCCCAAGAGAGTTACCCATTGGATTCATTATACGAAGTTGAAAGATAACCCTGCTCAGTACCGTTATGGAAAAACGGTGCAGGAGAGGGAAGAACTAAAAGTGGAAATACGAAGGAAAGAGGAAGCACTGGCGGATTTGATTGAAGCAGATGGAGAAGTAATTCAGGATCTTTTGGTTAGAAAAATTGACACCGATGAATATGAAATCATTGCCGGACATCATCGAAGAAACGCCTGTAAGATTCTGGTGGAAGAACGGAATCAGGAAAACTATGCGATGCTTCCCTGTATCATCCGGAATCTTTCGGATGTACGGTCTGAATTTACCTGCTATTCCTCTAATGGATATGCAGCAAAAACGGATTATGAAATTATGTGTGAACTGGAAGGGATGAGTCATCTGTTGAGGACTTATCCGGAAGAATTTCCGAATCTCCCGGCAGGAAGGCTTGCAGATAAGTTGGCAGCGCAGCTACAGATGTCCAAAAGCACAATCGGAGAATATCGGACAATCGCAAATAATCTGGGAGAAATGGGGATGCAGGCCTTTCAGGCAGGGAAATTGAAAAAGAGTGCAGCTGTGGAACTG